>OQWM01000745.1_pt1 | contig 21448 bp, 25 predicted proteins | sample 1691531 | NCBI WGS metagenome assembly OQWM01 (sample SAMN03418257, study PRJEB22391) | human gut metagenome | biome: human-gut; feature: organic feature; material: feces | host: Homo sapiens | place: Tanzania | collected 2013-01
TTTAAATAGTAGTTTAGAGATTTAAAACAAAAAATTTTTACATGCGTTTGCCCTGGAGAGTCCCTCTCCTTGCAGTGTTTAAAGGTCTCTCCTTGTAACGGAGAGAAAGTCTCTCCAAAATTCATCGGTTACACTCTATAGTTAAATTTTATTGAATTTTAATTCAATTATTATTGACAAAATCATATTTATGACTTACTCTATATTTATAAAGTTCAATTTTATTGAACATAATATCAGGAGGAGAAATTCCATTTGGAGGCCACACATTATGGAAGGAAATAAAATTTTTGCTGAGAGAGTGAAAGCTGAAAAGGAAAAACATAATTTGACAACAACACAGCTTGCAGAAAAACTAGGAATCAACAAAAGTCGTATCAGCATGTGGGAAACAAACGGAACAATTCCGCGCCAGGATATGCTTCTAAAACTTTGTACGCTTTTTAACGTTTCATCGGATTATCTGCTCGGAAACGAAGTTGATATGAAGTCCGAACAAATATCTTCAATCCAGCGCAAACTTTCAAAACTTAATCCTACAGACTTGGAAAAAGCGAACAATATTCTGGATGCGGCTTTTGCAGAGATTTTTGGAGGAATAAAATAAATGATTATAGAAGAACCTGATTTCAAAAAAGCTGTTCAAACAGCAGATGAAATTCTTGTAAGTTCAAAGGAAATCAAAGCATTTCCATTCATGTTAATTCCTGTAATTATGGAATACACAGACTTTGAACTGCGTACATTTGGCTGGATAGAAAAAAAAGGAATATCTGCAAAAGACTCTTTTATTTCTAATGATGCTGAGCTTAAAAAGAAAGGCGGAATGTATATTCTTTTTTACAATGAAATGATGCCGTCTGCAAGACTGATTTTTTCATGCACCCATGAACTTGGACATTACATGCTTGGTCATCCAATTGACAGTCTTTCAAGAATGAGGGACAGAAACGACCCAAATTTTTTGGATCTTTATAGAATTTGCGAAGTGGAAGCGAATTTCTTTGCGGCAGAACTTTTAATGCCAGAGCCAATTATAGTTGAGCTTTTTAAGCGTGGATGCAAGATAACAGAAGAATTTCTTATTAAACATTTTGAAGTTTCAAGAGAAGCTGCTAAGAAAAGAATCGAATTACTTAGAAAGGCTTACGACTGGAATAATTTTAACCGTTATCCTGATTCATGCAATTATGATGACATCATTGTAGAAAAATACAAAAAGTTCATAGACTCAATTGCTCCGCAAAAGTTCAAATATGGATACAGTCTTGAACAGGACCTTGAGCTAGAAAAGCAAAGGGAAACATGGGTATAAAAATTATTAGCAAGGAGGCAAAGCCAATGAAAACACTTTCTAAATGCTCTTCCGCTTTATCCGGTGCGGCAAGAGTTTTGAAACAAAAAAGCTGACATTTTACTCCAATAAAACATCAGCCTACAAGTGCGTGAAAAACTTCAAGCACAAAAAATTCGTTGAATTAAAATATCACGCACCGGCCGCCGGGGTCAATACATAATCGGAAAAAATCCGATAAAAAAAACTAAACAATATCCGCAAGAGGTAAGGAAGGTGCAAAATGAATGACAAAAAAAATTCATTAACAGACAAAGTGAACGTAACAATGCATCCTGTTGCGCTCTCAGAAAAAGATATTTCTTATGCAAAAGTCCAGCGAGAAACTGCATATATAGGAAACGTGATTGATTCAATTCTAAAATACAACAAGACTTTAGACAGAGAAACACTTTTGTTTACGGCAGGTCTTTTTAGAAATGGAATCCTTGAGCTTTTGCAAACAGGAAAAGCAGTTGATCTTCTTGAGATGGGAATTCTTTATATTAAGCCTGATGGCGGAATGGAGACCGCAAGTCCAGGCATAAATGACGTTCCATCGATGAAGGTTGCTTTTACTCCATCAGAACTTGCTCTTGAAGCTGTAAAAGGAGTATCGGTCGCAGCTGATGTTACAGCAACAACAGCTCCTGAAATAACAGAAGTTTTCGATATGCACACACGCAAAAAAGGAACAGAAATAACATCCGGTCAGACTGTGCGTATAAAAGGCAAGCGGCTTAAAGTAGCAGGAAACAATGATGAAACAGGAGTTTTTCTTGCTTCTTGCGATGAAAACGGAAAGTACTCGGAAAATATTTCTGAGTGGATTCAAATCAAAAACGATGAACTTATAGACAATACAGGTTCTGTTCTACTTTTCAATGTTCCGGTAGAAGCAAAATCTGGAACTTATAGGCTCATTGTAAGAACAGCTTACGGTTCAGGAACTCGCATAAACAAAACAGTCCGCGCCGGTATTCATTCTGAAACTATAACAGTTTCCGCATAAGGTGCTTAGTAAACAAAAAAAATGGCTCTTCTGAATAAGAAGGGCTGTTTTTTTCAGCAAAAATTCTACAACTTTGCAAGCTGCTTGGAAATTTCTAAAGCCGCAGTTTTAAGTTCTTCCTTTATTATCGAGTTGATTTTGTTTTGAAGAGTGTCGTCAAAAGAAGCCGTTCCCGGAGTAAAGAATAGCGCGGCAGGCATCACATCAAAAGCCACTACAATGCGCTCAAGAAGTTTATAAGTTACGAATTTTCCGCCCGTTTCAATTACGCTCAAATGGTTCGGTGAAATCTCAAGTTTTTCCGCAAACTGCTCCTGCGACATTCCCGACTTTTTTCTGTAATACTTAACATTCTCGCCAAAAATTTTTCTTATATCAACCAACGACATAAAAATAGTATGCCCTACAAGCACAACAAATCACATAAGCAAAAAGAATAAATATCATCATAAACCATTCTAAAAGCATTGAAATATATTGCTTTTTGAAATAAAATAATTATAAATCATTCTTTAGGAATGGAAATAAAGGAGTTTTTTTTATGGAAACAAATGAAATTACAAACGCACTTATAAAATCAAGCAATGAAGACGACACAAAAAATCTTGAAAACGTGCAGACAATTCTTGATTACTACAGAAAATCAGACAATCCAAAAATTAAAGAACTGATTTATGAAGAATACAATCGATTTGCAGAAACTGTTAATAAAATAATAAAAGAAGAACAGAAAAAAGGAGAGAATTAAAATGAAAAAAAGAAGTCTTGTTATAGCAATTTTGTTTTCTGTTTTTTCACACATTTATGCAGAGAATGAGTGGGTAACAATTGCAAGTACTAAAGATAAAGACACTACGTGTTTTGACACAGCAATGACTTATTGGGATGAAGCGCAAAAGATAACAGAACTGTTATGGTTTGTAACAGTAAATTATCAAATATTAGACGATGGTTTACAACACCAATGGGCATGCATGGTAAAAGAAAATGATAATGATAAAACTCTTCGTTTTTATCTAAAAAATGCATTTATAGACATTAATTTCACTAAAAATAAAACAAAAGATGCTATTATGTATGTTGTTGGAGGCGTCAGAGTTTATCCTATATGGGTAGCAGAAACAATAGATAACTGCATAACAGAAAGCAAACTTATGTTAGAAAAGCACAAACAAGCATATTCCAATGATGAATTAGAAGGTCTATCAGCCCTAAAAGCCATGAGTTTAACGTGGCAATTTATTGAACATGCTAACGAGGCTGGTGATTTAGTATCTTTATGTTCTGATTAGGAGTGAAAGAATGATTTACTTGGATAAATAAACTTATACAAAAACAGGAAAATATACATATTGTGTAATATTTTAACTTAAAGAGGTATTTTTATGAAATGCAAATATGGAAAAACTGAAATTGTCAATGGTATTGTACATGAAAAATGCACAAACAAAGATTTAAAAGAGATAAACAAATCAAACAACCAAGACATTACTTGCAATCGCAGAATGTGTAGCAAATTTGAAGGGGAAATAGAAAAAACAACAAGCGAGGTAAATAAATGAAAAAGAAAACTATTATTGCATTAATCTCATTTTACATTTTTTCAATTGCATTAATTTTATTTTGTGTATTTTTATATATCAATGCAAAGGATAGACATCCAGAAGAAAATTGGATAACAATCGCAAGTACTGAGAATGAAGATAATACACATCTGAGTATAGCAAGTTCTTTCATTGAAGAAATAGATACTTCTAAAAACAACTATGATTATGCATCAGTATACTATGCCATAAAAGATAAAAAAGCAAATTTTTGGAAATGCACAACAAAAAATGATGAGAATAAAAAAAGCGTTGTTCTTCATCTACAAAATGCTTTTATAGTGGTTGATTTCTATTCCTCCTTAAACTGGCAAAAAAAAATATCAGATAAAAAAGAAATTCTTCCTATCAATATAAAGTTATTCAATTTAACTTTTTGTGAGTGGTTACTATCAACAGTAGACGATTGCATAACAGAATCTAATATCACACTAAAAAAGTACGGTCAAAGACATTCTGGAAATGAACTAGATGCCATAAGACATTTAAAATTCGACTGTTTATCTAGACTTGAAGATGAAATGAATACATTATAATTTATTTCAAGGAAATATTTTTATGGAAAAAGACAATAGCATGGCGGGCATTCCGCAAATACTTACATGACAAAGGCTATTCTGATGAGTCAAAGGCTGGAAACAAAAGCACAACTTCAAACTATCCAAATCGTATAGACACAATCTGCAAAAAAGAAAAAATTGCAACTTGGGACGAATTTGGAGAGCAAATTAATAATATTATCAAAAAATATAGTGCCGGCGGTCAGAAAGAAGTTTTTGGCTCACAAAGCCATGGGAGCAATCTTAAAGCATTGGAACTATTCAAAGAATTTTATATAGTTTTTGATTCTAAGAATGTTTTATGAAAAAACTCTTTTCTTTAATAATTCTTAGTATATCTTACGCTTTTATATTTGCGAAAGATTGAAAATTTTATTATGCTAAAAATAACTAGGATAATAGTATGAGTTATATTCAGCAGATTGACGAAAAAGTTATCATCATAAAAACACATGAAAAAACTTTACAAAAGCGAGGCAGTTTGTACGAGGCAGTCCATAAATGGTGGGATTTAAACAAAGCCAGAGCAAGCCGTGCGGAATATGTGTTTGCAGTCATTCGTGAACGCGGTGAAATAGTACAGGAGGTTTATGAAGTAAATGGCTGGTACGAAGAACAAGATGGAGATCAGTACAAAACAGATATAGATTTATGTTTCAATGGTCACATTGCAAAAGAAAGTATCCGTTCAAAATATAAGGGAAAATATATTCCTGAAAAATATCAGTGGCGAAAAGGCATTGTTGCTTCATGTTTTTACACTTATAACTAAAACCCCAGTATACTAAACACACATGAAATTTTATCAGCGTATATTTCTCTTCACATTCTTCTCCATTGCGGCTGTTCATGCCGATGACTTTACCAGCATTCTTCAGGATTTGGCGGTTCAGACTGCTTGCATCGGGCAGTACTCGGCAACACAGGCGGGTGGAACTTGGAGCGAAGATCCTCTCGATTACTACAAACCGTATTTGCTGGCAGAGCGGTTTAAGAAAATGTCCGGGAACACAACGCGCACAATAACGTTCTACGGCGTATGCTTCGACTATGCGGAATTTGCGTACTGGGACATAAAAGACAACGAAAGTCTTTATATTAAAAACGGAATGAGAAAAGACCAATTTTTTCTTGCCGGAAATAATTCAAATCCAAACGTCATCGAGCTTTCAGTTCCAACTTCAACTTCAAACGCGACAAAATTTCAAAATGGAATTCCTGTTAGAACTTACGGAAATTCAAGCTACAAAAATATAAAGGCACACAAGGCGCAGAACGGAACGCGGGCAACAAACCACGCCTGGCTTTGGGTAATGCGCAATGACGGAGTGTGGTTCTGGATTGACCCGACTTGGACAGACAATTTGGGCTACGTAGTCTACGGCTATGTCAGCAACGGAGAAGAAATTCAGTGCCGTCCCGACAAAGACTTCTGCCTTGAATATCCTGACTTTCTTAAAAATCTTCCCCTTCCTCCAAAAATGACTGAATGGAATCCGTCTCCTGCCTCCACTTCAACTTCTTCATCTTACAACGATTATTCTGGCTCAAGTTCTAGCGACTTTAACTACGGAAATTGCAATAATGAGTTTCCCTGGATTTTCGGAGTTTCAGCAACTGCTCCTTATCCCGATGTAGAAGCAAAAGAATTCAGCACGGACAAAATTGGATTTTCATTTGACGCTTTGAGCTTGATAAACGGAATGACTGACGGATTCAGCATAGACTACCTGCGGAACTTTAAAGACGAAGAAAAGCTTCAGTCATGGTTGCTTTCAATATGCTTTGGACCAAGGCTCTACAGCAACCTTGCAGCTTATGTTGGCGGCGGTTTAGGAGTTGGATTCGACGGAAACAAAAAAGAAGAAATAGAAAATTCTAAAGAAACTTATGACTTTACAGATTCATTCTTTCTTAGCTACAAACTCTCGCTAGGTCTCGTTCTCAACATTTCAAGTCTTGTTGCAAAAGTCGAACTTTCATTCAACGACATTCTCGGTTTTTCAGCAGGAGCCGGAATCATGATTGGATTTGGATATTAAAAAATCACATTTACAACTTCGCAAGCCGCTTGGAAATTTCTAAAGTCGCAACTTCAAGTTGATTTTTTTTCAGAAACGTAATAGGCTCTAGTCCCTAAAATATTGTCAAATCCTTACATGGAGCAAAAAAAATGGACAAGAGTTTTATCGTAAATGCGCTTAGAAAAAATGGCGTACAAGAAGGAATGTGCCTTGAAGTCCACAGCAGCCTTAAAAGTTTTGGTTATGTTGAAGGCGGAGCTGAAACTGTAATCAGCGCGCTCAAGGAAAGTGTCGGTTCAGAAGGCACAATTTTTATGCCGGCACTAAGGCTCAGCCCTGCACTTCCGCTCACGGACGAAGACAAAAAACTTGGAATAACCTGCAAAATAAAAATCCTTCCCAATGACAGAAAAAGAAGCGCAATGGGAATTATCGCCGACACTTTCAGGCTTCAAGACGGAACTCTTACAGGAAGCGGAATCATGCAGATTTCAGGCTGGGGAAAACACTCGCATGAAGCTGTAACTGGCGGACTTAACTTTGCCATTCACAACGGAGGCAAGGCACTACTTTTGGGCGTGGACATTTATAAACTTACCGCAATGCATTATGTTGAAGAAATCACTCCAAAAGAAATTTCTGATATGTTTGCTCCGAGCGCAGAAATCAACAAAATTTATCCGTCTGAAGAATGGTTCATCGAAGCAGGAAATCCGCCTGTAAAAGCCTGGTGTAAAATTCAAAAAGCGGCTGACGAAATGGGATTTATAAAGCACTTTGAAATCGGAAGCTGCAAGGCAATGCTTTTTGATGTTGGAAAAGTAGTTTCACTGTATGAGCATGAACTAAAAACAGACCCGTTTGGATTTTGGGAAATAAAGAAAAAAGCTTAGTCCTCACTCCGCGTTTCTTGCAAGGCGAAGTCCGCCGGTTTTCACGTAGGACGGGTCGGCTCTTCTGTAGCAGGATTCAAAATATACGTAGGAAGCGTTGTACCCGCCCTGTTTCATGCTTTTTGAGGGATAGACTTCATATTTCCAGTCGTAGGGCGAGGCGAAATCGCAGCACCATTCGTAGGCGTTTCCGGCAAGGTCGTAGAATCCAAGTTCGGAAGGAAGTTTTCCGCCTTGCTTATGGATTCTCATTGAGCCGTTCGCAGAAATCTTGCATGAGGAATTACGGTCGTCCCAGCCGGCGGCAGTTCCGTTTGGTCCGTCATTTTTTGAATTGGTCATATTCCAGCCGTAGTCTTTTGCAACTTTTGACGGCGGAAGTGGAGTGATTCCCATGATTTGGTCCATAAGAGCGGGCTTTGAACTTCCGCTGCAAGGACCGGTTTTGTCGCCGGGTGCATTTCTTCCGCTTATAAAAGAACCGTCCTCGCATTTGCGTGCGGCATACTCCCATTCATAAAGATACGGAAGCCTGAATCCGTCCGCATTTTTGTTCACGTAAGGATTGTCAACGTTTCCTTTGGCAAGGCTTGTCATGTCGGTCGCCTTTGCGTTTCCATAAGGAAGCGGAATGTTTGCAGGTCTCTCGCCTTCCTTGTAAACTGAATTTCTAAGAGGATTTTTTAAATCAGAATCCGTACAGTAAACCGGAGCAAGACCGCACAATTCGCTCAACGCGTTGCACCACACAACCGCGTCCCGCCAGTTTATTCCGCAAACAGGAATTCCTTCATCTTTAGGTTCGCCGCCCTCGTTAAAAAGCTTGCTGTTGCTCAAATCTCCGTACTGACCTTCCGCACCGGCATTTTCAAAAACATATTTTTTGTTCCCAGGAGAACCAGAAGTCGCCCAATTGTACACAAAACGCCAAACATTGTAGCTTACCTCGAACTTTGACATGCTGAAAGGCGCAACCCTAACAGTTTTTGTAACGCTTTCAACATCCTCGCCAAGAGCAATCTCATCTGTATTCAAAACGCTTATCATGTCGATTTTTAAGTCTGAATCTGGAAGAGAAAACTGCGACTCTTCCGTGCGCGGAACAACTTTGTAATAAGCGTAGTCATTGGAATTATCGCCCGAAAAATCGCACGAGAAAAACAAAACGCAGACCGCGGACAAGGCAAAAACAAATTTGTTCATAGCGGAATTTTACTTGGTATTTTGGGATTTTACAATGGAATTTTTGTGCGGCAAACAGTTATTCGTTTTTCATTCCTATGAAAGTTTTATCTGCCTCTTCACCAAAAACAATTCCGTCATTTTTTAAGGCTTTATCTTTTGAAAGATAAAAAGTCAATAAAACCGAAAGAAGGGCCAATATCAAATACAAAACAAATAATATAACTTTCACAACCTTAAAATATGGAGACACGGAATTTACTGACAATTCTTTTATGGACAACAAGGCATTCTTTACTGATAACTTATTATTGTCCCGTTCCAATACATTTATTGTTTTTAATGTTACAGTATTTCTTTTCAACACTTTCCATTGTTCTAAACAGTCTATCGCCAGTATCGGGCCCTACTCCATTTGACTGTTTTGCAACTTTCTGTCCCTTAAATGAATTTTGAGAAACTCTTACTGTAAACAGTTCATAATCTTTGAATGTCTCAATAGCTTTATCACATAGAACATTTGTTACAATTTTTATTCTGTTTTTAGGAATGTTTGATAATTCGATAGCATTCAATAGACCATTTCCAGAATTAATTACAGCATCTATGAAAATGACATCCTTATTCTGAAGCAGTTCTTTGGTCTTCTCAAAGAAATTTAAGTCATTTTTATCATCATATAATAAGAATGTACAATCAAGTTTATTGGCAAAGCCGTATGCCATTGGAAGACCCGCTCTAAGTAAGGTTATAACTACTGATTCACTGGAAAAATGCTGCTTATAGGTATCTGCAATTGTTTCGCCAAAAAACTCATGAATTTTTCTCAATTCAGTGCCAGTGATACCTGAGTCACTTTTGCAAATATTTATTCCTTCTTTTATAAGAAGATTATCAACCTGTTCATTAAGTGTATAAAGCATTAAGCTACCTCCGTTATTCCTTTGTATTTATATGGATTGTTTTTGTATTGCATAATTTTGGTCTCTGAATGAGTATCTATATATTTCTGTACTATTGGTCGTACTTTTTCTGGAGCCCAGATTAATCCACCAGCCTTTTCCAGCATGTATATATCACACATGCTGTCCCCGGTTGAAAAAACTTCGTAACCATCGTTTTGCAATAGTTCTACCACATACCCTTTTACAAAATCTGTTATTATACCTACAGAATCTGCCTGAAGATTATTACCTATAACATTTGTAAAAAAATCTTCTTCGCCATTTATCTGTTTCCAGATATTGTAAATTCCAGCAGTAAGCCCAAAAATAGAATACCCATCATTTTTTAATAATTCTAATTTATCCAGAACACAATTATTATATGTAAACTGTTTTATTTCAGGATAAACAGAAAAGTTTTTGTATAATTCCTGTTGTCTCCAGAACTGATATTGGGTATAAACATCGCCTCTGAAAATTTCTTTTAAGAGTTTATTATGTCCGTTATTCAATTCGAAGAATGGAATTGTTGTATCTTCTTTTGTAATGGTTCTGTCACAATCAAACAGGGCTATTTTCTTTGAATTACTAGCCTGCTCTTTTATTTGAGATACAATGTGCCTAGCAGTTTCGATTGCAGTCATCTTCGGATAAGAGAATATATACAGATTAAGGAATTGCAAATTTAGGTTGAAATCTTCATCAAGAACTATGAATTCCTTATGGTCTGCGAAACATATATCTCTTAATTCGGAAATTTCCTTGTCCTGCCATTGTGATATTTCTTCTATACACAAATTCTTAAATTTCTTATTTTTGTCAGAAACTGAAATTCGAGTATGAGCATCTTCTGGTTTTACTCTCAAATACAGGAATACATCATATAGATTTTTGTCTTCATCAGAGAAAACTGTCTCAAACTCATTATCGCTTGGAAAACAATAATGACCATCAACAATAATATTATTCATATTGGTAAGTTCAGAGACAAAAGCTTTTCGAATGTTATTCTGTGTTTCGGCTGGAAGTTTCTGAAAATCGGCCCCATATTTCTCATTAGAAATTTCTGATAATCGTTTAGATCCATGAATATGTTTAAAACATGAATGTTCTGTCAGGAACGTATTTATAAAAGTATCCTTGCCAGAGCATGAAATACCATACAAAACTAATTTCATTACTTTCCTCCTTGAATTTCATCAAAATAGCATTTTCCATCCTTTACAGGAGTGAAACGCAGCATTGATTTATATATTGTTTCCAGAGAATCAGTTTCATTTCCTAATTCATATTCTTTCATTCCGATAAAGCGTCCACATGGGTAAACCTTACCGTTTGCATAAAAGATATTAGTTCTGCCTACACCACATAATTGACCATACATTGTGCAGTCATATTTTGGAGGTTTTCGAAGCTGGCGCAATGAAAGTGTTGTTTTTCCTGCCCTTTCGATAAAAGAATTAAAATCAGACTTACTTATGTATAAATCTGGAGAAGCCTCATCTACCAACCTTGAAAAACAAACTTCAGAGAAAGTCTGCTCAAAATAAGTAAGTAATTCTTCTTCATTTTCAATACTCTTTTTATGTACTGTAGTGTTTACAGACGGAGCTACTCCAAATATTTTTTTGTATGAATTAATATTCTTCATTACAAATAAATATGTACCTTTTCCATTAGGAAATTTTCTGCATGAATCCTGAATAGATTCGTTTCCATCCAGAGAGAATGATAATTTAATTGTATCTTTATGTTCATAGAACCAGAGTAATATCTCTTCATTTACCCCAACTCCATTACTTATTGTATAGAATTGCAGAATATGTTCCGAATCATTTTCCATTGAAAATCCTATTGCGCTTTGAATTAAATCAAATCGCAGCAAAGGTTCTCCTGCTCCTACAAGACCTACTTTGAATGCTTTTAATTCATTGTTTCTTGCATACAACAGAATATTCTTAAGAATAACTTCAAGATTTTCTGCCGTGATATCACCACAAGAGGTTTTTGATATATGTTTATCAAAGTGACAGTAAGTACATCGTAACTGGCACTTACTTGTGATTGAAATACAGGCTCTATCTATCATTTGTTCTCCCAATTTTTTTCTATTTGTTTTTTTGAATCCATTAAAAATTTGCATTTAAGCTCAATTATTTTTCTTCTGGATTCATCATCCTTGGCATTTCTCTCATCGATTTGTATTGCGAATTCTTTTGCAGTTTTATATTCATAACGACAATGAATATTTCTATCCGTCTTATCAAATAAATACAAAGCAACTTCAATGTTTTTTCTTAAACAGGCCTTTATTAATGGTGTATATCCATTAAAATCTTGTTGATTACAACAAGCGCCTTGTTCAACAAGGTATTTTGCAATTTCAAGTATTCCATGCCATGCAGCAATCATTAGAGCGGTATTCCCATAATTTTCGCCTTGGGAACCTTTATCGATATCTGCACCATTTTTGATCAAGATTTTTATAAAATCTAAATTATTAATCTGCACAGCATGACTTATTGGAGGTAGTCTATATTTAGTTTCATCACATTTATTCATATCAATTTCTGGCAAAGATAAAAGATACTGCAACATTTTTTCATCTTTATTTCTTATTGCCTGAATACAAGGAGTCCAGCCAGTTTTTGGATCTGTATGATTAATATCAGGATTCTTTTGTTTTATTACCTTTGCTTTTTCCTCCTTCCTTTTTGGGTGACTTTCGACGAATTGAAGACTCCAATTTCCCTTCCTTTTTTACGAATTCTACTAGGGGGGTCGTTTCTTTTTGATTCAAACGGCCTAGAATCCTCCTTTTATTTTCGTTCTAATCTTCCTTTGTTTTTTAGCCTTCAGTTCCTCGTTTTAGGGGCGATTTGTTCTTTGCTTAGTTACGGGAATTGGAAAATTATCGTGCTTTCTATTTGCCTATTGGGATTAGGGGTAATAGGAATCGCGTTGTCTCCTCTATTTATTTTTTTGGTCAACCCTTCCGTCCCCCTTTCCAACTTACGTTTTGGATATGGGTTTTATCTATGGTTGGTTGTTTTGTTGTTTTCGTTTGTTTGCTTGCTTGTTCTTGCCGTCTTTTTAAAGGGAAAGAGTAAGAAAATAGTCACAAAAATTTGATTTTCCCCTATGATATTTTTCTTTAATTGGATATTGTGGCTTGAATGCGTAGGTGGCAGCACGTTGATAACTCTGCTCATACTTGTCGTAGTTGACAATATGAGAAGAAAATAGCCTATTAGTTTTTCTACAAACACACATATAATTTATACAATACAGCCAATTTGAAGAATTATAACCTTGATAAGCGCAGATATGTTATAAGCGGAGTGGCGATAGCTATTGTTGTTGTCTATATCATCCGCTTGTTTACATTGCAGTTGTTGAGTGATGACTACAAGAAGAATGCTGACTCTAATGCTTTCTTAAAGAAAGTGGAGTTTCCTTCGCGTGGTGTCATTCGCGACCGCAATGGAAAGTTGCTTGTTTATAATCAGCCTTCATACGATATCATGGTTGTGACGAACGAAGCTAAGGGTCATATAGACACCTTAGAGTTCTGCGAAGCTTTGGGCATTACTAAAGAGTATTTCATAAAGCGTATGGATGCTATAAAGGATCGCAGCAAGAATCCTGGCTATTCTCGTTTTACTCCACAGCTCTTCATGACTCAACTTGCTGATCGTGATTATAGTGTGTTCCAAGAAAAGTTGTTCCGCTTTCCTGGATTTTCAATACAGAAGCGTAGCATCCGACAATATGAATATCCTTATGCTGCTCATGTTCTTGGAGATGTAGCTGAGGTATCTCAAGCAAATATTGATGAAGACGACTATTATCAGCCTGGCGACTATATAGGAAAGTCGGGAATAGAGAAATCGTATGAGAATTATCTGCGAGGCGAAAAGGGTATGCAGATTATGCTTCGCGATGCTCGTGGACGTATTCAAGGAAAGTATCATAATGGTGCTCTCGACAGAAAGCCTATAGCTGGTAAAGACCTTACGCTAAGCATAGATTTAAATCTTCAAGCTCTTGGCGAACGACTGCTCGAAGGCAAGAAGGGTGCTATTGTTGCTATAGAGCCTTCAACCGGCGAGGTGCTTGCTATGGTGTCGGCTCCTACCTACGACCCGCGAATGCTTGTTGGTCGCAACCGAGGTAAGGCACATCGCATGCTGTCGCGCGACAACTGGACGCCACTTCTCAACCGTGCCATCATGGGTCAATATCCACCAGGCTCTACTTTCAAAACCTCGCAAGGTTTGACTTTCCTTACTGAAGGCATCATAACTCCAGCCACAAGTTTCCCTTGTGCTCATGGCTTCTCTTATCGTGGACTCCATGTAGGCTGTCATAGCCATTCGTCTCCGCTTAGTCTTGTGCCTGCCGTGCAAACATCATGTAATGCTTTCTTCTGTTGGGGACTCTACTATATGATGGGCAACAGAAAGAAATATCCCACTGTGCAGACTGCTATGGACACATGGCGCGACTATATGGTGAGTATGGGATTTGGATATAAGCTTGGTATCGACCTTCCGGGCGAAAAGCGAGGACTGATACCTAACTCTAAATTCTATGACAAGGCATACAAGGGATCATGGAATGGTCTTACCATCATCAGTATCTCTATCGGACAGGGTGAGGTGAACCTTACACCGCTGCAGATAGCAAACCTTGGTGCAACCATTGCCAACCGCGGATATTACAAGGTGCCACATGTGGTGAAGGGTATTACAGATACTCCTATCGACACCACTTTCACACGTAAGCACTATACTAAAGCCAGCCATAAGGCGTACGACTATATAGTATGGGGTATGCGAAATGCCGTATTGGGTGGTACATGTAAGGCTCTCGCAAATAGCGATATTCCAATATGCGGTAAGACCGGTACTGCTCAGAACCGCGGACAAGACCACTCTGTATTCATGGGCTTCGCTCCTATGGACAATCCAAAGATAGCGATAGCAGTATATGTAGAGAATGGTGGATTCGGTGCTGAATTTGGAGTGCCTATAGGCGGACTCATGATAGAACAATATATTCATGGTAAACTAACCGAAGCACAACAACGACGTGCTGAGGAAATACAAAAAAGAAGAATAGGATATGGTCCAAGAAACTAATGGAAGAAAAACAGGATTATTGGCAAGTCTCGACTGGTGGACAATAGCTATCTATGTAGCGCTCCTCATATTTGGATGGGTGAGCGTATGTGGTGCGAGCTATACCTTTGGAGATACCGATATCTTTAGCCTTTCTACACGTTCTGGTATGCAGATTGTGTGGATGGCAACATCCATTATTCTTGGTTTCGTTATCCTGATGCTCGATGATCGTTTCTACGACACCTTCTCGTATGTCATCTATGGAGTGTTATTATTGTTGCTCTTTGCCACGATATTCAATCCTCATGAGATAAAAGGTTCGCGCTCATGGCTTGTGCTCGGTCCTATACACGTGCAACCGGCAGAGTTTGCTAAGTTTGCTACGGCATTGGCTGTGGCAAAGTTTATGAGTACCTATGGCTTTGATATGCAGAATTGGAAGCATTTTGCTGCAGCCTTGGCGATAGTAGTCTTGCCTATGCTCTTTATTGTGGCACAGAAGGAAACGGGTTCTGCTCTTGTCTACCTCTCATTCTTCCTTATGTTCTATCGTGAGGGAATGCCTGGTGGCATCTTGTTTACAGGTGTGGCAATGATCTTGTATTTCGTCATTGGTATCAAATATGAGCAGGCGCTTCTTTGGGATACACCAACCTCATTGGGTAAGTTTGCCGTGTTACTGATGGTGCAGATATTCTCTGCAGGTATGGTCTACGACTATTGTAAAGACAAGGCAAAGGCTTTGCAGATAGCTTCGGTTTCGATAGGAATAACTCTTGTCTTTCTGCTCTTCTCTAAATTTGTGATACCATTCGATATCGTTTGGATTCAGATAGGTATATCTGTCTTGCTTATAGGCTATCTGCTTTATCATAGCTTGTATACACGTATGCGCAACTACTTCTATATCCTGATCTTTGCTATCGGAAGTATTGCCTTCTTCTATTCTGCCGACTTTGTATTAAACAATGTCATGGAGCCACACCAACGAGTGCGTATCAATGTGCTACTTGGTTTGGACGAAGACCTTGCTGGTGCTGGATATAATGTTCATCAGAGCGAGATAGCTATCGGCTCAGGTGGACTAAAAGGAAAAGGATTTTTGAATGGTACACAGACAAAGCTTAAGTTTGTGCCTGAGCAAGATACCGACTTCATATTCTGTACCGTAGGCGAGGAAGAAGGCTTTGTTGGTGCTGCAGGCGTATTGTTATTGTTCTTAGCTTTAATATTGCGCCTAATAAAGTTAGCCGAGCGGCAACCATTCAGCTTTGGTAGAATCTATGGCTATTGTGTGCTCAGCATTTTCTTATTCCACGTATTTATTAATGTGGGCATGGTGCTGGGCTTAACGCCTGTAATTGGTATCCCGTTGCCATTCTTTAGTTATGGCGGTAGCTCGCTATGGGGATTCACCATCTTGCTATTCATCTTCTTGCGTATAGATGCAAGCAGGGACTTTGCTAATTAAGTATATAATAAAAATATATATAAAGAAGAAAGTCAAAATCAAGAATTGTGGTTAACAAAATGTCGTTATACCTTCTTGATTTTGACTTTCTTTTATTTGTTTCTACTAAATTCTATTCCTACGCTTGTGATGCCAGGTAGAATTTCGCGCTTCATGTCGTGCCTTATATATATATGTATGCTGTCGCCTTGCTGATAATGTCGTGGCTCCACATTATATATATATAGGTGGTTGCTGATGCCATTGCCAAGTAATCTTCCCTTGTCGTCGTATAGTTTGCAGTTTATCGTATCGCGGAATATAGTCTTTTTGGGGTATACCGTCTGCTCCACGATTATGGCTACACTCTTGAAAGGAAAGGAATTGTCGATTCTAACTCCTAAGGTAGGGGCGTAGGTGCCTGTTTGCTTAAGAGGAGGAATATTAAAGATTACGGAGTCGCTACGTTCCCATCCTGCAATGGAAATATCCGTATATCTGCTATACGTCATATCTCCATTGCATGCTGAGAATAGTGAGATAATAAAGAAAAAAAACAATATTTTCTTTTTCATCATATCATGTTGTGAGTTCAACTTTCGCTGCCCTTGTTGCCCTCTGGTCTTTCTTTGCGGTTGTTGTTTCTTGGACCGTTGTATTTGCCATGAGGTCTTCTTTGTTGACGTGGCTGTCCCTGCTGTTGTCCTTGCTGAGGTTGACCTTGCTGTGGCTGATTCTGCTGCTGAGGCTGACCTTGCTGAGGTTGTCTTGGTTGCTGGCCCTGCTTATGAGGTCTTGGACCTCTTTGCTGCTCATTACGAGGCTGGTCGTTATTGCGAGGTTGGTCATTGCGAGGCTGCTCGTTGCGAGGTTGGTCATTATTGCGAGGTTGCTCGTTATTGCGAGGCTGACGCTGTCTGTTTTGTGCAGGCTTCTTTTTCTTCTTCTTAGATTTATCGAATCGGCTAACATCAGTATCTGCCAACAAGTCGATAGGACGCTCTGGCTGAGCCTTGCCATCTTCGCATAGGTTCTCTGGCTTTTCGCCACGCTTGTTCATCTCAATAATCTGGCGTGCTCTCTCTGCAGATATAGTCTCAAGGTTAGCTGCGATATTCTTATCTGTAGAATATGTGCAAAGACCTGCCAAGATATCTGTCTTGAAGAGATAGTAGTCGCTATCGAGAGTCTGAAGCATTACCTCTCGACTTGGCATCTTCTTGCCTGCCTCTACATAGTCGTCGACCTCGTAGTTGAGACAACACTTCAGTTTAGCACACATACCTGCCAACTTCTGTGGATTGAGAGAAATATCTTGGAAGCGAGCAGCTGTGGTGCCAACGCTAACAAAGTTCTTCATCCATGTGGCGCAGCATAGTTCGCGGCCGCAAGGACCTGTTCCACCTATTCGGCCTGCCTCTTGACGAGCACCAATCTGCTTCATCTCGATTCTTACATGGAAAGTCTCTGCAAGCACCTTGATAAGCTGACGGAAGTCTACACGCTCGTCGGCAATATAGTAGAATATAGCCTTGTTGCCATCACCTTGGTATTCTACGTCGCCAATCTTCATCTGCAATCCTAAATCTTTTGCTATCTGACGGCTCTGTATCATAGTGCCATGTTCGCGGCTTTTGGCTTCTTCATATTTGTCCATGTCAACCTGCTTAGCCAAACGATATACACGTTTGATATCGTCAGCAGATTTTAGGTTGGCTTTCTTAATCTGAAGCTTTACCAATCGTCCAGTCAATGTTACTACACCTATATCGTGACCAGGATTAGCCTCTACAGCCACAATGTCGCCCTTCTTTAGGTCAAGGTTGTTGACATTGTGGTAATATCCCTTTCGGGTATTCTTGAATTGCACCTCCACTAAGTCTGTCGACTCAGCATTGCCAGGCACATCAGCCAACCAGTCGTAAGTGTTGAGCTGTTTATTTTGTCTGCCAATGGCGCAACGACATAAGCCACGGTCTGCACCGCAGCATATTTTCTTATTATCTTCGTTTTTTATATCCATATTAATATTGGTCTGTCTGCTCTTCTTACGTTTTTTATTTTCTTATCAATAGTACAATCATCTGAAGCGCAACATCAAAGAATATAATCTTTGCATTGCCATTCTGTGCTATCTCTCTTCGTGCCTTTTGGAAAAGTTCGGATATTTCTATCACGTTAGCTTCATTCACAAACTTGGCAAAGTTCTTGGCGAAGTCCTCTTCCTCTTGCGACATATAGTTGAGCTGCGGAAGTTGGAAGTTGTACATAAAGTTTTCCCTTATCATCCTCGAGAAGTAGGTTATAGCTCTAAGCTGTTTCTCTCTTCCCGTAGCAGCAATAGTCTCGCTCCATGCTTTCATGCCTTTCACATTTCGCATGTAAGCCAATCGCATAAGGTTTTTGAACCATTCCAGCATCTCAGCATTCTCGCTGTTGGCTTCCATCTGTTCCAAAGCCTTTAGCCAGCTGCCGTTTGCTATGCGTGCTATTCTCTTTGCTGTGTCAGCATCAATAAGTCTTCTGTTAACCAGAGCATCTTCTATATCGCTGTCAGCAATGCGTTTCAAGTCTATACGCTGCACTCTGCTTCGTATGGTGTCGAGGAGTTTTTCCGGTTCTTCGCATACCATGATGAAGACAGTCTGCTGAGGTGGTTCCTCTAATATCTTTAATATCTTGTTTGCACAAGTGATATTCATTCTTTCCGGCAACCATATCAAGCATATCTTCCATCCACCTTGGCTCGACTTAAGACTCAAGTTGTGGGTAATGAGGTCGCTTTCTGCCTCGAAGATGATAGCTTGCTGATTCTCTGCTTTCATCTCTTCAAGCCAATGCTCAATAGAGAAGTAGCTACTCTTGACAATCATATCGTGCCATTCCCTTGAAAAGTCATCGCTTGTCATCTTATGGTCGCTTGATGTTCCCGTAGGCTTTATCACAGGATATGTGAAATGTAAGTCCGGGTGCTCCCATGTTTTGAGCATAGCTTCTGTGTTGGCACTATTCTCATGTCCTTGTCGCAGAAGAGTTGCCGAAAGAGCCATAGCCATAGCCATCTTACCACAGCCTTTGGGTCCGCAGAGCATAAGGGCATGAGGAATCCTCTGCTCTTCTATCATCTGCGAAAGCCTATTCTTGGCATCCTGTTGTCCGATAACGTCGTTAAAGTCCATGACTCTGAATGAATTTCTTTTATTAAGTATTTATGTGGCTTTATATAGCCATCAATATTTAGTGTGTTTCCACATCTTGTTAGTGTATTTCCACATTAGATGTGCAGTCTTCTTACAACCTCGGCAACAGAGTTAGCTGCCGAAACAGTATAGAAGTGTATGTCGCTGATGCCAGCTTTGTATAGTTCCTGACATTGAGCAGTTGTCCATTCTATACCAAGTTGCTTAGCCTCTTCGTCGGTCTTGCATTTCACCGCCTCTTGTGCCAACTCCTGTGGCATATCGCAATGGAAAGTCTTTGGCACCATTGTTATTTGTGACAACTTGGCGAAAGGCTTTATGCCTGGGATGATAGGTATGGTGATGCCTTCTTTGCGAGCTTTTTCCACAAATTCGAAATACTTCTTATTGTCGTAGAATAGCTGTGTTACGGCATATTCGGCTCCTAAGTCCTGTTTCATCTTAAGATATTCCATATCCATATCGATGTTTGGAGCCTCCTCATGCTTTTCTGGATAAGCAGCCACACCAAAGTGGAATTTCTTGCCAGGATGCTTTATTGGAGTGCCATCGGCAAAGAAGCCTTCGTTGAATTGTGTCACCTGCTTTATCAAGTCTGTGGTATGTGCATGTCCACCTTGGGTAGGGGTAAACATCCTGTCGTCTTTGGCTTTATCGCCTCTTAGCAACAACAAGGTGCTGATACCAAGAAACTGAAGGTCTATCAGTTCGTATTCTATATCTTCGATGGTAGCACCGCTACATATCACGTGCGGAATTACCGGAATGTCATATTTCTGCTGTATAGCAGCAGCTATGGCCACAGTTCCTGGGCGACGTCTGATTCTCTTGCGTTCAAATTGTCCGTTGTCAAGTTCTGTGTAGATGTATTCGCTGTGATGTGTTGTAATGTTTATGAACAGTGGATCAAAATCCTTTAATTTATCAATGGTAGAAAAGAGGTTTGCTGTGCCGTTTCCTTTAAGTGGTGGCAACACCTCAAACGAAAATCTCTTCTCTCCTTTTCTTTCACTTATCAACTTCTGTATGTCCATTATACATAATTTTCTGCAAAGATACTAAAAGTTATTTGTTTTTCGATGCTATTTCAAGGAAAAACATTAACTTCGCAACATATAAACCAATATAAAAGTTACAGTATGAAACCACTATCATTAATTTCAATACTTATCGTTGTACTGATGGCCTTTTCATCATGTGCCACAAAACGTCTTACACCTGAGCAGAAGTTGGCTATGCAAGAATCTGTGGCAAGGATGGTAAGCGACTCTATAACCAGGCATAAGTTTACGGTTGAAGTAAACTATGTAAATCCGCAACGCATGGAATCTCGCTTCCTTAATTCCACTTATACTGTGCGCATCGATGGCGATAGTATAATGAGCAATTTGCCATATTACGGTGTGGCTTATCGTTCAACAATGGAGCGTGAGGGACCACTTGATTTCGATGGTCATATCCAGACTTATACAATATTAAGACCTAAGCCAGATTTGGTGAGAGTGAAGTTCTTTACTCGCAACAAACTGGAATACATAGAATATATCTTCGACTTTTCGCCCGATGGCAAATGCTCGCTTGATGTGTTGTCTGCCGACCGTGATAAGATAAATTTCCTTGGCGAAATGCTACTATAAATTAGTTAATACTTATTGATTGTGTGCTTTTTCGGTTAATTTTCCCTAAACGGCACTAACATTCATGTATTATTATCGTCTTATAATTAACTTTGCACTTTGAAAAGGGTGTGAAACTATATTATCCCCAAAACAATATAGTCCTATTTAAATAAAAGTATAAACTTCAAATTATTATTGATATGAAACAAAACAAATTATTTGCATTGGCTTTAGCATCAACACTTGTTTTTTGTGGATGTGCAAGCAAGAAAGATTTGCAGAATTGCCAAAACGAAAACCGTCAGCTAACAGCTAACATTCAGGACACTAAGGATCAGCTTGCTGCCAACAAGGAAGAACTCGCTGCAAGCAAGGCTCGTGTGGCAAGTCTGGAGGAACAGCTGAAACAGCAGAAAAAGGATTATGCTGCATTGCAAAGCTCTTTGGATAAGAGTTTGACCAATGCTAACCAGAACAACATCAGCATTGAGAAGCTCGTTG
>OQWM01000747.1_pt1 | contig 21444 bp, 10 predicted proteins | sample 1691531 | NCBI WGS metagenome assembly OQWM01 (sample SAMN03418257, study PRJEB22391) | human gut metagenome | biome: human-gut; feature: organic feature; material: feces | host: Homo sapiens | place: Tanzania | collected 2013-01
TAGAGTACGCTCACAAATATGACGTTACTGTAGAGGCTGAGCTCGGCGTTCTCGCAGGTGTTGAGGATGAGGTTGCTGCAGAGGAGTCTCACTACACCAAGCCAGAGGAAGTTATCGACTTTGCAACCCGCACAGGCTGCGACTCTCTCGCAATCTCAATCGGAACTTCACACGGTGCCTACAAGTTCAAGCCCGAGCAGTGCACCCGTGACCCGAAGACCGGCCGTCTTGTTCCGCCGCCTCTCGCATTCGACGTTCTCCACGAGATTGAGAAGAAACTTCCAGGTTTCCCTATCGTTCTCCACGGCTCATCTTCAGTTCCGCAGGAGTATGTTGACATCATCAACGCAAACGGCGGCAAACTTCCTGATGCAGTCGGCATTCCAGAGGAGCAGCTCCGCGAGGCATCAAAGAGCGCTGTCTGCAAGATCAACATCGACTCAGACTCTCGTCTCGCAATGACCGCAGCAATCCGCAAGGTCTTCAACGAGAAGCCGGGTGAGTTCGATCCACGCAAGTACCTCGGACCTGCACGTGACGAGATGAAGAAGCTCTACGAGCACAAGATTGTTGATGTGCTTGGTTCAAACGGCAAGGCTGAATAATTAGGCGGGGCGCATAAAAGGCGGTCTGCATCGTTGGAGACGCCTTGCATCCCCTCTCTCTAAGTCTTATATTGGAGACCGACTTCAAGTGAGCCGGTCTCTTTTATTATGTATGTATTTCTGTCTTTGAGGGCGGTAGAATGGCGTTTGTACAAAATTGAACCATTTTCGGATAATAAGTATATGCGGGTTTGGCCATTTTTCTGGAAATTTGCAAGCGATACAATAGACGCGCGTTATCGCGAAACGGAAAATTAAGTTAATAACCAAACCACTTATTATATGTTTTCAAGCAGATATTCAAATGTTTTGAGACGTGGCTGTCTGATGATGATTTTGCTCATCGGAAGTTTGTCGGCCGCTCTTGCTCAGGACAGCGCCGGTTTGAGAGTAATCGGTAATGTCACGGATGAAAAGGGCGAGCCTCTTGTCGCAGCTACTGTCTATGCCAAAAACAACAAATCCGTAAATGCCATCACGGATCTTGACGGCAATTATTCCATCGTTGTTCCCGACAAATGGACGGTGCTCGTTTTCGATTTTGTCGGCTATGTCACAAAGGAGGAAACTGTCGGCGAACGCAAGGTAATCAATGTCGAACTTGTGGAGGACATCGGGCAGCTGGATGACGCTGTCGTTGTCGCCTACGGTACGCAGAAGAAGGAATCTGTCGTCGCGTCAATCACTTCGATTGAGCCGTCTGCCCTCAAGGTCTCGACATCGCGTTCATTGACCAACAACCTTGCGGGAAACGTTGCCGGTGTGCTTGCCATACAGCGCTCCGGAGAGCCTGGCTATGACAATTCTACTTTCTGGATTCGCGGTATTTCCACTTTCCAAGGAGTTGGCGGAGACCCGCTTGTGCTTGTCGATGGAATCGAGAGAAGCCTCGATACTATTGATGCGGAAGAAATAGCATCGTTCTCCGTCCTCAAGGATGCGGCAGCGAGTGCCGTGTATGGAGTTCGCGGTGCAAACGGAGTCATCCTCATCAACACCAAGCGCGGTGAGGCCGGAAAGCCGAAAGTCACAATCAAGGCCGAGTTCGCCGGCACACAGCCTGTCAAGCTCCCGTCATATATCGGTGCGGCCGACTATATGCAGCTTCTTGATGACGTCCTTGTGGACACCGGCTCGCTTCCGATGTACACGGACCAGATTGCCAAGACAAGGGCCGGCTATGACCCGGACATCTATCCTGACGTGAACTGGATTCAGGCAATCTCCAAGAACTGGGCGGACAATCAGCGCGTTACAGCCGAAATCAGCGGCGGTAACGAGAGGGTTATCTACTCTATGGTCTGCGCATTCTACAATGAAGACGGAATCCTTACGCACGACAAGTCAAAGGAATGGGACCCGTCGATAAAGCTCCAGCGCTACAATGTCAGAAGCAACGTTGACATAAAGCTGACCAACACTACCAAACTCCGCATCAACATCGGAGGCTACATGCAGGAGCGCAACTCCACTCCCGACAGTGTGAGCGAAATCTTCAACCGTGCCTTCAGGGCGGTTCCTTTCAAATTCCCGGTTCAATACTCTACAGGCGAAATTGCCGGAACGGAGGAGTCGAATGTCTGGGCTATGGCCACACAGCGCGGATACAACAGGACGACTGCCAGCAAGATAGAGACGCTCGTGACTCTTGAACAGGATCTCAAGTTCCTCACGGAAGGTCTCAAGGTCAGGGCGTCATTCTCCTTTGACCGCTATTCAACCGGAACCGTGAGTCGTACGATGAATCCTACCATCTACAACCCCGCATCCGGACGTAACGAGGACGGCTCTCTCATTCTCACGGTGAAATCAAACGGTAGCAACACGCTCGGTCATTCGTCTTCCGGAACTTTCGGAAACAAGAGTGTCTATCTTGAGGCCGCTGCCACATACGACAGGACATTCAATCGCAAGCATGCCGTTTCCGGTCTCCTCCTCTTTAACAGACGAAACTATGACAACGGAGGAAAGCTTCCGTACAGAAACCAGGGTCTTGCAGGAAGGGCATCATACACCTACGCCAACAGATATGTTGCCGAGTTCAACTTCGGCTACAACGGTTCGGAGAACTTCGCTCCGGGCAAGAGATACGGTTTCTTCCCTTCAGGAGCTCTCGGATGGGTCATTTCAGAGGAACCGTTCATGGCCGGTGTCAAGCACGTCCTTTCAAAGTTGAAGCTGCGTGCGTCATACGGACAGACCGGTAACGCTTCCCTTGACGGACGTCGTTTCGCCTACCTTTCAACCATCACGGACGACTGGAACACGCTCAGCGAGTACAGGTGGGGCTATGAGTCCAATTACAACAAGAACGGTATGGCAGAGGGTGACTTCGCCGTTCCGGACCTTACTTGGGAGAAGGTGAACAAGGCTGACGTCGGCTTTGAAATCGGTCTTTTGGACGGGGTCGCAGACTTCCAGGTGGACTTCTTCGACGAGCGCAGAAACAACATCTTCATGGAGAGGACTTCCATTCCGATGACCGCCGGATTTATCAAGTCTCCTTGGCAGAACTTCGGACGTGTGAAGAACCAGGGTGTTGACCTTTCCCTTAACATCAGAAAGCAGTTCGGACGAGATTTCTTCATCAGCGCGATGGGAACCTTTACATACGCTCACAATACAATTCTCGAAATGGACGAGCCGGCTGCAGTGGTTGGAACCAACAGGGCAGAGACCGGACATCCGGTGGGGCAGCTCTTCGGATACGTCGACGAGGGACTCTATACCTACGATGATTTCGTGGATGTCGAGAATGGAATACTCCGTCCTGACCTTCCGACCGTCACGCTTGTGTCAAAGGTTCGCCCTGGCGATATAAAGTATAAGGATGTAAACGGGGACGGAAAGATAGATGTCTATGACAAATCACCTATCGGCGGTACAAAGAACCCGGAGATGGTGTATGGTTTCGGATTCACGTTCTCTTGGAAGGACCTCGACATCTCGGCTCTCTTCCAGGGAGTTGGCAAGACTTGGAACATCCTTTCCGGAAACATCATTCCTGCATCCAACAAGGGTACTACCTATAACATTTTCACGAACTACACAGACCGTTGGACGGAAGATAATCCGAGTCAGAACGTATTCTATCCGCGTCTTGACTATGGCGTGAATGCGAACAACAGTCAGGCGTCCACATGGTGGCTCAAGGATATGAGTTTCCTCAGACTCAAGAACATCGAAATCGGATATTCGCTTCCGAAGAAGTTTGCCGAGAGGTCTTTCATTTCCAGCGCGAGAGTCTACCTGCGCGGAACCAATCTGCTTACTTTCTCGAAGTTCAAGCTCTGGGATCCGGAACTCGCCTCTAACACTGGCGCGGCCTATCCGGTTATGAAATCAATTTCAGCGGGTCTCGAATTCAAATTCTAAAATCATTTCGTGATGAAAAATCTTAAATTATCATATTTGATTGCAGGTCTCATCGCCATTTTCTCGGCTGTCTCCTGTGACTACCTTGACAAACAGCCTGATGACCAGTTGGATCTCGAAACTGCATTCGAGAACAGGACCAACCTTGAGCGCTGGCTTGCCTACATCTACAACGGCATACCGACATTCTACCACTATGACGGGGCCATTGCCATTGCCGATGACCTCACACCCCCTGTCGGCTGGGAGTCGCAGAGCTTCAAGGCTATTCTCTATCAGAACGGTAACTTTACCCCGGCACAGGGTGGTATCATCAGCTATTGGAAGGAATTCTCAAAGAGGATTCGCTCTGCCTACATCTTCATCGAGAATGCCCACCCGCTTTTTGATGTCTCAGCCAAGGAGATAGAGTGGATGAAGGCCGAGTGCCGTTTCTTCATCGCGTACTATCATGCAATGCTTGTGACGACCTATGGCGCGGTGCCGATGATTACTGGCCCGGCTCAGGGAACCAATGCTTCAGACATGCAGCTCAAGCAAGCTCCTTTTTATGAGGTTGTTGACTGGGTGGCTCAAGAACTGAAGGAGACTTCCGAGATTCTTCCGGCTTCATACGAGGAGGCAAACAAGTATGGTCGTGCCACATCCGTGATGTGCCTTGCCGTCCGTGCCCGTCTGCTCACCTTTGCCGCCAGCCCGCTTGTGAACGGTAATCCTGACCTTGCCGGTATGGTCAACTGTGACGGAACACCGCTTTTCTCGACGGAGTTTGATCCTGAGAGGTGGAGAGTGGCAGCCGATGCCAACATGGATGTCATCGAGGCCGCCAAGGAGAACGGTTATGAACTTTATGTCGAGAGACTTGACAATGGCAGCGTTGACCCGTACATGTCCTATATGAACGCGGTTCTCATGCGTTGGGATCAGGGAAATCATGAAGTCATATTCCCGAAGACATACGACAGCGGCGCATATTTCGACAGGCAGTGCAACCCTCGAAGCATGGGTGGCGCAGGTGCCATCGGCGTGACTCAAAACCTTGTGGACGCCTTCTTTATGAGCAACGGTCTTGTTCCTATCACCGGATACGGCGCGAACGGACAGCCAATCATCAACCCGGCATCCGGTTACACCGAGACCGGTTATTCAACCGCAGACTACAAGGATGACACGAAATACTTCTATGCCGAGCAGGGTGCTGTTGAGGGACAGAAGACCAATCACGTGATAACGACCAAGGGCACCTACAACATGTACTGCAACCGTGAGCCGAGATTCTACATCTCAGTTCTCTACAACGAGCAGTATCATTGGGGCAAGGACAAGCACAAGTCCTCCAACAAATACACCGACTTCTTCTCCGGCGGACAGGACGGAGGACCGAGCCACGATGCTCCTACAGCGGGCTACCTCGTGAGAAAGATGGTGGATCCGTCAGCCATTCCGAGCGACGGCTCCGGAAAGTTCAAGACACGCCACGGCGCAATCTACCGCCTCGCGGAGGCCTATCTTTCATACGCCGAGTGTTTGAATGAATACAGCATCGCGAAGGGAACGTATGATGCAAACAAGAACGAGATTCTTTCCTATGTGAATAAAATCAGGGAGCGTGCAGGCATCCCTCAGTACGGCACGGGCGTCGATTCTGACGGTGTCGAGATGATTGTTCCGCCAACCGACGGCGAGACTCTCCGCGACCTCATCCACAGAGAAAGGCGTGTCGAGCTCAACTGCGAGGCAGGCAACCGTTTCGATGACCTCCGCCGCTGGAAAGAGGCTGCAACAGTTCTTAACGGGCCTTTCTACGGAATGGATTCACGTGCGACGAAGTCCAACAGGGACGATTACTACAAGAGAACTCAGTACCAGACCCGTCGCTTCATCAGCTACTGGTGGCCGATTCCTCAGGAAGACATTGACAAGAACGTAAATCTCCGTCAGTTCCCTGAATGGTAGGCACTAACGATAAAAAGAGTATTCGATATGAAAAACAGACATATATTATTCGCGGCAGCCGGTCTCCTTTCGTTGGCTGCCTGTGACAAGGGCGGATTTCAGGGCCCGGACAGAAGTATGTACGATGTTGTCGAGACCATGACACTCGAAGCCTCAGCACAGGAGGTTGTCCTTGATGCGGAGGAGGTGGATAAAGTTGCCTTGACGCTCACGTGGACTCCGGCAAGAGAAATGCCTGACGACTATCTGGTGACATACGTTACCTTCCTCGATGTTGAAGGAAATGACTTCAGCAATGCTGTTCGTCAGGTAGTTGACGACGGTGTGTTCACCAAGGAATACACGACTCAGGAACTGCAGAATCTTCTCGTGGAGAAGTGGAACAAGAACTATTCGCGTGCGGTGAACATGCAGTTCAAGGTCATTGCAAAATGGGAAGGCGGAGAAAAATATGTGATGCCGGAGGTAAGGACCGTTGATTTCAGCGTCCGTCCTTTCCGCCCGCTCACCTTTGATGCTGACCGTATATTCCTTTCCGGCGATGCAATGACCGGCACGACACGAAAGCCTATGGGCAAGACCCCGGAAAGCGACTACATCTATGCCGAGGAAGTCTACCTCCGCGCCGGGGAAATGACCATTCCTATCGAGTATCAGGGAATGACTTCCTACATCTGCCCTGCGGATGGAAGCGTTGAAGTTCCGGATAATGATCAGGTTGATTCAAAGCCGGCCGGCACGCAGTACAACGCTGTCGTCAAGGAGCTTAAGGCCGATGCAACTCTTCCTGCATGGAATATTCCTGTCGAGGGCTACTGGAGAGTCATAATCGACATCGAGAACAAGACCGTCAAGTTCTTCTCTCCGAAGAACAGACTTGAACCGCTGACTGTCGAGTTTGCTTATGAGGGGAGGGATCCTGCATCATGGATTCTGACAAAGACCCTGCTGGCAGGCAACTACTATATAAATTCGATGACAGGCTGGGACAGTTGGAAAGGCAAGGCATTCCCGTTTGTGGTGTCGAAGGTTGACCCTATGATTCTCATCTGGTCAGGTGCGTCGTTCAACATGACGGATGCGCTCTGCGTCAAGGTAGCTCAGGGACCTGCCGAGGTTGACAATATCAGGGCCGGAGAAGGAACAGGCGGAGAAGATCCTGTCAAGAACGGGGCCGGAATGAAGTTTATTTCAAAGGTTATGGCATTTGTGCCGGCATCTGAACCGGGTGTGGCTGCAACAGCCGACATGGAACTCAAGATGGGCGAATGGATGAACACGGTTACTGTTGTCAGCAACAGAAAGTGGAAGCCGGCTTCCACAGTGAAGATCAGTCGAATCACTATTGACGCAAGAAACAATAAGATTCGTTTTGACTGATATGAATATCTCCATTAAAGAAACACTTCTTGTCTTGGCGATTGCCGCTGTTTCTGCCTGCGCTTGCGCGAAGGGGAAAAAGCCTTCCGGAAATGGTGGGAATGGCGGCGAGATTGCAGGCAACACAACTGTCAAGATAAGCCCTGACAGGAAGACTGTTCTGAAGAATCCGCTCAATGGCTGGGTCATGTATGTTTCCGGTACGGCGGACCCGTCCTATTTCGACACGAAAATCTATGTTTCGGAACTTGGAAAGGAAGTCTATGTAAGGGATTACGCCTCTGCTTGTTACATCAGGACAGGCTGGAAGAACCTCAATCCTGCGAAGGGCAAGTATGCCTGGGATGACCAGACGAGCAAGATCTATAAATTGGTCAAGCGTGCCGAGGAACTTGAGCTTCCGATAGCGTTCCGTGTCGTGGTGGACGGCAGAGATCAGAGGGAGAATACACCGCAGTTTGTCTTTGACGACGGGGCTGAATATTGGCTGTCTGACAGCAAGTATCCTGACCGCAAGACTCCGCTTGCCGTGGATCCGATTTGGAGAAAACACTACGAGACATTCGTGAAGGCATTCGCGGAACGTTTCAACGACCCGAAGAAAACAGCGTTCATAGATGCTTACGGGCTGGGAAAATGGGGCGAAGGCCATAATGTCTGCTACGAGCAGAACAATGCCGTGTCGGACAAGACATCGGAGTATAAGGCCGAGACGATGCAGTGGATAACGAAGCTGTATGCTGACAACTTCACCAAGGTTCCGCTCGTCATCAACTACCATCGCCAGATTGGGCATCCTGTCAGCGAAGGCAAGAACCCTCAGCCGGACAGCGAGAGAGTGCTCCAGATTGCACTTGACAACGGATACTGTCTGCGTTCCGATGCAATCGGGATGAACAATCAGGACTGGGGCTACAACGACTGGGAGAAAGCCTACGCGAAGAAATGGGCCTACAAGGTGCCCATACTCATGGAAGGCGGCTACATCGTCTCCAACCATTCGTATTGGAACGACCCTGCAGGCTACCGCAAGGGGCATCCGGAAGACGTCCGTGCAGGCGAATTCAACTCATCTATGGAGGCGAAGGTCAACACAATGGATTTCCGTGTGGGAGACGAGACGAAGTCCTGGTTCGAGAATGCCTTTGAGTATGTGGAACGTTTTGTCGCGGAGGGTGGTTACAGGCTCTATCCGACTTCTGTCTCCTTCCCTTCACAGGTAAAGTTCGGTGACAGAGTGACCGTCGGTCACAGCTGGGCTAACCTCGGATGGGGATATTGTCCTGTCAATCTTCCACAGTGGAACTATAAGTACAAGGCTGCCGTTGCTCTCCTTGACAGCAAAAACAAACCGGTCAAGGTTTTTGTGGAAGCAGATGCTGATTTGTCAAAATGGCTTAAAGGAGAGATTTCTTCCTATAAGACCGAGGTCGAGATCAAGGGCGTTGCGGTCGGAGCATACACTTGGGCAGTAGGCATCGTCGACACGACTCAGGACAATGCCATAGGCATACGCACGGCAGCGACGGCCAAGAGCGTGACGGAAGACGGATGGGTGCGTGCCGGTGCGGTGACCGTGTCCGCAAGATAATTTGAACATAAATAATTACAATTCGTTTTGAATAGGATGTTTGGCAAAATAAAGAAAGTATTGTTCGCACAGGCTGTGCTTGCATTCACCACGGTGTTTGCACCCGGCACTGCCTGTGCCAAGATTGACCCGTATGCGGGTCTCTCAATGGAATTGTCCGAAGTTCCGGCGTCTCTTTCAGTCGGAGAAACTGCTGAGATTACAGCCACGTTGGTTGGAGACAAGTCTTCGGATGTTTCGGCTACATACAAGTGGAAATCTCTTAATCCTACCGTCCTTTCGCTCAAGGAAGACGGCAACAGGGCTGTGCTGAAGGCCGAAAAGGGCGGAAAGGCAACTGTGCTGGTCTATATCGCCGAATGTGAGAGCGTCAAGGCAAAGGCTATCGTGGAGGTCAAGGAAGAAGGCGACGGCATTCTCCGAATCCTTGCAATAGGCAACAGTTTTTCTCAGGATGCCGTTGAACAGTATCTATATGAACTTTTTGCCGCTTCCGGCAAAAAAGTCATCATCGGCAACCTCTACATCGGAGGATGCAGCCTTGAGAGACACTACAACAATATCAACAATGATGCGGCCGCATACGAATACCGCAAGATTGTGGATGGTCAGAAGACGAACGTTAAGGGGGTGAAGATTTCGACTGTTCTTGCCGAGGAACCGTGGGACTACATCAGCCTTCAGCAGGCAAGTGGTTTCTCCGGCAAGTATGAGACATGCTCTCCGTATCTCCCGGAGATTCTGAACTACGTCCGCGCGCGTTCAAAGTATGATGTGAAACTCATCTGGCACTCGACCTGGGCCTATGCGGCGAATTCGACGCATTCTGATTTCCCGAAGTATAACAGCAACCAGATGACCATGTTCAACGCCATCGTTGACGTGGCGCAGAAGGTTATGGACAACAGTTCATATTCCTTTGACCTGCTTGTTCCTTCCGGCACCGCGATTCAGAATGGACGGACATCTTCTCTTGGAGACACCTTCAACCGCGACGGCTACCATCTTGAAGTTACTTACGGAAGATACACGGCTGCATGCACATGGTTTGAAGCCATTTCCGGGAAGAATGTGGAGGAAACCTCATACGTGCCGTCTTCTATGAATGAGGTTAAGGCGAAAATCGCCCGCTCGGCAGCGCATAATGCGGTCTGCAAGCCTTACGAAGTGACGGATATGTCCAAATAATACAGCTTAAATGACAAAAATGAAAACACTCAAACGTTCTTTTGCCCTTCTCTTTTCCGTCATGTCTCTGTCAGTTTCAGGGGCTTTCGCTCAGGGACTTTATCTTGACAGCACATCTCCTGTGGGGAAGAATGCCTCAGAGATTGACGAACGTGCGTGGAACCTTGTGTCGCAGATGACGCTTGAGGAAAAGTGCGACTACATCGGCGAACTCACTTCTTTTGTGATTCGTCCCGTTGAACGTCTCGGCATACCTCAGCTTCTCATGGCAGATGGTCCACAGGGAATACGCAACATACGGCGACAGAACACCGTCAGTACGCTCTATCCGTGCGGAGTTCTCACCGCCGCGACATGGAACCGCGAACTTGCCGACAAGCTCGGTCACGGGCTCGGACAGGACGCCAAGGCGAGGGGAATCTCTTTTCTTCTCGGTCCGGGCGTGAACATCTATAGGGCACCGCTCTGTGGAAGAAATTTCGAGTATTTCGGCGAAGATCCGTACCTCACATCCGAGATAGCTGCTAATTACATTATTGGCGTGCAGAATGAGGGGGTGATTGCCACGGTGAAGCATTTCGCTGCAAACAATCAGGAATGGAGCCGTCACCATACAAGCTCCGATGTCGATGAGCGCACGCTCCATGAAGTCTACTTCCCCGCATTCAGAAAGGCCGTGGAGGAGGCACATGTCGGAGCCGTGATGGATAGCTACAACCCCATTTTCGGGGTTCACGCCTCGGAGCATGGCTGGATGAATATTGAAGTGCTCCGCAATATGTGGGGCTTCGACGGAATACTTATGTCGGACTGGACTTCGGTCTATTCATCGTCGGGCGCAGCAAACGGAGGTCTTGACCTTGAATGCCCTAAAGGAGTGTACTTTACGGCAGAAAAGCTTGTCCCGCTCGTGAAGGCCGGAATTGTCAGTGAGGAGACTATCGACACCAAAGTATATCATATTCTCCACACTCTCAACCGTTTCGGACTTCTTGACAAGGACATCAAGGACAGCAGCATTCCTCTTGACAATCCGGACAGCGATGCACTTTCGCTCGAAATCGCGAGGGAGGGAATCGTCATGCTCGAAAACCGTGGGAACGAACTTCCGTTCAGGAAGAAAGACCGCGTGCTCGTGCTCGGCCCCAATGCTTTCAACACTCCGACCGGAGGCGGAAGCGGATTCGTGCAGCCGTTCCACAGCGTTTCGGTTGCGGATGGTCTAAGCAAGGCATTGGGAGAAAAACATGTGACTCTCCTCCCGGACAGCCTTCTGTTTGCCGGCATGTCTGCGGACTCGGTCAAGGCCGGTGCCGTGAATGCGGATGTTCTTGCGGCAGCTCTGAAAAAGGCTGACAGGGTGGTTTATTGCGCCGGATTCAACAGCAAAATTGAGGGCGAGGGCTTTGACCGTCCGTTTGCGCTTCCGGTGGCACAGAGGCGAGTGATTAATGAAATTGCCGCCGCGCATGCTCATCTTACAGTCGTGCTCAATGCCGGCGGTGGAGTCAACTTCAATGGTTGGAGCGAGGGTGCGGAGGCCGTGCTGCTTGCGTGGTATCCGGGACAGAGGGGCGGAGATGCCATCGCGGAAGTGCTCTCCGGCAAGGTGTCTCCAAGCGGAAAACTTCCGATAAGCATTGAGAACCGCTGGGAGGATAACCCTGTGCATGATAGCTACCACGAGAATACTCCGGTCTTCACGCAGAACACGAAGACAAAGAGAGTCGAATACAGGGAGGGCATTTTCTATGGCTACAAAGGATATGAAAAAAACGGAACACCTGTTCGCTATCCTTTCGGTTATGGCCTGTCCTACAGCAAGTTCGACTATTCTGACCTCTGCGTTGAGAAACTTGGCCCCGACAGTCTGACGGTTTCCTTCGTAGTGGCGAACACAGGAAAGTGCGATGCTTCGGAAATTTCTCAAGTCTATGTCAGCGACCTTTCATGCTCGGTGCCGCGTCCAGTCAAGGAACTCAAGGGATTCTGTAAGAATTTCATTAAAAAGGGCGGCAGGACCAGAGTCGAGATTACGCTCGGTAAGGACGCTTTCTCGTTCTATGACGTGAAGAGCAAATCTTTCGTAGTCGAGCCGGGAGTGTTTGAAATTCTTGTTGGCACCTCTTCTGCAGACATCCGTTTGAGGCAGAACGTGCAGATAGGCGCTGAAGAATATCGGACAATCGCGATCGAACCGGACAGAACATCGGTCATAAGGAACCCGCTCACCGGATGGGTGATGTATCTCGGACGTGGGTGGAGCAAGGATTTTGGAACAGAGGTCGGCTATGACAGCTGGCCGGCGGGTCCGGACGGGCAGATGAAAGTCCGCGTGTCGGACTACTGCGGCACCGCCTACATCCGCACCAGCTGGTCTTCGATGGAGCCGGAAGAGGGAAAATATTTTTGGAACGACCCGGATTCCCGTCTTAATGGGCTGCTGGACGAAGTTCGCCACCGTGGAATGAGACTCGCGTTCCGCATTGTCGTTGACGGGCGCGACCAGGGACAGAACACACCGAAATATGTGATTGACGCTGGCGCAAAGTGCTTCACAAGCAAGGTCGGCAGACGGGAAGTCTACACACCCTACCCGGACGACAAGGTGTTTCAGGAAAAATATGAAAAGTTCCTCACTGCATTCGCGCAGAGGTTCAACTCTTCAGATGAGATTGATTTCATCGATGCCTACGGACTTGGAAAATGGGGCGAGGCCCATTCGATGAGATATATGGATGAGGCAAACAAGATTCCTGTATATGAATGGATTACAGACCTATATGCACGCCTGTTCACGAACATTCCGCTTGTTATGAACTATCATCGGGTGCTCGCCGCACAGACCATCGACGGATGGGAGAACGCGCCGAATCCTGACACGGAGAAGCTTCTTGCTTCCGCGATTTCGAAGGGCTACAGCCTCCGTCACGATGCGTTCGGAATGACAGGCTACTATATGGACTGGGAAAAGGAATATGCCGCAAGGTGGCGCTACCGTCTGCCGATTATCTTCGAGGGAGGCTGGATTACCGGGGCGCATCACCGCTATTGGAAGGATCCTAGCGGGAAGTACCGCGAGGGACATCCGGAAGACGTGCGCAGGGGAGAGATGGAGATTGCGGAGGAGACCCATGTGAATATGATGGATTTCCGCGTGGGCAACGAGACGGAAAGCTGGTTCCAGAACTATGATCTCGTTCAGAGGTTTGTCAGCGAGGGAGGTTATAGGCTCTATCCTTCGTCGGTGACCGTCCCTACAACCGCAGAATCGGGAGAAACCGTTTGTCTCTCTCACGTTTGGGAAAACCTCGGTTGGGGCTACTGTCCGAACAACATCCGTCAATGGCACTACCGCTACAAGCCGGCATTCCTGCTGCTCGACTCCGACGGAAAGGTTGTCAGGACATTCGTTGACCGCCGGTCCGAGCCGTCCGAATGGATTAAGGGGAAGCCGGGAGCGCACAGCTTCAGTGCCGACCTTTCCGGGATTGCTCCGGGCGAATACGTCTGGGCAATCGGCATCGCCGACACCATGCGGGACAACCGTCATGGCCTGAACATCGCCGTTGACAAGACTCGGCTGACGGAAGACGGTTGGCTGAGGCTGGGGAAAGTGACAGTAAAGTAAAAAGTTGCTACGGCAAGACAATACAAAAAATAATAACCAAACATTTTTAACACATGGAAGTATCTATGATACAGGAAATTTCAAATCGGGGGGGGGAATACACAAGTCCATCCCTCCAGCTCATGGAAGTGAGCGCGGAGTCAGGCTTCGCGGCGAGTGACGAAAAGACAGGAATATACGCAAGTCCCTATGTTGGCGGCGAGGAATTTTAAAGGAGGAAGGACCATGAAACGTTTAGCAATATCATTTCTTGCGGCGGCCGCACTTGCAGGCTGCGCAAAGCTCGATTCCGAGATCGTTGAGAGCACTCCGTCAGAAGGACAGACCCCGTTTGTCCTCTATGTGAGCACCCCGTCCGGAGACCGGCAGCCTTCCGAGACTAAGACATCGTTCAATAAGGAGACCTACGAGGTAACGTGGTCTGACAATGACGCTCTCGCCGTGACAATCGGAGGCAAGTTGTATAAGTTCACAAAGGTTAAGGGGCAGGAAAATGCGTTCAACTGCGATAAGTTTACTCCGGAGGATGGCATGGAGTATGAATATAACATACTCTATCCCTATTCTGACAACGGGCAATTCGCGACGTCGGGATATGTCAAGACTCCTATGCACGGAACCGCCAAGGCTGTCGGCAGCGCCTCTCCGAATGTCGGGCTCGAACAGCTTACAGGAGTCATCAAGGTGACAATCAAAAACGAAAATGCCGTCGGCACTGCAACCCTTACTGAACTTCACATTGAACGGACTGACGGCGGGATACTTGGCGGACCGCACACTCTCGCGGGACCAGTGGCAGGACAGACGGCAACCTACACGGAGGTTCTCAAGCAGAATGAGAAGATAGAAGCAGGGAAATCCTTAGATATGTATCTCCAGTGTGCCCCTTTCACGGCAAAGGCAGGGTCAAGCCTTCTTATAAAATATACGGTTGACGGGACGGCTTACACGGAAACCAAAACTTTCTCCAAGGATGTGGTGTTCGCCGCCGGTAAGGTCAACAGGACTTCAGTTTCATTCGGTGAAACGCAATATGTCATCGAGGGAACAGCGGTGCCTGATGGCATTCAGTTGATGACATTGACTCCGGAGAGCGACTGCATCTATGCAGAGGAGGTCTATCTTCATGCAGGAAAAATGACAATCTCCATCAAAGACCACGGAAAGGTCTCATGCATCTGCCCGGCAGACGGAAGCGTCGAGGTTCCTGACAATGACCAGATTGATTCAAAGCCGGCCGGAACGCTCTACAACGCCGTTGTCAAGGAACAGACCGAGGGCTCTGAACTTCCGGTGTGGAACATTCCTGTCGAAGGCTATTGGAGAGTTATAATCGACACGGAGAACAATACCGTCAAGTTCTTCTCACCTAAGAACAGGCTTGAACCGCTGACGGTTGAGTTCGCATATCAAAACAAGACTCCGGCTTCGTGGATTATGACAAAGACATTGCTGGCAGGCAACTACTATGTCTACGCATCGAAAAACTGGGACAATTGGGTAGGCAAGGCATACCCGTTCGTCATTTCAAAGATTGATCCGATGATTCTTATTTTACAGGGGACTTCATTCGATTGGAAAGAACAAATTAGTATCAAAATCGCTCAGAGTAATGCGGATCTGGATCAGATAAAGGAAGGAAGCGGCTCAGGAGATGGGAATCCATATACAGATCGTAAAGTTGATTTTGTTGCTAGGGTGTTAGCATTTGCTCCTGCTTCTGAACCAGGAGTTGCCTCAACAGTTGATATGGAATTTAAGATGGGAGAATGGATGAACACAGCTTTGGCTGTCAGCAATAAGAAGTGGAAATTGTCTTCCACTGTCAAAATCAGCAAAATCACCATTGACGCGAGAAACAATAAGATCCGTTTTGACTGATTAATATAATTCTATAGGTTATAATGAATTTCTCTATTAAAGACACAATTCTTATTTTGGCTCTCACCACGCTGTTCCTTGCTGCAGTTGCCTGCGGCAAGGAACAGCCGGGAGGTGGCGAACCGGAAGTTGCGGGCGTGACCGTCAACTTCGCTCCGGACAGGAACACCGTGTTCCCTAACCCGCTGTGCGGCTGGGTGCTCTATGCCGGGCTGGGCAACGACCTGAGCGACTTCTGGGAGAGATATGACAATATGCCGTCCTCTGTCGGAACGGTCAGAGCCACCGACTATGCAAAGACGCTGCTCGTTCGCACGACATGGGGACAGCTGAATCCGGAAGACGGAGTCTACATCTGGCAGGAAGACTGCAATACCGTCTATGCACAGCGCTACAAAAAGCTTGTCGCCGAGGCCCGCAGACGCAATATGCGCATCGGCTATGGCTTTGCCATCGACAGTCGTGACAAGCACGAGTTCTGCACGCCTCTCTACGTCCGCGACAAATACGGAGCGCAGGGCTATGCCACGATGACCGGCTCGATGGAAGTTTGGTCGCCATATCCCGACGACCCGGCGTTTCAGAAGTGCTACGAGAAATTCATCCACGACTTTGCCGAACACATCAATAACCCCGACTTCACTGAATTCGTCCACGGTGTCGGCATCGGCAAATGGGGCGAGTACCACTCCTGCATCTACTCCACCGGCGACGAAACCCCGAAGAAGGCCGTCTTCGAGTGGGTTACGTCCCTCTTTGCAAAGGAGTTTACCAAGATCCCGATTTTCATCAACTACCACAAGGCCGTAGGGTCAACCAGCGGAGATAAACTCAGTCCGGACTCCGAGGGCATGATTGACTCTGCCGTGAAGAAGGGCTTCGGGATAGGCAGCGGTGCGTTCGGAATGAAGACCTACTACGGCACATGGGAGAAGAGCATTGCCGCCAAATATCGCTATCAGGTGCCACTCATCGCCGAGGGCGGATGGGTCAAGGCCTCTCACGGTGATGCACCGATGCGCTGGGACACTGAGAAGTACAAAGACTGGGCAGATGTCCGCAAGGGCGAGTTTGACCAGGCACGCGAGGCATGTGCCAGCATGATGGACCTGCGCTACAACGACAATCTTGAAGTGAGCGAGGCTTGGTCGTGGTTCAATGAGGCCTACGACTATCTCGTTCAGTTCATACAGGACGGCAACTATCGTGTCTATCCATCCAAGGTGATTGCCCCACAAGAGGTGACACGAGGTGAAAAGGTCGCGGTTCTTCACCGCTGGGCAAACCTCGGCTATGCTTACTGCCCGACCAACTTTCGCCCGTTCCTGAACAAGTATAAGGTGGCGTTCGCCCTGCTTGACAAATCTTCGGAAAAGCCGGTGAAAATCTTCTACGACGATCAGGCTCAGCCTCACGACTGGCTGAAAGGAAAGCCGAAGCAGTATCGCTTCACGTTCACAGTCGACGGCGTCCCTGCTGGGGAATATGTCTGGGCGACAGGAATCGTCGATGACGCTTCCGCAGAAAAGAAAATAGGCATATATTCGTCCGCGAAGGGCGACTACACCAAAGATGGTTGGCTAAAGATTGCCAACGTCACGGTTCGATAGTTCGGCGCGGGTAGTGTCGGTATGTGAAATTTTGATTATTTTTGTAATCTGAATACACTGACTGATAATGAAGTATAGAATAATAGCCGCTGTCGCTTTTTTCCTGTTGTCATTGCCTCTTTGGGCCATTGACGGCAGGAATTACCGTTTCCATCAGATGTCTGAGACCTCCTATTACGGTGGCATCAACAGTGTCGCCAAGGACAGCATCGGGCGTGTCTGGTTCAGCGGAACGGATGCCCTCTACATGTTCAACGGCAGTTCATTCGAGAGCAAGGCGGTGAGCGGAACGAACCCCGGGCTTCAGGTGGATTACCGGGCGATAGTACCGGACTTGGAAAGGCGGCTCTATGTCGCGACGAACTGCGGCCTTTATGGCTTCGATTATCTCTCGGAAACTATGCACCTGCTTTGCGCGGGGGATGTCGGGGCGATTGACACTGACAGGACAGGGCGCGTGTGGATGATTCTTGACGATGTCGTGGTGCGTTATGAGGGAGAGGGGAATGTTAGGGAATATCCTTTGCCGGATGATGTGCGCCGCTCGCCTTTTTCGCTCTCGCTCCTGTGTTCTGGAAACGGGGTGTACGTCGGGGCATACGGACATCTGTTAACCCTTGACGGTGACTCCGGAGCCTATTCAGATTTTACAGATGTCGGAAACGACAACTCCATAATATCAGACGTCATCGAGACGGAGGACTATGTCTATGTCCTGACGCTTCGTGACGGACTTTTTGAGTGTGACCGGAGCGGACATATCTTCCGTACATTCAAACTGCCTGACGGCTACGACCGTTCCAGCACGGCAAAGGAACTCTACCGCGACTCCGACGGCATAATCTGGGTCGCGACACAGTCCGGTCTGCTTCTCGTCGATCCGGCGGACGGTGAGACAGCCCTTCTGACTTCTGACCTTGCCGACCCGCTTTCCATTCCGAACAATTCCGTCTGGTCAATCTATCCTGACCCGGACGGCGGTGTGTGGGTGGGCACATACGGCGGAAAGCTTGCCTATCAGTCTTTTTCGGACAATGACATGCGTCACATAGCCCCGATTCCCGGAGGCCTTCCTCATCCTATTGTGAGTGCCTTTGCTGAGGACAGGCTCGGAAACCTTTGGATTGGCACTGAGGGCGGAGGTGTCTGCTGCCGTTCCTCACGGGACGGGAGCTTCTCCTACTACAGTCAGGAAAACGGCTGCCTGAACTCGAATATGGTCAAGCGGCTTTTTTGCGAAGGGGACGGTGTCTACGTCTCGACATTCAACGGAGGGCTCACGCGCATAGACGTGCGTACCGGCATTGCGAAGGACCTGCATGTGCTCAACCCTTCTTCCGGACAGCCGCTTTCTGTCTATGATTTCCTTCGGGAGGGAGACTCAGGATGGTGGCTCTCGGATCCTGACGCCGAACTGATGTTCTGGAATAAGGCTTCCGGAAGGGTCGAGAATGTGATATTTCACGACTCGGACGGGAAAAAGAAGCGTATGCGTGTTGAGGCTATGTTCCACGACGTGTCAGGCAATCTCTGGCTTGTGACTCATTCCGGAGCCTATGTGGTTGATGTGAGAACCCGCTCCATAACTGGACGGTATGCTATAGAAAGCGGTGTGTGGTCGGCTGACAACCTGTGCTCATGGTGCAGGACTTCCGATTCTGAACTGTGGTTCGGAACTCGTGGCGCCGGAGTCAACAAGTTAAGTCCGGACGGACGCTATGTGAATTACAACAGTTCTCCGGACGGAAGTTTTACCGGACGCACTGTGTTCGGCATCGTTGAAGACCGCGCCACAGGGAACGTGTGGTTCAGCACCGATGCCGGTCTCTACACCTACAGCCGTGCTTGTGGAGAAATCGAGAGGGCCGGAATCGATGTTCCCAACAGTTGCGGTTCCTGGTACATCCGCTCCTGCTTTGCTTCTTCAACCGGCAAGCTGCTCTTCGGCGGAACAAACGGCTACCTCGTGTTCAATCCTTCCCGCCTCAATCTCAATCGTCAGAAACCTCGTGTCTGGTTCACGGAGCTGAAAGTCAATAACATGGCAGTGGCCCCATCATCCAAGGGCTCTGCGCTGAAACAGTCCGTCTCAACTCTTGACGGTCACTCCGACCGTGCCCACATAATCCGTCTCACCCACAACCAGAACGATTTTGAGGTCGGGTTCTCGTCCAACAGCTACCTCGATCCGGAGAGAAACGCCTATGCCTACAGAATGTCCGGCGTGACCAATGAGTGGACGGTTTTGCCTCCAGGACAGCATTATGTACGTTTCGTGAACCTCTCGCCGGGAAGATACAAATTGCAGCTGAAGACGGCCAACAATGACGGACTCTGGGGAGACCATGTCAGTTCGCTCGCATTCCGCGTGAAGCCATCGCCGCTGGCATCGCCTTGGGCACTTATGCTGTACCTTCTGATTTTCATTGCCGCGCTTGTCTGGCTGTGGAATTGGACGACCAGACGAAAGATGCTGGAGCAGAGCCTTGAGATGGAGCAGGAGAGGGAGCGCAGCCTTCAGGAACTGACGAAGGCGAGGATGGATTTCTTCACAAAAATCTCCCACGACCTCAAGACCCCTCTAACCCTCGTGATAGACCCGTTGAAACAACTTGAGAAGACAATTCCGGAGGATGCCCCGAACAGAAAATATGTCGACACGATAGGCCGTAATGTCGGAAGGATACAGCGGATGATAGGAGACTTGCTGAAGTTCAGACAGATAGAGACGCTGAAACTTCCGCTGAAACTTGAGAGCGGCGACATCGTGAAGTTCGTTGACAGCATATTCTCGCTCTTTGAATTCTGCGCGTCCGAGCGGCACATAGAGACCGAATTCATTACATACACAGACAGCTACATCACGCGCTTCGACTATGACTCCATCGAAAAGGTTTTCACCAACCTCATTTCAAATGCCGTGAAGTACACCACGGAAAATGGCTATGTGAGCGTAAAGATTGCCCGTTCCTCGGCTCCCGATGGTGTGGAAATGGTTCCTGGTGGCTCCGAGTGGCTGTCATTCACCGTGACCAACAGCGGCTCGGGAATCCCTCCGGAGAAGTTTGACAGCATATTCGAGCCCTTCAACAATGCCGGAAAGACACGTTCGGAATTCGAGAGCCACACCGGTCTTGGGCTTGCAATCGTGAGGGAACTCGTGGGAGACATGAAGGGGAAGATTTCAGTCTCGTCGGCAGATGCGACAGTGTCTTTTTCTGTTATCCTGCCTTTCGTGCCGTGTCCCGACGGAATGATGGACGAGGCCGCGGTGGAGTCCGATGGCACGACATACGAATATGCCTCATCCGAGATTGACAATATGATTTCCGACATATATGAACGTGAGATCGTTGGCGAGAAACATGAACGTAAGCCATACGATGTCCTTGTCATAGAGGATGATTCCTCGCTGCGCAACTATCTGGAACAGAGACTGTCGAAGTCATATAACGTCTATACGGCAATGACAGGGGACGACGGAATTGCCAAAGTGGAGAAGATAATGCCGCACATTATTGTCACAGACCTCTTCATGCCCGGGGCCGACGGTTTCGAGGTTTGTCGGAGCATACGTTCCAACATAAAGACGTCGCATATTCCGATAATAATGCTTTCGGCAGCGGGGGAGAACAAAAATGCGAAGATTGACGCATTCGAGAACGGGGCGACGGTGTTTATGGACAAACCGGTGGATATTGACGTGCTGCTCAAGCAGATAGATAATCTCATAAAGAGGCAGGCTCTGCTGAAGAATCTCTACAGTAAGAAATATGTCGCCGAACCGTCAAAACTGACGATTTCATCGATGGATGACGAACTGATGCGGAAGGCGGTGTCATTCATTGAGCAGAATATGGAAAATGAGTATTATGGTGTTGACGATTTCGTGTCGGATATGGCTATAGGGCGCACACGTCTCTACCAGAAGATTACAGACCTTACGGGGATGTCAATCAAGGAGTTTATACTCGATATACGCCTCAAGCGTGCCGGACAGCTGCTGAGGGAATCGGAATATACGGTGGCCGAGATTTCGACGATGACCGGATTCGCTAACCCGAAATATTTCAGCGTATGTTTCAAACGGCACTTCGGACAGACACCGACCGAGTTCAAGGCCGCAAAGACCGGCGTCGTGCAGGAATAAATAAAACGGATAATCGTTGATGACTCAAGTTTCGCAAGTGCGAAACACCACTTTTGAGCCCTTGTGGCGAAGGTAAG
>OQWM01000749.1_pt1 | contig 21433 bp, 16 predicted proteins | sample 1691531 | NCBI WGS metagenome assembly OQWM01 (sample SAMN03418257, study PRJEB22391) | human gut metagenome | biome: human-gut; feature: organic feature; material: feces | host: Homo sapiens | place: Tanzania | collected 2013-01
CTCCCCCAGCAGGGCCGCCCTTTGAAAAGGGCACCCTGCACCCCGCCTAAACTTTTCCACTCGCCGTTGGGCAGGTGGAAAGGCTGTGCCTTTCCACCACCCGGCAAGTGTCCTCCGTGGGCCAAATGTCAAGGGGTTCGGGTTGTATTGCCTTGCGGCAATCTCCACCCGTAGGTATGCCCCCTTGACATTTGACCCCGCTCCCCCGTGACAGCCGTGACGACCGTGACGATGTTTTAGACACCGCCCCCGCTCTCAAAAAAGCCGTCACGGTCGTCACGCTTGGGGAGGCTCCAGCGTCAAGCTGATACTTCTCCCGGCGTGGGTACGGGTGTTCTCATAATGGATGTGATACTCTGCCGCCAGTTTCCCGGCCCGGACGTTCAGCCGCATAGCCAAGGCGTTAGGCTTCATATCCACTTGCAGGACCGCTGCCAACTCCGTGGCTGTACCGCTCCAGGACGGCCTCTCCGCCGTAATAAAAGCGGCTACGGCCTCCAGCACCGGGTCGGGGGGTTCTACCCACAACTCCGTTTCCATCCGCTCCAGTGTCCATGTTAGGTGTTCCTTGTCCTTGGTGAGATAGAGCCGCTGGTCTTGCTGGTCACGTCCTACCACATCCAGGGTGGCGGTGTCGTCTGTCCGCTTCTCCTTCTGAAGAAGAAAGGCCCCATCCGCCGCCCCCGACAGGCCGTTGGTGCCAGAGATCATATCAAACTTGTCGTCGGCCTGCTGTTTGCGAGTGTGATGTACCAGCAGGAGACAGACGCCGCAAGCGTCAGCGAGGCGTTTCAGCTTTCCCACCACCTCATAATCGTTGGCGTAGCTGTATTTATCCCCGCCAGCCTCCCGGATTTTCTGGAGGGTGTCAATGATAATCAGCTTGGTGTCGGGGTGTTCCTGCACGAACCGCTTTAGCTGTTCCTCCAGCCCAGCGCCAACCTGTTTGGCACAGATGGAAAAGAGGAGGTCGTTGGTGCCGTCCATGCCGAACATCCGGTAAAGCCGCTCCTGCAAGCGGCGGTGATCGTCCTCCAGCGCCAGATAGAGGACAGTCCCCTTGTGAACGGGATAGTCCCACAGGGGGAGGCCCATGCTGACGTGGTAGGCAAGCTGGGCCATCAGGAACGACTTGCCCACCTTGGGTGCTCCCGCAAAGAGGTACGTCCCCGGATAGAGCAGACCGTCAATGACGGGCGGTCTGCTCTGATAGACGTTCTCGTACAACTCGTTCATGGAAATCGTGGGGAGATACGCCGGGTCGTTCATGCGCTGCATTTTGCGCAGCAGTTCCGCATAATTTTTTTCAGGGGGATTGTTTTCTGTCGTTTCCTCTGTTATACTTGCGGTGGGTGTTTGTGAAATGGGCTGTTCCCCGTCTGCGCCAACAGACGGAACCGGGACAGTCCCTTTCGTTTCCTTGGAATCCATCAATCTATCAAACCTCCTTCATGCCGCCCATGATAGCGGCGATCATCTGAATGGTGTCCAGCAGTTCATCATCCACGCCAGCCCCATCCTCGGCCCGCCGCAGTTCGTCCAGAACGGCGGCAAGCTGGTCACGCAGGGCCTTGTAGACCTTGGGATTACCCTGTACCACTACTTCCCGGCACAGGAGGCGTCTTGTGATGTAGTCCTGCTTTGTCAGGCCGGAGAGCCGCACAGCGGCCTCGATCTGTTCATCTTCCTCCGGGGACACCCGGAAGGCCACGGTCTTGTTCCTCCAGCGATTTTTGTTGTCTCGGTTTTTCAGTGACATGGTTACGTTCCCATCCTTTCAAAGTCCAGCTTGTCCGCCATCTCCGTCTGCCTTGTAGGAAACAGATGGGCGTAGCGGTAGGTGATGTCGATACTCTCATGCCCCACCCGGTCAGCGATTGCCAGGGCGGTGAAGCCCATATCAATCAGCAGGGAAATGTGTGAATGTCGGAGGTCGTGAATCCTGATCCGCTTCACTCCCGCCGCTTTCGCACCTCTGTCCATTTCATGGTGGAGATAGTGCTTGCTGACAGAGAAAATCCGTTCATTTGCCCCGGTGCTGTAAAACATCTTTAAGTAGTCCTCCATCTCTCCACAGAGGAATTTGGGCATCTTAATGACACGGTTGCTCTTTTTCGTCTTGGGGGTGGTAATCACGTCCTTGCCCTTGAGCCGCTGATAGGATTTGCTGATGGACACTGTACCCGCCTCAAAGTCGAAGTCTGTTGGGGTGAGGGCCAGCAGTTCCCCCTCCCGGATACCGCACCAGTAGAGCATTTCAAAGGCGTAGTAGGAGAGGGGCTTGTCCATCATGGCGTCGGCAAACTTCAAATACTCGTCCTTCGTCCAGAACAGCATTTCACGCCGTTCCTCCACACCCATGTTCCCGGCCTTGGCCGCAGGATTGACCTGGAGGCCGTAGTAGCGGACAGCATGGTTAAAGAGGGCGCTCAACTGATTGTGGACGGTTTTGAGATAGGTGGGGGAATAGGGCTTTCCTTTGGCGTCTGTCAACTCCCGGATCGCGTTCTGCCAATCCATCACATCCTTGGCGGTGATTTCCGACAGTTTCCGCTTTCCAAAATACGGCAGGATTTTCTTCTGGATAATGCTCTCTTTTGTCAGCCAGGTGTTCAGCTTCAGCTTGGGCTTCATGTCCTTTTCATAGAGCTGGGCGAAGCTCTCAAAGGTCATGTTCACATCGGCCTGCTTCTGCATCAGGAACTCCCGCTCCCACGTCTGGGCCTCCTTTTTGGTGGCAAAGCCACGCTTCAACTTCTGTTGGCGCTCTCCCTTCCAGTCCGTATAGCGGAACTGGACGTACCAAGTGCCGTTGGCCTTGTTCTTAAACGCCGCCATAGGTTAATCACTCCTTTCACTCTGACCCCTTGTGCCATAAAATTTTTCGTGGAAGAATTTGCGGTCGATCCGGCCTGAAATGGTAATACAGCCCGTCTTTTTCAACTCCGCATTCATGGAACGAATCAGCTTATAGGCATAGGGGACAGAAACCCCTAATTCCTCCGCTACCTCGTCCACCCGCATGAACATGGTGCTTGCCATTGTGAGCTCACCTCCTTTCATGGCTCGAAAACTAAGCCTTTATGCTTAATCTATTATAACTAAGCAAATTTGCTTTGTCAAGTGGCTTGCGGAATAATTTTTAACTTTTTTGTTTAAGATACTCTTGACTGTTACTAAGCGAATATGTTATACTACTTTCGACAGAAACCACCAGATAGGAGTTGGCATTTATGGCAATAGGAGAGCGCATCCATTTTTTCCGCACCCTCCGGGGTATGACACAGAAGTATCTTGGTATGGCGGTGGGCTTTCCAGAGCGTTCCGCCGATGTTCGTCTGGCACAGTACGAAACAGGCACCCGGACGCCGAAGGCCGATTTGACCGCTGCCCTGGCTCATACTTTAGATGTATCGCCCCAGGCGTTGAGCGTCCCGGACATAGACAACTACATAGGTTTGGCCCATACGCTGTTCGCCTTGGAGGATGTTTACAGTCTGAAAGTGGTAGAGGCGGATGGACGTGCCTGCCTGCAAGCAGATATTTTTCAGGGAGGCCGTCAAGCCAGTGAGCTGAACAAAATCTTGATTGCGTGGCGGGAACAGGCGGCGAAGCTGGAGGCCGGGGAGATCACCAAGGAGGACTATGACCGCTGGCGGTACAACTACCCCAAGTATGACACCACCCAGCGGTGGGCCAAAGTCCCCTCGAAGGAATTAAGCGATGCTCTGATAAAAGGATTGAAGAAACAGAGAAAAGACAAATAGCAAAAAAGGTCTTGCCGACTGGTGAAAGTCAGCAAGACCTTTTTCTTAGGATATGGAGGATTTACCCGCAAACCACCCGCTATACAGGAGTGAGCAAAGTAAATCCGGTTTTGGTATCTGCTATCAATTTGCTATCAAATGCCCCGTTTCCGCTTTAAGACCCCAGTGTTTTCAAGGCTTTGCTGGTTTTGTCAGTTATTCCCACTCAATAGTCGCGGGAGGTTTTGAAGTAATATCGTAGACGATGCGGTTGATGTGGGGCACCTCGTTGACGATACGGACGGAGACCCGGTCCAGCACATCGTAGGGGATCCGGGTCCAGTCGGCGGTCATGAAGTCCGTGGTGGTGACGCTGCGGAGGGCCAGAGTATAATCATAGGTCCGGCCATCGCCCTGCACGCCTACGGAGCGCATATTGGTCAGCACCGCGAAATACTGGCTCATGGCGCTCTCCAGATGCGCCTTGGCGACCTCGTCCCGGAAGATAAAATCCGCCAGACGCAGAATATCCAGCTTTTCCTTCGTCACATCCCCCAGACAGCGGATGGCAAGGCCGGGGCCGGGGAAGGGCTGGCGCATCACCAGATACTCCGGCAGACCCAACTCACGACCCAGCTGCCGCACCTCATCCTTAAAGAGCATCCGCAGAGGCTCGATGATCTCCTTAAAATCCACATAATCCGGCAGACCGCCCACATTGTGATGGCTCTTGATCACAGCGGCGTCACCGGCGCCGGACTCGATCACATCCGGGTAAATCGTGCCTTGCGCCAGATAATCCACCTGGCCGATTTTTTGGGCTTCCGCCTCAAAGACCCGGATAAATTCCTCACCGATGATCTTCCGCTTGCGCTCCGGCTCGCTGACACCGGCCAGCTTGCTCAAAAACAGCTCTTCCGCGTTGACCCGGACGAAGTTGATGTCCCACTTTCTGAAGGCCTCCTCCACCTCGTCTCCCTCGTTGAGGCGCATGAGGCCATGGTCTACAAATACGCAGGTCAGCTGATTGCCTACGGCCTCCGCTATCAGCGCCGCCGCCACAGAGGAATCCACGCCGCCGGAGAGGGCCAGCAGCACCTTGCCGTCCCCCACCTTTTCCCGGATCTGACGGATGGCAACATCCTTATAATCCCCCATGGTCCACTGCCCCTTTGCGCCGCAGACCTCATAGAGGAAGTTGCGGAGCATGGCGGTGCCGTAGGCGGTGTGATTCACCTCCGGGTGGAACTGGACGCCGTAAAAGCCCCGGCGCTCGTCACAAATGGCCACGTTGGGACAGGCGTCGGAATGGGCCACCAGTTCAAAGCCCTCCGGCACCTTCTCCATATAGTCGCCGTGGCTCATCCAGGTAACGCTCTCGGCTGGCAGGCCCTTGAACAGCTTGCAGTCGGTGCGGAAATAGGTCTCCGTCTTGCCGTACTCCCGGGCGGAATCCGCCGTAGCCGCCGTCACCCGGCCGCCCAGATTGTGAGCGATGAGCTGACAGCCGTAGCAGATGCCCAGAATGGGGATACCCAGCTTGAAGATCTCCGGGTCCGCCTGCGGGGACGCGGGATCGTACACACTGTTGGGCCCGCCGGTAAAGATAATGCCGATGGGGGCCATCGCCTTGATCTCCGCCACCGGGGTGGTGTAGGGCCTGACCTCGCAGTATACGCTGCATTCCCGGACCCGCCGGGCGATGAGCTGATTATACTGACCTCCGAAATCGAGAACTAAAACGGTTTGTGATGCCATAGAGACCTCCTGAAAAATAACGATTCAGATATTGCGGCTTTATGCGTTTTCACGCTCCAGCGCCGCCTGGACAAAGCCCTTGAACAGCGGATGGGCATGGTTGGGGCGGGATTTGAATTCCGGGTGATACTGAACGCCCACAAAGAACGGCTGGTCCGTCAGCTCCACCGTCTCCACCAGCCGCCCATCGGGGGACAGCCCGGAGAGGACCAGTCCCGCGGAGGTGAGAGCCTCCCGGTAGTCGTTGTTGAATTCGTAGCGGTGGCGGTGACGCTCGGAGATCTCCAGCGTGCCGTAGCACCGCTCCATGGTAGTGCCGGGCCGGATCACGCAGGGATAGGCCCCCAGCCGCAGCGTGCCGCCCTTGTCGATCTCGTCACTCTGTCCCGGCATGAAGTCGATGACCTTGTTTTCGCACAGCTCGTTGAACTCGCCGGAATCCGCATCGGCGATCCCGGCGGCGTGGCGGGCATATTCGATCACAGCGATCTGCATTCCCAGGCAGATGCCGAAATAGGGTACCCGATGCTCCCGGGCGTATTTCGCCGTCAGGATCATGCCGTTGATCCCCCGCTGGCCGAAGCCGCCGGGGACGATGATGCCGTCCAACGCGCCCAAAACCGCCTCCGCATCGCTTTCCGTAATGGTCTCGGAGTCGATCCAGCGGATGTCCACCTCAGCCCCAAGGGCATAGCCCGCATGGCGCAGTGCCTCTGCCACGGAGAGATAGGCGTCATGAAGCTGGACGTATTTGCCCACCAGACCGATGGTCACACGTCTGTCCGCGTGCTTGATCCGCTCCACCATGCGTTCCCACTCCGTCAGCTTCGGTGCCGGGGCGTCGATGCCCAGTTCCCGGCAGACCACAGAGGAAAAGTTGGACTGCTCCAGCATCAGCGGCGCCTCATACAGGCAGGGCAGCGTGATGTTCTCAATGACGCAGTCGGGCTTTACATTGCAGAACATGGAGATTTTCTGGAAAATAGAAGGCTCCAGCGGCTCGTCGCACCGGAGGACGATGAGGTTGGGATTGATCCCCATGCCCTGAAGCTCCTTGACAGAGTGCTGGGTGGGCTTGGACTTGTGCTCATCGGAGCCCCGGAGGAAGGGCACCAACGTCACATGGATAAAGAGGCTGTTCTCCCGGCCCACCTCCAGAGAGATCTGCCGGACAGCCTCCAGGAAGGGCTGGGACTCAATATCGCCGATGGTGCCGCCGATCTCGGTGATGACCACGTCGGCGTCCGTTTGCTTACCCACCCGATAGACAAATTCCTTGATCTCATTGGTGATGTGGGGGATCACCTGCACGGTGGAGCCCAGATACTCCCCCCGGCGCTCCTTGTTCAGAACGTTCCAGTACACCTTGCCGGTGGTGAGGTTGGAGTATTTGTTCAGATCCTCGTCGATGAACCGCTCATAGTGGCCCAGATCCAGATCCGTTTCCGCGCCGTCCTCGGTGACGTAGACCTCGCCGTGCTGATAGGGGCTCATGGTGCCGGGGTCCACGTTGATGTAGGGGTCCAGCTTCTGAGCGGCTACCTTCAGCCCTCTTGTCTTTAAAAGGCGACCCAGAGACGCCGCGGTAATGCCCTTCCCCAACCCGGATACCACGCCGCCGGTCACAAAAATGTATTTCGTCATACGTCCTCCTCCGAAAATTTCACGTTCTGTCTACGCAGTCCCGCTTTGGCAGTTTCATTTGTAAGTTGACAATATCTGTTCCGCTATGGCCCGCTTCGTTACGCAGCGGTCCATCGCCTGCTTTTCGATGTATCGGTGGGCCTCCTGCTCCGTCATATTCAGTTCCCCGATCAGCAGCCACTTGGCCCGGTTCACAAGGCGGATCTCCTCCATTTTTTCCTCAATGGTGGCATTCTTCTTTTCCAGCCCCCGCAAACGCTCCCGGGTACCGCACAGCAGCCGCAGGGATTGGGTAAACAGCTGGGTCGACATAGGCTTGGACAGCACCAGAACGCCCTGTGGCGTCAGCCGTCCGTCAATATCCGGAAAATGCTCTGCCTTCACCAGCAGCAGTACCCCGGCGGCGCTGTGCTGGCAGATGTCCTGCGCCAGTCGGGTGCCGAACTCATCCGGCAGCGGCGTGTTGATCACCACCAGATCGTAGCTGTTTTCCAGCAGTTCCCGGCGGGCACCGGCGGCGTCCGTCAGCACCGTGACCGGCCAATAGAACCGCTCCGGCAGAAGGCTCCGGACGGATTCATTGAATTTTGCGGAGGCGGACACCACCAGAACGCTGTACGCATGGCCAAGCTCCATCGTTGTCCCCCTCCTTTTCTATGTTTTTTACCGCGTGCTTTCTGAGCGGTCAGGTATAGTATTGGATGATCGCTGCAGGAAGATGTTCTTTGATAAAATCACTGGCAGCGGCCGCTGCCTTGGCCTCCGCCCAGGTCTCCGGCAGTCTGCGGTACCGGGCCCGGATCTCTTCCGGCGCCGTGTAGAGGTTCAGATCCGCCGCAGGCGGCAACTGCATGTTGTGAGCAATGCCCTCCATTCCCGCCCGAATCAGCAGGACAAAGGCCAGATACGGGTTGCACAGCGGGTCCGGAGACCGCAGTTCCGCCCGCCGGTATTCCCCCACCGCCGCCGGGACCCGGATGAGCTGAGAGCGGTTCTCAGCGGACCAGGAAAGATAGCCGGGTGCCTTCCAGCTTCCAAAGCGGCGGTAGGATTCCTCCGTGGGGTTCAGGAACGCCGTCATGGCCTCCACATGGGCCAGCACCCCGGCAAGGACCTGGGGCATCACGTCCCGCTTATCCTCGCTGACAGCGGAGAAGTTGATGTGCATTCCGTTGCCCGCCTTGTCTGCCAGAGGCTTGGGTCCGAAATCGGCATACAGCCCGTTCCGGGCCGCCACCGTATCCACAGCCGCCCGGAAGGTCACGGCGTTATCCGCCGCAGTGACCGGGTCTGCATAGCGGAAATCAATTTCGTTCTGGCCGGGGCCCTCCTCATGGTGAGAGCTTTCCGGCCGGATGCCCATGCGCTCCAGCGTCAGGCAGGCCTCCCTGCGGACATTCTCCCCCTTGTCTGCCGGGGCAATGTCCATGTAACCGGCACGGTCATAGGGAATTTTGGTAGGCTCGCCGTCCTCGTCCAGCCGGAACAAATAGAATTCCATCTCCGTTCCGAAGGCAAAGGTCAATCCGGCCTTTTTGGCGTCCTCTACCGTTTTTTTCAACAGGCTCCGGGCATCCGCGCCGATGACGGTGCCGTCTGGCTGGGTCACGGCGCAGAACATCCGCACCACCCGTCCATGCTCCGGCCGCCAGGGCAGCACACAGAGGGTGGACGGGTCCGGGCGCAGCAGCAGATCAGAGTGGACCTCCCCGCCGAAGCCGGGAATGGCGGAGCCGTCGATGGCGATACCGTACTGGAAGGCCCGGTCCAGTTCCTCCGGCATAATGGCGATATTTTTCTGGCGGCCCGCCGCGTCGCAGAAGGCCATGCGGATGAACTTCACGTCCTCCTCCGCCGCATACTGCTTGATCTCCTCAACCGAATACTGCATATTGTCTCCGCCTTTCCGTTATGGTTTCCGTATGCATGCCCGGCGATCCAGGCCCCCTCATTTTTTGATGCAACTGTTATAGCACACCTTTTTATGAATTTACAATATGTAAAACAGAAAAAATCATGGTTTTCCGAGACTTATTCTCCGTCATGCTCACACATTGGAGGCTGCTGCCGGTCTGGTCTCCTGTCCTGTTTTGCGCTCTGCGGCGATTCTTTTCAAACCGCCTACCCGTTCAGGCCATACTGCAACAAAAAAGGCGTCCACTTCCAACGGGAGCCGTGCTCCCGCTGAAAATGAACGCCTTTGCTCATTTTGTATTCAAAAAAACTGATTCAACAAATCGGGATTGATCGTACCATGTGCGTCCGCGCTTGTCAATCATTTTTCTTTCGAACACGGTGCAAAAAGGAGGGCCTTCGCCCTCCCTTTTGTCCTTGACCGGTGCTTACACCGTGCCGGTGACGATCAGCTCGCTGACGCCGGGGGTCACGGCCCACGCCCCGGTCACCGGGTCCTGGGTGTACGTGGCCGCAGGGACGGTGATCTGCCCCGCTGTTGTGGCGAACAGTCCAGTGGTCCCGTCATAGGTGTACTGCGTACCGGCAGTCCAGGGTGCACCGTTGTAGGTCACCGTGAGACCGTTGAGAACCGGATCGAAGGTATCCCGGAGAATCACATCGTCCGTCGCGGTGACGGGGGTATTGCCGGTGTTCTGGATGGTAAAGGTGTAGGTGATCCGGCCATTCTCCGCTACCACCGTGGGGTTCAGCCCCTTGGTGATGGACAGTCTCGGGCTGCTCACCACGCCAACTGTCTCCTCCGCCGTCACAGGTGCGGCCAGCCCGCCGCCGGTCACGGTGACGGTGTTGACAACGCTGGACTCCGCTGCCAGCGGCGCGTAGCGGGTCACCTCCGTCTCGTAGATCACAAGGGCGCTGCCCCCGGCAGGGACCGTGATGCCGGTGACGGTCATGGGCGGTCCGGCGTTAACGACCGGAGCGGCTTGCAGTGCGCCGTTCACATAGTACCGAACGCTGCCCGGCAAATAGGCCAGAGGATACAGAGTCGCTCCGCCAAAGGTGTAGCCGCCCAGATTGTCGGAAATGGTCAGGCCCGTCAGGGGCGTGATGCCGCTGTTGGTAAGGCTGACCACATACGTGACCGTCCCGCCCGGTTCGTAATTCTCCCGCACCGCCGTTTTCGCGGCGGTCAGGACCTCCCTCAGCTCCCCGGTGACAATATTGGAATTGACGGTGCCGCCGGTATAGGTGAGGGTCGCCATATTCTGAAAGGATGTGGGCATAAAACAAGCCTCCTTAAAATCGCTCAGATTCGCGCGTCTGCGCGTTCCATTCTATGCGCCGGAACAGCACACGGTCCCCCGCCATTCTCTAAAAGCAATAAAAAAAACAGCCCACCTTTGGCACTTTCGGAAAAAATCTGGTTTTGCTGTGGGAAAGCGTTGATTTTTTTCGGGAACCGTGCTATCTTGATAACAAGCGAAATCGTTTTCTTGCGGATGTAGTTTTCGCACATCTGTTAACGGACACAGAAAAATCCGTTTGCGCTTTCGCCAACCTTTTCCCCGCAAACCATTTTCTATTTGTACGCTTATCCAAATAATGATCCTAAATATTCATAAGGAGGACGTTTTATGTTTGATCCGAAAACTGTTTCCCTGGGTATTGCTCCCATCGGCTGGTGCAATGACGATATGCCGGAGCTGGGTGCCGAGAACACCTTCCAGCAGACCGTCAGCGAGATGGCTCTGGCCGGCTTCACCGGCTGCGAGATCGGCAACAAGTATCCCACCGACCCTGCCGAGCTGAAGAAGGCTCTGGACCTGCGCGGTATGCGCATCGCCAGCCGCTGGTATTCTTCCTTCATCCTGACCCGTTCCATGGAGGAAGAGGAGAAGGACTTCATCGCCAACCTGGACTTCCTGGAGGCTGTCGGCGCAAATCACATCAACGTCTCCGAGCAGAGCTACTCCATCCAGGGCAAGGTGGACGTGCCCATCCTCACCGGCGGCCACAAGCACGTCATGAACGATGAGGAATGGGACCGCTTCTGCAAGGGTCTGAACCGTCTGGGCCAGATCGCTTCCGAGCGCGGCTTCAAGCTGTGCTACCACCACCACATGGGCACCGTGGTGCAGACCAGCGAGGAGACCGACCGCATGATGTCCAGCACCGATCCCCGGTATGTGTTCCTGTGCTACGATACCGGCCACTTCACCTTCGCCGGCGAGGACCCCCTGGCCATGCTGAAGAAGTATGTGGACCGCGTGGGCCACGTCCATCTGAAGGATATGCGTCTGCCCGTGGTGGAGGAAGCCCGCAAGAACAACTGGTCCTTCCTGCAGTCCGTCCGCAATGGTGCGTTCACCGTCCCCGGCGACGGCAACGTGGACTTCGATCCCGTGTTCAAGGTGCTCTCCGACGCCGGCTATCAGGGCTGGCTGCTGGTGGAGGCTGAGCAGGATCCCGCCAAGGCCAATCCTCTGGAATACGCCATCAAGGGCCGTACCTACATCCGGGAGCACACCGGTCTGTAAATCGCGCGATGGGAGGACCCCGGTCCTCCCCACCGCGTTTCCATACCACTTTTTGACATCAAACAGGAGATGTTTCCAATGACTTATTTCAATAAGAACAAGGAACTCAAGCGGGGCTACAACGCCTATATCGACGAATCCACCAACTACATGGGTACCCTGATGAACGTGGGCCTGCTGGTGATGGAGGACGGCGACACCTATACCTACGAAAGCGCCGACCGCGAGGTTGCCATCCTGCTTTTCGAGGGCAAGGTCACCTATGAATACGCCGGCAAGACCGTTGAGGCCGACCGCCCCAACTGCTTCCATCACGAAGCCTACTGCCTGCTGGCTCCCAAGGGCACCAAGATCACCCTGACGGCTCACAGCCACAGCGAGCTTTACATGCAGGACACCCTGAACGAGAAGGATTATGAGCCGGTCATGTACACCCCGGAGACCGTCCAGACCCAGCACGCCGGTTCCAAGGGCGAGCTGATGGGTGCTATGGAGCGTGAGATCAAGACCTTCTTCGACTATGACAACGCCCCCTTCTCCAACATGGTGCTGGGTGAGGTGCTGAACCGTCCCGGCAAGTGGTCCTCCTATCCTCCTCATCATCATCCCCAGCCGGAGGTCTATTTCTACCGTTTCGACTATCCTCACGGCTTCGGCGCCGGTTTTGCCAACGGCGATGTTTACAAGACCGAGCAGAACGGCTGCGCCGTCATCAACCACGGCTTCCACTCTCAGGTGGTGGCTCCCGGCTATGCCATGTGCTACGCCTGGGGTATCCGGCACCTGGAGGGCGATCCCTGGCTGAAGACCCGCATTGACGACAAGGAGCACGAGTGGCTGTGGAAGCCCGATGCCAATGACCACATCTATCCCAATCATTGATCGGAGGTAACAAAAGCATGAAAACTGTCCGTTTGACCATGGCGCAGGCTTTGGTCCGTTTTCTGGAAAATCAGTACATGGAGGTTGACGGTGCCCAGCACCGCTTCGTCCGTGGCGTGTTCATCATTCCCGGCCACGGCAACGTGGTGGGTCTCGGCCAGGCGCTGAGCCAGGAGGCCAAGCACCTGGAGATCTATCAGGGCAAGAACGAGCAGGGCATGGCCCAGGCCGCCGTGGCCTTCGCCAAGCAGATGAAGCGTAAGCAGATCTGCGTGGCCACCTCCTCCGTGGGCCCCGGCGCCGCCAACATGGTCACCGCCTGCGGCACCGCCACCGCCAACAACATCCCCCTGCTGGTGCTGCCCGGCGACACCTACGCCTGCCGTCAGCCCGACCCCGTTCTGCAGCAGGTGGAGCACACCAACTCCCTGGCCACCACCACCAATGACGCTTTCAAGGCCGTGTGCCGCTACTGGGACCGCGTTGTCCGCCCCGAGCAGCTGATGAGCGCTATGATCAACGCCTTCCGGGTGCTGACCGATCCCGCAAACACCGGTGCGGTCTGCGTTGCCATGCCCCAGGACGTTGAGGGTGAGGCTTATGATTATCCCGTGAGCTTCTTCGCCAAGCGCGTCTGGCGTCTGGAGCGCCGCCCTGCTACCGAGGCCGCTCTGACTGACGCTGCCGAGGCCATTCGCAAGGCCAAGCGTCCCATGATGATCTGCGGCGGCGGCGTCCGCTATTCCGAGGCGCACGCCGAGTTCCTGCACTTTGCCGAGACCTTCGGCATCCCCTACGGCGAGACTCAGGCGGGCAAGTCCGCCACCGACTGGCTGCACCCCCTGAACTTGGGCGGCGTGGGCACCACCGGCTGCTCCGCAGCCAACGAGATCGCCCGGAAGGCCGATCTGGTCATCGGCGTGGGCACCCGCTACACCGACTTCACCACCGCTTCCAAGTGGCTGTTCAAGGATACCTGCAAATTCGTCAACATCAACGTCTCTGAGTTCCAGAGCCTGAAGATGGAGGCTGTCCCCGTGGTGGCTGACGCCAAGGAAGCCCTGCCCCGTCTGGAAAAGCTGCTGGAGGGCTATCAGACCGCCTATAAGGATGAGGTCAAGGTCGCCAAGGAGAAGTGGATCGACGAGCTGAACCGCCTCGATCACATCACCTTCTCCGATAAGAAGAGCTGGAAGCCGGAGATCAATGACGCCAACGCCGATTCCGCCAAGCGCTTCGCGCAGGACGTCAACGCCCAGCTGACCCAGACCTCCGCTCTGGGCGCCATCAATGCCATGATGAGCGAGGGCGACGTTGCCATCGGCGCCGCTGGCTCCCTGCCCGGCGATATGCAGCGGATGTGGCGTCCCACCGGCGTTGACACCTACAACATGGAGTACGGCTATTCCACCATGGGCTACGAGGTGGCCGGCGCTCTGGGCGTGAAGCTGGCCATCGGCGACAAGCACGAGGTCTATTCCTTCTGCGGTGATGGCAGCTTCAATATGCTCCACGGTGAGCTGATCACCGCCTGCCAGGAGCACAAGAAGATCAACATCTGCCTGTTCGACAACGCCTCTTTCGGCTGCATCAACAACCTGCAGGTTGGCCACGGCAACGTTACGCTGTGCACCGAGCTGCGCTATCGCAATAAGGACGGTCTGTTCGGCAACTTCATGGACATCGACTACGCCAAGGTAGCGGAGGCTTACGGCTGCAAGAGCTACACCGTCCGCACCATGGAAGAGCTGGTGGCCGCCTTCGAGGATGCCAAGAAGGTGAAGAACGTCCCCGTCCTCTTCGACATCAAGGTCCTGCCCAAGACCATGACCGACGGCTATTCCTCCTGGTGGCGCGTGGGTGACACCGAGGTGTCCGAGCGCAAGGAGAACCTGGCGGCTTATGCCGACCTGCAGGCTCACCTGAAGGAAGTCCGGAAGTACTAAGATCATTTTTATTTACGAAAACCCATCCAAATTATAAAAAAGGAAGGTTATTAACATGGAAAAGGTATTGAAGATCGGCATTATCGGCTGCGGCGCTATCGGCAAGGATCACTGCCGCCGCATCATTGAGACCGTCCCCGGCGCTACCGTTGTGGCCGTGTCCGACTATGTGGCCGCCGCCGCTGACGACACCGCCGCCAAGTACGGCATCAAGTCCTACGGCAATGACTGCGACGGCATGATCAAGGATCCCGAGGTTGAGGCCGTGGTCATCACCTCCATCGACCCCACCCATCATGACTATGTCATGAAGACTCTGGCTGAGGAGAAGTGGTGCTTCTGCGAGAAGCCCCTGAGCCAGAACGCCGCTGACTGCGAGGACATCATCAAGCGCGAGCAGGAGATCGGCAAGCGTCTGGTGCAGGTGGGCTTCATGCGTCACTATGACCGCGGCTATGCCGAGATGAAGCGCATCATCGACTCCGGCGAGATCGGCAAGCCCCTGCTGATCAAGTGCTGCCACCGCAACGTTGCTCAGGGCCCGGGCTTCAAGACTGAGAATGGCGTCACCAACGTGGCCATCCACGAGCTGGACATCTGCCGCTGGCTGCTGGGCGACGAGTATGAGGACGTGCAGTGCGTCAAGGTCCGTCAGAGCTCCAACTCCAACAAGGGCTATGACAACCCCCAGGTCATGCTGATGCGCACCAAGAACGGCTGCTTCATCGACGTGGAAGTTCAGGTTGCTGACGGCTACGGCTATGACATCCAGTGCGAGGTCGTCTGCGAGAACGGCACCGTGAAGCTGCCCGATCCCTACGCTGTGGTCCGCCGCTCTCGTCCCGCCGGTTGGGACAGCGTCCAGCCCGCCGAGTCCATGCCCATCATGACCGACTGGAAGGAGCGCTTCATCGAGGCTTATGACATCGAGTTCTGCCAGTGGGTCGAATCCGTCCACGCCGGCAAGCTCACCGGCCCCTCCTCTTGGGACGGCTATGTGGCCTGCGTGGCTGGCGATGCTCTGAACGCCTCCCGCGGCACCTCTCAGTTCATGAAGGTGGAGACCATGGAAAAGCCCGAGATGTACAAGTAATCTCACCCCATCCAATATAAAACACGGAGCCTGGCCAATGGTCGGGCTCCGTGTTTTTCTCTCTTCTGTAAGCGCCGGAGTTTTCTCCGGCGTTTTTGTTTCTTCGATACAAACGCGGTTCAGCGTTCAAACAGCTTTCTCACTCCACCTCTAAGTGAACGGACTTATGAAACTGAGGCTCCACCAGGCCGGGGAGCTCCACGGCGTCGGTAAAATACAGATTCTCGACGTACTCTTGCAGCAGGGACACCACATAGGGATGGGGCCGTTCATCAGGCCGCCGGGCCGCCACCGTCACCACCGCCGTTTTGGGTTGGAGCTTCTCCAGCAGCTTCCGGGAGGTGGAATCGAAGGAGGCATGGTGGGGCACCTTCAGAATGTCACAGGGGGTCAGGTTCACGGTCTCCCACACATGGGCGTAGGCGTCGCCGCCCAGAACAATCTCCTTGCCGTGGTAATACAGCCGCTGGCGCAGAGAGCACACGTTCATGGATTTGGCCCAGCGCACCAGTTCATAACCGTTCCGCTCTCCGTTGAAGGCCGCGTCATAGATCTCCTTCTGCCGCCGGTACAGGGCCGGTTCGCCACAGAGGATATCCATTTTCAGGTCCGGCGTCAGCTGGAGGGAAATCGTTTCCGTCCCCGGCACCAATTCAAACTGCTTGATACGGTCGGGGTGGCTTTGCAGCGCCTCGGTGTAGATCCGGAGGCAGAGAAGGGCGTTTCTCGCAGCCTTGGGCAAGTTGTTATCCGGATGGAAGGGGGCCAGCTCCGGGGCATTTTCCGGAGGCAGATAGGTGGTGTAAAACCGGTCGATGGTCACGGCATCCAGCACCCGGCTGAGGCCACCGATGTGATCCCGGTGGAAATGCGTAGCCAGAGCCACGTCCAGATGGGTCACGCCCAGTTCCCGGAGAAAATCTCCCGCATAGATCCGCTGAGACCGGGGGTCCAACTCTCCCGGATGATCGTCCCGCACCAGACAGTCATGGCCAAAATCCACCATCAAGGCAAACTTCTGCTGCGTTCCCTCCATCTCCCGAATGAGAATACAGTCTCCGTTGCCTATGTTGATAAAGTCCAAAGCCAGCATACGCAGTCCCCCTCCTGTGTTGTTGTTACAAAGATACCATACTGCGTGAACGTTTACAACGAAAAGCGGCCCCTGCGTCAGCCAAAATTTTCCTTTGGATTTTGACAGTTTCCACAAGAAACCCGCAGCGGGTATTTTGCCCGCCGCGGGTTCTCTGCATTTTGATCGGTTTCCCTCGAACAGTCACGCTTTTCCGTAAATGACCGTCTGCTGCCAGCCTCCGGCTCCTTCCTCCGTTCCGGTGTCTGGCAGGAGGTCCGTTTCCGGCTCCGCAGGCTCCTCAGCCGGTGTCTCCGGCGGTGTGGACACGGCCCGGTTCTCCACGGTGATCTTCCGTGCGGTGATCCACTGTGCACCATCATTCCAATAGACGGTGACGGTATCTCCCACGTTCAGCAGCGGGGCCTCCGGCACCTGGGCGGCGCTGACGTACACGGAGAAGCCGCTCTCCCCCTCAAAGCGGAGGTAATAGACGCTGGTCCCCTCGATCACGGCGCTGCGGATCTCGGCGATGGTGCCCTTTGTCTCCTGGAGCGTCTGATCCTCTGCGGGCACCTCCGCATCGGCCCGGTCGATGATGCCGTTATTCAGCAGCGTTTTCCGGTAATTCTCCTCACACTGGGCCACGGTCTGCCCCGTCTCCACAATATTATACTGTTGGACGTTCACCATGGCATACATCTTCACCAGACCGTCCTCGCCCTTCAAAGCCATGAAGTAGGTGGGCTGGTCGGCGATATTCAGCAGCAGCGGGAAGGTGGCGGAATAGCGCATCTGCTGGACCTGGCTCTGGGCAGAGCTTTGGGCAGAGGTCTCCGTCGCACCGGCGCAGGGGTAGAACCGGGTCTCCTTGGTCCGCTGATTGGTGAGGATAAAACCAATGTTGGACTGGTCGCTGGTAACGGAGGTCACGCCGGTGTACATATACACATCGTCGTTGATGGCGATATAGTTCCAGCCCGCCGTGGTCAATGTCACATCCCGCTGGCCGAAGTAGGCGTTCAGGAAGCCGTTGTGGAACTGGCCGTAGTAGTCATACTGGTCCATGATGATGTCGGAGGAGTACAGCCGGTCCACCCAGGTGGGCACGTCCTCGTAATACTGGCTCTCGCCGCTGACAGCGTTCACCAGCACGGCGCCCTTCACGTCCGTGCCGCCGAAAAGCCCGATGCGCTTGACGATCCGGGAGCAGACCCAGTAGGGGGTGCCCTCCTCGTCGATCTCAAACACCGGCTCGTCGAACATCATGGTGGGGTACTGGAACCGCAGGTGGCGGTAGAGGTTCCGGGAGAAGTGCTCCGCCGTGGTGTACTTCATGCCCTCGTCCAGCCGGACCACCTCCGCCTCCTGGGTCACCATGTCGATGACGATATAGGCAGGCAGGCCGTTGGAGCGATTGGTGAACCACTTGATGAGGTCTCCGTAGGCAAGGCTCGTGACCCGCACAGGGCGGCCCTTGTAATTGATCTGGGTGTAGTTGGGCAAGATCTCAAACTGAGACACCATATCCGCCAGCTCGCCCAGCTTCCGGCTGCCCAACCGGGCAGCGGAGTCGCTGTCCAGCATGGGGATCTGGTCATAGCGGATCTCCTCCACCTCCGTGACGAAGTCACCGGTGGTCAAGGGCAGCAACTTGCTGTATGCCCCAGCCCGCAGTACCACCCAAGAGGAAAGGGAGCCAATGGCGATGGCTGCGATCATGGCGATCACCACGAAGAAGGGTATGGTGCACTGCTTTTTCACAAAGCCGAGATACCCTCTCGCGCCGGTGCCCTGGAACCCGGAGGTCAAAACGGCACAACCGCAATACACGGCGCACAGCAGAAACACGAAGAAATAAAATTCCTCCGCATGGGGGTTCAGGGCGGGCAGCTCCACATAGAAGTACACCAGCCCCACCAGGGCTGTCACGGCAATATTGATAAGGGTCCGGGTCACGGGAGTGCCGATGGGCTTCCGGGGCTTACGCTCCCGCTGAGGGCGCTCGCCCCCCTGTCCGAAATCTCCAGGGTTGAAGCCGCCGAAATTGAAGGTAAAGGGCATAGGGTTTGCCTTCCTTTCCAAAAGTTGTCAAAGCTGATACGAATTTATCATACCGGAAAAGTATGAACAAATCAAGGCCGCACGCCGGCGTTGGGCCAAAAGGTCCCTCTGCCGCCGAACGCGGCAGAGGGATCTTGATTTTGCCTGTGGATTTGACGGGAAGGACCATTACTTGGTGACGACCAGCTTGTCATCCTCCACAGCCAGCTTGGCAGTATCGCCGGTCTTGAGGGTGCCGTCCAGCATCTTTTCGGCCACGGCGTCCTCCACCTTGCTCTGGATGGCCCGGCGCAGGGGACGGGCACCGTACTTGGGGTCGAAGCCCTCCTTGGCCAGTTCCTTCACAGCCTCGTCGGAAGCGTCCAAATGGATATCCATGGTCTCCATACGGTCCGCCACGGTCTTGAGCATCCGGCGGGCGACCTCCTCAATGTTCTGCTCAGTCAGAGCACGGAACACGATGATATCGTCGATCCGGTTCAGGAACTCCGGGCGGAAGGTCTGGCGCAGCTCCGCCAGAACGGTCTCCTTGGCCTGTGCATAGGCTGCGTCGGCATCCGCCTCGGCCTTCTTATCGTCCGCGTCGAAGCCCAGCTTCGCACCGGCGGCGGTCAGCGCCTTGGCGCCGATGTTGCTGGTCATGACGATGACGGTGTTCTTGAAGTCTACGGTGCGGCCCTGAGAGTCGGTGATCCGGCCATCGTCCAAAATCTGAAGCATGATGTTCCACACGTCCTCGTGGGCCTTTTCGATCTCGTCGAACAGCACCACGGAGTAGGGCTTACGGCGCACCTTCTCCGTCAGCTGGCCGCCCTCATCGTGGCCCACATAGCCGGGAGGGGAACCAATGAGGCGGGATACTGTATGCCGCTCCATGTATTCGGACATATCGATCCGGATCATGGCGTTCTCGTCACCGAACATGGCCTCTGCCAGAGACTTGCACAGCTCCGTCTTGCCCACGCCGGTGGGGCCCAGGAACAGGAAGCTGCCGATGGGACGCTTGGGGTCCTTCAGACCCACACGGCCACGGCGGATGGCCCGGGCCACGGCCTTCACAGCCTCGTCCTGACCCACCACACGCTTATGAAGGATATCCTCCATGTGCAGCAAGCGCTGGCCCTCGTCCTCTGTCAGACGGGTCACAGGGATACCGGTCCAACCAGACACCACAGCGGCGATGTCCTCCGCGTTGACGTCCCGGTGCTCCTGATGATTCTTGCGGCGCTTGTCACGCTCGATCTCCACCTGCTCCTTGTAGTCCTTCTCGATGTCCCGCAGCTGGGCGGCCTTCTCAAAGTCCTGGGCGTTGATGGCGGCGTCCTTGTCCTTGGACAGGGCGTTGATCTTCTCCTCCAGGCTCTTGAGTTCCTCGGAGGGCTCCTCCTGCTCCATCCGCACCCGGCTGGCGGCCTCGTCCATCAGGTCGATGGCCTTGTCGGGCAGGAACCGGTCATTGATATACCGGGTGGACAGCTCCACGGCGGCCTTCAATGCTTCGTCGGTGATGTGCAGCTTGTGGTGCTGCTCATACTTCTCCCGCAGGCCCTTCAGGATCTCCAATGTGGCCTCCTGACTGGGCTCACCCACCGTCACCGGCTGGAACCGGCGCTCCAGAGCGGCGTCCTTTTCGATATACTTGCGATATTCGTTCAGAGTGGTGGCGCCGATGATCTGGATCTCACCGCGGCCCAGAGCGGGCTTGATGATATTGGCGGCGTCCACAGCGCCCTCGGCGGAGCCTGCGCCCACGATGGTGTGCAGCTCATCGATGAAGAGGATGATGTTGCCGTTCTTCTGAACCTCCTGCATCACCTTCTTGATACGCTCCTCAAATTCGCCCCGGTACTTGGTGCCGGCCACCATGCCGGAAAGGTCCAGAGACAGGAGCTTCTTATCCAGCAGGTTTTCCGGCACATCGCCCATGGCGATCTTCCGGGCCAGGCCCTCGGCGATGGCAGTCTTGCCCACGCCGGGCTCACCGATCAGGCAGGGGTTGTTCTTGGTCTTACGGGACAGGATGCGGATCACGTTGCGGATCTCCTGATCGCGGCCAATGACGGGGTCCAGCTTCTGCTTGCGGGCAAGGTCTACCAGATCCTGACCGTATTTCTGCAGGGCATTGTAGGTATCCTCCGGGTTGTCATTGGTGACGCGCTGGTTGCCGCGCACTGCTGTGAGCTGCTGCAGGAACTTATCCTTGGTGATGCCGTATTCCTTCCAGATCTCGGCGATCTCCTTGTTGGGATTCTTGATCATGGCAAGGAACAGATGCTCGACCGAGACATAGTCGTCGCGCATGGATTTTGCGGTTTCCTCCGCGGCGGCAAGCAGCTGCTGCATGCCGTTCGAGAGATAAAGCTGGTCGGCGGAGCGGCCCGGACCGGACACGGCGGGCAGCTTCTTTGCCGATCTCCAGAGTCTCATCGTAATTTGACTCAGCCATTGTATATCCCAGTCTTTGTACCATAAAGCACCCTCCCGTAATATCAATCGGTACACGGTCAGGCTCCTTCAATGCTAATGCCTCCTGCAGTCGTTTTAGTTTTGCCCTGTATTTTTCCTGATTTTTTTCTGTCATTGACTCAGCCCCTCCTTTTATGGCTCCCTGCTTTTATAGGTTTCCGTTTTCATTATACTGACCCGAATTTTATTCCGCAAATCCAATGCTTTGCACATATTGTTCCTTATTGGAAAAATATTTTTTATAACCTCCTTTGTGGCTTCACACCAGATTCCTGCATATTTTATTAACCTTTTTGAATATATAACAT
>OQWM01000750.1_pt1 | contig 21426 bp, 15 predicted proteins | sample 1691531 | NCBI WGS metagenome assembly OQWM01 (sample SAMN03418257, study PRJEB22391) | human gut metagenome | biome: human-gut; feature: organic feature; material: feces | host: Homo sapiens | place: Tanzania | collected 2013-01
GAGGCACTGTGGTTTTTTTGCGGAGGTCACAGCTTCAGAGGTTCAAAGGACAGCGAAATTATCAATTGGGATGAGAATTTTGCGAGGATTGAGATGCGTTTTCTCGGTCAGGAGCGTGAGCAAACAGCAAAAATTCTTTTCAGGGGCGGAAAAAAGTCCGTTGAAATCAACGGTGTGCAGAAAAATTCAGCCGCCGCATTGATTGAACGGTTTTGCGCCGTTGTATTTTCTCCCGAACACCTCAGCCTTATAAAAAGAGGTCCGGGTGAGCGGAGAAAATTTATTGACAGCGCAATCTGTCGTGAAAAGCTCAAAAATGCGGTTGTTCTCTCAAAATACAACAGGATTCTCAATCAAAGAAATTCCCTTTTGAAAGACATTTACAGGCGACCGTCACTTGCGGACACACTTCCCGTATGGGATGAACCGCTTTTGAAAAGCGGCGCAGTGCTTGTAAAAAACAGAATTGACTATGTAAAAATGCTTTCCGACCGTGCCGTTGAGTATCATAACGGAATTTCAAAAGGCAAAGAAGAGCTGAAAATCCGTTATATGTCGGGATATGAAGCCTCCGAAAATGATACGGTCGGTGAAATTTATGAAAAACTCAAGTGTAAGCTTGAAAAACACAAGAGTGACGATATAAGGACGGGTTTTACAAATTACGGTCCTCATCGTGATGATATTGAAATTATAATAAACGGTAAAAATGCCAGAGCTTTTGCATCTCAGGGACAACAGCGAAGTGCGGTTCTGTCGCTGAAGCTTGCCGAGGCGTCTGTATTGCGTGAAAGAATGGGTGAAGAACCCGTTATTCTGCTTGACGATGTGCTTTCTGAGCTTGATGCCAAAAGACAGGATTTTTTACTCAACGAGCTTCACGGATGTCAGGTGTTTATTACCTGCTGTGAAAAATCGAATAAAGAACAGCTCAAAGACGGAAAAATCTTTCTGCTGAACAACGGAGAGGTTAGCTGATGTATCTTCATCTCGGACAGGACACCGTTATCACAACCGAAACGGTTATCGGAATTTTTGATATGGACGAGTGTACCGTGTCAAAAAAGACAAGGGATTATCTTACTGCCGCCGAAAAAGGAGGCAGAGTTGTAAATGTTTCGTTTGAATTGCCGAAATCCTTTGTTGTCTGTGAAAAAAACGGCAAAATTACCGTTTATATCAGCCAGCTTTCATCAAAAACACTCATAAAAAGAAGTCAATCTCCATATAAGGAGCTTATGTACCGTTGATACGGATATAAAAAGGAGTTCTGTGTATGAAAATGAGAAAATGCCCCTACTGCGGAAGAAGAATTTCATATACCTCATCGTTTGCAAGCAGAAGAAAAGCAGAATACATCTGCCAAAAGTGCGGAAAAGAGAGCAAGGTTGCAGTTGATAAGAAGGTAATTTTGTTTTTTATTGTTGCTGTGGTAATCTCTCTTGCAATAATGGCAGGTTGGATTCTTGCAGGTCTTGTGAGCAATCCTCTCGGAATTTTACTCGTTGCGATTCCGCTTATAATTTTTACGGCAGCTTCACCGAGCTTTGTTCACTATGAGCCGTACAAGAAATACCGTAAGTCTATGGAGGCAAAAAAAGCAGGCATCGCTTATTCCGACAATCTTCTTACCTCGGAACTTGACGAGGATGAAAACTATACTTTTCCGAGTATCACTCCTCAGCAGAATGATACCGATGATAATTTTGAAATTAACACGGATGTATTTAACAAAATCAGAGCCGAAAGAAATGCCGCAAGACAAAGACTTGATTCAAATGAAATTTCTTCCGATTCATCATCCTTTGAAAAGCAGGAATATGTTTCCGTGATTAATAATACAAGCGAGAATCATGCATCAAGCGGAGCAACACTCAAAAAGATTCACTCCGAAATCCCCCAACACTATACGGCGAACAGAAGCAGACACTACATAAATTCCGAGGAAGCTTCTGAAAATAAAAAAACGGATGACGGCAACCGTTATTCCGTGAACAGAAAGTTTTAACGGGTGATATTGTGTTCAGACTGCCCGTATGTCCGCATTGTCACGCAATTTATCGTTACGGTGACGCAAGGAAGAACTTAAATACAAAAATTCATACCTGCTATCACTGCAAAAAGCAGTTCAAAACCTCATTTTCGGGACTTTGGATTTTATTTTTGATTGCAGTAGTGATAGGAATTTTCGTCAATATCTTTGAAATGACGGCTTTTTCAGGCACAAATGTGATAGCGTTGATGATTACAAATATCGTACTTATACTGTTTTTTCTGCTTTTTGTGCCGTTTTTTACAAAATTCAGAAAATTCGGAGCAGACGCTCAAAAAAGCGAAAATATTCAAATATCAAAAAAACAGCAGAAAAAACAAACGAACAAAAACGCTGTTCGTTCATCGAATAAACGGAGGTAAGTGTTTTGGATAATCTTGAAAACAACGAAAATATGAATGAAAATATTGATGAAACCAACGAAAATATAAACGAGGAAGCCATTGATGAAGCCTATGAAAAAGAGATTGAGGCTGAAAAATTGGTTGAATTTGACGGCGAATCCGAGGGTATGGAGCTTTCAAAGGTTGAACAGGAATACGGCGCAGATGAAATTCAGGTTCTCGAAGGACTTGAGGCTGTAAGAAAGCGTCCGGGTATGTACATCGGTTCAACAGGACCGAGAGGACTTCACCACCTTGTTTACGAAATCGTAGATAACTCAATTGACGAAGCACTTGCAGGTTATTGTACAAAAATTGATGTTGTCATCGAAAAGGGCGATATAATCAGAGTAACCGATAACGGCCGTGGTATTCCTGTCGGCGTGAACAGCAAAACAGGACTTCCTGCCGTAACGGTTGTATTCACCGTTCTCCACGCCGGAGGAAAATTCGGTGGCGGCGGTTACAAGGTTTCGGGCGGTTTGCACGGCGTAGGTGCGTCTGTTGTAAACGCACTTTCCGAGTGGCTTGAAGTCAAGGTTTGTGACGGCGAGGATGTTTACTTCCAGCGTTATGAAAGAGGAAAAATTGTAACCGACCTTCAAAAAATCGGCAAGTCTGATGTTAAGGGTACGGAAGTACGCTTTAAAGCCGACCCTGAAATTTTTAAAGAAACCACAGTTTACGATTACAGCGTTTTGGAAAGAAGACTTCGGGAACAGGCATTCCTCAATGCAGGTGTTCACATTGAGCTTCGTGACGAGCGTGACCTTGAAAATATTATTAAGAATAACTTTGTCTATGAGGGCGGTATCAGGAGCTTTGTTGAGTATATTCACAAAAAGCGTTCTCTTGAAGTTATTCATCCCGATGTAATTTACTTTGCGTCAAGAAATGCAGATGATACGATTGCGGTTGAAATTGCACTCCAGTACAACGAAAGCTACAACGAAAATCTGCTCACTTTTGCAAACAACATTCATACAACCGACGGCGGTACTCATGAAGAAGGCTTCAAAAGAGCACTCACCTATGTTATGAATGACTATGCAAGAAAGTTCGGAAAACTGAAGGACAATGATAAGAACCTCAGCGGTGAGGATGTTCGTGAAGGACTTACCGCAATTGTCAGTGTAAAGCTCAAAGAGGCTCAGTTTGAAGGACAAACCAAGGCAAAACTCGGTAATACCGAGGTAAGAGCAATGGTTGACCGCCTTATGAGGGATAAGCTTTCTGTTTATCTCGAAGAAAATCCTGCTGTTGCAAAGGTAATTTTTGAAAAGGCGCTTGCATCGTCAAGAGCAAGAGAGGCTGCAAGAAAAGCAAGGGAAAATGCAAGAAGAAAATCTCCGCTTGACTCTGCACAGCTTCCGGGTAAGCTTGCCGACTGCCAGTCAAAAGACAGCAGCGAAACAGAAATCTTCATAGTCGAGGGTGACTCTGCGGGCGGTTCAGCAAAGGGCGGCCGTGACAGAAGAATTCAGGCTATTCTCCCTCTCTGGGGTAAAATGCTCAATGTTGAAAAAGCAAGAATTGACAGAGTTTACGGAAATGACAAGCTTATGCCCGTTATCACTGCACTCGGCACAGGCATAGGTGATGAATTTGATATTGCAAAGCTCAGATACGACAAGGTTATCATTATGGCGGATGCCGATGTTGACGGTTCGCACATCAGAACCCTCCTTTTAACTTTCTTTTTCAGATATATGCGTCCGCTTATTGAAGAGGGTCATGTTTACATTGCCCAGCCGCCTCTCTTTAGGGTTTCAAAGGGCAAGGAGCATAAATATGCGTATTCGGACCTTGAGCGTGACCAAATTCTGGCTCAAATTGAGGGTAAAACCGAAGTTCAGCGATACAAAGGTCTTGGTGAGATGGACTCCGAACAGCTTTGGGAAACAACAATGAATCCCGAAACAAGACTTATGCTCCGTGTTGATCTCAGCGATGCAGAACAGGCAGACGAAACCTTCACAATTCTTATGGGTGACAAGGTTGAGCCGAGAAGAGATTTCATTGAGAAAAATGCAAAGTATGTACAGAATCTCGATGTCTGATATATTACGATAAACCAAAATTTTAAAAACGGGGTGATTTTATGCACGCAAGAACAAAAGTTACAGTTCGTTACGCAGAAACGGATAGAATGGGAATTGTACACCACTCAAATTATCCGATTTGGTACGAAATAGCAAGAAATGACTATATCAAAATGTTCGGAATCAGCTACACAGACATGGAAAATGCAGGTGTAATGACTCCCCTTTTGAACCTGAGTTGTCATTTTGGAATTCCTGCCCTTTATGAGGACGAGCTGATTATCCGCACTTGGGTGCAGACTATCACAGCCGCAAGAATTATTTTTACATACACGGTAAAGCGTATTGAAAAGGACGGTTCGGAAACCGAACTTGGCTACGGTACAACCGAACACGGTTTTGTAGATTCCAAAACATTCCGTCCCACAAGCATCAAAAAACGCTTTCCGAAACTCTACGAAGATATTTCAGCCGCAGTAAAACACTTTTGATATTAAATTTTATAAATGCCGCAAATGTATTGCCATACTGTAGCGGCGATCAGTGATCGCCAATCAATTCGTGTGTAAACACGAATTGAATAAAGGCACAAAATCAAAACAATTGCAAAACCTACTTGGCGATACAAATGATTTGTTTAAATCGGTAATGATGTTAAATAAAAAATATTGTTTAATCATTTTGCTTTTTCAAGCAAAATGAATGGCGAACACGGTTTGCCGCTACAAAATTCATACACACTTTTCATCACATCAAAAAATATGTGTAAAACAAATCATTTCATCAAGGCGGGCGTCCAATGAACGCCCCTACTGAAACAAAATCACACACCAAACCACCCAAAAAACGCAAAATAACATTATTATAAATTATTGAACAGACAGTAACAAGAGCTTGAAAAGCGAGGAAAGAATATGGATAACGAACAGAATCAGAACAAGAATTCGAGAATTATTGATGTCGATCTGCAAAATGAAATGAGAAAAAGCTTTTTGGACTACTCCATGAGCGTTATTGTTTCCCGTGCGTTGCCCGATGTCAGAGACGGTTTGAAACCTGTTCACAGAAGAATACTCTATACAATGAATCAAATCGGTCTTGATCCGTCAAAGCCGTACCACAAGTGTGCCGACACGGTAGGTCAGGTGCTTGGTTCGTATCACCCTCACGGTGACGCCTCGGTTTATGACGCAATGGTTCGTCTTGCACAGGATTTTTCCATGAGATATATGCTTGTTGACGGTCACGGTAACTTCGGTTCGGTGGACGGTGATCCGCCTGCCGCTTACCGTTATACAGAGGCAAGAATGAGTAAAATTTCTCTTGAAATGCTCACGGATATCGAGAAAAACACGGTTGACTTTATGTCAAACTACGATGACCGTCTTAAAGAACCGACTGTTCTTCCAAGCCGTTTTCCAAACCTTCTCGTAAACGGTTCAAGCGGTATTGCCGTTGGTATGGCAACCGAAATTCCTCCGCATAACCTCGGTGAAACAATTGATGCAGTTTGCACTCTCATTGACAATCCCGATGCCGAGCTTGCAGAGATTATGGAGTGTATGCCCGGACCTGACTTCCCGACAGGCGGTATTATCATGGGCAGAAGCGGTATTCGTGCCGCCTATGCAACAGGTCGAGGAAAAATTACCGTAAGAGCCAAGACCGAAATTATCGAAGCTAAAAACGGCAGATATAAAATTATCGTTACTGAGCTTCCGTACAAGGTCAACAAAGCAAGACTCATTGAAAACATTGCCGACCTCGTAAAGGATAAGAGAATTGAGGGTATTTCAAATATCGAGGATCATTCCGACCGTAAGGGTATGCACATTGAAATTGACATCAAGAGAGATGCCTCACCTCAGATTGTTCTTAACCAGCTGTTCTCATATACACAGTTGCAGACAACCTTCGGTGCAATTATGCTTTCTATCGTTGACGGCGAGCCTAAAATTCTTTCACTCAAGGAAATGCTCCAATGCTATATTGAATTTCAGGCTGAGGTTATTCGCCGCCGTACTGATTTTGACCTCAAAAAAGCCCGTGACAGAGCTCACATTCTTGAGGGCTTGAAGATTGCGCTTGACTTTATTGACGAGGTAATCAAAATTATCAGAAACAGCAAGGATACTGCAAGCGCAAAAGCAGGTCTTATGGAGCGTTTCGGTCTTGATGATGTTCAGGCTCAGGCTATCGTTCAGATGCGTCTTGGTCAGCTCACAAATATGGAGCAGACTAAGATTGAGGATGAAATTGCAGCCCTCCACGCAAAGATTGAAGAATATCTCGAAATTCTTGCAAGCGAGCCAAGACAGCTTGAAATCGTAAAAGAAGAAATTATGCAGATTCGTAATAAATATGCCGATCCGAGAAGAACAGAAATTTGTGCTGTCAGCGGTGAGGTTGATATTGAGGATCTTATTCCGCAGGAGGAGTGCGTTCTTACACTTACACAGTTTGGATATGTAAAGCGTCTTTCTGCCGATACCTACAAAATTCAGCGCAGAGGAGGGCGTGGCGTATCGGGTATGTCACGCCGTGAAGAAGATATTGCGGCTGAAATGTTCGTTATCAATTCACACGATTATGTTCTGTTCTTTACCGACAAGGGCAGAGTTTATCGCCTTAAATGCTATGAAGTTCCCGAGGGAAGCCGTCAGTCAAAGGGTGTGAATATTGCAAATCTGATCCCGATTTCACCCGACGAAAAGGTAACCTCAATGATAAGAGTGCCTGAATTTGACGAGGAAAAATACCTTGTTATGGTCACCCGTCAGGGCATTATCAAGCGTATTGAACTCAATGCATACAATACCTCAAGAAAGGGCGGTCTTATCGCTCTTGAACTTAACGAGGGTGACGAACTTGCGTGGGTAAGAATGACCGACGGTAACAGTCAGGTTATTATTGCTACCAAGAAAGGTATGGCTATTCGCTTTAACGAAACCGATATTCGTGCAATGGGCAGACAGGCTCGAGGTGTTAAGGCAATGGCTCTCAAAGAGGGCGACTGCGTAGTCGGAATGAGTGTTGTCCGTGAGGGCGGTCTTGTTCTTACAGTTTCCGAAACAGGTTACGGCAGACTTTCAAGTCCCGATGATTACCGTATTCAGAGCCGTGGCGGTAAAGGTCTTACCAACTACCACACGGAAAAATACGGCGATGTTGCCGCTATCAAGGTGGTTAACCTTGACGATGATATTATTATCATCTCGGAAGAAGGCATTATTATCAGAATTGCCGCCGAATCAATTCGTGTTTGCGCCCGTCCCTCAAAGGGTGTAACCGTAATGAAAGTAAACGGTGACGACAGGGTTGTAACAATCGCCCGTGTTCCCCACATTGACGGTGAAGATGATGAATCAGCCGAGAGCGAAGATAACGCAGAAAATAGCGAAAACGGTGAACCGTCAGATGCGGTTGCAGAAGAAGTTTCCGAAAATAACGAGGGTGAAACTTCTGATTCAACCGAAGAAAATACGGAAGAATAATTGATAAAAATAAGAAAACTCCACTTTTTTAAGTGGAGTTTTTGACACATATGAAAATCTGGTGATTTGATGAAAAAATCTTTAGTTCTGATTGTAGCGGCAATTCTCATGCTTTCACTTTTCGGCTGTTCTGACAAGAAGAATGCCGATGTTTCGGGTGTAGTAGATGCGCCCGATAAATTTTCTACTCTTGATGAGGCAAAGGTAACAGAAAATCCGAACATTCGCAAAGAAAGTGAAAATGTAAACGGAATGTGCTACGCAATTACTCTTGAAGAATTTACATATAATTACAACGAAATGCTCAAAGAGGCGGGTAATCTTGATATGATTAATCCAAAGGGTTGGAAAATGCTCGGCAGTCCTCAGAATGATGCAAACGGAACGGAGTATCAATATTATTACTACGATGCCGATAAAATCAGCTTCACAGCCTCTGTTGAAACAAAGACAAATTATATTATGAATATCGGTCTCGGAACAACAATGAGCAACTTTGTTTCGATTGAAAACGAGAAAAATAACAGCGATACAATCCTGATGAAAAGTGCCGTAATGGCTGCCGCAGTAAGCGGAATGGGCATTAATAAGGTTGATACAATTCAGGATATTTTCTATCTTACAACCTTTGAAAATACAAATGAGCTGTGGTACAACGGCAATGTCTATGCTCTCAGCACCAATGAGGATAAGGCAGACAGTGAACGCAGTACAATGCTGTTTCGCACCTTTCCTATATCTGATGAAGTAAAAGAAAACTGGGGCATTGACGAGTATGAAAGCTATGTGGCAAACGCAACCCAGGTAACAACAAACGCAAATTAAAAATGAATTTTGCAAAAAGTCAAGGCGACTATCGTTTTCGATAGCCGCCTTATAATTTAATCTGTTATATTATTTGCCTTACTTTTTCTTTCTGTCAACAGCCGTTGCAGTAATAAATACACCGCCGCCGGCAATCAGCAGGACAATCCATAAAATCATATAATCGGTATTGCCTGTTTTCGGTGAGGCTGTATTTATCGGTTTGTTTGTTTGGTCAGCAGAACTACTTTCGGAAGATGCAGTATTTATAGGCTTATTCGGTTGGTCGTCCGAGCTTTTTCTAAAATCGGTTGCAGGAATATCAACGGCAGTCTTTTTGTAACCGCAGACGGTGCATTCCTCATGCTTTGAGCCTTTTTCGGTAGCCGTGGCTTCCTTGTCAATAATCCATTTAAAGTTGTGAGCGGTTATGTCAGCTTTTTCGCCGTCTTCACATTCGTGCCAATGATTTGTGCTGTCATATTTCCACTCCGTGCCGTAGTTGTGATTGTGAGAATCAATTTTCGGAATATCAACGGCAGCTTTTTTGTAACCGCAGACGGTGCATTCCTCATGCTTTGAGCCTTTTTCGGTAGCTGTGGCTTCCTTGTCAATAATCTGCTTAAAGGTGTGAGCCGTTATGTCAGCCTTGTTGCCGCACTCACATTCGTGCCAATGATTTGTTTCACCATACTTCCATTCCGTACCGTACTTGTGTGTATGTCCGTCTGCGGCAGGAGTCATAGTAAGGTCGGTTTCAACCCAAAAACTCTGGGTGTCACTTTCATCGCCTATGCGAGTGTACTTCACTTCCCGACCGTTAATCTTTAGTTTGGCATCGGGAGAGATGTCGGCAGTATAGGCAGTAACATATACACCGTAGTGATAGGTCTTTCCTGCCTCAAAAGCGGTGATCTTGTTTTTATAAATGTCGCCGCCCCACTCCGGCTCTGTGGAAACTATGCCGGTATTCTCGTCTAAGCTCCACCACTCACAACGGAATGCATACGGAGCGTTGTCAGGCACCATTCCTGTGAATACAGGCTTATCACCATCTTTAAAGCTGACGGTGACATTGTTGATCTCCACCACATCAATAACTTTCACGGTGGTCGGCGTCATGGTCAATACATTCATGAACCAAATGGTTTCGCCGTTATCGTCTACATCGATCTGATCGGGTGTCAGGGTGATTTCTTCACCGTTGATATAGAGCTTTGTGTTCTTATCAAAGCGGTAGCCCTCTTCCATGCCCAAGTCGGAAATCTTGAAATATACGCCATAGGTGTAACTCTTTCCGGCTTCAAATTCCGTAATGAGCTTGCCGTTGTAACGCTCGTTCCAGAAGTCGCTGGAGGTAATGCCATAGCCACTGCCGTCATTGGCGTCCCACCGCTCATGGTCGAGATCAATAAACGGATCCACGGCGCTGGTCATAAAGCTCGGTTTGTCGCCGGCATTAAAGTTGATACGAGCATTAAAGTCAATTTTCTCTACAGCCTGACCGGGGCGCAGCTCTGTTCCATATCGAATGAGGCAGGTTTTTCCATCATCCATCACCATGACCCACGAAAAGGACGACAGACTTGCTCCGTTCAATGTGACATTTTCTTTGTTTGTCAAATTACTGTCGAAGGTATAGCCGTCTTTCGCCTGAAGTTTCACGGAATATCTGTATCTTCCGCCCTTTTCAAAGGTGCTGAATCGAACATCACCGTCCGAATAGCAGCTTTCATCGGAATACCAATAGCCAACCTTGTGCATGGTGTCATTGGCGTCTTTCTCCAGCTTCTCCCAGCACTCGTAGGAAATATCATATTTGTCCTGATTGGTGCCTGCCTTCTTGGCCGATGCCCGCGGGGCGTCACCCGGCTGATAGTCGAGTTTCACATTCTCAATATCGACGGCAGTGAGCGTGCTGTTTTGTTTGGTCGGTGTAATCGTTTTAACAGCAGGGACATACAGGTATTCCCCACTCAGACTTGATTTTACGCTTTCACCATTCACTGTAACGGTGGTTTCGCTGTTGAAGGAATATCCATCCTTCGGCTTCAGCATAAGGGAATACACATAACGCTTGCCACTTTCAAATTCTGTGATGGTCGGCAGAGAGCCATGCGAGCCGTTATCGGAATACCAGGCGGCAACGGGTTCGTTGTTTTCAAATTCCTGCCAGCATTCATAAGCGATTTCATATTTATCGGCATCGGCATTATATACCTCGGCGGTTGCCTGCGGAGCGTCACCCGGCTGATAGTTGAATTTCACATTCTTGACAACGGCAGAGGTGATGGTGCTTGCCGGCTGGCTGTTTTCCTGCACGGTCAGGTCATAGGTATAATCATATATTTGATATTGGTGAACATCCAGAATCACTGTGAAAGTACCGGTCGCATCCGGGTGCTCATTGAAATACTGCTTTGCCGCTTCTAAATCCGAACTAAAATCAACAGGATTGCCGGATGTGGGCGTAAAAGTATAAAGAGAGGCACTCTCAAAATGATCAATAATCGGCCCCGCACTCTCATTTTCACTTGTAACGGTTCCCCTAGCTTTGTACGGTGTCTCAATCTCGGTCTGAAGATTTCCCACTGCTGTCTGCAGCACTTCGGCACTTGGGAATCCTTCTGTGATAAAATTAAACTCACCGCTGCTTTTACTTACTTGTGTGGTTTCAACCACTGCGCCATTGGAATCCTTAACGGAGACATTGGCTGTTACATTGACTTGTGTGTGATATGTGTGCTTGTAGTCATTAAGATATGTTACTCCCTGCGGAAGGAAATCGATCTCGACCGCAAATGCCGTAATCGGCACAATCGACAGCACCATGCACAGAGCCAACAGAACAGTCAACAGTTTTTTTGGTTTTGTTTTTTTCATATTCATCTTCTCCTTTCAACGGCTAACGCCGCATAAAATGTTTTTTGGCTGTATCCGTTTGGTATTATTACCGTCCGTTACCGCCATATTGGCAGGTTGGCTGTGATGAACACAACCCCGTATACCTGTCAAAGATTTCACCATTATTTTAGCATATTTTACGCACAATTTTACCATAATTCCAAAAAAGTCAATTGACTATTTTGGAATTATTCTGTAATATACTCTTATAACATTGTTAAAAACAAACTCGATTGGAGTGATATCTATGAAATTTTCTGAAAAATTAAACGATTATATTGAGCAGTTGTCCTGTACGGGAAAAGATATCTGTAATTTATCCGGCATTTCTGCGGCATCTCTCAGCCGATACAGAAACGGCGAACGAGTACCCGAATTTGGAACAAAGCCTTTTGATGATTTATGCCGTGCGCTGGCACAGATTTCCGCACAAAAAGGAAAGTTACAAATCACCGCTGACGCTGTGAAAAAAGCGTTTGTAAGCTGCGATGATTTTGTATCCACAGACAAGGAGTTACTGCGGAAAAATTTCAACACACTCCTCTCTGCACTCAATGTCAATCTTACACAATTGTGTCAGTACACAAATTATGATGCGTCTGCCGTTTTTCGCATTCGTAACGGCTCAAGAAAGCCCGGAGATGCCGAGCGTTTTGCATCTGCGGTTGCTTCCTTTGTTACAAGAACAATGCAGACGCAGTCCGAAATCGGTGCCGTTGCAGAATTGATTGGCTGTGATATTGATGAAATTTATGATTTGTCGGTTCGATACGCAAAAATAAAAAGCTGGCTTTTGAAACAGCCCGTGCAAAAAGCCGAAAGCAACAGCGTTTCAAAATTTTTAAGCAAGCTGGATGACTTTGATTTGAACGAATATATCAGGGTTATTAAGTTTGATGAGCTGAAAGTTCCGTCCGTACCGTTTCAGATTCCGTCCTCCAAGACATATTTCGGTATTAAAGAAATGATGGAGAGCGAGCTTGATTTTTTGAAATCAACCGTGCTTTCAAAATCATCAGCACCTGTAATTATGTACAGCGATATGCCGATGAAAGAAATGGCAAAGGATCCGGAGTTCCCAAAAAAATGGATGTTCGGCATGGCGATGATGCTAAAAAAAGGTCTGCATCTTCATCAAATACATAATCTTGACCGTTCTTTTGATGAGATGATGCTTGGTCTTGAAAGCTGGATACCGATGTATATGACAGGGCAGATTTCTCCCTACTATTTCAAGAATGCTCCGAATGATGTCTTTCTGCATTTTTTAAAGGTGTCGGGAATTGCCGCACTTTCGGGCGAAGCTGTTGCCGGATACCATTCCGACGGCAAATACTATCTGACAAAGGTAAAGCGTGAGGTGGAATATTACCGAAAAAGAGCCGAGGAAATGCTGAAAAATGCCTATCCTTTAATGGAAATTTACCGCAGTGAACGAAAAAATGAGCTGAATGCCTTTCTTCTTGCTGATACAAAAACAGCAGGCAAACGCCGCAGTATTCTGTCCTCTCTGCCGTTGTACACAATAAGCGATGAACTTCTCAACCGTATTCTTACACGGAACAATATTAATACAGAGCTAAAAGAAAAGATAAAAGAGTACGCAAAAACACAAAGACAGCGAATGAAAATAATTCTTGAAAATGAAAGAATTGAAGATGAGATACCTGATTTTGTACAGGAAAATTTTACGAAAAGTCCTCCCATGCTGGAGCTTTCAGGTGTATTTTGTGAAGAGGATATTCCGTATAACGAAGAGGAATATACTGCCCATTTGAAAGAATCAATGGCTTTTGCAGAGCAGAACCCGAATTACACATTAAAGTGCAGTACGGCGCACGCATTTCATAATCTGAAAATTATAATTCACGAGGGACAATGGGTGATGGTATCCAAAGGAAAAACGCCTGCAATCCATTTTGTCATTCGTCACCCCAAGCTTCGCAGTGCGATAGAATGCTTTATTCCGCCGATAACGGAAGATGAGTAAGTCGGTAAATCAAATATAACAAACATATAAATACCGCAACAAAACAAGCGACAGTTTAATTTCTGTCGCTTGTAATTATATTTTATTCTGTTTTATACTATATACATCATTTACCGAGTTCAAGAACTACAAATTCTGCGGACATAGGCGGAATTGTGAGTATACCGTTCTCAAGCTTTGAACCGAAAACAGGTTTGCCGTCAGCATATCCGGGCGGCATTTTTGCCTCGACTTCATAATCATAGAGATTGAATGTGCAGAAAATAGCGGAATCTTTGTCGTGGCGGATGTATGAAATTCTTCTTTCCTCCGAAAGAACATTTATAAAATCGCCGTCCCACAATGCCGAACAGCTTTTTCTGACATCGGCAAGCTTTTTGTGCCATTCAATGAGTTCCTTATTTTCTTTGCCCCACGGATAACAGCAACGGTTGAACGGATCACGATATCCCTCCATTCCTGCCTCGTCGCCGTAATAAATACACGGAAATCCAGGGAGAGTAAACTGCATTGCGCTTGCAACCTTGAGTAGCTTTACACCGAGTTTTTTATGCTCGTCATCAAGCTTAGTGTCAGCCTGCCATTCTCTGTCCTTGCCGTCAAGCGGTTCGCCTGCCATAACTGTGATTGCTCTTTCGGTATCGTGAGTCGAAAGTGAATTCATCAGCACTCTGAGAACAGGACGGGGATAATTTTCGATTACGCTCATAATCAGATCCATTGTGTATTTGCCGTGCTGACCTTTGCAGAAGTTGAGAATTGCATCCCTGAACACATAGTTCATAACGGAGTCAAACTGTTCGCCGAGCAAGAACTTTCTTCTTGCACCGTAGCTTTCCTTGTTGCTTGCGTCCTCCCACACTTCACCTACAAGAAAGGCGTTCGGATTTTCGTCCTTAACGGCTTTGCGTAGATTTTCAATGAACACATCGGGAAGTTCATCTGCAACATCAAGCCGCCAACCCGAGCTACCGCATTTCATCCATTTTCTGACAATGCCGTCTTTGCCGTTGATATATTCGTTGAATGACGGAGTTTCCTCAATAACCTCGGGCAGAGTATCAAAGCCCCACCAGCTTTGGTAATTGTTCGGCCATTCGTTGAATTTGTACCAACTGAAATACGGTGAGTTTTTGTCATTATACGCACCGCCCTTGCCGTATCTGCCGCAACGGTTGAAGTAAACGCTGTCACTTCCCGTATGAGAGAACACACCGTCATTTATGATGTGTATTCCCCTCTTTTTAGCCTCTGCGCAAAGGTGCTTAAAATCTTCCTCCGTTCCGAGAATCGGATCAACCTTTGAGTAGTCGCCCGTATCATAGCGGTGGTTTGAGTATGCCTCGCTGATAGGATTAAGGTAAATACAGCTTACACCGAGGCTTTCAAGGTAATCAAGCTTCATCGTAATTCCCTTGAGGTCGCCCATAAAGAAATCATTGTTCTTAATCATTCCATTTTCATCGGGTTTCCAATCGGGGAGAGCATACCAATCCTTGTTGCGCTTGTAGTCGGTACGCTTTATATTCTTTTCTTCACCGCTGAAATAAAAACGGTCGGGAAAAATCTGATACATAATTCCGCCGACAAGCCAGCCGGGAGTTTTAAAGCCTTTTTTGTAGCAGGTAATCTGCCAGCTTCTGCCCATATAGTCTTCAATGGTGCTGACCTTATACGGATCGGACGGAACAACATACCTTGTTTTATCAATGGTAGTAAGCTTAAAGTTATACCAATAAAGTCCGATTTTTTTCGGGGTAAAATCGCACTCCCAAATTTCGGTATCCTCGTCAAATTTACCGCACCAGATAAGCTCGGTAAAATCCCAATTGCAGTCATAATCGTACTTTACACACAAGTGTGCTTTTTGTGTATGCTCCGCCTTAGGCAAAAGAATTCTGAAATGAATCTCGGTACCCTGTTCAACCGCACCAAACGGCGAACGATAGTAAATTTTTCGTGAATCAAACGGTACGGGCATATAATCACTTCCCATAATAATATATTCCGAAATGTCAATTTTGTTTTGGCGGTTATGCCCTGTTAATCGGAAATTAAGACAAATCCGCCAAAATGACGCAAAGATTATTTTATCATAAGAGAATAAATATTTCAACCGATATAAGTTGTAAACAGCATAAAATCGCCAAATTTGTCTACGAATGAAAAAATATTTAAACAATATTCTCTTTGCTCTTTTATTATTTCCGATTTTATATTATAATGTAAAATGATTATGTATGCAAAGAAGTCAAATGAGGACGAAAAAGCTATAAAAGGGAGATGCATTTCCTATGGAGAAAAAGAGAGTAAGCGTTCAGATTGAGGGAAGAAGTTATTCACTTATCACAACAGATGATGAAAAATATGTTCAAAAGGTAGCAAACGAGGTGCTTTCTCACATAAGAAAAGCCGCCCAAAGCACAAAGCAGCTTGATACCCGTGATTGTGCGGTTCTTGCGGCACTTAACTTCTGCGATGACCGCAACAAGGCTCTTAAAAAGAACAAAGATTATGTTGAAAAAGCCGACAAAATTATTCAGCAGACAAATGATCTTAACAGGCTTTGCAAGGAATACAGAGAAAAGCTTACGGAGGCCATGAACGATAACACTCGACTTATAAATAATAATAAAGAGCTTGAAAAAAGACTCGCTGTTCTCGGACACGAGGTTTCACAGCTTAAAGAAAAGCTCGAAAGTGCTGAGAAAGGCAAAGAAAAAGCCGAGTCGGAAAAATCAGAGCATGAAAAAAATTCAGTTCCAAAGGAAAAAAAGACTTCAAATGCAAAAAATAACATGACAGAGCAGTCAGATGATATACCCGTGAATGTTCTGTCAAACGAGGCTAAAAAAACAGAACAGGAATTGCGTAATGAAAAACTTCTCGGTTATGTTCCAATGACGCAGTTCTCTCTGTTTGATGAAGATAAGAAATGAAAAAGATAGAAATACTTGCTCCGGCAGGAAGCTTTGACAGTGTAATTGCCGCCGTAAGGAGCGGAGCAGACGCAGTGTATCTTGGCGAAAAGGCATTTTCCGCCCGTTCATCTGCCAAAAATTTTGATGACGAAGAACTAAAGAAAGCAACGGCATACTGTCACATTCACGGTGTAAAGGTGTATGTTACAATCAATACGATTGTGTTCGATGACGAGCTTGAAAAGCTGAAAAAAGCCATAATTTCAGCCGCAGAGGCTGATGTTGACGCACTCATTGTTCAGAATATGGGTGTAGCAAGGCTTGCGCACAGGCTTGTTCCCGACCTTGCACTTCATGCGTCAACCCAGATGAGCATTCATACTGCATCCGGTGTAAAGGCACTTTATGAAATGGGTTTCAAGCGTGTTGTTCTTGCCCGTGAAATGAGCAAAAAAGAGATTGAAAAATGCTGTGAAATTCCGGTTGAACTCGAAGTTTTTGTTCACGGTGCATTGTGTATGTGCGTTTCGGGACAATGCTACCTCAGCGCAATGATTGGCGCAAGGAGCGGAAACCGTGGTTCCTGTGCCCAGCCGTGCCGACTGCCGTTTTCCGTAAACAATCAAAAGGGCGGTCACGCTTTAAGTCTTAAAGACAACAGTATTGTAAATTACCTTGATGAACTTCAAAATATGGGGGTTGCCTCGGCTAAAATTGAGGGCAGAATGAAACGCCCCGAGTATGTTTCAGCCGCAGTAAGAGCGTGTGTTGAACAGCGTGATTTCGGCTTTATCAGCGACAAAACTCAGAAGATGCTCAGAGGGGTTTTTTCACGAACAGGCTTTACAGACGCTTATTACATCGGCAAAACGGGACGTCATATGTTCGGCACAAGAACAAAATCGGATGTTGTTTCTGCCGATGAAAAGCTGTTTTCGGCAATCCGTTCTTCCTACAAGGATGAAATCGGAAATGTTGAAATAACTTTTGATTTTACGGCAAAACTCGGCGAAAATTCCGTTTTAGTCGCCTCTGACGGAGTTCACACCGTCAAAAAGATTGCAGATACCGTAACCGAAAAAGCGATCAACAGACCGATTGATGCGGAAAAGTGCAGAAAACAGCTTGAAAAAACAGGCTCAACGGCATATAATCCCACCAATGTGAACATAAATATTGATGATGACATTTCTATTCCGCTTTCAATTATAAATTCTTTGCGCAGAGATGTTCTTGACGAACTCGACACGGCGAGAAGTGTTGTTCACAACTACAAAATCAACCGTGATTACGAAATAACTTTTCCAAAATTCACACCGCCTGTGGAAAAATCCACCCGTGCAAGAGTGCCTCAGACAAAGCTTTCCGATGCTTTTAAAAAATGCGAGCTTGTTTTTGTTCCTCTTTTTGCCGACAAAAGGGAGCTTGTTAGGCTCAAAAACGAGGGCTTTAACATCGGTGTTGAAATTCCGAGAGGAATGTTCGGACGGGAAGATACGATTGCAAAAAAGCTTTCCGAGATGAAAGAAATCGGCATATCCGATGTGTTGTGCAACAATCTCGGAGCATTATACATTGCCAAAAATCTCGGTTTCACACTTCATTCGGGTTTCGGAATGAATTTTGTAAATACTCTCGACCTTTTGTGGGCGGAGGAATACGGAATCAAGGACGCAGAACTCAGTTTTGAACTCGATTTTAAGCGAATTAACGCACTCGGAGGCAACATCCCGAGGGGAATTATCAGCTACGGCTATCTTCCTCTTATGCTTTGCAGAAGTTGTCCTGTCAGAGGCGCAGGCATAGATTGCAAAACTTGCAAAAATCATTCAAAAATGAAGGATAGAATAGGCAAACAATTTTTACTGAAATGTGACGGAAATTGCACCGAAGTTTTGAATTGCGACTTACTTTTTATCTCGGATAAACAATTACTAACACTTTCAACATCTTTTAACATTTTGAGATTTACTGTTGAAAACTATGTTGAAATCGTTGAAAGTCTTAACGAATCAAGCCTTATTTCAATGTTGAAAGAAAAATTAACATATGGATTATATCGCAGAGGTGTTAATTAAGATGTTGAAAATGTTAAAATAATCATTATTGTTTTGTTGAAAAACTGAAATTTCCTTTCTCGAAAATTAAAAAATCTTATTTTCCGTGAAATAATTTTAAAAGAGAAAAATAAAATTACGAATGAATAATTCCTGCAAAAAAATGCAGGAAATGAAGGATGGTAACTATGACAATCAAAATAAAAAAAGTAAAAGACAATGCAAAAATCCCTAAAAGAGCGACAAACGGCTCTGCCGGAATGGACTTGTATGCGTGTATTGATGAGAAAATTACAATAAATCCGGGTCAGCTTGTTCTTGTGCCGACAGGCATTGCAATTGAACTTCCCGACAACAGCGTTGCGGCATTTCTTTATGCAAGAAGCGGTCTGGGAATCAAGCACGGCATCTGCCTTTCAAACGGTGTAGGTGTTGTTGACAGCGACTATCGTGGCGAAATTTGTGCAGGTCTTTGCAATGTTTCGGACAAGCCCTATGAGATTGAGCCGTTTGAGAGAATCTGTCAGATGGTCATCGCTCCCGTTGTTCCGTGTGATGTTGAAGAAGTTACAGAACTTGGCGACACAGAGCGCGGAGAGGGCGGTTTTGGCTCAACAGGTAAAAAGTAAAAGATTTTCGACAATTTATCATTGCCCTGAAATGTGAAAAGATATATTATAAGAATACATTTGGGTAGTACAGCATAGAAGGAGGCTGTGAGATGTTTTCATTTTCAAAGGATATAGGCATTGACCTTGGAACTGCAAACACTCTTGTTTGTCTTAAAGGTAAAGGAATAATTTTGCGTGAACCGAGCGTTGTCGCAGTTGATATGCGTACGGACGAGGTTCTTGCAGTCGGCTCACAAGCAAAAGAAATGATTGGCAGAACTCCCGGTTCCATAGTTGCGGTTCGTCCGCTCAAAGACGGTGTTATTGCCGATTTTAAAATAACCGCAAAAATGCTTCAGCACTTTATCAAAAAGGCGGTAAAGCCCGGAATTTTCAGCAAGCCGAGGGTTATAATCTGTATGCCGTCGGGTGTTACCGAGGTTGAAAGAAAGGCGGTTGAAGATGCCGCATATCAGGCAGGCGCAAAACCTCCCGTTGTTCTTATCGAAGAACCAATGGCTGCCGCAATCGGTGCGGGAATGCCTGTTGACGAGCCGTGCGGAAGTATGGTTGTTGACATCGGCGGCGGTACAAGCGAGGTTGCCGTAATTTCTCTCGGTGACATTGTTACAGCCTGTTCTGTAAGAGTTGCAGGCGACAAGTTTGACGAAGCAATTTCAACTTATGTTAAAAGAAAATATAATCTTCTCATCGGTGAAAGAACTGCTGAAGAAATTAAAATCAAAATCGGTTCCGCGTATCCGGGTGAAGAGGAAAAAACTCTTGTTGTCAAGGGCAGAAACCTTGTTGACGGACTTCCAAAGGATATTACAATTTCTTCAACCGAGGTCAGAGAGGCTCTTGCCGACCCGCTTGCAACAATTGTTGAGGCAATCAGGACAACTCTTGAAAAGACTCCGCCCGAGCTTTCTGCCGACATAATCGACCACGGCATTATGCTCACCGGTGGCGGTGCATTGCTCAAGGGACTTGATATGCTTGTTATGCAGCAGACAGGTATGCCTGTTCACATTGCCGAAAGACCGCTTGACTGTGTTGTTGACGGTGCAGGCAAAAGACTCGGCAAACCGCTCGGTGTTCAGTACAAGCACGACAGATAATAAAGATCGACAAAGTAAGGTCGGGCAGATTGAAAAAACACCGCCCGACCGTATTTGTAATGTAAATATGAGATATGAGAAAATTTTTACATAATAAAAACTCAAAAATTTTGATAATTACACTCGTCATACTAACTGTGATGAGTGTTTTCTCTCATAACGGCAGTAACATTTTTTCGGGTGCGGTAAACACGGTTACAAAAGGACTTTCAACGCTGACCGCAGGTGCGGCGTCTTCCGACAAGTCAAAGGAAGAACTTGAAAAAGAAAACGAACAGCTTAAAAAGGAAAATGCCGAACTCCGTGAACAGCTTGTTGACTACCTTGACGCCAAGGAAGAAAATGCAAAGCTGTGGAAATATTATGAGCTGAAAAAGGAAAATCCGTCATACGACATTCTTCCGGCAGGTGTGCTGAGAAGGGATGCTAACGATGATTTCTACTCGTTCACTCTTGACAAGGGTTCAACAGACAATGTGGAAAAAAATGATCCCGTAATCACGGAAAACGGTCTTATCGGCTGGGTGAGTGATGTTGAACTCACAACCTGTCGGGTAAGAACAATTCTTTCGCCTGACACCAAAGCGTCTGCAATTGACAAAAAGACTTCCGACAACGGAATCATAAGCGGAAACGCTGAATATTGTGACGATAATCTCACCTGTCTGACAAAGATTGCAGAGAACAACAAAATCAAAGTAGGCGACATTGTTGTAACCTCGGGAACAGGCGGAGTTTATCCGAAAAATCTCATAATCGGCAAGGTTAAAGAACTGAACTTCAATTCCTATGACACAACCCGTTATGCTGTTGTTGAGCCGTATGAGGACATCCGCACCGTGACCTCTGCCGCAATTATTACCGATTTTGACGGCAAGGGCGAGGTTAAAAAATGATGAGAGCTTCAAGAACTTTTTTTCGATTTTTCGGCTATTCCCTGCTGTTAATAATTCTGTATGTTTTTCAGGGCTCGGTTTTTATAATTCCCGAAATTTTCGGCGCAGGACCTCTCGACTAGTGAGCTATTACGCACTCTTTGAATGTAT
>OQWM01000768.1_pt1 | contig 21280 bp, 16 predicted proteins | sample 1691531 | NCBI WGS metagenome assembly OQWM01 (sample SAMN03418257, study PRJEB22391) | human gut metagenome | biome: human-gut; feature: organic feature; material: feces | host: Homo sapiens | place: Tanzania | collected 2013-01
TTCAAAGCCTCAGGATGCGTCTTAACAAACGAGTCGATATGGCGCTGACGCTTCTCTTCAAGTATTTCGTCAACGGCTATAAGGATTCCCGTTTCCTCCACATCGCCAAAACCATAATTGATGGCTGTGCCAAAGAGTTTCATGGTGGGCGACAAACTCATATAAGCATTAACCAATGGAGGAATATTATAGCCCAACTTTCTAATCTCCCGATTGAGGATACGATAATCGTCTTTGAAGTCCTTGCCAGAGAAGAGCGCCTCAAATTCGCGCACGTCAGACTCCAATTGCAGCGGTTTCATCGGGATAATGAGATGTTCTTTATCGTCGAAATGCTTTTTCAAGAAATAGAGAATCATGTCGCGTCCCTTACGGATATAAGAGGGGTACATGGTCATTTTTCCGAAATAGTAGCGTATATTAGGACGAATAACCGTGAGTGCGCCAAGTCCATCCCACAGGTTATCGAGTGCGAAGAGACTCTTGGCGCCCATGCGAGACGACTGATAAGGAAGCGAGACAAACGACCGACCGAGTTCTACGGTCTGGGGTGCATAGTCTTTGATAAACTTTTCAGAGAAATGAAACATGTGACTGGTGGCAAGAATAGGTTGTCCCTTGTCATCATACTCCCAGTCAGTACCCAGCAAATAACGGTAACCTCCAATAATCTCTTCCGCCTCTGGATTCCACACGATGAGCTGTTTGTAGCATCGTTCGCACGTATCAAACTCGTCGATATCGACTTCCTTGCCAGTTCCTCCGCCAGCCTCGCGGAAAGCAATCTCTCGCAGTCGCCCGATCTCTTGCATCACGTTGGGTGCATTGTGTGCGGTAATGACATAGATTTCATTGTTGCTCTTGTTGGTCATGCGAAGGCGCTTGTCAGGCGTCAGTTCGCTTTTGAGCACTTCCTTGTCAATGGGTTGAATAATTGGCTGTTCCATTTGTTTATCTGTCTGTTAGCTATAAGTTGTTCTTCTGTTTGTTTATAGACTATACACGATATCTTGCACATATTGTGCCCATTCCATCGGTGTTTTCGATTTATCAAAGGTTTGCCAGGGAATAGGCTTGCCTATTTTTATTTCGAAGTTCTTGCCCACGTTCTTATACATTTCATCTACGAGGAAAAGCATGGCAAGGTTAAACTTCAGATGTTTGTCGCTAAAATTAGCCAAACGATAAAAGAAATCAGAATTTTGCCCACTGAAATGGATGGGCACGATATCGCGCTGATACTCCACGCTCTTGACTATAAAAGTCTTGCTCCATGCCACATCGCGAATCACGCCGTTTCGGCGACGTGAACAAATGCCCGCAGGATACATCAGCATGTGGTTGTCGCTTTCAAAGCCAGCTTTCACCATTGCTGGGAAGTTACGGCCTTGTTTACCCGTTTTGTTGATAGGAATGCAAAGGGGAGCCAATCCTGGAAGATTCATCAGCAGGTCATTGACGAGATAACGGAATCGACTGTCGTAATGCTGACCGATGATGGAGCCGAGAGCCACACCATCCTGTCCGCCCAGCGGATGATTAGACACAAAGGTATAGAGCTTGCCGTCGTCCTTGGCAGGCAAGTTCTCCAGTCCCACGATTTCGATGTCCATCTTGAGATAGCGCACACATTCGGTGAGCCATTCGGTACCCGAAAGGTTACGACTCTCCCACAAGAACTTGTTGACCTCGTCCTCGTGAACTATCTTCTTCAGCCAAGACACCAAGAAGCGAGGCACAAACTTAGCCTTGCTCCCCATCTTGCCTTTCAGTATCTTGTCTATGTCTATTGTTTTCTCTATTGAAGCGCTCATTTTTATGTAGTAAAACTTATAAGTAAGTGCAAAAATAACTCAACTTTTTTAAATACGAGCCGATTTTAGCGAAAATTTATCAAAAAAGACCAAAAATAGTATGTTTTTACACGAAAAGTGATAAAATAGGGAACTTTTTCACTCATTTACGTGCAAATTAAGAAAAGAAAGACAGCAGCCCAGAGTGACGGAAAAAAGACAGCAGAAATGCATCGAAATCAACTTTTTTTATTAAGTTTTATAAATTTTGCTGGCAAAAGTAATGCTATGTGGGGATTTTTATGTACCTTTGAACCCGATTAAGTATATAAATAAGTACACATACGCGATTTTTATAGCAAAAAATATGATAAAGACAGCAGAAACATACCACGTACCCGTGCTCTTGAAGGAGAGCGTAGACGGACTCAACATACAGCCTGGTGGCATCTATGTAGACGTCACCTTTGGTGGCGGCGGACACTCCAGGGAGATACTCTCTCGCATCAGCGAGGGCGGACACCTGTACAGTTTTGACCAGGATGCAGACGCCGAGCAGAACGTGGTAGCCAACCCCGACTTCACATTCGTATGCTCCAACTTCAGATACCTGAAGAACTGGATGCGCTACTATGGAGTGGAGGGACTGGACGGACTCCTAGCCGACCTCGGCGTATCGAGCCATCACTTCGACGACGAGAGCCGTGGTTTCTCATTCCGCTTCGACTCGCCGCTGGACATGCGCATGAACAAGCGAGCAGGCAAGACTGCTGCCGACATCGTAAACGAATATGAGGAGAGCCAGCTAGCCGACATCTTCTATCTCTATGGCGAGCTAAAAAATTCGCGCCGCATCGCTTCGGCACTGGTCAAGGCTAGAGCCACAGCCCCCATCGCCACCACCAAGGACTTTCTGGCGGCAGTGGAGCCCCTCTTCAAGCGAGAGCGAGAAAAGAAAGACATGGCAAAGCTCTTCCAGGCACTGCGCATCGAGGTGAACCACGAGATGGATGCACTCAAGGAGATGCTCAAGTCAGCCACCGAACTGCTGAAGCCAGGCGGCAGACTATCCGTCATCACCTATCACTCATTGGAAGACCGCATCGTGAAGAACGTGATGAAGGCAGGCAACCCAGAAGGAAAGATAGAACAAGACTTCTTTGGAAGAATAGAGACACCCTTCAAGCTCGTCAACAATAAGGTGATCATACCTGATGCCGACGAGCAAGAAAGAAATCCAAGAAGCCGAAGTGCCAAACTAAGAATAGCAGAAAAGAAATGAACCAAGACAATAAAGAAATAAAGGAAAAACCAGAGCAGGGACCGCAGCAAGAATCGCTCAAGGAAGCGATAGTCCGACAAGCCATAGAGGAAGAAGCCTCAGACTCGTCGAACTTCACCCTGCGCAAGATATTGGGTGGCGACATCCTGACGGCACAGATCATACGCCGACAGATATGGCTCGTCATCCTGATTGTGTTTTTCGTTGTCATCTACATATCCAACCGATACAGCATCCAGAACGACCTGATCGAGTTGAGCAAACTGCAAACCCAGCTGCAAGATGTGAAGTACAAGGCACTCTCCACCAGCAGCCAGATAACCGAGAAGAGTAGAGAGAGCAATGTGCTAGACATGCTGAAGAACTACAAGGACAGCACGCTGCACATCGCTACCCAACCTCCATACATCATTAACGTACCAGAAGAATGAGCAAATTTGACCATAAGAAAGTAATGCCTCGCTATAGCGCCATCGCCATCGTCATGACCATGATGGCACTGGCAGTTATAGGCAAGGCTCTATATATCATGACAGCTAAGCATGACTACTGGATGAAGGTGGCAGAGCGTCAGAAGAAAGACTCGGTAACGGTGAAGCCTAACCGAGGCAACATCTTGAGTTGCACAGGACAGCTCATGGCTAGTTCGCTGCCAGAATTTAAGGTTTTCATGGACTTCGGCGCGCTGAAGACAGCCAAGAACGACTCCCTCTGGGACGCCAAGCTAGACTCCATCACGCTCTGCCTGCACAAGATATTTCCAGAGAAGAGCCAGGAAGAATTCAAACGCCGACTCATAGAGGGCAAGGCAAAGGAGAGCCGCCACTGGGCCATCTACGACAAGCGTATCAACTATGATACCTTCACCGAGGTGAAAGCCATACCTGTATTCAACCTGAAGGCTAACGAAGGAGGCTTCCACTATGAGGAATACAATGCCCGCACCCGTACCTATGGATCGCTTGCCGGCAGAACCATCGGCGCCATGTTTGGAGCCAAGGATACGGCACGCTTTGGACTGGAGCTGTCTTACGACTCCATCCTGCGAGGCACCAATGGCATCGTGCATCGCCGCAAGGTGCGCAACCAGTTCCTCAGCATCACCGACACCCCTCCTATCGACGGTGCCGACATCGTGACCACCATCGACGTGAGCATGCAAGACCTAGCCGAGCGCTCGCTCATAGAGGAACTGAAGGAGATCAACGCCAATGTGGGCGTGGCCATCGTGATGGATGTGCCTACAGGCGACATCAAGGCCATCGTGAACATGGAGAAGTGTACCGACGGCATATACAGAGAGATACACAACCATGCCGTGAGCGACCTCTTGGAGCCAGGTTCGGTATTCAAGCCAGCCTCTATCCTCGTGGCGCTGGACGACGGCGTGGTAGACACCACATACAGAGTGGAGACTGCCGGCGGCGTATGGCAGATGTACGGCAGAGACATGAAGGACCACAACTGGCGCAAGGGAGGCTACGGAATGCTCACCCTGCCACAGACCCTGTGGTATAGTTCCAACATCGGCGTGAGCCGCATCATCGACGACCATTATAAGAACCACCCGGAGAAATTCGTGGAGGGCATCTATCGCACCGGCCTGCACGATGACCTGAAGATACCGCTCGTGGGTGCCACATCGGCAAGAATCAGAATGCCTCACCGCAACAGTCATCACCAATATGACAACTGGAGCAAGACCACGCTGCCATGGATGAGTATCGGATACGAGACCCAGGTGCCTCCTATCTCTACCCTCACCTTCTACAACACCATAGCCAACAATGGCAAGATGATGCGTCCACGCTTCGTATCCAAGGTGGTGAAGAACGGAGAGACCATCATGGAGTTCCCGCCAGAGGTGATGCGTCCACAGATAGCCAAGGAGAAAAGCATCAAGGAACTGCAAACCATCCTGGAGCAAGTGGTGAGCGTAGGTCTGGGCAAGAAAGCCGGCTCGCCTAACTTCAAGGTGGCAGGCAAGACCGGTACGGCGCAAGTTTCCAAGGGAGCAGGCGGATACAAGAACGGCGGAACCAACTATCTGGTAAGTTTCGCAGGTTACTTCCCTGCCGACAATCCTCGCTATAGCTGCATCGTCTGCATCCAGAAGTCTGGACTTCCTGCATCAGGAGGTAGTATGAGCGGAAAGGTGTTCCACGACATCGCCGAAGGCATCATGGCGCAGAGTTTGAAGCTCGACGTAAAGGATGCCCGAGACTCAGCCTCAGTCTATGCGCCAGACGTGAAGAATGGCAACATCCTCGCTGCCGACTATGTGCTCACCCACCTCGGCATCAAGACCAATGTGAACTGGAGCGGCAGCTATGCCAATGGCAACCCTATATGGGGCAAGGCTGAGCGCCAAGGCAACCGCACGGTGAAGATGATCAAGGAAAAGCAATACGGCAAGAGCGCAGTGCCTGATGTGAGCGGAATGGGTGCCAGAGACGCCATCTACATGATGGAGAGCAGAGGCATCAAGACCAAGATATATGGCAGAGGCAAGGTGGTAAAGCAAAGCTTAATGCCAGGCACGCCATTCAAGAAGGGAGCTGTATGCACCATCGTCTTGGAATAAGAACAAGGATAAGTAAAAATGACTATATATATTAAATAAGGTGTAACAAAAGAAAAAAAACAAGATATGAAGTTACAAGAATTACTCAAAAACATCCAGCCAACCCAGATTGTTGGCAATGCTGATGTTGAGGTGTCGGGTGTAAACATCGACTCTCGCAAGATTAAGGAAGGTCATCTGTTCGTTGCCATGAAGGGCACACAGGTAGATGGACACAAGTTTATCCCTAAGGCTATCGAACTCGGTGCCAAGTCGGTACTGTGCGAGGACATGCCAGAGGAAAAGGTTGAGGGCGTAACTTACATTCAGGTAGAATCTACCGAAGATGCCGTGGGAAAAGTGGCAACACTCTTCTATGGCGACCCATCCAGAAAACTGAAGTTGGTAGGTGTGACTGGCACTAACGGCAAGACCACCATCGCCACCTTATTATATAATATGTTCCGAAAGTTCGGACACAAGTGCGGCCTCCTCTCTACCGTATGCAACTACATAGAGGACGAGGCTATCCCTGCCGACCACACCACTCCAGACCCTATCGAGCTGAACGAGCTCCTGGGCAGAATGGTAGAGGCTGGCTGCGAATATGCCTTCATGGAGTGCTCTTCTCACGCCATCGCACAGAAGCGCATCGGCGGTTTGAACTTCGCTGGCGGCATCTTCACCAACTTGACACGCGACCATCTCGACTATCACAAGACATTCGAGAACTATCGCAATGCGAAGAAGGCTTTCTTCGATGGTCTGCCAAAGACAGCCTTTGCCATCACCAATGCGGATGACAAGAACGGCATGATCATGGTGCAGAACACCAAGGCCACCATCAAGACCTACTCTACCCGCTCCATGGCAGACTTCAAGGCAAGAATCCTGGAGTGCCACTTCGGCGGTATGTATCTGGAGGTAGATGGCAGAGAGGTTGGTGTGCAATTCATCGGTAAGTTCAACGTAAGCAACCTGCTTGCCGTATACGGTGCAGCCATCATGCTTGGCAAGAAGCCAGAGGATGTGCTCGTTGTGATGAGCACCTTGCACAGCGTGAGCGGACGTCTGGAGCCAATCCAATCACCAGAAGGTTTCACCGCTATCGTTGACTATGCCCACACACCAGACGCACTGGAGAATGTCCTCAATGCCATCCACGAGGTGCTCGATGGCAAGGGCGGTGAGGTAATCACCGTTTGCGGTGCTGGCGGCAACCGTGACAAAGGCAAGCGTCCATTGATGGCACAAGAGGCAGTAAAGCAGAGCGACAAGGTTATCATCACCAGCGACAACCCTCGCTTCGAGGAGCCACAAGACATCATCAATGATATGCTCGCAGGCCTCAATGCACAGCAGATGAAGAAGGTAATCAGCATCGTGGACCGCAAGGAAGCCATCCGCACAGCTTGCATGATGGCTAAGAAGGGCGATGTCATCCTCATTGCCGGCAAGGGACACGAGGACTATCAGGAAATCAAGGGAGTAAAGCACCATTTCGACGATAAGGAGGTAGTGCGCAATATCTTTGGCATCGAGCAGAAGTAAGATGTTCTGAGGATACAAATCATATAAAGAAAACAAAAAAAGTAAACAAAGACAAATGTTATACTATCTCTTTAGATTTTTGGAACAGTGGGGCATCTCAGGCTCTCACATGTGGGGTTACATCTCATTCCGTGCCTTGTTAGCCCTCATCGTATCATTGATTATCTCTGCTTGGTTTGGCGAGAAGTTTATCAAGTACCTCAAGAGCAAGCAAATCACAGAGACCCAGCGAGATGCTAGCATCGACCCATTCGGCGTAAAGAAGATTGGCGTGCCTTCCATGGGTGGCGTCATCATCATCATGGCGATACTGATACCAGTATTGCTGCTCGGCAGATTACGCAACATCTACTTGATATTGATGATTGTCACCACAGTATGGCTCGGATTCCTGGGCGGTATGGATGACTTCATCAAGATATTCAAGAGAGACAAAGAGGGACTGAAAGGTAGATACAAGATTGTCGGTCAGATAGGTATTGGTCTCATCGTGGGCTTGGTACTCTGGGCTTCTCCAGATGTCAAGATGAACGAGAACCTTGCCATCGAGCGACAGGGACAGGAGACGGTGGTAACGCATCGCACAGAGGCTACCAAGTCGCTGAAGACTACCATCCCTTTCGTCAAGGGTCATAACTTGGACTATAGCAAAATCACAAGTTTCTGCGGCAAATACAAGACCGCAGCAGGCTGGATACTCTTCGTCATCATGACCATCTTCGTGGTAACCGCCGTTTCCAATGGTGCCAACCTCAATGATGGTATGGACGGTATGTGTGCCGGCAACTCAGCCATCATAGGTGTGGCACTAGGCATTTTGGCATACGTATCATCCCACATCCAGTTTGCCGCCTACCTCAACATCATGTATATCCCTGGTTCTGAGGAGCTGGTGGTATTCTTCTGTGCCTTCATCGGAGCCTTGATAGGTTTCCTGTGGTACAATGCCTACCCTGCCCAAGTATTCATGGGCGATACGGGTTCGCTGACCATCGGCGGTATCATCGCCGTAGGTGCCATCATCATCCACAAGGAGTTGATGTTGCCTATCCTCTGCGGCATCTTCTTCGTAGAGAGCCTCAGCGTCATCGTGCAGGTGTACTATTACAAGCTGGGCAAACGCAAGGGCATCAAGCAGCGCATCTTTAAGCGCACTCCTATCCACGACAACTTCCGCACCCAGGACAGCCAGTTGGACCCAGAGTGCAAGTATCTGCTGAAAAAGCCACACAATGCCTTCCATGAGTCAAAGATTACCATCCGTTTCTGGATTGTAACCATCATCTTGGCGGCACTGACCATCATCACATTAAAGATTAGATAAAATAACAATATGAGCAAAATTGTAATTTTAGGAGCTGGCGAAAGCGGCGCTGGAGCAGCCGTGCTGGCTAAGAAGGAGGGTTTTGAAGTATTCGTTTCTGACATGTCTAAGATTCAGGACAAATACAAGAAATTGATGGACGACCACAACATCGAGTGGGAAGAGGGACATCATACTGAAGAGAAAATTCTAGATGCTGACGAGGTCATCAAGAGTCCGGGTATTCCAAAGGAAGCACCTATGATTCAGAAGTTGATGGCTAAGGGCACCCACATCATCAGCGAGATAGAATTCGCTGGTAGATATACCGATGCCAAGATGATTTGCATCACGGGTAGCAATGGCAAGACCACCACTACCTCGCTCATCTACCATATCATCAAGTCGGCTGGCTATGATGTAGGTTTGGCAGGCAATATCGGCAAGAGTCTAGCCCTGCAGGTGGCAGAGACTCCCCATAAGTACTACGTTATCGAGTTGAGTAGTTTCCAGCTCGACAATATGTACGATTTCCGTGCCAACATCGCCATCTTGCTCAACATCACACCAGACCACCTGGACCGTTACGAGTTCTCTATGCAGAAATATACAGATGCCAAGATGCGCATCACCCAGAACCAGACAGAGGAAGATAGCTTCATCTACTGGAACGACGACCCTATCGTCAAGAAGGAACTGGGTAAATACGACCTCAAGTCTCACCTCTGCCCATTCGCAGAGACCAAGGAAGAAGGCACCGTGGGCTTTATCGACAATGGCAAGTTCACCCTCACCTTCCCTACAGACTTCGAAATGCCACAGGAGGACATGAGCCTCAACGGCAAGCACAACATCTACAATAGCTTGGCTGCTGCCTTGGCTTGCAACATCGCCGGAATCGACAAGGAGACTCTGCACAAGGGACTTAGCGACTTCCCAGGCGTAGAGCACCGCTTGGAGAAAGTGGGTCAGTATGGTGGTGTTTACTATGTCAACGACTCAAAGGCTACAAATGTAGATGCATGCTGGTATGCCTTGGAGAGCATGAAGACTCCAACTATCCTCATCGTAGGCGGAAAGGACAAGGGCAATGACTACAACCAGATCAAGGACTTGGTGAAGAAGAAGTGCGTAGGCATCGTATATCTCGGCGCCGACAACAAGAAATTGCATGACAACTTCGACGAGCTCGGCATCCCTGTACGTGACACCCACAGCATGAAAGACTGCGTGGCAGCCTGCAAGGAACTCGCCAAGCCAGGTGATACAGTACTGCTGAGCCCATGCTGCGCTAGCTTCGACCTCTTCAAGAACATGGAGGATCGAGGAGAGCAATTCAAGTCATTGGTAAGAGCACAATAAAACAACAAAAGAACAAACAGAAAATATGAACAGCAAAACCATAGGCAACATTTTCAAGGGAGACAAGGTTATCTGGATGATATTCTTCTTCCTCTGCATGATCAGCATCATAGAGGTATACTCTGCCTCTAGTTCGCTGACCTACAAGTCGGAGAACTATATGGGTCCTGTCATCAAGCACATGGGGCTCTTGGGATTAGGCATCCTTACCATGATATGTATGCTCAAGGTTAAATGTAAGTATTTTAAGATTGTCACTCCCTTTGTGCTGGGATTTTCTTTCTTGCTGCTCATTTGGGCTTTGGTGGCTGGTCAGTCGGCAAATGGCGCATCCAGATGGATCAACCTTGTTGGCTTCAATTTCCAACCTTCAGAGCTAGCCAAAGGAGCAGTGATACTGGCTGTGGCACAGATTCTAAGTGCCATGCAAACAGAGAATGGAGCCAACAATAGAGCCTTCAAGTTTATCTTGGTGGCAGTGGCCCCATTTGTCTTCCTGATAGGATTGGAGAACTTGTCCACAGCCATGTTGCTCTGTGTCACCATCCTCTGCATGATGATCGTGGGCAGAATCCCTATGAAACTCATTGGCATCTTGGTGGGAACGGTTCTCATTGCCATCAGCCTGATGCTGGGTACCATCATGATTATAGGACATGATGACCAAGAAACCGTCAAGCCAGAGAACACGCTGACAGAAAACGTGACAAAAGAAGAACCAAGTACAGCCGGAAAGCTCTTCCACAGAGCCGACACCTGGAAAGCCCGCATAGACAAGTTCTTGGACTCCAAGCCAGTGGCACCTGAGGACGTAGACTTGAACAAGGACGCCCAAGTGGCACACGCCAACATCGCCATTGCCTCATCCAATATCGCGGGCAAGGGACCGGGCAATTCTGTGGAGCGCGACTTTCTCTCGCAAGCTTACTCTGACTTCATCTATTCCATCATCATAGAAGAGATGGGCATCGAGGGAGCCATCGCTGTGGCTATGCTCTATATCTTCCTGCTCTTCAGAGTGGGAAGAATAGCCAATCGCTGCGAGAACAACTTCCCCGCTTTCCTAGCCATGGGACTTGCCATCCTGCTCGTGATTCAGGCTTTGTTCAATATGATGGTAGCAGTAGGTTTGGCACCAGTAACTGGTCAGCCTTTACCACTGATAAGCCGAGGAGGAACTTCCACGGTTATCAACTGCGTATATCTTGGCATCATACTGAGTATCAGCAGGACAGCAAAGAAGAAAGATGGCAGTCAAAATGCGCATCATGAGGCAAAAATCGTTGTAGCATAAAAAAAGAAGAAAATAAATTGAGCAAAAATGCCAATAAATGGATTTTTTTGCTTACCTTTGCGTTAGATTTGTTTACTCTTAGCATAAGAAACAAGAATGGATATGAATAATGAATTAAGAATCATCATAAGTGGAGGCGGCACAGGAGGTCATATTTTCCCTGCCGTATCCATCGCAAACGCCATCAAGGCAAAGCGCCCTGATGCCAAGATTTTGTTTGTGGGAGCACTCGGCAAGATGGAAATGCAGCGTGTCCCTGCGGCTGGTTATGAAATCAAGGGATTGCCTATTCGCGGTTTCGACAGAAAGCACTTGCTCAAGAACATTGCCGTGCTCTTCAAGATATGGAAGAGCCAGCACATGGCAAAGAACATCATCAAACAGTTCAAGCCAATGGCTGCTGTGGGAGTCGGCGGTTTCGCCAGCGGACCTACATTGAACGTTTGCGCCAGCAAAGGTATACCTTGCCTCATCCAGGAGCAGAACTCATACGCAGGAGTCACCAACAAGCTCTTGGCTAAGAAGGCTGAAAAGATATGTGTGGCTTACGAAGGAATGGAACGTTTCTTCCCTGCCGACAAGATTATCATGACAGGAAACCCTGTCAGACAGAATGTCTTGGAGACCACCATCACACCAGAAGAGGCACGCAAGCAGTTTGGCTTGGATCCAGACAAGAAGACCATTCTCTTGGTGGGCGGCAGCCTAGGAGCCAGAACCATCAATGAGAGCATCTTGCAGCATCTCGACATGGTAAAGGAAAGTGGCGTACAATTTATCTGGCAAACTGGTAAGTACTATAACGCAGCCATCATGGAGCAACTCAAGGGCAAGGAATTGCCAATGCTCAAGGTAACCGACTTCATCGGCGACATGGGCGCAGCCTATAAGGCAGCCGACCTTGTCATCAGCCGTGCCGGAGCCAGCAGCATCAGTGAGTTCTGCCTCATTGGCAAACCAGTCATCTTGGTTCCTAGCCCTAATGTGGCAGAGGATCATCAGACCAAGAATGCCATGGCACTGGTCAACAAGGACGCAGCCATCTATGTGAAGGATGCAGAGGCACCAGCCGTATTGCTGAAAAAAGCCATTGACACAGTCAAGGACGAGGCTAAGCTCGCATCTCTCTGTGAGAACATCAAGAAATTAGGATACAAGAACTCTGCCGACGTCATCGCCGACGAAGTCATTAAATTAGCAACAAGATAATGGAACTCAAAGATATTAAAGCAGTTTATTTCGTAGGCGCAGGTGGCATCGGCATGAGCGCCATCGCAAGATACTTCCTCAACAAGAAGTTGGTAGTAGCAGGATATGACAAGACACCTTCTAACTTGACTCACGACTTGGAAAAGGAAGGCATGCTCATCCACTATGAGGAAAACGTTGACCTCATACCAGAGGCTTGTAAGGATGCCAAGACCACATTGGTAGTTTACACTCCAGCCATCCCAGCTGAGCACAAGGAATTGGTATATTTCCATGAGAATGGTTTTACCATTGAGAAACGTGCCCAGGTTCTTGGCACACTGACCCGCACCCACAAAGGCTTGTGCGTAGCTGGCACCCATGGCAAGACCACCACATCTACCATGTGCGCCCACATCATGCACCAAAGCCATATCGACTGCAATGCCTTCTTGGGAGGTATCTCCAAGAACTATGGCACCAACTACATCCTCTCTGATAAGAGCGACTACGTAGTAATAGAAGCAGATGAGTTCGACCGTAGCTTCCACTGGTTGCGTCCATGGATGAGCGTAATTACATCCACCGACCCAGACCATCTCGACATCTACGGCACCAAGGAGGCTTATCTCGAAAGCTTCCGCCACTACACAGAATTGATACAGCCAGGTGGTGCCCTCATCATCCACAAAAACTTGGAGATGAAGCAACACGCACAGGACGGTGTCAAGATATATGAATACAGTCTCAACGAGGGTGACTTCCACGCTGAGAACATCAAGATAGAGAATGGCGAGATCACATTTGACTTCATCTCTCCTATCGAAAACGTAACAGGCGTAGAACTTGGTCAGCCAGTGCCTATCAATATCGAGAATGGCGTGGCAGCCATGGCTATGGCTCAGTTGAATGGCTGCACAGCAGATGAGTTGCGCAATGGCATGAAGACCTACGGAGGTGTAGACCGCCGTTTCGACTTCAAGATCAAGACCGACAAACTGGTCTTCCTCTCCGACTACGCACACCATCCTAAGGAGATATACCAGAGTGCCAAGAGCATCAGGGAATTATACAAGGATCGCAAGATAACAGCCATCTTCCAGCCTCACTTGTATACTCGAACCCGCGACTTCTACAAAGACTTTGCCAACAGTCTCAGTCTCTTGGACGAAGTAATCCTCTGCGACATCTACCCTGCTCGCGAGCAGCCTATCCCAGGTGTTACATCCAAGCTGATCTATGACAACCTGAAGCCAGGAGTAGAGAAAAGCATGATACACAAGGAAGACGTACTCGACTTGGTAAAGAGCCGTGACTTCGACGTACTCATCGTCTTGGGAGCAGGAGATTTGGACAACTACGTGCCACAAATAACAGAAATATTAGAAAATAAATAAATGCATATCAATTGGAAGAAAGTCATTATCATCACACTTGATTTGGTGCTAGGCACCTATCTCGTGTTAGCCATCACCAGGTTTAACAAACCTGATGAGAAGGGTTTGGTGTGCACCAAGGTGAACATCAATATCCAAGACGAGATGACCAATGGCTTTCTCAATGCAAAAGAAATCAAGCAACGACTGGAATTCAAAAAGCTGTACCCATTGACGAAACCGCTTTCAGAAGTCAATACTCGCAAGATAGAAGAGACTCTGAAATCCAGCCCATTCGTTAAGTCGGCAGAATGCTACAAAACCCAGGACGGACTGGTGGACATATATCTCACACAGCGTATGCCCATTGTGCGAATCAAGAGTATCTACAATGAAGATTACTACGTAGACGACCACAATCAGATTATGCCCAACACCAGCTACACGAGCGACATGATTATTGCAACGGGCTACATCAACAAATGGTATGCAAAGAAATACATCTCGCTGCTAAGCAAATCTCTGATGAAGAGTGAGCTATGGAGAAACCAAATAGAGCAAATCAACGTTTTGCCTGATAGAGGTATAGAATTGGTGCCACGAGTTGGCAACCACATTATATATATAGGTAACCTCCCTGAAAGCAATCAAGCGAGCAAGCGAGAAAAAGACATAGATGATTTCGTCAACAAGAAGATGGATAGATTGGAGAAATTCTATAAATATGGCCTCTCACAGGCTGGATGGAACAAGTATTCGTATATCAACATCGAATTTGACAACCAAATCATCTGCAAGAAACATAAGAACAGCTAATATAAAACAGAAATATTAAAAATAAGATAAGGACTATGCCAAAGGAATTTATTGTAGCTATCGAGCTTGGCTCATCTAAGATGACAGGTATAGCAGGACAGAAAAACTTAGACGGCAGCATCACCGTGCTTGCTACCGTCGAGGAGAACTCATCGTCTTGCATCAGAAAGGGTGTAATCTACAACATCACGCAAACCGTTCAATGCCTCACCAACATTGTCAAGAAGTTGAAGAACATTCTAAAGCAAGACATCACCCAGGTATACGTTGGCGTGGGTGGACGCTCTATTCGTAGCATCAAAAACGTTACAGTCAAGGACTTCCCAGACAACACGATCATCACACAAGCGATGATCAACGAGCTCATGGATGCTAACCGCAACATGATTTACACAGATCAAGAGATATTAGACGCAGCCACACAGGAATACAAGATAGACAACCAGTATCAAATAGATCCTGTAGGCATCCAGTGTACTCATCTTGAAGGTGTGTTCTTGAATATACTTTGGCGTAAGAACTTCTACAACAACATCAATGTTTGTTTCGAAAAAGCAAACATTCCTATCGCTGAAATGTATTTGGCACCATTGGCGATGGCAGACAGCGTGTTGACCGATTCTGACAAACGAGCAGGATGTATGCTTGTTGACTTGGGCGCAGACACCACAACTGTCTCTGTATATTATAAAGGTATATTGAGACACCTCTCTGTCATACCATTGGGTAGTAACAACATTACCAAGGATTTGACCTGTCTCCAGATAGAGGAACAAGACGCAGAGAAGATGAAACTAAAATATGCCAAGGCATATACAGACATCAACAACATCGACCCAACGCTCAACTATCCAGTAGATAAAGACAGAAGCATAGAAAGCAAGAAATTTATCGAAATCGTAGAAGCTAGAGTCGAGGAAATCGTAGAGAACGTTTGGTTCCAAGTGCCTGTGGAATATTCCGACAAGTTGATGGGTGGCATCATCTTGACTGGTGGCGGAAGCAATATGCCTGAAATCGACAAGGTATTCAAGACTCATACCCACATTGAGAAGGTGCGTATTGCTAAATTCATCAACCAAACGGTTAATTCCAAAGACCCAAAAATAACCAACCATGTTGGCATGATGAATACCATTTTGGGACTCCTTGCCAAGGGAGACATGAACTGTGCAGGAGATGAAATAGGAACTGACCTCTTTGCATCAGCAGGCAGCGACAAGACAACAACAGCCGAGCCTCACAAGATTCCAAGAAATCCTAATGAGACCGTAGGAACAGGAGTAGTTCTGACAGCAGCCGAAAAGCTGAAAGTTGAAGAGGATGCTCGAAGAAAGAAAGAGGAGGAAGAAGAGGCTGCAAGAATAGCTGCCCAGGAAGAGGAAGAAAGACTCGAAAGAGAAAGAAAAGAAAAGAGTCCATTCCACAAACTGATGAGAGGATTCAAGAAGTTTGTCAAAGATACTATTTCTGAAGAGGAATAAGTAAACTTACACATTATTATATATATAATATACATTATAAGAATATACGACTATGCTAGATAAAGGAAATACTCCACACATCTTAGACTTTGGAGAACCAGAAAAAGAAAACAGCATCATCAAGGTAATAGGTGTTGGTGGTGGAGGCGGCAATGCTGTCAACCACATGTATCGTGAAGGAATCCACGATGTTAGTTTCGTGCTCTGCAATACAGACAATCAGGCTCTCAATGACTCACCTGTGCCTGTACATCTGCAATTAGGAAAGGAAGGATTGGGAGCAGGCAACAAACCTGCAAAAGCTCGCCAAGCTGCCGAAGAGACCATCGACGACATCAAGAATATGCTCAATGACGGCACCAAGATGGCTTTCATCACAGCTGGTATGGGTGGAGGTACTGGTACAGGAGCAGCCCCGGTCATTGCGAGAGTAAGCAAAGACTTAGGCATACTCACAGTTGGTATCGTAACCATCCCATTCCGTTTTGAAGGTCCTAAGAAGATAGACCAGGCTCTTGATGGCGTGGAAGAGATGTCAAAACACGTAGACGCCTTGTTGGTCATCAACAACGAGCGTCTCCGCCAGATATATCCAGACCTCGCAGTGCTCGATGCATTCGGCAAGGCAGATGACACCCTGAGCATTGCTGCAAAGAGTATCGCAGAGATTATCACCGTTCATGGCTTGATCAACCTTGACTTCAATGATGTTAAGACCGTATTGAAGGATGGTGGAGTCGCAATTATGAGTACAGGTTATGGCGAGGGAGAAGGCAGAGTAAAGAAAGCTATTGAAGATGCACTCAACTCACCATTGCTTAATGACAACGATGTGTTCAACTCTAAGAAGATTCTGCTGAGTATCGCATTCGCAAGCGAAAAGAAAGACAACCCAGGCTTGACTATGGACGAGATGAATGATGTCAACGACTTCATGGAGAAGTTTGGCGATGACTTTGAGTTGAAATGGGGACTTGCCATTGATCCTGAATTGGGTAGCAGAGTAAAAGTTACCGTATTGGCAACAGGTTTTGGCTTGGAAGATGTAGAAGGCATGAACCGTCATCTCAAGAAGCACACAGAGGAAGAGTCTCGACGACTTGCAGAGGAAGAAGAGAAGAGAGCGGAAAGAGAAGACCGCAGAAAACGCTATTATGGAAGTGATGGAAACACAACCCAGTACAAGCGCCACCCACACATCTTCCTTTTCAGACCAGACGATTTGGACAATGAAGATGTCATCCTACAGGTGGAGAACACGCCTACTGCAAAGCGTACTCGCCAGCAACTGGAGGAGATTCGCAACATAGCTTCTGGCAATACCAAACAGGAAGAAACCACCCCTGTCGTAGGAGGAGTCATTAGCTTTGCATAACAAAACAAGTTTAGCGTAACAATACAGCATTACATTGTACTAAACATATCTTTCAAGACAGAATAGCTTTTTAGCTCAGGAAAACTTGGAAGATGAATACGATAATACAACAATAGTACCTCTATACAACGGTTTCGATCCGATCGAGACATTGTATAGAGGTGCATTGTTTTATAATCCAAGCGCAATAAGTGAACCATTCTCATTGAGTCTTCGGCATCAAGATAATTACGATGCGTAGGAACAGCAGACACAAAGCAGCCATCTACCAAGTCAAAGTAATCCATTCCTGCTCCACTCTCTATGTTGGGGAAAAAGCCAAGATATGCCGTGAGTTTAATCATAAACACAATATGGAAGTTAGAAAAATTGCTTTCAGCCTGATCAAGCCACAAGATACTATCCATCAAGAAATGGAACAAAGCATCTCCCTGTTGCTCTGCTCTTGTAGCATACCCCAACAGCTCCGCCAAAAACATTGACATGGTAAGTTTATACGGAGAAAACGGAATATCCGCAAAAGGAACACTGATGCTTGCATCTCTCATCTTCTGTAAGGAAGCCTTGGGACGATAGTCAAATTCCAAGTTGAGTATCATCAAGGGCTGGAAGAGCTGACGCTTGGCTTTCGCCTTGCTTGATTTCGGTACACGAACGATAAAAGAGAGCCGACCCAACTTTTCGGTGAAAAAATCAACGATAAGTTGAGAATCTCCATACTTGATGGTTTGCAGCACTATAGCTCTTGTTTTTGCCTCCATTTTCCTATAAATCTTTAAAAAACAAGGCAAAATTACACATTTATTTCCACTTTGTCACCATACTTGGGCAGAAATGTAAACTTTTGCTTGCCAGAGCGGTCTTTACCCCATCCTATTCTCCCGCCTCTTTGACTGTAAGAGAGGGCGACTTTTACCCGAACAGGATGGCTCTTCTACCAAATGAGAACGGCTGCTCCATGATGGCATTTTGCCCTGTCTGCCATAATATATAATGTGTAGCCACACACTTTCGCAAGCCGAATGACTCAGAGAGACGGTATGTCTGATATAATATATAAGGTGTAGCGTCCCGTTACTGCCCTTCTCTTATTGGGGCCAAAACGCGAATCTGTTCCCTGGAAAGCGGCAGGAAGCATCAAATCACGGCTGCATCACCAGACTGACTGCACCGGGTACTTGCACACAAAAGATTCAGATATCTGGCTCGAATGATTGGAGGTAAAGGGAAAAGTTCGTACTTTTGCGACTGTATGGTGCAAGTCACTGCACTTCATCGAATAACATTGTCAAACCATTAAAGAAAGGCAACACCATGTCACTGACAGACCCACAGACCAGATATGTGAACTTCTACACGGACTTCGCGTTCAAGAAACTCTTTGGGACCGAGGCCAACAAAGACCTGTTGCTCTCGTTCCTCAACTCTTGCTTCGAAGGGACAGAGCACTTCTTGGACATCACCTACCTCAATACCGAAAACCTGGGGGTGACTGCCACAGAGCGCAGAGCTGTCTTCGATGTGTATTGCGAGACAGAAAAGGGCGAGAAGATTCTCATTGAGATGCAAAACGGAGAGCAGCAGTTCTTCAAGGACCGCTCCATCTTCTACTCCACCTTCCCCATACGCGAACAGGCCAAGCAGGGCAAGTCGTGGGACTATGAGCTGAAGCGCGTATATACCATCTGCTTCCTCAACTTCACCTTCGACAATGACAGCGACTTCACACACACGGTCAAACTGGTGGATATGACCACGGGGAAGGTGTTCTACGACAAACTCTCCTACCTCTATCTGGAGATGCCCAAGTACAACACCCCGCTGACCGAGGAGAGCAGCCTCTATGACAAGTGGCTCTTTGCCATCAAGCACCTGGGCGACCTCGACGAGCGTCCGGCCGAGCTGCGCGAAGCCATCTTCAACAGACTCTTTGAGCAAGCCGAAATAGCCAAATATACTCCCGTAGAGCGACAGGACTACGAGGAAAGCCTGAAGAACTTCAGAGACTGGTATAGCTGCCTGATAACTGCCGTCAGAAAGGGAAGAGCCGAAGGAAGGGCCGAAGGACGTGAAGAAGGTAGAGCCGAAGGACGTAAAGAGGAAAGGCTGAGCATCGCACGCAACCTCAAAGCAAGCGGAGCACTTACCATCTCGCAGATAGCGATGGCCACCAACCTCACAGAGGATGAGGTGGAGAAGGCATAAAGACCTCTCCCCCACTACAACAGCATACACAGACAAAAGGCTGCCTCCCTGCACTGGGAAGCAGCCTTTCGCTTATTCTGGATTCCCACTCTGGGGACGGTCGTATCACTTAGTCTGAAGTTCCACAATATGGTCAACGCCCTGCGGCACCTGCCCCAGGTGAACCAGCACACCGTCTTCAGTCTGCGTGAAGCGCAAGGGCTTCTTGGTCTCATAATCCAGTGCCTTGCGCACCTTGGCCTTCACGGGCAGGAAGAGACTGTTGTCACTGAGAGACATGATGTGCACAAAGAGGCGGTCACCCTTGCGCGTAGTTACTCCCCAAGGACGGGTAGGCACATCGCCTGCCACAGTACCATAGATGGTCTCACCATACTTGTCAAGCCATTGGCCCATTCCCTTCAGACGGTCGAGCGAAGGAGCAGGCAGTTCGCCATCAGGCATGGGACCTATGTTGAGCAGCAGATTGGCTCCCTTGCCGGCTGCACCTACAAGCAGACGGATGAGTTCTGACACGCTCTTGTAATTCTGGTCTGTCACTTTATAACCCCACATGCCGTTCATCGTCTGGCAGGTTTCCAGGGGGAGAGTGCCTATAGACTGACCGCTCATTCCTGCTGTATTCTCACCAGGCAGGTCACGTTCAAAGAACTGCATATCCTCACCGGGAATGGGCTTCTGGTGATGGTTGTTGCCCACAAGGAGACTGGGCTTGAGGCTGTGAAGCAGAGCATACTGCTCGTCAAGCTGCCAGTCAAACGGCTTGGAGTCGCCGTCGTGGTCCCACATGCCGTCAAACCAGATGGCATCGGGGTCGTAATTCTTCACAAGCTCTGTCAACTGGGCGTTCATGAACTTGAAATAGGAGGGCCAGTCGGCCTTCTTGGGATCCTTTCCAGTGTTGCGTCCGACACGTCCGGCAGGATAGTCATCGCGTGTCCAGTCGATATGGGAATAATAGAAGTGGACAGCCAGCCCCTGACGACGGCACTCATCGGTGAGTTCGCGCAGCACATCGCGGCGGAAGGGGGTACCATCTACTATATTATAGTCCGACTGCTTGGTGGCAAACATCGAGAAGCCGTCATGATGGCGCGTGGTGAAGCAGATATACTTGGCACCGGCCTGCTTGAAAGCCGTCACCCACTCCTTGGCATTGAAGCGCGAGGGGAAGAATCCATGGGCTGCCTTGGCATATTCGTCGCGGTTGATGCCGGCATTGGTCATATACCACTCTCCCTGGCCAAACATACTGTAGATGCCCCAATGGAGGAAGATGCCCAAGCGGTGCTCAGAGAAAGCTGCACGTGCCTTCAGATTGCTCTCGGTGGGCTGATAGGTACCCTCGGCATCGGGAGCGGAGGACGGTGCGGAAGGTGTTCCGGCATAAAGGGACGATGCACTGGCAGCAATGAATGCCGCACAGAAGAGTTTACGGAATGAAACTGTAAGCATGTTCATATCTTAAGTGTTAATAGTTTGTTTGCTTTCGCTAAGATGAGACAGACGTGTGTCTGCCAGCACACAAAGATACAAAAATCGCAGGACTTTCCCCCTCTGCCCCTCTCACTTTTGCATCCCCAAAAGCCCAAATGCCATTTGTAATGTGTGTACGAGAGGTAAAGACACGCCCCTAACCCCGTAAAAATTGTCTTATAGGACAATTTGAAATGTCTTATAAGACAATT
>OQWM01000770.1_pt1 | contig 21249 bp, 19 predicted proteins | sample 1691531 | NCBI WGS metagenome assembly OQWM01 (sample SAMN03418257, study PRJEB22391) | human gut metagenome | biome: human-gut; feature: organic feature; material: feces | host: Homo sapiens | place: Tanzania | collected 2013-01
AGGAGATAGCCAATGCCATCGGCACGCAGATGGATCATGGTGTAACCATCCTGGACGGCCACGGCTGGTATACCGGCAATGAGATGAAGGTGCTCTGTATCTTAGCTAAGAAGAACGAGAGCGTCACCATCTTCCGCATCGTAAAAATCATCGACCCGAATGCCTTCGTGAGCCAGAGCTCCGTCATCGGTGTATATGGCGAGGGATTTGACGAGATGAAAGTGAAAATCAAGGAAAAAGACATTCAACAATTACAATAATCATGAAGATAGTATTTGCAACCAATAATCAGCATAAACTGCAAGAGATACGCGACATCCTGGGCAGCGAGTTCGAGGTAGTATCACTCAAGGAGATAGGCTGCGACGTAGATATTCCAGAGACGGGTAACACCCTGGAAGAGAACGCCCTACAAAAGGCGCAGTATGTATACGACCATTACCACCTGAGCTGTTTTGCCGACGACACTGGCTTGGAGGTAGAGGCACTGGATGGCGCACCAGGAGTACACAGTGCCCGCTATGCAGAGGGAACCGACCACGACAGTGAGGCAAACATGGCAAAACTGCTGCGAGAGCTGGATGGCAAGGAGAACAGAAAGGCTCGTTTCCGCACGGTTATCTGCCTGATAGAGAAGCAAGATGTATGCCCATGCGGCTGCACCAGCATCAAGAAGATACACCAGTTTGAGGGCATCGTGAATGGCAGCATCGCCACCGAGAAGCACGGCACCGAGGGCTTCGGTTACGACCCAATCTTCGTGCCAGAAGGCTACGACAAGAGCTTTGCCGAGCTAGGCGAGGAAGTGAAGAATGGCATCAGCCACAGAGCCAGAGCCGTAAAGAAACTCGTGGAATATCTGAAGAAATAATATGATCAATTCTCTTTCGATACTAATCCCTACATATAATAATGTATGCCTTGAGCTTGTAAAGTCCTTACAAGCTCAAGCCGCTGCATTGCCCGATTTCGAGTACGAAATCCTGGTGGCAGACGATGGCAGCACCGACCGCCTCACCATCTACGAAAACCGCGAGATACGCTCGCTACCCTACTGCCGCTATATCGAAAGAGAAAAAAACGTGGGCAGGGCTGCCATCCGCAACTTTCTGGCAGAAGAAGCCCTGCATCCTTGGTTGCTATTCATAGATAGCAATATGCAAGTAATTCATCCTCAATATCTTACCACATACCTGCAATCAGAAGAAAGCGACGTTATCTATGGTGGATACCAGATTAAGCGAAACGATGAGAAATACCAACACAATCTGCGCTACATCTTTGAGTGCATCGGTACCCAGAATGCTGACTACAAGCAGCGCCAAGCCAATCCATACGGAGATTTCCATACCTCCAACTTTATGGTAAAGCAAGACATCATGCTGCAATATCCACTGGATGAGCGATTTACCACTTATGGCTACGAAGACGTGCTATGGGGGAAAACGCTCCAAGAAAACCAAATCAAGATATTGCATATAGACAATACATTGGGATATGAGAATTTCATCGGCAACATGAGTTTCCTCTATAAGACAGAAGAGAGCCTGCGCACCCTCAACCAGTTTAAGGAAGAACTGCAGGGCTACTCCAAAGTACTGGATTATGCCCAGAAAATGAAACGCTGGCATCTCTATCCATTCTGCCAAAAACTATATCCCCTGCTCAGTTTGCCAATAAAAGCTAGGCTCACAGGCAATAAACCCAGTATTTTCTGGTTTAATATATATAAGTTATTATACTATATACATTTAGACAGAAACATATAAAAAACGTAGCATAACCCAATATGAACAAGAAGATATCAGTCATCATCATAGCGCTGCTGCTTCAGGTAATACAACTGCAAGCAGCCATAGGCGACTGGAAAGCCTACATGGCGTACCACGACGTACAGGAGATAGAACAAGCCGGAAACCTGGTATTTGTCCAGGCTTCCAACAACCTATATGTCTACAATCAGAACGACCAGAGCATCCAGACATTCAGCAAGATGGACTATCTGAGCGATTGCGACATCGAGCACATCGCTTACTGCCAAACCGCCCATCGCCTGCTCATCCTCTATAGCAACTCCAACATCGACCTCATGAACACCAGCAATTATGAGGTTACCAATCTGGCAGATTACTATAATGCCTCTACCACTGGCGACAAGACCATCTATGACATCTACATAAACGGCAAATATGCCTACATGAGCAATGGTTTCGGCATCGTAAAGGTAAATGTGGCAGATGGAGAAATCAGCGATACATACAACTTAGGCTTCAAGGTAAACTGGTGCGAAATCAAGGATAATTACATCTATGCCTATAGCCAAACAGATGGTAAATATCGCGCTCCCCTCTCAGTTAACTTGCTCGATAAGAACAACTGGAGCAAGGTGGGAGGATATGCAGCCAAGCAGCAAGCAGACAAGAGCGAACTCAAGCAGATGGTAAGCAAGCTGAATCCTGGAGGACCTAAGTATAACTATTTTGGCTTCATGAAGTTTGCCAACAACCAGCTGTATACTTGTGGTGGTGGATTTGCAGTAGGCATCTCTAGAAAAGGCTGTATCCAGATGCTAAAGAATGAAGAATGGAACATCTATCCAGACGAAAATATAACTTCTAAGACAAATGTAACTTATGAAAATTTGGAATGTCTGGACTATGACCCAGCAGATACAAGTCATATCTTTGTAGGAGGCAGAAATGGTCTCTACGAATACAAAAATGGAAACTTCGAAAACTATTATAACTACGAGAACTCTCCAATAGAAAGATATAATAACAGAAGCAAAGAATACGAGCTCATAACGGGAGTGAAATTTGACAAAGAGGGCAATCTTTGGATGCTGAATAGTCAAGCTCCGACTCAATCACTTATAGAATTTACTAAAGATAAGCAATGGATAAGCCATCAACTACCCGACTTGATGAAACTTGACGATGCAGGTTTTACCAATAAGAGTCTTGGCTTATTGGGAAATATGCTGATTGATAGCAGAGGCCTCTTATGGTTTGTCAATAACCACTGGATTGTACCTTCTCTCTATTGTTATCAGTTTTCTGAAGACAATTCTGAAGAAAGACTTAACGCTTTCACTAGTTTTGTAAATGAAGATGGAACAGAAGTATCAGTAGGTGCTGTGAGATGCACAGCAGAAGACAAGGATGGCAATATCTGGATAGGCACCAGTGCTGGTCCTTTATTATTAGATCCTAACCAGATAACAGCATCTGTACCAACATTTACCCAAGTGAAAGTACCTAGAAATGATGGCACTAACTATGCAGACTATCTGCTGAGTGGAATAGACGTTTCTTGTATAGCTGTAGATGGAGCCAACCGCAAATGGTTTGGTACCAAAAAAAATGGGATATATCTTATCAGCAAAGATAATCTATCAGAAATACATCATTTCACCACACTTAATAGTCCTCTGCTTTCCAACGGAATAGAATCTATCGCCATCAATGAAAAAACGGGTGAAGTATTTATTGGAACAGACAAAGGTCTATGCTCATATATGTCTGACTCCAGTACTCCAAACGAAAGCATGACTTCTGATAATGTGTGGGCTTACCCTAATCCTGTAAAACCTGACTACACAGGACTTATCACCATCGTAGGACTGAGTCAAAACGCCGATGTCAAGATACTTACTTCGAATGGTAGGATAGTAAATGAAGGCAAGAGCAATGGTGGTACATACACCTGGAATGGTTGTGATGCTAATGGAAAAAAAGTAGCCAGTGGCATATATATGGTTGCTACTGCTACTAATGATGGTGAAAAAGGCACTGTCTGCAAAATAGCTATTATAAAGTAATAATGAGACAACTGACGTATGTAAGTTATATAAAAATATGGGCAATGATAATCGTGGTATTTTATCATTGCCTTTGCGGCTATAGCAATATATGGGGTGAAGAATATTCTTGGCAAACAGTACCCACATGGTATCATCTATCCCATATATTGGTATATTTCCACATGCCTATTTTCACCCTAATGAGTGCATATTTATACGGATATCTAAGTTCCTCAGGCAGATACCAAAATTCGTATTCTTTTATCTGTAAAAAGACAAAACGCCTCCTTATACCATACATCGTGTGGGGCTTACTTATCTGTATCATTCAAAAATGGGACTTGGCATATTTACTATGTGGAATATCACATCTATGGTACTTATTCTTTTTATTTGAAGCCTTTATCATATTCCATTTCATCAATAGGATTTCTCATTGGAGCAAATATATTTTATTTATATCCTTATATTCAGCGTGTTGTATTATCAACTATTATGATCCGACTCCCTTTATGGGAATAGGTTATTTTGTTAGATATATGCCCTATTTCATCATAGGCTATTATATATACTTCATCTTAGAAAGAGACATCATAAAGAAAAAGGTTGCTTCTTATGCAGCAATCGCATGCTCACTTCTATTTGCACTAGAGTATGTATTAGACAACAACAAATTCATACTCGCAGGATTGAGCCTCCTACTCATTATCTGCATCACCATCCTAAGCAAACAAAATGAAACACAACTGGTAGGCAGAAAAAGAATATTAAAACTGGATAAATATGCGATGGGTATATATATCATACACCATATCATCATACAGGAGACCAATAGTTCCACCCTAGGACAGCAATATATGGAGCATTACATCCTTTATCCCATCGTGCTATTCATTATGAGCCTTGGCATATCTTGGCTCATCACATACATCTTGCAAAAGTCAAAACTTGGAAATATTATAATCGGCTCTTAATAATTCACATAACAATGTATAATAACAAAAGATTCATAACATTTATCATCATAAGCGCACCAATCATCTTATTGGGAATTTTGCAGATATTACCAACATTTGATGATTGGACAACTTTGTCGGCTCCCAACAGAAATCCAAATTTCCTACAATATTTTCTTCCTTATGGAATGACTTGGCGACCAGGAGATGCCCTCATTGGCTATGTCAATGGATTAAGCCCCAAGCTTTTTCCTACCTTGAATCATATCCTTGTATTCACCTCACATATAGGAAGTATGATTATGGTATATCTTATCACACAAAAACTGGGATTTAAGCCAATAGCCAGAAACATCGCCACCATATTTTTCTATATATCCCCCTGTGTACTAGGAAATATCCTTAGTTGCGATGCTACCAACCAAAGTTTTGCACATTTCTTTGGAATCCTATCTGTATATCTATATTTAAGTATCAACAACAAATATAAATATATAGCATGGACCATTTGCGTCTATCTATCAGCAGCCTTCAAGGACAATGGCATAGCCTGGGCCATTATTCCCCCTATCGTAAGCTTTGCCTTCCTAAAAATAGAGAAAGAAACATTAAGGAAAGACTTGATGATAGGATTAACCATTGCCATCATATATGGCGTGATAAGACTCACCATTCCCCATAACCTATTTATCAATGCCAGCTATGCTGATGATGTAGTCAGCCTACACAGCCGTATCAAAGGATTTGTTACTTGGATAGGATATACATGGTTTTCTGCTGATTATATATGCATTGTACATCAACCTAGCAGAAATCTTCTTGTGGCAATATTAACTCTATTCCTGTCTCTTCCACTTATGATAACATTGTGGAAAAACAAAAATATATGGCAAGGTAAGACCATCTTTTGCTTATTGGCAGCTTTCACTCTAGTAGTATCTCCTAATCTACTCATCAGCATGACCATCATGAACGCTTATGGCTCACTGGGCATAGCTGCTATTATTATGGGATACTTAATAGAGAAAAGTCAGTTATCAAAGAAAAAGCTATCCACCTTATTATATTTATATATGTTATCTGTAGCCATTGTAGATATTCACCATTGGTATAACGCTTGGCAAACTTCTCTTCCTGAAAAGAGCATATCACAAGCCATCGTTCAAAAGACAGGAAAACCTGTGGATAAAGCATACTGCATATTGATAAAAGATGATTATCCCAAGTACTCATCCTTCTGCGTACCAAAAGATGAAACTATAGGTTGGGGAAGGTCTATTTGGCATGCCACAGGATATAAATGGCCCCAATACGTAAACGATACTACCATCGACAGAACTCATAAGGCTAAAGAAATAGCTTATAGCATAGCCAACCATAAAATAAAACATGGCTATAAAGCTGTTTGGATAGTAAACAAAGAAGAAGTAACTGTCATTAAATAATCATAAATTAAAAACATCATTATGAAAAGAATAATTAGTATCTATACATTCTGCATGCTGACTATAACAATGCATGCCCAATTTATGGTGAATGGACACCAAGCAGTATATGACGCATCAACCAATACTTATCTCATCAGTATTGGGGAAGAAAGTTTTCAAACTGACTTTCGATCAGATATTACTCTAGAAAAAGATTCTCTCTGGACAGAAATATCTATAGATAATATTCCTGTGAATGACAGTTACACCTTTAAGAATATAGAAGGTGGCAAGAAATATTCACTGAATGGTAAAAGAAATGGAGTTACCTTTAGTTCATATATTACCTTTACATCTCTCCCTATCATCAACTTAGCGGGAGATTTTGGATATGATTATGCCAATGGTAGCATAGAAATCATGCTGCCCACATCAGCAAATAGTGAACATTCTCTCATCAAAGCAAAATGGAGAGGAGGATCCACAAACTATTATGACAGACATAAAAGAAACTATAAAATTAAGACACTGAACGAAAAAGGAAAAAGCAAGGATATATCATTCCTTGGACTAAGAGAAGACAACAACTGGATTTTAGATGCAGGACAAATAGACTTGTTCAGGCTGAGAAACAGAATAGCTACCGAGATATGGCAAGATATGAGCACCAAGCCTTATTATGCAGACAAGGAACCAAAGGCACAAAGTGCGGTTAATGGAAAAGTAGTAGAGGTGATTCTCAACCATCAATATGCAGGAATCTATTCGCTGACAGAAGCTATGGACAGAAAGCAAATGAAACTAAAAAAATATGATAGCAAAAATCAAGAGTTTCATGGTATGCTTTGGAAAGCCAGCGAATGGGGAAATGCTTTGTTCTGGGGAACAGAAGGTGAATATGACAACAACTCAGAAACATGGAATGCCTTCGAGGTAAAATATCCAGATATAGAAGATGTATGTCCTACCGACTACAGCCTACTATATCAGGCTATAGATTTTGTGGCAACTAGTGATGACGATACTTTCAAATCACAAGTTGCCCAATACTTCGACATTCCTGTTCTTATAGACTATTACATCTTCCTGCAATTTACCAATGCTGTAGATAATACTGGCAAGAATATGTACTGGGCTATCTATGACCAAGCTCAAGACAAGAAAATGACACTGGCTGTATGGGATTTAGACGCAACAGTAGGCAGTAATTGGTCTACCAATCCACTTCATCCAGATTATGTTAAGCCAGATAATAACTTAGCCATCATGAACTTTTATATCTATAACAGACTCTTATCACTTAATGTTGATGGATTTAAGGAAAAAGTAGCTTTCAGATATAAAGAGTTGAGACAAGACAAATTGAGTTTGAGCGCTTTACTAGATAGATATAATAGCTACTATCGGAAGTTAGCTCAAAGTGGCGCAGCTAAAAGAGAAGAAAATAGATGGAGCAAAGATACCGACCTGAATGGTAATGAACTAAACTTTGAGCAAGAAATATCATATATCAATCAATGGATAGAAGCAAGATTAGCCTATCTAGACCAATCTTTACTTTCTGCATCTACAGGTATCAATAATACAATTTTAGACTATCAAGCAAAACAATGCATATACAATATACAAGGACAAAGACTAGATAAAATTCCATCACAAGGAGTTTACATCATAAACGGTAAAAAGTACATCAAATGAGCAATAATAGAATCATCAATATCGCAACCATAGCATACTTGGCTTTTCTGCTTATCATTCTAGCCATATTTGGCTATACTCCAACGAATGATACAGATGGATATTTGGAATATGGCCAAGTATGCCTGCATCAAGGAGAAGCATATCCATGTAGTACTCTTATTAAGGGCACTCCTTTTATATGGAACATTGGCTCCATCAACTTAATCGTATTTTCACTTTGGTTGTTTGGTAGTTTCTATCCGATACTTGTTTTGATGTGTATATGTAAAGCTCTAACAGCATGGCTGATAGCCAAAATTGCCCAATATATAAGCAATGACAATATAGCCATTGCTACACTCTTCATATATATTTTATATCCCAACAACTGGGGGCAATCCACCACATTGCTTAGTGAAATCCCCATGATATTTTTGGCTTTACTTTCACTATATATCCTATTGAGCAAAAACAAAGTATACACACTCATCCTTTCGGGCGTCATCATGGCTTGGGCCAACTGGTTTCGCCCTATAGCAGTACTCTTCATCATTTCCCTATTCATCTATATCTTCTTATTTCAAAGAAAAGAGATATGGAAGAAAAGCATTCCTTTCTTAATAGGATGTGGAAGTATGCTAATATTGTTTGGCACAGAATGCTATCACCGAACAGGCTACTTTGTATATCAATGTGACTCATTCTGGTATAATATGGCAGATGATGCCTATAGTGGCGCCACCCCTGATCCACATTTTGGTGAACCACTCTTCAAAAAAGGCACACCTAGATATATAGAAAACATGCAAGACAAAACTTGTTTTGAATGTCGTGAGATTTGGAAGCAAAGATGCATACCATGGCTATTGAACCATAAAATGGAATATCTTTCAAAGATTCCATATAGACTATATTATATGTATCAGAACGACATAGATAATATGGCTGCATTCTTACCCAATAAGCAAAAAGCTGAAGATAACTATATAGTATTACCCTACAGAAATATCATACAAGAAATAGGCAATCTGAGCAATGCTCAATACCTGGCATTATTATGTACTGTTTATTATTATCTTATCTTACTGACAGCTTTGCTTGGCGGAGTTTACGTCATCTATAAAAAGTTATGGCAACAGGGATTCCTGCCTTTATTTATACCCATATTTGGTACGCTCAGCCTAGTTTTGCTAGTACAGGGCGAAACAAGATTTAAGGCTCCCTATATGCCATTTGTCATGATGCTCTCAGCATACTGTATTATGTGGATAAATAGCAAACTCAATAATTATAAGAAAAAACTATAGAAAATAGAATCTTTTTCAAAAAATTATAACTATCTTTGCATCTATGAAACTGAGCATCATCATACCAGTATATCAAACGCAAGACACTATTGATAGATGTATAGAGAGTATCTTGCAACAATCATTCACCGACTATGAGATAATTCTCGTAGACGATGGATCAGATTACGAATGCTCTCAGCTTTGCGACAAATATCCGCAAAAAGATAGGCGAATAACTACCATTCATAAAGAAAATGGCGGATTAAGCGATGCTAGAAATACAGGTATCAAGCATTCCAAAGGAGAGTATATCACCTTTATAGACAGCGATGATGCTATCCAAAACGACACATTGCAAGCATTGATGGACGAAATCAACAAATATCCTGAAACAGATGTTTTGGAATATCCCATTATGGAAAGAACAGGGCATCCACACAAAGAACAACTGCTGGCATTCACTCCTCGCAATTACAACAACTGCTGGGAGTATTGGCTCAATGAACAAGCTTATCTTCATACTTATGCTTGCAACAAAATATTCAGAAGATGCTTATTCAAGAACGTCTCCTTTCCAAAAGGCAAAACCTTTGAGGATGTACAAACCATCCCCTTTTTAATAGGTCTAATCCCTACGGAAGGAACTTTTCAACAGAAAGTAAAGATAAGAGTTACCAACAAAGGCTGCTATCTATATTACTGGAACAATAAGGGAATAACAGCTAGCGCCAAATACGAAGATTTGCTCAGTCTATACATAGGACAGAGCATGGCACTTATCCACACATTCAAGACAATAGGTAATCGAGAGGATATTATGCAGAAATATCAACTTTCTATCAACATTTATCTGACGCAGATATTAAATGTTTTGATGGACCTCTTCGAGATATCAGGAAAATATGAGAATTGTGCTCCACTTATCAAATATACCAAGTTGATAAATAACAAAGGACTAATCAATTCTCTAAAACTCAAGTTATTATTAATTATAGGATATAAAAGATTATGCAAACTCAACAGACTTATACACAAGATATACAGGCACCACTAGTAAGTTTTATCATCACCACTTACAACCTGCCTATCCAATATCTCAAAGAATGCATTAACAGCATTCTCCAGCTCTCACTCAATGCCAAGGAGAGAGAAATTATCTTGGTGGATGATGGCAGCGACATCTGTCCACTCAACGAAATGGCAGAGTACTTGCAGCATATCATCTATCTGCGCCAACCTAACCAAGGAGTTAGCGTGGCTCGAAACTATGGTATGCAAATAGCCAAAGGGAACTTTATACAGTTTGTGGATGGTGATGACTATCTGATTCAAACTGCCTATGAACATTGTTTGGATATCGTTAGATACCACCAACCAGACATAGTTACCTTCAACTTTGCCAATAGCAAGGCTAAAGAGGAAATTCCTTACGAACTCCCTACTCCTATCTCAGGAACGGAATATCTGAACAAGCACAATCTGCACGGATCTGCTTGTTCCTATATATTTAGACACAACATCATCGGTAGCCTCCAGTTTACTCCAGGCATCGTATATGGAGAAGATGAGGAATTTACCCCTCAGCTGTTCCTGCGTGCCGAAAGAATTTTCAAGATGGATACTGCTGCTTATTTCTACAGGGAAAACCCAGACTCTGTGAGCCATCAGATAGATAAGGAAATGGTAAATCTGCGCATGAACAATAACCTACAGGTTATCCTCAAACTGCAAAGCAAGCTAGATGCCATCCCTGTCGGTGAGCGCCAAGCTCTCAATCGCAGAATAGCCCAACTCACTATGGACTATCTCTACAACAACATCAGGATGAAACATAGTTTGATAGCCCTCAATAAGGCAATAGCTGAACTAAGACAACATGGACTTTATCCACTTCCCGACAAGGATTATACCAAGAAGTATACTATGTTCAGAAAGATGATAGGTACTTATGTTGGAAGAATAGCCCTCTTGTTTTTCATTAAGAAATAAGACTTCGCTGATATGAAAATACTATTAATGGGAGAATACAGTAATGTACATGCTACCCTGGCCGATGGACTCCGGAAGCTGGGGCATCAAGTTACTGTAGTATCCAATGGTGACTTTTGGAAGAATTATCCACGAGATATCAACATGGCTCGACGTCCAGGAAAGCTGGGTGGAATCTTACTTTTACTGAAGTTATACACAATTGTGCATAAACTGCGTGGATATGACATCGTGCAACTTATCAACCCTATGTTCTTGGAGTTGAAAGCTGAGCGTATCTTCCCTATTTATCGCTATCTACGCCGTCATAATAAGAAGGTGATATTGGGCGGATATGGCATGGATTACTATTGGGTAAAAGTATGTTGCGAGGATAAACCACTGAAATACAGCGATTTTAATATGGGAGAGGAATTGCGCTTCACTGCTGATGCTGAAAAAGAAAAGAAAGACTGGCTGGGTACTGCCAAGGAACGTCTGAACCGCATGATAGCTGAAGACTGCGACGGAATCGTGACAGGACTGTATGAATACTGGGCATGTTATCAACCTAGTTTTCCACAGAAAACCACGTTTATCCCCTTTCCTATCAAAACTTATGCACACCCAGAGGATATTCCCGACAGCATACCAGAAAAGGTAAAACTATTCATCGGTATCAACAAAAGCAGAAGCGAATACAAAGGCACCGACATCATGCTGAAAGCAGCCCAAGCCATCCAGAAGAAATATCCAGAAAAGGTAGAACTAAGGATAGCAGAAAACATCCCCTTTAAAGAATATGTGGAAATGATGAATGGCAGCGATGCCATCCTAGACCAGCTCTACAGCTACACCCCATCCATGAATCCACTGGAAGCAATGGCCAGGGGAATCATCTGTGTGGGAGGTGGAGAACCGGAGAATTATAAGATTATACACGAAGATAAGCTGAAACCTATCATCAATGTTCAGCCCTGCTATGAAAGCGTGTACGAAGAACTTGAACGACTCGTACTGCATCCTGAACTGATACCACAGCTCAGGAAAGACAGTATCGAATACGTGAATAAGCACCATGAGTATATCAAGGTGGCAAGAAGTTATGAACAGTTTTATCAAAAGATTTTAGGAACCCATGAGTAAATCATGAGTTCCTTTTTCTCTATTCTACTATAGCTGTCCAGCCGCCACCTGGAGCCAGATGTATCTGCAACTTATCACTGTTGGTAACTTGTTGATAAGTATGTTTATAATCAGTAGCCTCACGATCGGCATTAATTCCATCGGCAAAGATATTTGCCCTGCCATTCAGTTTTTCCAATTTATTGGTCTTCTCATTCATTTTCATTAATAGGGAAAGGTCGACGGTAAGGTCACGAGCCTGCCAATTGTTCATCGCAGCAATATACCATCTGGCACCCTTTCTCTTGGCTACTACCACATATTCGCCCAGTTTGCCATCCAAAGGAACCACCTGATCGTAAACAGTTGGTATCTGCGCTATGAAATCAGTACACTCCTGATTTTGCATATACTTCGTTGGACTGTCGGCAAGCATCTGCAAAGGAGCATCAAAGATGGTATACATTGCCATCTGGTGAACTCTTGTGCCCTGGCTCATCGGATGGTCGTTATTGCCGAAGAACTGCGAGCGAACGGCATTCACCATGGCTCCAGGTGTATAGTCGAAACTACCTGGCAAGGCACGGAGGAAAGGAATCGTCACATCATAACGTGGCTGATCGTGCAAAGGACCATCACCTACACGAGGCTCCCACTTGGAATTCTCCAAGCCCTTCACACCCTCAAAATTCACGATGTTAGGATAAGCAAACTGTACGCCAAACGGGCGCATGCCATGGAGATCGAGCAAAAGATGATGCTTTGCTGCACATTCAGCTACCTCGTATACAGAATTGATGGCCTTCTGGTCATCCCGGTCAAAGAAATCCACCTTGAATCCCTTGACACCCATATCTCCATAATGCTTCATGATTTCCTCCATCTTCTCATGACCACGCTGAATCAAATTGCGCCATGAAGACCAGAGGATCACTCCTACCCCATTCTGCTTGGCATAATCGATGATGCCCGCCATATCCATCTTGTCTGAGAAGATGAGCAAATCCTCAGGGTCGCTCCATCCCTCATCGATGATGATATACTCCAAGCCATTCTTCTTGGCGAAATCCACAAAGTACTTATAAGTTTCGGTATTTATCCCTGCACGGAAGTCAACACCAGTGATATTGGTATTATTCCACCAATCCCAAGCCACTTTTCCTGGCTTGATCCACGAGGTATCCTTGATTCTACACTGAGGTCCCAACAGTTTGGCTATATCGTTACCCACCAACTGCTTGTCTTCATCTGTTACCAATACAATGCGCCAAGGCAACCGAGTTACCTTTTCTGCTATATAATTGGCACGCTCTGTGGGTACCAGATTCAAACGGTTATATCCACCTATCTCCTCCTTTAACGGATAAGGAGGAAAGGCTGCATGCAGCGAATAAGCGGAAGAAGCATGAGATGCTGAAGCTGTAGAAGCAGCTGTAGTAGAAGTACCCTTCAAAAGATACATACCCGGATAGTTTTCCACATCAGACTCCATTACTACAGCCTTCTTCCCTTCAGGTAAGCAAACAGCAAGAGGGGTAATGGCAAGAGAATCCTGATACATCTTAGACAGTGGAGCCTCGTCATAATAAGATTCGAAGGAATAACACCAGCGCTCCCCTTCCCGATTATCATTTACGTAGGGTACAAAACTCTGATAATCGCCGGCAAAGCGATACTCGGAAGTTTCATTAACAACCTTGTTGATCATTTTCTTAGGAATGATGCGATAAGCAGCAGCATTCAGATAAACCCGGAATTCCACATCATATCCGTTGCAGGAAAGAAGCAATTGCTGATAGCCACCATTATCATCGTTCTTATAATTATGAACGGTAACCTTGCGCACTTTAGGATTCACGCCAAAGGTCTGTCTATCAGTTTGTAAGGAGATAACGGAAGGTTTCAAAACCAGAGTTTTCCCCTTGGTGATATCCCAAGTTATCGACTTATCCACATTGATGTTGACAACCATATCACCTAATAATGATTGAACGGTATATACTTTCGCCGACAAAGGCAGGCAGCATAAAGCCAGAATGGGAGTGATTAATTTTGCATTCATGACTAAGTTATTTATTTGTTTATCTAATGGTTATGTTCCTCTAACTTTTTCTTAACTTCCCCATATGCGAAAGTTCAGTACCTAATATAAATTATGAGGAAAAAGTTCCGTTCTACGGAATGTGGCTAGCGTTCATTATTCGCAGAACGGAACTTCTTGATCAATTTATGAGAGAGAAAGCATTTTCTCGATTGGCTTTACGGCATCCTTGGCGATTTCTTCTGCCACTTCAACCGTAGGCCAGCCAAACTTCAGACAATTATAGATTTTCTTCAATGAGTTCATCTTCATATACTCACACTCATTGCAGCTGCAGCCTACTCCACCCTCGCTTACCTCTGGCGGAACAGGATAGAAGATGACATTAGGACAATTGCGCTCCAACTCATGCAAGATACCAGCCTCTGTGGCGATGATATACTCCTTGATTTCCGGATGTTCCTGAGCATAATGCAACATGGTGGCTGTAGAACCCTTCACATCGGCTACGGCAAGCACAGGAGCCTTGCACTCCAGGTGAGCCATCACAACAGCATCAGGATGCTCCTGCTTCAATTTGATGATAGCCTCTACAGAGAATTTCTCGTGTACATGGCAGCCACCATTCCAAAGCAGCATGTTTCTTCCTGTAACACTATTGATATAGTTGCCCAAATTATAGTCGGGACCAAAGATAATTTTCTCATCCTGTGGGAAAGCATCAATCACTTTCTTGGCATTGCCGCTGGTCACAACACAGTCGGTCAGAGCCTTCACGGCTGCAGTAGTATTTACATAGCTCACTACCTTATAGCCAGGATGCTCTTCCTTATATTTCTTCAAATCCTCTGCCTTGCAGCTATCGGCAAGCGAACAGCCGGCATTCAAGTCTGGGCAAAGCACAGTCTTGTCAGGGCTCAAGAGCTTGCAAGTCTCAGCCATGAAATGAACACCACACATTACCATCACCTTGGCGTCGGTCTCGGCAGCCTTGCGGGCCAATGCCAGGGAATCGCCAACAAAGTCGGCTATATCCTGTATTTCTCCTACCGTATAGTAGTGAGCTAGGATGATTGCATCTTTCTCCTTGCAAAGCTTTCTGATTTCAGCCTTCAAGTCTAAGGTCTCGTCAACGGGTTCGTCAACATAACCTTTCTCTATCCATTCTTTTTTCACCATAACATTAATATATTTATTCTTTTATTTCTTATTTTAAAAAAGAGAATATAGGTATGATGATATGCCGTGGATAAGTGGATAAATTTCTTTGTTTTTGTTCGCTCTTTTCGTTATCCAAGTCTTATCCCGAGTTATCAGCACAGGGCTTTTATATCTTATTCTTGGCTCATAATGCTTTAACTATTTTATCAACATTTCCCCAATTCGGTGCAAAGTTAATAAGTTTATATCTTTTTTCTGTAAAAAACTGCGAAAATCTTTCTTAAAACTTAATAATAACCCTGTGGATATCCCTATTTTCACATTCATGACATGGGGACTGTGGATATTTGCGGAGTTATTAAAAAGTTATGAATAGGGTTTTCCGTACACTTATCAACGGGGATATTGGGGGATAACAGTGTCGTAGGAACTATTAATTTATTAAGCTTCTCCCCAAGACAGATTATTTATTCATAATAGAGAAGAATTTATTGGATTTTTTGTTCGAATATGGGGATTGATTCGTGTTTTTTGGGTCTTTGTGTAGTGAATAATCTAAAAAACATAGGAAATATTCTTGATAATCAAAAAGTTTTTGTATTTTTGCAGCGGATTGGAAGACTATGCATCTACCCATTCCATGGAACAAAAGACAATACAAACAAAATTTATTAAGCATAAAGAAATACATTTTTAATAACATAATAAGAAATCGCGTTTGCTATTTATTCGGTTAATCCATGAAACCTGAGAAATTTCAAGAAACATATGCCGAAAGAATAAGTTCAGTAAACGTCTGCGCTTTGGTGTGGACGGAACTTATCGGTATATGTGGGCTTTCTCAGGGCCTTTGGATTAGATAGGTGTCGTTCACGCCATTTTTATCTTTTCCTCAGCCCATCAAAGAAATCCCACGATTCCACCGCTAAGATAGTTTTCGCCCAATTAGCGCATCAAAATGAAAAGACTTCATTCATTGGATGGGAGAGTTGTATCCATACTCTTCCTCTTTGGTGGTGCTGTATCTGTACATGCACAAGATAGCTTGTACCATACAGCGCAACCAGACTCTGTTGTCTCTGACAACACCCACCACCTCAAGTTGAAAACTTTAGTCGTTCCTGTTGCTCTTACTGGAGCTTCTGCTCTTTGTGTACATAGCGGATGGCTGACCAAGCAGCGTGAGAACATACAAGATAAGTTGTCGGCTAAAGGAGAGCACAAAATTAAAATAGACAACTATATCCAATATTCTCCTATGTTAGCCGTTTATGGTCTCAACTTTTTGGGAGTGGAAGGAAAACATAAGTTTTGGGACAGGACAGGCATCCTTGCCATCTCGTATGCAACCATGGGAGTATTGGTTAATGGAATGAAATACTCATTCAAGGAGAAACGACCAGATACCAGTGCTCACAACTCTTTCCCATCGGGGCATACTGCAACTGCCTTCATGGGGGCGGAATTGTTGTACCAAGAGTACAAGGATGTTTCTCCGTGGATTGGATATTCGGGCTATTTGATAGCTGCAACTACTGGGTATCTGCGAATCTATAATGACCGACATTATCTCAACGATGTCGTTGCAGGAGCTTGCATCGGCATCATTAGTACAAAGTTTGCCTATTGGCTATACCCAAAAGTGTTCACAAAATCCAAGTGCCATCAGTCTAACTTCCAAACGATAAGTATGCCATTTTATGCGGAAGGAAAAGTTGGCATGAATGTCAGTGTGCTTTTCTGAACCTAAAGTTTAATTGATAAAACAACAAAACAATGAAAGTATTACGTTTTTTAGGTATGGCACTTTTCGCCATAGTTCTTAGTGTCAGTCTTGTATCTTGTTCTAGCGATGATGAAGATGACGCAGTTTCTATTAGCGACACCACATGGAAGGTTGTGTCTGTAGATGATGAGGATTTTAATACCAACGAGTGCATAACTTTTCATGCCGATGGTACTGCAACCTTGTCTGCACATTCTTGGATTGACATAAAATGGAAACTCAAAGGTGGAAATCTAACCTTGGATTTCGACTCTGACTATACGAAAGGAAGTTTCTCCGTTAGAGGTAATTCTGCTACATATTATTATATATGGGAGTCAACTGATGATGACACTCATTATACAATGAATCTTCAAAAGCAATAGAAACAAAAAAAACGACAATAGTAAGCGTCCGTTATAGCGTGGACGTTACTTGTCGTTTTTTCAGCTTTTGCTATCTCCACAATGGCTCATCTTCCCAATGAGTTGGAAAGCCCATGGCAAAGGTATCGACCATAGGATATTCAGATAGTAACTTTATAAGTTTGTCCTTAAACTGATTTTGTGGATATATGATATCAACAAAATGTTTGATAATGCAGAGTGTAAAGAAGATTCTTCCTTGTCTTACTTCTGAAGTTAACCATGGAGTGATAGGACGAGTCATAGTTAAAGCACGTAAAGACAGGAATCTGTTCCAAAGTCGCGCATGATGACAGCATGAATTTCTTGTTAGCGTGATAATAGTCATCCACGACATGAATACTGGTACAGTCAAGCAGAAGTGTCTTGCTATCTTTTTGCGAATTTGATTGCTTGCAATGTTCTCGTATACTCTAGTCAATACTCCAAGAGGAATAATTTCTGCTAACATCCATGATGGAGGATATTCATCTTCGTATGCATTCTTGAAATGAGTGATAAAATCTTCTCGGCTATTCTGAAGTTCTTTGTCGATAAGAACTTTTGTCTTGTTGAACTTATCAACATTGGCAAAATATGCAGCCGAAGTCATCCAAAAGACATCATCAGTCTCTGCACATGTAATATTTACGATGGCACTTCTAACTGCTATTTCTATTCTCTCAATTTGGTCAAACATAATTAAGCGTAGTTTCTGGTCAAACTCATAGAGCTTTAGGGCTTGCCCCAAACTGCTACCATTCTTAAAGAGTTGTTTGTTTTTGGGAACTTTCAAAAAGGGATAAAGATATCCTGTCAGCCGATAATAACCGATTGACTTTAATAGGGATTCGGCATCAGAGACATCTGATAAATCCAATCCTCTGTCATTCATAATTTCCAAGAGCTTACTTGGCGATGTGTAGTGTTTGTTGTATTGCATTAGGCAAAAATAAAACGACCCGCCGATTTAAGCACTGTTAGTAGGCTTGGCGGGTTCTTGTGATGCAAAAGTACGATAATTATTTGTAATCACCAAATCTTTTTCTGTAAAAATGTAATTTAAAAACAAAAATCCACCTAATTGGATGTTTCCGTCCAGTTGAATGTGTTATTTCTGCTTTAATACATTTTCCACCTTTTGTGTAACAATCTCTGGCGAGATGTTCTTCATGCAGGCAAAGTCGCCACGCATGCAAGGCTTGTTGCCGTAGATGCTGCAAGGACGGCAAGGCAGGTCGAGCTGTACGGCATTGTCGGGGCTCTGATGCCATCCCATGAAGCCTGCGTAAGGATGGGTGGCTCCCCAGATGCTCACCACAGGGGTGTTGACAAGTGAGGCTAGATGCATATTGGCGCTGTCCATGCTGAGCATCACATGAAGATGGCTCATCAGAATGAGTTCTTGCTGAAGTCCATGAAGATGGGAGGAGGCATTGATCACGGATGGATATTTCTCTGCCCATTCGTTCATAACTGGGGTTTCATTGGCACCGCCTCCAAATAGGAAGATATGGCAGTGAGGATGATTGTGGATAAGTCGTTGGATAACTTTCTCCATCAATTGTACGGGATATATCTTTCCTTCGTGGGCTGCAAATGGGGCTATACCTATCCAATGTTCCGTTACATGCTTGTCTTCCAGCGAGATAGCACTATCCCCCACTCTAAATACTTCTTGTGGCAATGTGGCAAGATCGCCTTGCTTATCCCCATAGATAGAAGTGAAATTCATGTGGATAGGATAACCCAACTGTGCAAAAACATCGGCATAGTTTTGGAATGATGTGGGTTGCTGCTCTAGTTTTTTGCCAGATGCTGCCACCAGCTTTCTCTTTCCTTTGCGGTGCTTGTCGATATGAGCCACCTTGAAATTGGCTAGATTGAATCTCATTCTTAGATAATCGGAGCGTAGCACGCTATGTAGGTCGGCGATGGCAGTAAACTGCTTGGCTATCAAGCGGCGATAGAGGGCGTTGAGTCCTTTTACTCCTTTATACTCGCCCTTGATGTCAGCTTCCATGAAACCTACGTTTGGAGCAAGATTTTCAAAGAATGGTCGAGCGAAAGGTCTGCTGAGCACTGTTACTCTGACGTGCGGATATTGCATGGCTAGTGAATATACCACCGGAACGGTCATGGCTACATCGCCCATGGCCGAAAATCTAATTACAAGTATATGCTCTGTCTTCATTTCGCTTTTTCTTTATATATAATAAGGTGTAAGATGAGCTTGAATTTCAAACTCATCTTACCCATGTGCTATCATTATTTCTGATTGTAGAGTATTGGATTGGTAGATGGATCGTTATACATCTTCATCTGTCGATATACCTTCATGTACTTGCGTCCAGCCTCGATGTCTTCCAGTAGTTGGTCGATGGCAGTGCTGAGGTCTACCTGCTGCTCGAGCAATACGTCGAGCTTGGCCTGGCACTTAGCCTTGTGCTCAGCCGAAGCCTCAGGGCGCTCCACTTGCTCCTTCATGTGATAGATCTTGAGGGCAAGGATGCTCAGACGATCCACAGCCCAAGCTGGGCTCTCGGTGTTGATGCGAGCATCAGCCTGTACCTTTACGTCCTTATAAGTCTCGCGGAAGTAAGAGTCAATCTGCTCCACGAGGTCTGTGCGATCCTGGTTGCTCTTGTCGATGCGGCGCTTTAATACCAAAGCCTCGGCAGGGTCAATCTTTGGGTCGCGGATGATGTCCTCGAAGTGCCACTGTACTGTATCAATCCAACATTTTAGATAGAGACGGTTCTCGATAGTACCCTCTGCGTATGGATTATTGATAGGAGTATCAATGTTATCTTTGATGTGATAATCGGCTATCGCCTGATTAAAAATCTTGTTGGCGTTTTCTGTAAATGTCATGATGGGTTTGAAATGTTTAATTAAATACTGCACAAAAGTACTAAAATTATCGCAAAGAGCCAACAAAAAAGAGAAAAAGCTATGGATGAGCGAATGGAATCGTCTGTTTCCCGCCCCATTTTGACCCAGATGCTTCACGAAAAACGCTTCTCGCATCGTTTGTAAGTCTCAAAAGCCACCCTGAGAGCATACTTGCGTTCTTATGATGGTAGGTTTGATGGCCTTATCTGGGTACTGTGTCTTGAGTGTTGCAGCCCTACACATCAAGCCAGGAAGAAGATTGTGGGGCGGTGGGGATGGATATCGGGGGAGAAGGTGTTATCTTTTTCTTCGGACTTTCATATATGGATAGGATGAGGTGGATAGTGATTCTACAGAAGGAGATAAAGGATTGTCATCTGTGTGACAAGGTTTTCAGTACGGATGCTGAGTATGCCGAGATGGCGGGAGAACTGGCTACGAAAATCTGGAAAGAGAAGCTGGGTGATATGCCCGATGTGATGTTCATCATCTGGAACAGCCTGCATGTCTTTCTTGCTACCTTATATATAAGGATAGGCAAAAGGCATTGGGCGTTTAGGCTGAAGCGATGGCACGGAAAACTGCTTGGTATAGCGTTCGGTGGCCAATAGTGATAGTCCTAAGGTTTGTGGCCATAGGCAAACAGGCTTGGCTGGATGGCTTGTTCCAAGAAATATGCTGCAGAACGGAAACAAACGAGCCCAATATGACCGCAGCGCACCCTTGGGCACCGGTA
>OQWM01000772.1_pt1 | contig 21242 bp, 14 predicted proteins | sample 1691531 | NCBI WGS metagenome assembly OQWM01 (sample SAMN03418257, study PRJEB22391) | human gut metagenome | biome: human-gut; feature: organic feature; material: feces | host: Homo sapiens | place: Tanzania | collected 2013-01
GTTGTTACACCAAAATGTTCCAAGGGTGCATAAATCTCACGTCGGCACCTGAACTTCCGGCAAAAGAACTTGTGGACCATTGCTATGTTCTTATGTTCAATGGTTGCAGTAAACTCAGATATGTCAAAGCGTTGTTCACAACCGAGCCGTCAGAAGAAACAACAAGAGACTGGCTCAACGGTGTGGCGGCTTCCGGAACGTTTGTCAAAAGCAAGGATGCGACTTGGAATGTTACTGGTGCACTCGGCATTCCTCAAGGTTGGAAAATAGTGACTCAAGCCGACAACTAGGCCCCAATTTTTCAAAATATATATTGGGAAATTTGTGTATCTTTGTGAGTTTTTCGGGATTATATCGGATTTTGGGATTCGACGGGATGGTCCCGATGAGTGAAAATAGAAACATATATACACAAATTCGATAGATGAAGGAATTTTTACAGGTTATACGTCGATTCGTAGGGCCGTACAAACAGTATCTTGCAGGCTCGGTGATTTTAAACATACTCTCGGCGGTGTTCAACATATTCTCGTTCACGCTGATAATCCCGATTCTGAAGATGATCTTCAACCTCGAGAGTGAGGTCTACACATTCATTCCGTGGGACAGCGGCGCTTCGTTTAAGGAAATGCTGCTCAATAACATATACTATTATATGTCTTCGCTCATCACGACCTTCGGGCCTTCGATGACGCTGCTTCTGCTGGGACTTTTCCTCGGAGTGATGACGGCACTCAAGACAGGGTGCTACTTCGGCTCGTCGGCTGTTATGATACCGATGAGAACCGGCATCGTGCGTGATATCAGGGTGCAGGTCTACAACAAGGTGCTCTCGCTGCCGCTCGGCTTTTTTTCGCAGGAAAGGAAGGGTGACATCATCGCGAGGATGAGTGGCGACGTGAACGAGGTAGAGAATTCCATCACCAGTTCGCTGGATATGCTCATCAAGAATCCGATTTTGATTCTGTTCTATTTCGGAACTCTGCTTTTCACCAGTTGGCAGCTGACGCTTTTCACACTTTTGGTTGTGCCTGCAATGGCATGGGGAATGGGCGCGCTCGGAAAGAGGCTAAAAAGGGACTCACTGGAAGCTCAGGATAAATGGAGCGACACCATGTCGCAGGTGGAGGAGACTCTGAGCGGTCTGCGCATTATCAAGGCGTTCAATGCCGAGGAGAAGATGAAGCGGCGGTTCCGCAGGACGGCTGACGAGCACAAACGTCTTGTGAACAAGGTCGCCATCAGACAGGCTTCAGCGCATCCGGTCAGCGAATTTCTCGGCACCATCATGATCATGATCGTGCTCTGGTTCGGAGGGACGCTGATTCTCAACGGGAACGACGCATTTGACGCGCCGACATTCATCTTCTACATGGTCATTCTCTACAGCGTACTCCAGCCTATCAAGGATCTCTCAAGGGCAAGCTACAACATCCCTCGCGGACTCGCTTCAATGGAGAGGGTGGACAAGATTCTCAAGGCGGAGAATAATATTAAGGAAATCGCGGCTCCTGTGCAAGTAACCGGATTCAACGACAAAATTGAAGTGAAGAACGTGTTCTTTTCCTACAACGGAGAGAAGGAGGTGCTTGAGGATATCAATGTCACGATTCCTAAGGGCAAGACCATTGCGCTCGTGGGACAGTCGGGGTCGGGAAAATCTACTCTGGTGGACCTCATCCCAAGATATCACGATGTGGAGAGCGGTTCCATTTGCATTGACGGGGTGGACATCCGCAATCTTTCTATCCACGGACTGCGCAGCCTCATCGGAAATGTGAACCAGGAGGCGATTCTTTTCAACGATACGATTTTCAACAACATAGCCTTCGGAGTGGAGAACGCCACTATGGAGCAGGTGGTTGCGGCGGCGAAGATTGCTAATGCCCACGACTTTATTATGGAAAAAGAGAAGGGCTACGAGACGAACATCGGTGATGGCGGTCGCATGCTTTCTGGCGGTCAGAGACAGCGAATCAGCATTGCCAGGGCTATTCTCAAGAACCCGCCGATTCTGATTTTGGACGAGGCGACTTCGGCGCTTGACACTGAGTCCGAGAAACTGGTTCAGGAGGCTCTCGACAGGCTTATGAGTTCACGCACTACGATTGCTATTGCGCATAGGTTGTCGACGATTAAGAATGCGGACGAGATTTGCGTGATGCAGGACGGACGGATTGTGGAGCGGGGACGGCATGAGGAGTTGATTAAGTTGAATGGTTATTATAAGAAGCTGAACGATATGCAACAGTTGTGAGCCGCAGAAGCGGCGTGATTGCCGCGTTGCATTCGAAATTTCAAATCCTCACAAACGACACGGCTGTTTTGACATAAGAATGAGAGGGAAATTACATATTGTATTTAAAATTGTCGTCCTGCTTTACGCTGTGGCGGTGGGAGTGCTTTGTTTTGCGAAATTTGACCCGGAGTTCATTCAGGAGCAGTCTCAGTTGCTGCATCTTACGGACAAGGATGTGCATTTTCTGATGTTCCTGCCGTTTGTGCCTTTGATTTATCTCGCTTTTGCTTCGCCGGAGTGGGGTATGAGGAAGACTTTGATATTTTTGGCCCGGATGGTTGTTGTGGCGGTGGCTGTGGCTTCGATGATTGAGCTGATACAGGGACAGACCGGATACCGGGGCGAGGATTTGTGGGATGCAGTTGCCGGGATTGCAGGCGCGGCTGTCGGGATGATAGGCGTGCTCGCCGTGAAGTTTCTGATGCTCCGGCATGAGAGGAAACATGGTGACGGAGAGAATAAGTCGCTGATGATTTTCTGTATCTTCATGGCTTTTAGCCTTTCGGCCTGTATGTCATCCGAACTTTCGGCCCAGAGCCGCGACGAGTTCAGCCGCTGCAGCGATACTCTCACCATACATCTGAGAAAAAGGACCGGCGTCAGCGGAGACAAGCTGAGCATACGTAAAGTTCTCAAGAGGGGAAAGAAACTCGATTTCTATTTCGACCAATCGCTCGGCGACTATCCCTGGCATGAGGAGGACGTGGAATGGTTCCGCAAGGAGATGAAGAGCTGTTTCCCGAAAAAGTATTCCAACTGGAGCATAGGAGAAGTTTTCTCTAAGCGCAGCCCGTTGAAAGAGTTCGTGACGCCACAGCTCACTTACGGAGGCTTCCCGACAAAAAGTCTCAACAGGGTCGTTGACCTGGCCGCGAGAGAAAAGGACATTGTGCGCCGCGCGTCATCAATAAAATTCAGCAAAGGCCTGGAACACAGAAATATAGCGCTGTGGCAAAGTCACGGCTACTACTATGAGCAGTCGCTCGACCGTTGGGAATGGCAGCGGGCGTGTCTCTTCCAGACAGTGGAAGACATGTTCACGCAGAGTTTCGTGCTGCCATTTCTCGTCCCTATGCTGGAGAACGCCGGAGCGTATGTGATGCTCCCTCGCGAAAGAGACCTTAATGCTGACGAATACATCAGCGACAACGACATTGCGGAGACATCCAGGGGCAGCGGAGACTTTCGTGCTGAAGGCGACTGGAAAATGAACGGGCCTGGGTTTGCGGACACGCACGAGATCATTTCGGACAATTCCAACACGTTCCTTGCCGGAACATTTATTTGCGCAGAATGCGGCCGCAAGTCCAGAAGCGGCGTGGCTCCGAAAGCCGTATGGAGACCACACATTAAAGAAAAAGGTGAGTATGCAGTCTATGTCGCCTACCGGAGTCTGCCGGAGAGCACAGAATCGGCTCGCTACACCATTATGCACAGTGGAGGCACGACAGAATTCCTTGTCAATCAGCGGATTGGTGGAGGAACATGGATTTATCTCGGGACTTTCCCCTTCGATAAAGGAAAGGACGGATGTGTGATTCTTGACGGAAGTGCAGCCGGGAGCAAAGAGGTCATCTGCGCCGATGCAGTACGCTTCGGAGGTGGAATGGGCAACATCGCACGCGGAAAGTCCGTCATACAAAGGCCACAGAAACAGGGGGCGGAAACAATGCGCCTGGAAGACAGGACAGAAGTCTCCGGAATGCCGCGCTATGCCGAGGGTGCGCGGTACAGCCTCCAATGGTATGGGGCACCGGAAATGGTATGGAGCCAAAACGAGGGCAATAACGACTACGGGGACGACTATATGTGCCGCGGAACTTGGGTCGACTGGATCAGCGGCGGCTCGCGGATGAACAGGAAGGCAGACGGGCTCGGCATCCCGATTGACCTTTCCTTCGCCTTCCACACCGATGCCGGAATCGCGGCCAGAGATACGACGGTGGGCACTCTCACCATTTACACCTCCGCTTCCGAAGGAAAGACCGAACTCCCCTCCGGGGAAAGAAGACTCACAAGCCGGGAATATGCAGACATCGTGCAGTCGCAGATTGTCGCCGACATACGCGCCACCTACGACCCGGACTGGACAAGACGCGGAACAAAGGATCGCTCCTACCTCGAATCCAGAACGCCGACTTCACCGGCAATGATTCTCGAACTCCTCTCCCACCAAAACTTCAACGACATGAAGTTCGGACTCGACCCTTCTTTCCGTTTTTTGGTCTCGCGTTCCGTCTACAAGGGCATGCTGAAATATCTCAGTAACCGCTATGGGTGTCCGTATGCTGTACAACCACTCCCAGTGCGCTCTTTTGCCACAGAACTCGATGCCGTCGGCGACAAGGAATATTCGGTGACTCTCAGCTGGCTTCCGACAGAAGACCGGCTCGAACCCACGGCAAGCCCAAAGGGATACATTCTTTCCAAACGTACGGACGACGGGGCATTTGACGAAGGTATACCACTCAAGTCTTTCAAGACCTCGGAAGACGGACGGGTTTCATGTTCCGTAAAATTGGAGAAGGGACACATCTACAGCTTTCGGGTCAGCGCCTACAACGACGGCGGTAAGTCATTCCCCTCTGAAATTCTTTCTGTCGGTCTACCAAAGAGAAAGACATCAGACAACATACTTATAGTCAACAATTTCACAAGAGTTGCCGCCCCTTCATATTTCGACACTTCGGAATATGCCGGCTTTGACAACAGAAACGGAGGTGGTGTAGGCTATGTGCAGAGAATCAACTACATAGGCGAGACCTACCAATTCAGGAAAGGCCTAGAATGGAAGGATGACGATGCTCCGGGATTCGGAGCGTCCTACACTGACATGGCAGCATCGGTCCTCGCAGGCAATACGTTTGACTACCCTGCCCGGCATGGAAAGGCGCTTATGAAGCTCGGATACGGATTCGTGTCTATGAGTGCGGAGGCTTTTGAAAGAGTGAACTCAGAAGGAAAAACGGCCTCGGAGAATATCCCTAAATCGGCCACTGACTACCCTATACTCGACCTTATCTGCGGGAAACAGGCAACGACACCACGAGGAACGGGAAAAGTCAGTTCCCAATTTGCCGTCTTTCCGGAGCAGTTGCAGGAGGCTCTGCGGGAATACACTCTGGCAGGAGGCTCTCTGATTGTTTCGGGAGCGAATATCGGCACAGACATCAGTGAAAGCATCTACAGCGACCTTCTTTCCGACGACAAGGAGGAGGAACTCGCCTACAGGAAAAAGGCAGCCGCATTCGCTGCGGAAGTGCTTGGCTACAAGGCTATGAACTCTCACGCAAGCCGGAGTGGAGAGTACAGATGGGTGGCGCCGGGACAGCGCAACAGCACCGGAAGTTTCCACAACAGTCTCAACCCGGACTGCTACAGTGTCGAAAACCCCGACGGAATCGTGCCTTCGGACAATCGCGGGAAAACCGTAATCCGCTACAAAGACACCGGAATATCGGCAGGAATTGCCTTTGACAGCGGGACATACAAATGCATTTGCATCGGATTTCCGATTGAAGCGGTGAAGGAGGAAAAAGAAATAGAGCATGTCTTTGAGTATTGCCTGGACTATCTAAAAAAATAAAATTCGATTATGACCGCAAGAGAACAAGAGATTATTGAGTTGCTTCACAAGGAGGTGAAACCTGCGCTCGGATGCACGGAACCAATCGCGGTGGCTCTTGCTACGGCAAAGGCTGCGGAGATTCTGGTCTCTTGCAGCAATCTTGAAAAGCGTCCCTGTGACAGGCTGGAAATCAAGGTGGAAGTCTCCGGGAACATCTTGAAGAATGGTATGGGAGTCGGTATTCCGGGCACGGGAATGGTTGGTCTGCACATCGCGGCAGCACTTGGAGCCGTTTGCGGAAAATCCGAATATGGTCTTGAGGTGCTCAATGAACTGTGCCCGGTTGCTGTTGAGAAGGCGAAAGAGATTGTCTGGCAGAAAAGAGTCTGCGTGAAGATGGCCCCTGACAATGGGCATAAACTCTATGTAAAGGCATCGGTAAGCGCTCTCGTGGACGGGGAAATGCACTGTGGGAAAACCGTGATTCAGGATTCACACGACAGGATTGTGGAAACCGGATATGATGCGCAAATTTTCGATGGTGCATCCTGTTCTTCGGAGGTCGCTGGCGGTGCGGACGAAAAGACGACTCTGGACTATCACCTTTCCGTCTCGGAAATATATGAATTCGCGAAAAACGTCGCGTTCAACGACATACGCTTTATTCTTGAATCGAGGGATATGAACCTACGCCTTGCGGAAGAAGGTCTCAAGGGTAATTATGGTCTGCGGGTGGGAAAAACCATCGCAGACACAAGATTTACTCCGGTTTTTGGAAAGGATTTCCTCAGCTATGCGATGTCGCTCACGGCGGCCGCCTCTGACGCCAGAATGGCAGGCTGCACACTCCCTGCGATGAGCAATTCGGGCAGCGGCAACCAGGGTATCACCGTGACTATGCCGGTTATAGCCTTCGCCCTGCACTACAAGGTCTCTGACGAAAGGCTCGCCCGCGCTCTGGTGCTGAGCCATCTGGTGGCGATACACATCAAAGGCTATCTGGGCAAACTCTCTGCCCTGTGCGGCTGCGTGATTGCCTCCACCGGTTCTGCCTGCGGACTGGTCTATCTCCACGACGGGACTCTTGCCCAGGTCTGCAACGCCATCAAAAATATGATTGGAAACATCACCGGAATGGTCTGCGACGGCGCGAAGGTAGGCTGCGCGATGAAGGTTGCCTCCGGCGTCTCAAGCTCTATCCAGTCTGCCGTCCTCGCCCTCGACGACATCTGCATCTCCTCCAACGACGGCATCATCGAGGACGACATTGAGAAGACCATACGCAACCTCGGCCGCATCGGCTCAGTCGGAATGCAAAGCACCGACACTATGATTCTCGACATAATGTCCTGCAAATGAGCATTCAGACCGATTACTTCACCCGGTAGGGCTGGTCGTCATAAAGGAGGTATTTCTTGGCCTTGCGAATCCATTTCTGCTCTTCTGACTTGACGTGCTCGCGCATTTCAAGCGGGTCAGTAGAACCCTGAATGCAGGAGAGGATGACAGGGTCAGAGAGCTTTAGGGAAAACGTCGAATCGAGTTTGAAATCGGGGAAGGTCTGGTGCATATAGCGCATCAGATAGATGGTGTGAAGGAGTGAATGGTATTCGATGCCTGGCTGCAGCATAATCTGATAGCCATAGCATTTCTTTCCTTCGTAACGTCCGCAGGCCGGTGTGAACGAGCACGGACGCATCATCACCCCATCGGCTGACGGGGGCGGGATGATGCCGGTCTGCACGACGGAGGACGTCTTGATGAAAGGTGCTCCAATGTACTCGTAGGGACGAGCCGTGCCTATGCCGGCGGAGACATTGGTATTGTTCCAAAGACCACCTCCGCTGTACATGTCACAAGTGAACATGCCGGGAATGTCCGAGCAGGGGGCAATCGCCCATGGGAGAAGAGTCTTCGTGGAATCTGTCGCATTCGCTGAAATCACGTGCAGGGCATACTTGGCACCGAGTTCCGTGTGATAGAGCAGGGCGAGTTCACCAAGTGAGAGTCCGTGGCGATGTGGTATCTTCGGAGTGTGCGGTTCACAGTCGCCTTGAGGCATGGAACCTTCCACAACGCGGCCAGCAGGGTTGACGTGATCCACAATGTAGAGAGACGGGGCGTTGTCGCCGAGGTCGCGTAGAGCTTCCATCAGGGCCATCACATCCTTCGTATAGTTGAAATAGCGAACACCGACATCCTGTATCTCGACAACGACCGCATTGAGTCCGAGAAGTTCGTCGGGCGTGAACTCGATATGGTTCGTGAGTGGGGTGAGTTCCGTGTCGCGTGGCGAGAACACCGTCTGAAGGTTGCCGCGCTGACGGAAAATGTCATACATATACTGGCCGCTTGCCGTGTCCCAGCAGTTCTGGGTGCAGAAACAACCAACCTTGCCATCGACGAGTGCCTTGTCGAGCTGTTCCTGAAGGGGTGTGGTTCTGAATGAAAACATAAATTACTGGCCGATGATTTTTTGAGCGATGCCTATTACCTCGTTTGCAAGAGCGTCAGCCTCCTCTTTTGTGGCAGCTTCGGCGTAGATGCGGATAATCGGTTCCGTGTTGGAACGACGCAGGTGAACCCACTGTTTCTTGTCCTCGAACGAAATCTTCACGCCGTCTATCGTGTTCACGTTCTCGTTGGCATAAATCTTCTGCATCTCAGACAAGATCTTATCAATCAGAGCTTTGTCGGAAAGGTCGATGCGGTTCTTCGTGATGACATACTGAGGGTAGGTCTTGAGAAGCTGCGACACCTTCATCTGCTTATGGGCCAGGTTCGTGAGAAAGAGAGCCACGCCGACCATCGCGTCACGTCCATAGTGGAGGGCAGGGTAAATCACGCCTCCATTGCCCTCTCCGCCTATGAGCGCGCCACATTCCTTCATCTTTGTCGTCACATTCACCTCACCGACTGCAGCCGCGAAATACTCGCCGCCGAACTTCTCCGTCACGTCACGCAGGGCGCGGGAAGACGAGAGGTTTGATGCGGTGGTCATTCGATATGGAGCGCAGACCTCATCAAGTGACTTCCCGCTTTCGAGAGCCTCGTTATAGGCACGTCCGAGGAGATAGTCCGCAACACTTACGAGAGTATATTCCTCCCCGAAAGGCTTCCCATCCTCGCAGATGAGGGCGAGACGGTCAACGTCCGGGTCGACAGACACACCCAAATCCGCTTTTTCCTTCACAACAGTCTCGCAGAGCTGCACGAGGTTTGCCGGAAGCGGCTCCGGATTATGAGCGAAGTCTCCGGTAGGGTTGCAGTTGAGTTCTACGCATTCCACGCCGAGCCTTCTGAGCAGACGCGGCATGATGATTCCGCCCACAGAGTTAACGGCATCGAGCACGACCTTGAATCCGGCTCCACGCACCGCTTCGACGTCAACTGCCGGGAGTGCAAGCACCGCATCAAGGTGTTCGTCAGTGAAATCATGCTCCTCCACAGTTCCGAGTTCTTCCACAGGGGCGAAGTCAAAGTCTTCTTTATCAGCACATTCGAGTATCGCCGCACCTTCGGCGGCATTGAGGAATTCACCCTTCTCATTGAGAAGTTTGAGGGCGCTCCACTGTTTCGGGTTATGAGAGGCCGTGAGGATGATTCCTCCATCAGCCTTCGAGAACGTCACCGCCATCTCTGTCGTCGGAGTCGATGCAAATCCTGCCTTCACGACATCAACACCGCAGGAAATCAATGTCCCGCAAACGATGTCCTCCACCATCTCACCACTCAGCCGAGCATCCTTTCCAACCACGACTTTATAGCGTTCGCCGGATGGTTTAGGCCTGCGCTCACGAAGTTTCTCGCAATATGCGTATGTAAACTTTACGATGTCAATCGGGGTGAGAGCGCCGCCCGGGGCACCTCCGATTGTTCCGCGAATTCCAGAAATGGATTTAATCAGTGTCATAAGAATATCAGTTTATGTAATCTTCAGGGCCCATCGCCCCATTTCCGCAAAATTACGAAAAAATATCCCATTACCATAAAACCGTTATGGTTTTTATGAAATAGGAAAAATGAATCTCAGAAAAACTGAATCTTACAGAGAGAAATCTGCCCAAACCGGGAAATGATCGGAGGCGCAGCGCCCGTCATACAGAGTCTGGTTCACCATAAAGCCGGTCGGAGCGGCAATATTGCGGTAGTAGATAAAGTCTATGTGACGTGCCTTGTCCCATTTTGCAGGATAGGGGCAGAAGGAATTCATGGTACACTGCCTTTCTCCGGCAGTTTCAGCGGAATCGTGCCAATGTGTACGCCAGACTTGATGGCTCGGATGTTCCGGGTGCACATTGAAATCACCGACGAGGAATGAAGGATAGCCCTTGGGATTGAATTTCTCCTCCATATCCACAAGCACATGAGCATACCTTAGATTCTCCTCAGGATTGAGTATGCCGTGGTGGTTTATGAAGCAAAACTTTTTTCCGGTCTGCTTGTCCTTGAAGATTGCGCAGGCACCGCCACGCTTATAGACCTTATCTCCACAGTGGTCATTCTCGGACATCTCGAATGGGGTGTCGCTAATCCAAAAGAAATGATAGTCAACAAGTTTAAAGCGTTTTTTCTTATAGAAAATGCCGCTACGCTGGTTGCCTGAGCCGTCCTGACGATAGGGAGAGAAGAATATCGCCGCGTATGTATCTCTCAGATCAGAGGAAAGTTCGGCCGCGGCGAAATCGGTGACCTCCTGTACACCGAATACATCGAAATCATTGTCCCTTATGCTCCGGACGCATTTGTCGTGACGATGTTCCCAAGCGTTTGGTCCGTTCTTGTCCAACCACTGCATACGCAGGTTGTATGTTCCGACACGAAGATTGGCATCAGTCTCAGGAGCCTGCGCAAGAGCGAGCGACTCGCTCGAAGGAGAGGTCCATTTCGCCAGAGCGAGTGCCATCATGGAGAAAAGTGCCAGACAAACACAAAAGAGTTTTCTACTCATACGATTCCTGTTTAACTATCAGTGTTTCACTTATTTCCCGTTCCCATCCGTCAGTATAACTGATGGTAACGCCGAAGGTCTTTCGGTCGCGCGTCGCTGTTGGGAGCACGTCAAAACTGAGGATATAATCCTTCAGAGAAAGATTTGTTATCGACTTGGTGTCCAGAGTCGAAACCCTCAGATAATCCGACGGAAGATTGGAAACCACCCGAGTGCTGACGTGTCCCCCGGCGGCTGGAACATCGGCGGAAGAATCATTGAGTTTTATAGATTCCTTCCATCTACCCTCCTGACGCAGTTGAACCTTGTCTGTCCTGCCGTCCGCAGAAACGCTGACATAAACGCTTCGACAGAAACCTTCGTTAGGTTCAACACTGAAAACTATGGTGTCACGGGTAGAATATTCAATGCTCATCCACTGAGAGTCACCATCGACTGAAAGCGAATAGTCCCGGTCGGAAATCACCTTTGCGCCGACAGACTCACCCTCAGACGAGGCCACAACGAAGTCCTGCACGATTCCGAGCTGCACAACATCCACCTTGTCAGGAAACAATTTGCCGCACGAAACGGCCGCGGCACAACAAAGCGCCATAAAAACTAGCTTTCTCATCTTGTAGCAGATTGGGTTACAACAATGCGGCAGGCCTTTTCCACGCCGCGAACTACCACCTCAAGACTGCGCGGAGCACCGCTGAGATTCTCGGAATAATCCATCCTCACATAGCCTATGCCGCGTCCCTCCGAAGCATCGAGTCTTGCCCAAGTCTCTGCCGGCTCCAAGGCGATTGTCCAGTCCTTATTGGAGAATACGGTAATGTAGCAATGTCCCTCGGCAGAAGAGGGAATTTCGATTTTCTCATTGTTCACGGCAAGATCGATGCCTGTTTCATACGGTTTCTGACACGAATGCGCGACAAGAAACGCCAGCGCTGTCAGAAGAGCAATTAATGTCCGTCTCATAGTCCGTATCTGTTATATTCCTTATTATCAAGCCTCCCGCTGCTGTTCACCACTTCCTTGTCCGGAATCGGATAATACTCGTGGCAGGGCTTTATGTTCCTTTTCAGACGAGTGTTATTCTCGCCCGCCACATTGTATTCCATGACATAGTCATACCACACACCCCAGCGCACAAGGTCGTGCTTGCGTTGCCATTCCCCGAATAGTTCACGGGCATACTCGTTCTGAATCTCATGGAAAAGTTCGCTGCGGCTGGCAAAAGAGGACGGGGTCACGGGGGCGAGACCGGCACGTGTCCTAACCTCATTGAGATAGCGGCAGGCTTTCACGTCATCCTCCTTCTGGAACCACGCTTCGGCGAGTCCCAGGACAGCTCCGGCGTAGCGGAAAAGTTTGTAGCTATTGCTGTCACTGGTGTATTGCATTCCGAAGCACCAGAATTTATCACCGAGATAAGGCCTGCCGGTCGCTGACTTCACAGAGCCGAAGAACTTGTACGATGGCTCCACGAGGCTTCTGTCGTCCCCGTCGGACCAGCCAGGCCATCCCCAGGCCAGATAGCCGCCACCATTTTTAATCGGAGTTCCATCTGCGGCATACGACGAGCGGCGAAGGTCCGGCGACGAGGCCGTCATCAGTTCACGATAGAAATGCTTTGTCGGACGCAGAGGCGTGCGCGTGCGCATATTGGAGCCAAGCGCCGGGATGCCGACACCGTCGTAGAAGTCCAGGTCGCCCATCTGCTCCTCATCATCGTCACCCTCCTGCGCGGACACCTTGCGGTAAGGCGTGCAGATGCTTGCAAGCGAGCCTGACACATGAAGCCCGTAATCCACTGAAATGTTGGACATTTCCAAAATCGATTCCGAACAGAGACGCTGCCCGAAACGAATGTCTGAAACCTTATATTGGGACAAATCGCCATAAATTGCCTCCAACGCGCCGAAAAAGTCCACGGCATCGCTCCATCTCCCGTTCCACAGACTCATCTTGCCGCCAAGCATCAGTCCGAGGGCGGCTCCGGCACGGTATTGCTGGCTATTGGACGGATCATTGGTCGGAAGCATATCCAGCGCCTGCTTCTCAAGAATCCAGTATTTCAGATTATTAATGAGAGTGTCACGAGTATCATCCGCATTCATTCGAGGAAGGGCAGCAATCCTGTCATTGGTCTTTGATGTCACCTCATCCTTATAGAAAGGAACGTCTCCGAAATTGGAGGTAAGAATATAGTAGAGCATTGACCGAAGAACCGTGGCCTCCGCAAGTAGAGGCGCCTTCTGGGCGTCCGTCATATCTGAGCGCGTTATGGCCGCTTCTACGGCATTGACCCGGCTGACGCCTTGATAGGCCTGTGTCCAGATTGTGGTGGCGAACTGCGGCATGGACGGAGTCACTGCAAGAATACCATTGAGCTGATCCGAACGATTTATGTACATAAGGTCAGTCTGCGCCTCACAAATCACGAAATATTCGTTGCTGTTGTAGATGTTGCGTATGTTTCCATAGCAGGCGTTCAGCCCGGTGAGGCACTGTTCCGGAGTCTCGTAATAAGTCTCAGGAAGAGGATTGGAGCGGATTTTCTCATCCAGCGAACAGGACGCGCACAGGAAACAAACCACAATCGGTATGAAAATTCTCTTCATGGCCTCTAATATTTTATCTTAAAACTCAACATATAGGTACGCGGATTGGGATAGGTGGCGGTGTCGACACGTCTCGCTGATGTGGATGAGGAATTAACGTCCGGATCATAGCCGTTGTAGCGGGTCAAAAGGAAGACATTGTCGATGTAGGCTCCTATGGTTATGCTCTTTACCCATTTGACACGGCGACTCATGTCGAAGACATAACTAAGAGAAAGATTCCTAAGCCTCAGATAGGAAGCATCGTGGACATAGCAGTCGGAGCCGTAACCGTCCTTGGCCGCAGGCGCCGGGATGTCACTGTCCGGATTGCGGACGGGATGCCAACAGTCCATCATATAGCGATATTTATTTGTGTTGGCAATCGAACTTCCAAGGTTGAACTCCGAAATATTGTACATCTGTCCGCCTATAGAATAGGTGAAGTATATCCCCAGACGGAAGTTCCACATTCTGAAATTATTCTGTATGCCGCCATAGAGAACGGGATCTGTGGACCCGAGATATACGAGGTCATTGCTGTCAAGGACTCCGTCATGGTTAATGTCGGCATATTTGCGGTAGCCGTTCTGATTTTGGTAGGAGACATACGCCCGTGTGGTCTTGTTGATTTCGCGTTCCTCATCGTTGTGCCACACTCCGCAGCATTTGTAGCCCCAGAGAGCGTTCACCGGGTAGCCGACCTTGTAGCCATACAGCATCTGCGAGTTTTTGGTGTAGGTCGCCACATAATCGAACTCCGCCCCGATGTCGGTCACAACCGAATTGTTATGGATGAAAGTGAATGTCGTCTCCCAATTGAAATGCCTTCGGGTGATATTGTGCGAACTGAGAGACAGTTCGAAGCCCCATCCCTTCGTGCCACCGATATTGGCATAGCGCGAGGAGAAACCCGTCTGTGAGGCATTCTGGAGAGCCAGAAGAAGGTCGCTTGTGCGGGTAAGATAGGCGTCAGCGGAGATAACCACCCTGTCGTTCAGCAGTGAAAGATCCAGCCCGGCGTTAAAGCTGTCGGTCTTTTCCCACGACAGCGTGTCATTGTCCACTCTCGAAGGATATGCCACTCCCTGCTGACCATCGCCGAACAGCCACGAGCCGGTGGTTACGGTGAGGTACTGCCGAGAGACATAGCTCGCGACGGAGTCGTTTCCGCTGCGACCTGCGCTCAGACGAAGCGCAAGGTTGGTAAGCCCATTGGCCTTGACTCCTGCCATCCAGCCCTCATTGGTGATGTTCCACCTAAATGCTGCGGCCGGAAAGACCCCCCATTTGTGCCCCTTCGCGAACATAGAAGAGCCGTCCCCACGCACGGTCAAGGTCAAGAGATAGCGGGACATCCACGAGTAGTTGGCACGAGCGAGCACCGACAGACGCGTCAGCTCGGTCATATCACTGCGCACGGTGTAGTTTCGCTTGTCCGGAAGGCCGCCAAGATTATAGGGGCCGACGTTGTCGTCAAGATAACCCACGCCTTTCGTGTAGTTGTAGTCCGTCATGCGCTTCTCTCCTGTGAAACCGCCCATAATGTCAAAAGAATGTCCTCCGGCGAGCCGCGGCTTGTAGGTGATGGTCGTTTCACTCAGCATCGTAGTTTTAGAGGTCGCCGTACGGACTGCTGTACCGCCTGTTTTCTGCGCGGTGGCCAAAGGCATTGATGCCGGAGAATAGCTAAAAGCGTCTATGTCGTTCAGCGAATATGAGAACGTTGACTTGGCGGTGAATCCCCTGAACGGGGTCAGTTCGACATAAGGAGCCATGTTCAGAAACTTGACATTTACGAAGTTGGTGGCCTTTGTGGCTATCAGATATGGGCTGTTGAATATCGATCCGCCGGAGCCTCCCTCATCGCCGTAGCGGTTCCACACGTCCTCCTTGCCGACAAGCGGGCTCATACACACTGCGGAAGAATTGCTCGTACCGTTGATTGTGACGCTGTTGTTGTCGCTGTGCCTATAGGCATAGTTTATTCTGGCTCCAATCTTCATGAATTTGAAAAGCTGCCGACTAAACTTAACCAACGTACTGTACCGCCGCATTCCGGTGCCGATAACGATGCCGTCGCGGTCCTCATAACCGAATGACATCCAGACAGACTGTCTGCGGTCGCCGTAGCCCACATTCAGCTTATAGTCCTGTTGGAAAGCCTTTCGCGTCAGCACATCCTGCCAATCCGTGCCTTCTCCCCATGAAGCTGGGTTCTCGAATGGATAGGAGCCGGAAACTTGCGGGGTCGTCACAGTCACGTTCCCTGCAGAAAGGCGGTAGTCGTTTCTGAATTGCGCGAACTCGGTAGCATTCATAATGTCAAGCTTGCGGGGCAGTTCGCTCATACCCGCGCCCGCGCTGAAGCTGACTGAGACCTTGGAGGCTGTGTCTCCTTTTGTGGTCACAATTATGACCCCGTTCGAGCCGCGTGATCCGTATATCGCAGTGGCCGATGCATCCTTCAGCACGGAAATATCCTTTATGTCGTCAGGATTGATGTCGGAGAAACTCTCTACCGCATCCAAGATACCGTCAACCACAATCAGAGGGTCATTGCCAGCCGAAATGGAACGGGTTCCGCGAATCCTGATTGAGGCCGCGGCCCCCGGTTCTCCCCCGCCACTGAGGATGTCGACTCCGGCAATGCGCCCCTGAAGCGCCTGGTCAAGCGAGGCGACGGCGGGAGTGTGTATATCGTCCATACTCACTACGCCCACGGAACCAGTGAGGTCGGATTTCTTCTGAGTTCCGTAGCCTATCACCACAGCGTCATCGAGAACCTTCACGTCCTCCTTGAGCACGACATTGATTGTGCTGCGCTTCTCCACGCCTTCAGAAACCTCCCTGTAGCCGAGACAGGAGAATATGAGAACATCGAACGAGGACAGCTTCCCGATGGAATATTTACCGTCCGCGTCCGTGACGACACCGTTTGACGTGCCTTGAACCATCACGGTCACGCCTTCAATCGGCATACCGTCCTCGCCCACGACCTGTCCGCTCACGGTGACGCTCTGCGCCGAAAGGGACAAAGCGGCGAACGCACTCAAAAATATGGTCAAAAACAATTTTTTCATATCCCATGTTCCGTTTTGAGTCTTACATTAAACGACAATTCGTCGCCCTGACGGACAAAACCGCTTATCTGGTCGAATACATTGGAAGCGGCATACACGAAGCGTCCCGATTCTGCTTCCTCCGACAGGAAATGGCGGCAACAGTCGGCAAAGCCCATGCTCTCCAAAAGCGAAGACCTGCTGTCCAAGTTCACGAAATATATCCACAGCGCAGATGTCTCCTTCCAGAAACTCGCCTCAACAAGTTCCGCGATGTCACTGCACTCGCCTGTTACTATACGCAGGCTACCTACAGAATAGACGGTGCAATCCAGCAACGGCTCAACTGTCATGTCATCCGCAGTCAGACCGTCAGCGGAACAATTCACGGAATAGTCGGCGAGGAGAGTGACTTTCACATTCGAATATTCAGCCACAGGCGAAGACTCCGCCGTGAAATCATGAGTCCGGTTCACCGGGACTTCCTTTGTGCAGGATGCAACAAGCACGGCACAGCCTAAAAGCAAAGCAAAAAATCTTCTCATCTGAGCATCCCCCTCTGATTGATTATCAATGTGTCGCACTGACCGCCGTCAAAGCTGCGAACAATCACCTTACCGCGGCGGTCATGCCGGACATCACCCTCGATGGAGCGGTTGGAGCCGTAATTCAGAGTTATCACATGGCTGCCTTTGTGCCAGTCCCCCTCAACGACAATCCATGTAGCCAATGAAGAGGCGTTCCACACACCGTCCGTAGAGACCAGCACATCCAGCGAACCCGCCGCAGATTCCACCTCAGTCTCAAAGATGACTTTGCCCGAAGTGACAAGCACCTCCTTCGCACATGAAGCGCAGAGCAGGCAGGCCGTCAGCACAATCAGTATTCTTTTCATAAAATTTCTCAATCAAATTCAACTTCCTCCCCAGTGAAATCACCGCTCTCAAAATTGTGATTTTCCTCTTTAGCATCCACCTCGGTCTGCTTTCCGCTTTCAATTCGTATTTCTCCGGCTATCATAGCAGTGGCTGTTTCCTCTCCGGCGGAAACGGAAATGAAAAGACCGTTGTAAGTGCCTGGCGCAAGCATGATCCATACATCCAATGGCTTAGCTGGGCTGCTCGGACGATCAATGCCTGTCACCGTTATGGATTTGCCTCCTCCCGTGAGCCTGTCCGTTGCGAGTGAGCTGACGTCATAGTCTCCGCATATATCGTCCCCAGAGGAAAGGACAATACTCTGCACATCCTCAGAGAAATCCATCATAATCTTTATGTGCAGCGCCCCGCAGTGACGACGGAAACTGAGACGGCCGTTCTCGACGCAGGCGACGAGGCAGGGCGTGTTGGCGGCAATGTGGGACTCAAAGCTGCCATGCCATTTCTGTTCGGAAGGTATGCGGACACGCCCGTCGGCGCAAGGGGCATAGCCCTCCTCCGAATATGGCCAGTAGGCATAGACCTTCCCCTTTGCCTCCGGACCGAAGATTTCGGCTTCGCCGCCCTTTCCGATGCAGTCGGCACGTGGACTCCAACATGAATTGGCGGAGGATTCGGAATATATCCCTATCCTTGACTCAGGCAGCGTCCAGACAAAGGACTCGTCCTCCATCACTGCCTTCAACAAGCATACTCCCTGTTCCTCAATATCCGGTTCGGTGGCTACCGGAAGTTTTTCCACGCAGGAAACCGCGGTCAGAGACATTCCGAAAATCAGGAACATCCTTATTATAAGTGTTGACTTTTTCATATCCACGCCTCCTGTTTCTGATAACATCCCGGCCAGAGTCCGGACGCATTACGTAAATTGCCGTAGCAGTCGGTCTCAAGCGCATTATGATCTCTGACACTGACGCTCTTGAGCCAATTGACGAAAGCGGTTCCGACTCCGTCACTACCGCCTAAAACCGGATCTGAAGTCAGCAGGGACTCAATCTGAGCGGTGGTCGGAAGATACGGCTCCTTGTCAGCAGGCATTTCCCAGCTCCACAGATAGCCGTTTTCCTCTGTCGGAGCCGTAAAATCTTCCGGTACGCCCACAGCATTGTCATTCGTGCCGGGAGCGCCTCCGGTTTTAGTCCAGGAATAAGTCTCCCCAAGCGAAACGCCGGATGAGAGTTCCAGACAGGTCTTGCCATATTGGTTGTAGCCCTCACTTCTGAGGAAGTAGGTCGTTGCCGCTGTGTAGAAACAGTCTCCGGATGCATTTATGTTATGGACAATGTTGTTTACCATAAGTGCCTTGTCCATTCCGCCGGATGCTCCGCAACGTATGGTGTGTCTGTAGCCTGCAATGCTCTGAATCACAGTGGAATTAATCATTATGAAATTCTCGGACGAGACATTCAGTGGCACGGGGTCGGAGGACGCGCTGTTTCTGTTTCCCCAGAAAAGGCAGTTGTTCAACGCCAGAGTGGAATTTGCGGCTTTTGCAAAATGTATCGCAGAACCGAAATTGGAACCCAGATTGTCGATGAAACGACAGGAACTGAAATACACCGGAATCTGCCCTTGGATGGTGACAGCAGCCTGATTGGAACTGGTGGATTTGGTGGCGTTACCTATGAAGTCGCAGCGAGCAATGGTTATTCCGCCCGATGTTGCCGAAGAAGGCACAGAGAGCACAGGCACATTGGCTGCGGTATTGCCTATGAAACGGCAATTTTCCAATGTCAGTTTACCGCCTCCGAAAGTGAGAATTGTGTTGGTACAGCCGGTGAAAGTGAGATTCCTGATTGTCAGGTCACAGTCCGACACCGCCTTCTGGATGAAGGCCTTGGTCGTAATCCCCTTTACGACGTGCCCCATTCCGTCTATCACCCCGTCAAAGCCTGAGCCGCAGCCTTTCCATGAGACTCCGGTCATATCGATATCGTTGTGGATATACACTGCCTTCGCCCCGGTCGAGGAGAGCTGAGCGAAGTCCGCCGCATTCCTGACATGAAGGACATCAGCGCCGCCCGGCACAAACTCGACATTTGGAAACTCAAGCACCTTGGCAGGAGCGATGGTACGCTTTCCTCCGCCAAAGAAAGAGAGCATCATCGCCTTTCCGTCAGTGCTCCAGAGCGTCGCCTTGAAGCCGTCGGAATAGTCGCCGGCCGGAATTGCAATATATATGAACGTCGGCTCAGACGAAAGCTGCAATCCCCCAGCCCCGAAGGTCATCGTCACATTCGTTGAGCCGCCGGCGGGTTCAATCTTACCCGTAAAACGTCCTTCGGCATCCGTCCCGAGGCGGAACTCTCCGCTAATCTGCTCCCCTCCCATGGCGCAGAGGGTGACTCCGCTAAGAACCGCGCCCCCGGCATCCTCAAGCGAAAACCTCACGAGAGAAGACAGATGCCTCAGGCTCATATCAGCGTAAACGGAGGAAGACGCCCACATCGGAGCAGCCACCGGGTCAAAAGAGTCCTCGTGATAGTTTTGCTCCGCCGGGAAATTCACCATATCCGGACTGTCGGTCGCCGGGTAAAGTATGTTGAAAGGAGCTGCCAGAACGCCGCGGAAGACGAAGGATGCCTTGCGCTGCCCCGCCTGTTCGCTCTCCAAACCGGCTGATGACACTCCGTTGAGAGAGATTCTGTCGCCACTTTGCCAAAGAGTATGGTAGATATTGCCATCCTTGGAGCCCAGACAGGTTTTGGTGTCGTAGTCCTCCTCTATCGTGAGCGTGAGCCTTAACTCTTCAGAGACCTTGCCCCCGCTCACCTCCACCTTTGCACAGGAGGAGATGAGTGAGAGAGAAGTCACGACTAATATACTTTTAAGGAAACTGTTCATCGGTTATTGGGGAATTATAGTCCGTGTCCGCCAAGAATGCGTGGATTAGTTACTTGAATATCATTAGTTGCTGAGTATTATCAGTTACCCTGAGTATTATGATATGAGCCCGGATAGATTTTCGTTCTCGTCTTTCCGAGCATATCCTTGTCATAAGCTCCGAGTTCCTTGAGCCATGAAGAGAAAGCTACGCCGATGGCATTTGATTCGACAGCGGCAATCACCTCAGCTTTTGTGGCAAGTTCGAAGCCCGGATATGTGGCGGCTTCGCCTTCTACGAAAGGATATTTGAAAATCTCGTGTTTGATTCCACGAATGGTGCAGTCCGCCGAATTATACTTAGGTAGATAAACCGCTTTTGTCGGAGCTGCGGTCAATAGAAAACAATTTGAGAAATTATGCGTTCCTTCGCCTGCATAACCACGATACATACTATATGACATATCCAAGTAATAACCTTCTGGCAATAACAAGGCCGGGCAAGAAGAACCTTTGGTGTTGTTTTGATTTACCAAACAGTTTACCATCGTCGCAGGAGAGTCCTTCAGTTTGCTGCCGACAACTACAAGGGCGCGGTCACTCGTGTAGGAAGAACCCCAGATGGTGGTGTTGGCAATCACGGTCCGACCTTCGCAGGCTATAAGACTGCCATTTTTAGATATCTTGCTGTCCGCCGCTTTGAAAGCACAGTTATTCATAGCAATGCGGGAACCGGCATTTCCGTAAATATCATATTCAAAGTCGCTTGTGGACGCCACTGTTTTATCGTTCCCATAGAAACTGCAGGCGTTGAAAAAAAGCATAGGTGCGGGTTTTGTCGCAGAGTTATTATTACAGAACAAGGCTGCAGCGGTGGAGCTTTCAGCTGTCACCTTATTGTTTTCAAAACGACAGTTATTGAAACGAACCTGACCTCCGGTGGCAGCTTGGGCAATCAGCACTGCCGCTCCGCGGCCCGTCACCTCATTTTTCGAAAAAAGACCGTCTTCACA
>OQWM01000777.1_pt1 | contig 21198 bp, 26 predicted proteins | sample 1691531 | NCBI WGS metagenome assembly OQWM01 (sample SAMN03418257, study PRJEB22391) | human gut metagenome | biome: human-gut; feature: organic feature; material: feces | host: Homo sapiens | place: Tanzania | collected 2013-01
GCTATCCCCGTCATCTGCGGGCTGGTCGGCGCAGGGCTGGGTCTGCTTAGCCTGTACTGTGCGCCCATCCCGGATTTCCCCGCGACGGATCCGATCACAGCCGCTGCTGTGGGCGTTGTGTCCGGTCTGGCTGCTACGGGTATTAATCAGGCGGTTAAGCAGCTGTCGAAGGAGGAATAAGATGAACATCATCGAGAAGGACTACAAATGGGCGCACGAACTGTCTGCCCGTCAGGTCACGAACCTGATCATCCTGCACCACGCTGCGGCCAACGGGCCAGAGCTTGACCAGCGCGCCGATGATGTAGGCGATGACCGTAATGGCCGCCACGCTTGCGATACCGATGTTTTCCATATTTTTTTCTCCTTCCTGTGCCCGATTAGGGCACAATAAAATTACTGTTTCTCCTCGAGATCCGCGATACGGTGATTAATCTCCTTGATCTGCTCCTCCACGACCGGCATGCGACGCGCAAAATTGTTGTGCTCGCGCACCTCGCGCGTCAGCTCGTCAATTTTGGTTTCGGTGACTGCCTGTGTCTTTCGGTTGCTGGCCAGCACGCCAAACAGGCTTAACGCGCCGGTTATCAGTGCTGCGATGATGGATTCTGTCATAATGTCTCCTCTCTGCGCATTGCGCGTGTAAATTAAGCCCCGTTGGGCGGTGGGATGTTTCGCCCCAGCATTCGCTCACAGGGGGTTAAGGCACCATGCGTTATTTGGACCAAACATCAGCATAATGGCCCCGTATGGGCATTCTGTTTCGGTGAGCGCTTTGCCTGTCTTTATGGACAAGATCGTGTGTTGAGTGCCGCTAAACACGGCGGGGAGCAACGGCATTTTTTGCCCATTTGTGCTGAACAGGATGTTTAATCGACGACCTCTAATCGTGTACGTTGTCGCCATAAGCGGCACCCAATCTCGGTATACGGTAATTTCGTCCAACAAAGGCTTATTTCTGATATAGCTCTTTGCGTTCGCATCCGTTTCGTCCCAGTTTGCCTGTTCTTGCGCGGGCACATCGGGTATATCCTCGACATTGGCAACCCATTCCGGGATGTATTCGTCCGGGAGTTTATGCACAGTTTTGATGTAGTCGTACACAATGATCTTTGCATTGTCGACTTCGGGGGTAATAGACGAAATTACCCCGCCGCTGGTATATCTGAGATCGATGCGATATTCTCCTACGATAAACCATGAGACGCGAGAATCACTGTCACTGTGGTTAACAGGGATATCCGTGTACTTTACCCCGTCAATCCAAATCTCAGGAATGGGGTCTTGCATATAATGCGTGGCCATTACTACCCCATCAAGTCCGGTGTACTCGTATTTATTGATTTCCGTCCAATGCGTCCGATTTTTTACATAATCTTTCGCTAATGCGTCGTTTTGGCTCCAGTTGGCTTGTGGAAGGCTGTCGATGTACTTGTGCATCGACTTGATTTTGCTGCCAACAAACTCTTTCAGCCCGTTAATGAGCGTTTGTACATATTCAGTGTTCGGTAACAACTCGCAACTCCCCTTTCGTTGGATTTGGCTTCCCGTGATTCGAGAAAAACCACTCTTTCGGCTTGTATTCCATTACCTTTTTACTTCCCCAATCGGCAACAGGCTTTCCTTCGTAGTATACAGTCCGGCGGATAAAACATCCCCTGTTAGCAATGGACTCATCTCCGATGTGCTGCACAAGTGCAGGGATTGTCGTGATGATCTGAACGCCAGCATCTTTTGCCCATGCCTGAATCCCTTCGTCATCGGCGCACACGTCGTTATACCGCTGCTTGACGTAGGCAAAGCAAGGCTCAATGTATTCAACTGGCATCATAATCGCACAGCCGCTCAGGACGTGCGCAACAAGATAAGGGGTATTAAGACCTTCTACCGCCGGGTTGCGTGCCATAAAATCATAGGGGAAAAACGAGACAACGCTTCGCGGATGCGCTGACGCGATTTCGTTTGCGATGTCAATAAAGCCGTCGCATACCTCCACGTCATCGGCAAGCCCGATACGATGTGTCACACCATCCGGTACAGGGGCAAGCCATGCTTTCTTGGCAGTGTACATCATGAGACCACCATTCGGTCGATCGTCGTAATGTACACAACCATAGTCAAGACCGAGCTTTTTTACTGTATTGGCAATCATATCATCACGAGCATGCACCCCGTAAATCTGCGTATCGATTTTCATAGCAATTACTCCACAGGCGTAACGCAAAACATACGCGCACTAATAGAAGATGTCGTTCCATTGGTGCCCTCATAATAAAGGCCAATATACATCTTGCCATTGGATCTTTCGTGAATATCGAAATAGTGGATGGAACGGTAAGTCCACTTATTATCAGCAGAGGCGGTTGTACGCAGATTTGTATCTTTAACCCAAACTGTTTTTCCACTAAGCAATGCATCTCTAATCTTATTGCCGTACATAATTCCTTCATCATTGTTTTTGTCGCAATACTCGGGGTCATCTTCATCGATAAGGAACACACCACCACCGCTTTTTACCGCGCTCATGGGCATCTGGATCGGCACACCATTTTCGAAGCCCATCATGGTCGTGCCTTCGGCGGGTTCTGCCACCGTATCAATCTCGCTGAGATTTTTGAACTTGTACTCGCTCATGTTATTCCTCCTTATACCACGTACACTTCCCCAGCAGGGGACGTGTAAAATGTACCATCCTGATATGCCGGTGTAACAATACCAGATTCTGCAAGTGTTGCAAGCGCGTCAACCTCATCAACCTCTGGCAGATATTTTTCCTCCAGTTTGTGCACCGTCCCGCCATCGTCCACCCAATGCGTCCGGTTCTTAACGTAGTCCTTCGCGGTCGGATCGTTCTGCGCCCAATCGGGATTTTCCAGCTGCGCCATGCGCGCCATGAGTTGGTCGTACACGTCTGGTGCGGGATCGGCAGGCGCGCCAGCAGCAGACCGCACAGACGGCAGGGCCCGCAGGATTGCCACGCGCGACGTGCGGATGTTGCCAGCAAACAGGCCGATCTGCACAACACCCGGCACGGTGCAAACGGGCAGCGCGACTTCCGCGCCGCTAAACACCTTATCCTCGAACGTGCCGTCCATGTAGATCGTGCGCATGGTTTTGGTGTCGTAGGCGCTCCAATCCTCATCGAGCGTCCAATGCACCATGTAGTCGCTGTTGTCGCATACGATGGATTGCGTATCAGACACCGCGACCTTGTGCGCCACTGTAATGTTGATATCAGGCATATTGTTCCCCTCCTTATGCTGTCCGCTGCCACACATATACTGCCAGATACGGTGGCATGTTGTTGTGCGCCTTGCCCCCGCAGTTGCTGCTCTGCGGACCCGTATATTGGTTAATTTTCCCATCGCCGTCATATAGCCGGATTGCGTCCGTGCCAATTACGGTGCTCTGGCCTGTGTACTGATAGCTTATTTTGATCTCAGGGATTTCGTCAGCTGTCAGCGTTACCTCGGATTCACCGCCGATCGTACCGGGGCGATAGATTGTGCCAGCCGCCAGCAGAAACACGTTATTAATGGCTTCCCACGTTCCACCGAACAAATCAGCCGGATCGGTCGATTTTGTGGACTGGTAAATGCTCCCTACCGGGTGCGTCCAGTCGAGCAGTGTCTTTCCGTTCACGGTGATCTGCGGGAAACTTGCAGGCATGCCGAACTCGAACAAATTTGGCTGTGTGGCGGCTTTTCCTGCCGCAACTCCCGTACCGTCTTTGTAAAAATCCAACAGCGAAAACGTAGATTCCACTCGCACGTCAGATGTAATGGACGTAAAGTAATCCTGCAAGACTACGCGAATAACATACGCGTCATCTGCCGAAATCTCCGGCGCGTCCGTCAGTCGCAGTGTATCGTTATAGCTGATTTCGGCGGTTCCGGTGGAAATCTGCGCAAATTCAGTCTCTGTCTCTTTGCGATACGACAGGGTGATGGTGCGGTCATTCTTTCCGCCGAGCGACGCAATCGTATAGGCCATTGTCAGGGCTACGCGTGTACCGTCATCGTTGTCCGCACCCGTTGTATCAATACGTTTTGCAGACAGTCCGCTGATCTTCGGCGGACTGTATGGTAGTACCGTGATGGTTTTCGCGCTACTTGCTGACCTCCCTCGGGTGTCTGTCACCTTGACTTGTACGGGGACGTCACCGGATGCCGTAATCATGTTCGATGTAATGGAGGTGCCGGTATAGAGGATTCCAGCAACTCTTACCTCACAGGACGCGATAGAACTGCCATAGATCCCGCTTGCAGTCACATCTACCTTCGCGCTTGACTTGCTCTGTACATACGCGCCAAACTTATCGGCCAGCCCCGCAACCGTTTCTACGATTGTTACTGCGGAAATTGTGGGGATCATATCATCAGATACAGTAATCTTCACGGAGGTGGAGATCGTGCCGATCTCGGTATTGCCGTTATACGTCGTACAATGGATTGCGCCGATGCCTACCGTTGCGCGCGGAATCTGTTCAGCCAGCGATTTTGGGGGTGTCCAACTGACGGACTTGGACGATGTTTTCGTCGCAATTACACCAGACGCTTCGCCGAAATAGTACCGGATCGTGTGTGTAAACGAGGAGCTTGCGGGAGTGAGCGTAATCGTACCAGATTCGCCCATGGTGAGATTCCCGACTACGGCGGTTGTGGCGCGAGGGATCGTGTCGAGCGTCATAGTCTGCGAGATATCTGTAGATGTCAGGCTTGTACCGCTGATATAGCCTGTTGCTGAAATAGTGACGTTGCGGCTCCCGTCTGCGTCGTGATAGACACGCACCGTCGCGCTCATCGCAAGCGTCTCCGACTGATATGACACCTCAATATAACGGCTTCCCGGTGTCCACTGACCGTCGATCGTGATACCACCCGACCATGTGCCGCTCGTGGTATACCCACTATTGGATCGGCTGTAATACAGCGTCACCGTTACGTCGGAATAATTGCCGTCGATGCTCTGCACTGCCGACCACTTGATCGTAGGAAAGATATACTGGTTGCCGGTCGTGCCGGTAAATGCACCAGATAGAGCCATCAACTCACCACCTTCTTAAAGCTCAGGTTTCCGTTTGCGCGCGGAACAAATGCAAAATTGCCGATCTGTACAGATACGAGGAACTGCGCGTCAGTTACATACAGGCGTCGGTTACTGAAATACGCCACCTCTGACCCCGATTGCAGGAAAGCAATTCGATCATTGTCTACGCGGAGGGTCAACTCGTTACCATTCTCGCCGATCATCAGCCCGTCCGCTGTAAACCGGAACCACTTATCGTAGTCCGACATACGGCTGTTCACACTGTCGCTCAGGTCATCAACCTGATTACTCACGCGGGAGAGGTCGATCTGGATCTGATCCGCCATGACGCTGAGACGGGAGTTCAGCTGCGCTTCCGCGTCCTCCTTGCTGATTTTCGCGTCGAGCTGGCCGTTAATGAGTGTCAGCGACTGCGACAATCCAGCTACGCTGTCCTGCGAGACAGAGCCTACCGCGAGTGCGGAACCGTTCAGATATCCGTCCATTGTGATTGCGACTTTGCTGATCGTCTTTCCGCCGTCCTCGGAGTAGCCGAGACCACCCATCGACATAATCCACATCTTGGTCGTGTCCGTCACCGTGGGTGTGTCCTTGAGTGTCCAGCCCGTGGGAAAACCGTCCTCGTCATAGGTGATGGCAAAATAGCCGCCCTTCATGCCGATGATCTTCTCCGTCGCATTCTGAAAGGAGTCCATGACCTCGTTATACATACGCTGGAGCTTTTGCGCGGTGGAGCTTTTTACGGCGTAATCCGCATCCTCCACACCGTAGCACGTCGTATCACAGCTCATGCCGCCGCTGACGTGCAGCTCCTGTTCCATAACAAAGACCGACAGGCCGGACACGCCGTCACAGTCAACGACGGTCAGGATATCCCCAGCTTCGACGGACGGGTCTCCGCGCCACTTGCATTTGCAAGGTGTCATCGGCTTATCCTTGATAAGGTCGAGCACGGCTGTGGCAACCTCTTCCGTCATATACGGATTAATCGCCGTAATGCCGATACCAGAGCCTACCGAGATCGGATTTTCTTCCGTTCCGGTCAGCAGGCTGTTGATTGTAAACGGCTCGTCGGCGGTACGTTCCAGCCCGTCGAGATGCTGCACGTCCCACCCGAGCGTCAGGCCGCTGTCGGCGTACCAGCAAAACACCAGATTCCCGGTTGCGTCGAACTTCGCATTGCATCCAATCAACCCGGCCAGCCAGCCCAGCTGTTCACGCAGACTGCCACTATACGCCGTCTCAATCTGGATATCAGGGAGCGTCACATTGGGTGCCGTCACCTTTGCTTGTGTGCATACGTCCGCGAGGATCTGCGCAGGCGTGGCCGGAAGGGTGATTGCCGGGATATAATCCGCCGTCAGAGATGCCATACGGTCGTACCCGGTAACTGTCACCCATAGCTTTCCGCTGTCATCTACGCCGTCTGTAGGCACGTAAAATACGCCCTTCGGGATGTACGTTACTTCATTGTCAGCGGCTTTAAGCCCGACATATGGCGTAAAATATCCGTTTTTCAGCGCAAGCCCTTCCTGCTTGTACATCGTTAGCTTGCAGCTGGAAGAAAACGCCGCGCCGATGGTCACGCCGTCAGAAGAACCAAACTGTTCCGTCAGTGTCATTTCCTGCAGCTCCGAGCGCGGAAGATCCGTTTCACCGTTGAATTTGGCTTTCAGATAGATCTCCCGCCCCGGAGACTTGCAAGCATCATGAAAGGCTTTTGTTACTGTATACATAACTCACCTCTCGATAAAGTTCATGCTCAGGCTTTCCCAGAGCCATTTCCCGTCGATCAGGCTATACATGGGGGTGGTTCGATCCCCCACATACGCCGTCATTTCGCGGGTGGCTCCCGTTAACGCATCGGGATAAGCAACCGTAAAAAAGGTATCGGTCACGGCATTGAGAAGCGTAGAACACTTCTCAGCAGTCAGGGGTGGCCACTCAAGAGTTAGCTTTCGCTTTGTTGCAACACGATCCCGAAAAAGATCTCCAGACTGGTTGCGCCCCGTACCGTCTGCGTCGATGTCCTGTAGACCCCAGCTGTAAGACTTAGGATCAGGCAGAGCGACTTTCGTGCCATCTGCCTTGGTAATTGTCAAGATTGCCATATTACCTCCTTAGTCTGCCAGCGGGGATTTACCCGTGCTGCGTTTTACGCGCCCGTTCTGGTCAACAACGATCTGGAACAGATTCTTCCCGTCGCACTGTGCAACCACATTGATCGTGCGATTGTTTCCTGTCTGATTCCCCATAGCATCTCGTACCGCGCGGTAAACACCGGACGAAACGGATTCGACAATCTGGTCATTGTTAGCAACTGCGGTCTTTCGACCGATACTGCCAACCATCTCTGCCCCAGCTTCTCGCGCAATAAAAAGCTGACCTTCATCAGGGAAGCCGCCGGACGCATACCATTCGACATTTAGCTTAGGTAGCGAGGTCGGAAGACCGATTGCGCTAAGGGTCTTAGCAACCCACCCTGTAGCTGCGGTAGTTGTCCATTTAAAGTGAGGGAGCTTGATCTTGAGACTGCCCCAGAAATTGTCCCAACTGGTCTTCAACCAGATCTTAAAATTAGACCAGCCTGTAGAAATGTCATCCCAAGTGTCCGTCCAGACGTTTTTAATCTGGTTCCAATCATAGGAAGCTGTCCACTTGATATCCGCCCAAGTGTCATTCCACGACTTCTTGAGCTTGTCGCCCCATACTTGCCATTTAGTCTTGATTTCTCCGGTGTTTTCGTCGATATATCGTGCGTTTTCGCCGAGAGAAGACTTAGTTTCTGCAAGAATTGATGCATACTGGGAGCGCGCGCTTGCGATCGTCTCGTCCTTGGTCTTCTCGGCAGCGGCCATGATTTCATCGTATTCATCATGGTTGATCGCGCCGACATCCAGCATCCGCTGAGCTTCCAACTCAATACTTGCGTACTGTTTTTCAGCATCGGCAATCGTCTGTTCGCGAGTGGTCTGTGCGTTTTTGATAATTTCACTGGCCTGCTCGAGACTGATACGGGTTGCGCTGTCCTTGAGTCGATTCATGATCGTTTTGTATTCGATCTCGGTTTCAGACAGCTGTTTAATACCGGTATCCTGCATTTCAGACTGAATTCGCGTAATTTCATTCCATTCATCAGAAGTAATCGCCCGACTTTCAGCCTTGGCGTTAGCCATAATCTCATTAATTCTGGCTTCCTTATCCTGAACACTGGTGATAAGTTGATCGTAATACGCCGTATTCTGCTCCATAAGGCGGGCATAGGCTTCTTCCCCCAGCGCCTTACGGAGGGGTTCGAGAGTGGCAAGGGCTTCGTTTCGATCCGAATCCAGCTCATTAACGATGGTTTCCGAAATAGTGCTAACTTTCGACTTAACGTCGGCGATAACAGAATCGTCAATGATCGTATGAGTCATTTTCACTTCGGCAAGAGTGTCAGACAGTTCGCGAACTTGATTGATAAACGGCTCGACCTTACTTTTGGTCGTGTCTGAAATCGTATTGTCAAACAACTTAATCGCCGGAACAGCATCGCTCGTTGCGGTGATAGTAAGCGCGGCAATTCCAGCCGTAGCCGCGCCGATTATAGCTCCAACCGGGCCGAACGCCGCACCCAGTGCTACGATAGCAAGCCCCATTGTGCCGATCCCCTTGATGTTCGTCGAGTTAAACCCGTTATTCATAACATCCTTGATTGACGCACCGAAAATCAGTAGCGCACCAGTTGCGGCACCAACAGCCGCCCCAACGGGGCCGAAAGCGATACCAAGCCCACCCACGATACCAATCAGGCCAAGAAGCATTCCCGAAAGATTGGATTCGGATAGGCCATTCTTAAACGCATCTATAGCGTTTGTGATTTCGATGAACGCACCGGCAGCAGTAATAGCAACTCCTGCAAACTTGCTAAGCGTACCGAGTCCTCCACCAAGGAGCTTGAAAAAATTAACGACACCGGGTGCAATTCGCCATGCGGCAATTCCGATGCCGATCGCCCCAATCGTTGTCAGAATCCCTTTGATGTGCTTACTAACCCAATCGAAGAAGGGCTTCATCTTCGCCTTAATCTCGTCAACTTGAGTAGCAACAGCGTCGCCGAGGAAGTCATATTGTGGGAGATCAAAATCGAAACCGCCAACACCGCCAGCGTTAGTGCCAGACCCGGAAGACCCGGAACCGTTCGTGGCGGACATAACGTTCAGCTCATCAAAGCCAGCAAGATACTTTTGCAGCTTCTTCGCAGCACCGGTAGCGTCCGTGAGATTATCAGCAAGATCCCCCGCACTTGTAGCAGCGTTGCCAATGCCTACACCGTCATAGTCAATCTCGGTGAGCTTAAAGCCCATGAGAGCCGCAAGTGCGTTCGCAATTTCACGCAGCACCTGAAAAAACGCAATACAGTAAGGGAGAACCGCGTTCAGAATCGGAATGAAAATGTTACCGATTGCGCGAGCGGTCTGCGTTATCTGTGCTTGAAGGATTCTCAGCTGGTTAGCGGGCGCTTCGAGCGTTCGCGCCATATCACCCTGCGCCGTAGTCACCTGTGTGAGGATTGCGTAGTATCTCAGCTCAGCCTTTTCAGCCTGCGTCATGTTCGATACGTTCTCCTGAATTCCGAGATTAAGTGCAGTCTGCTCCAACCGAGCCTGAGAAAGGTCATAGCCGAGTCTGCGCAGAGGTTCCAACTCTCCAGAAATACCGGACTGTAGCTTCTGCATAGAATCCTCAACGGAAACATTGAAGAAAGACGAGATGTCGTAACCAAGCTGAGTCAGGTTCTTACTCATGAGCTGAGCGCGTTCAGCTGTGTCACCAAAGCCCGTCAACAGGGTATTAAACACGCCCTGATTGCGAAGCCACTGTGCCGGGTCAATGCCAAAGATTTCAGATACGGTGTCCGCATATTCTTCTGCCGTTTCCGCGTACTCCCCCAAAGCAGCAGTAAACAGGTTCAGGTCTTCCTGATAACTGTTTGACTCGTTAATGGCATGAGAAATGTAGCTTCCAACTCGGCGCAGGGCAAGGGCGAATCCCGCGATATTCAGGGCTTTTAGGTTGTTCCCGAATTCACTCGTTGAACTCGCGGCCTGATTTGCCGACTGATTATACCGATCCGTGCTGGTAATAAGCCGCTGAATTTTAGATGGGAACGCTGAGAACCCGGAAGACACTTTCTGCATTTCGTCAGCAAACGGCTTCATGGCTGCCGTCAGTTTGGTGAGTTGATCTGCAAATTTGTCAAGATCCGCTTTGTCCAATTCAGCGATGACCGTCGGGAGCTTTTCCAGCTGATTGGTAAACGACGTCAGCCGCGCACGGTTCAGCTCAGAAAACGGGCGAAGGCCATCCGCGAGAGCTGCGAGCTTGTCACCGTCCGTCCACTTGATCCCCGCAATTGCGGTATTGATAGCAGTAAGCTGCTTGGCAATGGTAGATGAAATCTTCGTATTGCTGACTCGGCTCAGCGTTTCAAGAGCGGTAGCCATTCTTGTAATCTTTTGGGCGGAATCCCCGCTGTTCAGATTTTTCAGGGAATTATTTAACTCGCGAATACTTTTGGCTGTACCACTGAGAGAGGAAGAAGTATTACCGCAAGCAGTTTTTAACCGTGACAGCGAATTCCGTAGAGCATCAATGCCTTTGACCGCATCGTTGCTGTCGTTCACGATCTGAAATTCAAGACCCTGAATTTCCACATTATCAGCCACTTACACTACCGTCCTTCCCCTGAAACTTCTTGTTAAGCGAAACCATAAAGGCTTCCATATACGCTTTCGCCTGATCGTCGTGTCTCTCCTCGAGACTCTTTTTCTGTCTTGTATCGCGCTGAGTAAATAACTCATAAGGGTTCTCCCGATAAGGAATTGGTTTTGTCCCCTTTTTCGCGAAAGACCGAAACACCGGAGCCACATCCGCGAGTGCTTCGTAGATATACGCTCCCTGTAACCACGCGTCTTGATTTCTTAGATCCTGTTTGATTTGCGCAGCTTTTCTGTAATACTTCACCAAGGTACAATCGCCATTCCAAAACTGGTGGTACGTCATACCAATAGCGAGATAGTACGGAAAAACCTCGTAAAACTTATCTGTGTAAGTTGTAAGGGAGGTGAGAGGTTCATCTCCACCTCCCTTACTATCGGAAGAACGGTCACTTACCAGCCGGTCTTCCAGCTCACGTTTCCCGCGTCACCTTCCGGAGACTCAGGCTCGTCCAGCAGACTCAGCAGAGGTTCGTTATACATTTCGACAAGCGCCGGTACCAGCTCGTCCTTATGCGGAAGACGAGCGTAGAGGTTGTCGATTACATCCCGCTTTACAAATCGATGATGTGCGAGAAATGCACCAGCAAACAGCGCCGGAAGCATACTTACAGGCTTTCGAGCAACCTCGTCGGCGACAAAGCCGCTCTTTTCCATCGTCTCGACGGACTTACGGGTGTACTCCAGCGTGTAGGTCACGCCGGTCATAGGATCATTGATCGTCAGTGTCTTAGCCATAATGTTATCTCCTTATTTAGGTCTCCGAGAACGCGATCGGCGTAGACGGCGCAATCGTGATGTTCATGTTTACCACTTCGTTCACGCCGCCGCCAACGGGATATACAGACAGCTCACCGTCAAAGCTGAACTTACCGTTGGAGCCATCGGGAGTGACCACACCGGCGCTCTCGGTGCCGCCAAACCAGACGGCATAACTGTTCTTCTTGCCCTCCAGTGCCTTGAGCGTCTTGAAATCAGACATCGTGTAATTGGCGGTGAAAGACAGACCGTCGAGGGACTGAATGCCCGCAATGTAGGTCTGCATAGCATCGGACAGGGTGGTCGTTTCCAGCATTTCGGGTTCGCCGCCGAGGTCAGGGAACTCCTTAATGTCGATCAGTTTAGACCAAGTATCGCCAGTATCGCCTTTCTTCATCAGAAAAACCTTGTAGGTGGAAATAGCCATTTTCATTTACCTCCTGTAAAGAGCGGTTCCGTCCGTTTCTGCCTTGTATCGGGCGACCAGACGGTAAATTGTTGCGTTCTCCAAATTGGGAACTGGGGACAGAGAAATACGCCTGAAATTCTTGGCGTACATGAGATCGTCCACAAATCTCATGATTTTTCGGCAAACGGATTTCTTACCGCCTGCCTTATCGGAGTAGACATTCACCTCGTACATCAGCGTAACGAACCTCTCCGTATCGCTGCTGTCCATGTGAGCTTCCGTAGTGTAGTTATCCTGCTCCACCAAGCTCACATAGGGGAAATGGGTAGGGGCATTAACATACTCGCCGCTGACCAAGATACCGGGAAACTGCGCTCTCAGGGCTTCCGCAATCGGCGTGTAGATTTGACTCTCCACATCAATCATGAAAACACCTCCTTCGCAATCTCCGTGAGCCGGTCTTGCAGCTCCTTTACCGTTTCATACATCGGCATATTAGCGGGATTGCCGTGGGTGATGACCACGAACCCACCGTTCTTCTTTTCTTTCAGCACTCCGTTCGTGCCGGGGTCGCCGTAGTAACCCCAAGAGTGCTGTTTGCCGTGACCCTGACCATATTCGCCACGCTTCATGCCGAGTTTTTCCGCTTCCGGGTGATTGTCCGGGTAGGTCACGCCTGTGCCAAACTCAATGAACAGGGTAGCCCCGCCTGTCGCCACGACCGCTCGGGCGTTGTTCCCACGGGGTTCAACCGTCACGGAAACATCATTTGTGCCATCATAAACGGCCTGCGAGAACTTGACAGAAGCTATCTCCATGCCCTCTTGTGCCACCCGGTCGAGAAAGACCGCAGCCCGCTCTTGAAGCCAGTTCTTCCAGTTCTCGGTTTCCCGTATCAGCTGCTCAATCCCTCTCTCGGAGAGCGGAACATTGATTGTCCGACTCACGATACCGTCACCTTACTGACCGCATAGGAAATGGAGTTGAGGGACTTGGCGACCCGCCGAACCATGTAATCGTAGAGCGGCTTCCCGTCCTCGTCATACTGCGGCTCCTTGTCAATGAACAGCACGGTATTCTCGTCAATGGGACAGCTCAGGTCATCGGTAACGATCACCTTGTCGTACCCGGCGAAATTACCGAACTGCTCCACCTGAGCGGAGCCGGTCGCCGCTGAGATATTGGCCTTCATCGCTACGGCAGGCTTGTAAACCACCAGTTCCTCACCTGTTTCGTTGCCGTACTCGTCCTTTGCAGGCTCCTTGCGGTCATACAGCAGATACCAGAAGGGCGATTTGTTGCGGTTCAGCGTCCTCATGCGCTCAACCTCCCATTACGGAAGCAAAGGGAACAATGTCCCTCAGCAGCGTAGGCGGCACATCGCCGTCTTCGTAAGAGCGAGAGATGCCGTTCTCACTGTGAGCGGTTTGCCCTTCGGCTCCCCGCTTGTTCAGCAGATACACGGCGATTTCCACCTGAATGTGAGCGTACTTGTCAGGAACAGCGGTCACGGTTGGGTCAAAGGGATATGCCTTACGGCACACCTTGTTTCCGGCGATAGAAAGGTAGGTGGAAAGCGTGTCCTCGTCTGTCTCGCCGGTCATGGCTTTCACCATTTGAAGCTTTTCAGCGTCCGTCATGCTTTCCACCTCCTATCACTCAGCGGGTTCCTCGGACTTCTTGCGGGACTTCTTGATAACGGGAATGGGATTTTCCTCGGACAGATTGAACTTGGTGATGATTTCCTCACGGGTGAGGACTACGGGGTTGTCGAGGGTATCAACAACCACCGTACCCATCACCACAGATGTACTTTCCAGTTCACGCCGAGTAATCACCTTGTCCTTTGCGGTAAAGCCTACATTACGGAAGTGATCTCCCTCCCTCACATACACTTTTCCGTCAGAAACATAGAACATGGTGAACCTCCTTAGCCGTTGGTGATGATCTTCGCCAGCGCAATCGTCTTGGGGTCAGCCACGATAGACCAGTTGGCGGTAGCCGCAAGCTGAGCGTCCGTGGGGGAAGCGGTGTAGCCGGAAGTGGGCTTGGTGAAGCTGAAACCGTTGGGGTGCATGGTTTCACGGATACGAGTCACCAGCGCGTCATAGCCGCCGCCCTTGAGAGCATCACGGGTCAGCTCGGAAGGAACCTTCACAGGGGCGGGAGCGTACTGAATAGCGCCCAGACCGAGAACGTAGGTGGTATAGGTCGCCGCCTTGGAAGTATCCGCTGCAGTGGTGGGACAGCCATCGTCCACGATCACGGTCATGCCGTTCACCGTGCCGATACGCAGGGGGCGCTCCACGCCGTTTGCGTCCGTGTACTTGAGGAAGTCCAGAAGTTTCAGACCAGCCATGTTCGTGGCGACCTTGCTGTGCATAAACACGAGCTGGAAAGCGTCCTGATTGTCGCCCACGGCCTTCTGGATAGCGTCACCGATGGTGGTAGCGCCCATCTTGTTCGCGTCCGCAACAGTGGTGGAAGCGGAAGACAGGTCGGTGGTGTGGTTCGCCCAATCGGCAAACTCACCGCTGCCGGTCACGCCGAAGACCGCATTGAGGATTTTCAGCATGATGGACTGGCGCTGCTTCTGCCAATACTTGGACACCTGAGACACGATCTGCTGCATGGGGTCGGCACCGCTGTTGTAGTCAACGATGAAGTCCTTCTCCTTCCAGCCGTGAGCACGACCGAACACGATACCGTTCTGAGCGCCGCCAGCGGGGTCGGTCAGGGTGATGTCGGTTGCGCCATCGTAGTTCTCAGGAGTACCGCCGATGATCTTGTAGAAGGGCAGGGTGTAGAAGTCAGAACCGTTGGCAATCAGCCGTGCCAGCTCTGCATTCGGGGCGACTGCGCCGCTCTCAAACATAGCGGTCAGGGTGGGGTCTTTCGCATTTGCCCAGTTGTAGTTAAACAGCTCAGGGTCAAACGGAAAACCGAGATAGGTAGCCATAGTGTTTTACCTCCATAATTACTTCAAAATTGTCTGCCAGTCAGAGTGTTCCTTGACAAACTCCATCTGGGCTTTGGTGTCGAGTTTCAGAAAATCAGCCTTGGTCATCTCGCCGCCCTTGCCACCGGCAGGGGGCTTGGGGGTATCTTTCAGAACCTTGGCTTTTACATCTTTCTCATACTGTTCCAGAAACTTCTTCTGTGCGGCAAAGACCTTATCCATCTCACCGTTCGCCATAGCGGTAGCGGCTTCGGTTGCCAGCGGCTCAGGATAACCCTGCGCGGCGAAACTCGCCTTGTAACTGGAAATGGTCTTCTCCTTTTCCAATCCCGCCAGCTTGTTCTTCATTTCCTCGAACATCTGCTCATTTTCCAGATTCTTGCGTTCTTCCTCAGAAAGCAGCTCGTTGTGCTTCTTTTTCCAAGACGCAAGCTCGGAAGCAGTCTTGTCAAAGACATCTTTCTTCACATAGCCGGTATAATCAGGGTCGGGAAACTCGTAGTTTGCGAGGGCTTCCGCTTTCTGCTCTGCGGTCATATCCGCAAAGCCCTCAATGGTGGAAACATCAATCTTTGCCATACAATCGTTCCTTTCTGCGCTTTTAGAGTGCATCTCCGCACTATATCTTTGTGTTTACGGTTCTCTCCGTTTTGTGATTTAAGGCTTCTCTGCCTATCCAACGCCTTACGGCGATTAAACCAAAAGAAAAAGGGCTACCAATACCTTTTCGGTATCAGTAGCCCGTAATGGCTGTCCCTACCGCCTATGCGATAGGCTGTTCATATTTCTTTTTGCTGTTGATCGCCCACACGACCACTTTTTCATGGCGCTCGGCAATCTCAACGGTCTTTCCCGCAGTCAAGATTTCCTCAATCTTCCTGACCGCTTCCGGGGTCAGGCGGATTTTCCTCTCCATCAGGATTGACCTCCTTCTGCTTGCCGACAAGTTCAGCTGCCTTTTTCTCCTGTTCCTCGGCATAATCCATACTCATACGGTACGCAAGCTGCGGGTCGGAGAACATACCGCAGTGGGTAAAGGCCAGAACGGGAGCAATCTTGGGATTACTGAGCATAGTGGTCAATACGGTCGCTTTCTGAGCAATATTCTCATAATTGCGGCGAGTAAAGCGAACCTCCACATTCGACAATTTCAATTCCAGATCACTCAGATCGGAACAGATATGCAGAACCAATCTCAAGAATTCCTTTTCGGAGAGCTTGAACATCAGCTCGGAGTCCTTAGCTCTGGCTTCCGCCGCCGACCAACCGTCACGCATGATGACCGCAGAACCCGTATCGCTGGTAGAAGTACCACCGTTTCGGTTCGGCATACCGCAGATCGTCAGCACCGTGTTATAGAGGTGATCGACCAGCGTTTGTGTCTGGCTCTGGTTCAGTTCGGAGGTCAGATACTTGATCTCCGCCTTAAACTGCGGGTCAATGTCCTTGAACTTAATCGCGCCCTCGTCCCGCAGCTTGGAAAAATCATCGCCGGAAATGTCAACATTGTGAAACAGCATGAGCGCCTGAACGAACTGTTCTACACCGTCAAGACGATTGCTGTCTACCGTATTGATAGCGTCCAGCAAAGGAAGGACGATCTCGAAAGCACCCAACCGAGCGTTGTTCGCCGGGTATTCGATAATGGGAATACCAAGTGACTGAGCTTCTTCCCGGACGATCATATTCTGATTTTCAACCTCGAAATAGCGGTCTTTCGTATAAATGCTGTAAATCACCGCACCGTCCGACCGCTGAATGTACTTCACACCCATTACAGGAGGTTCCCCGATGGAATTGGCATACACCACGAAAGCAAACCGAGGGTCGAGGGTGTAAATCTCGAAGGGAGCTTCATCGCTTTCCCTCTCAAATGCGCTGTCAGGAAGCACCATGCGGTATGCCGTGCCGCAGATGTGGAACCAATCTGCCAGTTCCTTATCCTTTGCTGCCTTATCCTCAGAAAGACAGTAACCGTTCAGAGTGGTGATCTTGTCGGCAACCATCTTATCATCACTTCGGCTGACATACTGAATGGGTTCCCCCATCAGATAGCCGACCTTGAAAGACACGATCTCATTGGCACGGTTCTCGACCACATTGTTTTGAATCTCAGGGCGGACTTCCTTTTGACGGTTCAAAATCGGCTGTCTGCCTTTGTAGTAGGCATAGAGGTATTCCATATCCGCCTTGTTTGACCAATGCGTGATAAGTGCCTTTCTCAGCACGTCCAGCACATTGTCCCGTGTGATTTCCGTCACATCGGTAAAGATTTTCTTACGACCGAAACAGCCCAAGACAGAATACCTCCTCTCCACCTATTTTCTCTCTTATCATTATACTAAACTCTCCAATGCTTGTCAATAGTAAACTCTTAATTATACCATTCGCCACATTGAAAGTAAAGAACTCAAACAGGCCGCTTGAAAACCTCCACCTTGCCCCCGGACAGCATACGGATTTCGTTCTCCAACAGAGAGAGGGAGTCAGGAGCGTCATCATGCGGAACCTTACCGGAGCGGGTATATGTGGTCACTTCCTTCATGAAGTTCCAATACTGACTTCCCCGCTTGTAGGTAGAAGGGTGCTTGAAGTAGAAGTTCTTCTTGATGTTGTCAGAAGCGAACTCAATACGGGTCTGCTTGTTGGAGATCGTGCGCTTCGTGCGGATACCCACGGAGTACCCACGCTCACGAATGATCTGGTCAACATCTCTGGCATAATACTGACCGGCGTTGTTGGACTCAAAAACAGCAGAAGCAACTTTATTTTCAATCAGGCACTTGGCGCATTCCGGCTTTGTCACCTCAGCGGGGGAGTCATCAAAGACAACATCGACGATATACACATCGCTGCCGTAAATCTTCGCCACCGGCATGGAGGTCGAGTCTGAGCCGCTTTCCGCCGTATCGCCAACGGCGATGATGGTATCCGGGTCACGGTCTTTCGGCAGCTCAAAGAAGTAGTTCAGCTCGTCCTTGTTGAACAGCAACCCCTTTGCTTCAAAGGGCTGTTGCTGGAACTCGCTCTCAAACTGCTCTGCGCTCAGAAGCTCCCGCTGCTCCCGGAAGTAGGCGGTGGTAAAGACCTTCTTGCCCTCCCGCTTGTATTCATAATTGCTCTCGTCCGTCACGAGATCGAGGGCGGGTATCTCAATCGCTCTCCAAGCCCAGCCCTCCCGCTGTGCGTGTTCCTGCACACGACCGATGGGGTCATACAGGGAATAGCGAGTGCCGGTAAAGACCATCGGCGTACCTTCAATGGCACGACCCATAATATCGCCGGAGATCACTTCCCACTTGTCATCAAGCCGCTGGCGGTTCTTCGCTTCCTCACGACCTTCCACACAGTCATCCATTATCAACGCGTTCGTGGCTTCTGACAAACCTACCTGTCGAGCGTCGATGGAACGGCACATGATGGTGGGGAAGCGGGATTTGTTCTTGAGATTGATAATTTTCGTATCGGCGTTAGTCTGTACCAGTCTTGCGTCCGGGAACACATCGTAAAACAGATACTCGTTCGGTGTCTGCAAATACTCAATACATCCGTTATAGAAGCTCTTAACGAGGTCATCACCCGTTCCCTCCATGAGTGTAGAACGGTCAGGGAACTTGCCCGAAAGCATATTCACAAAGTTAATTTCCGTCTGGCTCTTCCCGGTTCTCTTGGGCATCGAGATTGTCAGTAGCCGCAATTTCCCATCCAAAATATCCTGATACCCCTGTACCATCGGTTTGAGATAGTGCTTGCGAGGGACATAGAACCGTTTTTCAGGCTTGCGGTCGAGTTCAATGTATGTCATGAAAGAGTCAAAATCATGGGGTGCTTCAAAGAGAAGACACCGCCGCCACTGTTCATAGAACTTCGCCCCGCCGCCACGAACTACCTGATCTGCGGAGAGTGCCAGCAGCTCCTTGTTCGCCTTATGTGCCGCCGAGAAATCCTCGGTTTCCCACTCCCGACATAGAGAAAAAAGGTCGCTGTACGCCCCGGCATCTCCCGGTCGGCGGTCGATCACAGCTCGGATAGAGCCTGCCAGTTTTTCATAATTCATGTGCATTTCCTTTCCAACAAAAAAACGAGCTACCCGTGTATTTCTACACAGATAGCCCGTCATGGCTGTTACTCCCGCCCTTGCAGAAGCCTTATTTATTTAGTTTCAGCAATTCGGCTAATACATAAAACGGAAACAACAGAAGGAGCAATAGAACGTACATCACACACCAACCTTTCTTACTCGATCATACCATGTAGACCGACTAATGCCGAGTTCCCGGCAGCAGTCCGCCACGGTAATAAGACCGTCTTTTTGTTTTTGAGCGAGTTTTTCAAACTGCTCAATCATCGTCTTTATACGTTACACCTTCATCCTCTCCGTCCAAGACAAACTCACCGTCAGTGTTAATTGACTCAACTACGAGTTCTGCGTCTAAAGCGTCAAGCCAACGAATGAATGTTTCGAGTTTAATACTCATACCGTCATTACGAGAAAGCAAATTAGAAATACTACTTTGATTTTTATAGCCGAGCTTACACGCCAACCCCTCCTGTGTTAGACCAAGTTGTTTTGACAAGGCTATTACAACCTCTTTAGCTGTCATAACAATCCACTCCCTCGAAATAAAAATTCACTCTTTCTTAAATTGTGTTCCGAATCAATCAATATTGTCGTATTCGTGATGGAACAGGGTCATATCGCCGTCACAAATCTCTTTCATCTTTGCCCTATATTCTTTGACTGTGTACTTCGACTGCTGCAAGCCAAGTTCGGCGAGGGCAAGGCGCTTTTGTTCACGCAATTTCTGAGTAACTTCCCTTCGTAAAGCCGCCTTATCGAGTTTGTCGAGAAATCTGGGATTTTCAAGAGAGTGGTCACGAATAATGTCAAGTACCTGTTCATCGGTCATTTTGGTCATGTTACTTCCCCTCTCTCATCTTTGCCACTTCGTCTTCTGGTACGGGAACTTTATCTGTTACATCAAACGGAAACCTACCGTGTTTGACTGCCGGGATTTCGGAAAATTCGTCCTTTTTCAAAATCGGCTCATGAACACCCTTAACCCAGTTCATATCACCATACTTATACAGCCCCTCGTAAAACGGACGATTTTTGAGAATACCCTTGATTGTAGACACTTGAAACCTCTTCCCAGAGCGGGTCTGGTATCCAGCCTTTTCCAGCAGCTCCGTGATACCCAGCATGGAAACGCCGTCCTCGTTCTTCTCGAAGATGAACTTCACGATAGGAGCTTCCTGCTCGTCAATGGTGAGAACACCATCAACTACCTTGTAACCGTAGGGACGGCGACCGCCACTGTACCCACCGCAGGAAGCCTTAATAGAGCGCCCTTTACTGGTACGTAGAGCGATGTTCTTCCGCTCCTGCTCCGCCACGAATTGAAGCAGCGCACGGTAGATGTTGGCGAATTCATTGCCCTCGGTGAAACTCTCCTGTGTACTCAGGAGCTTGATGTTCCGCCGTTCCAAAACATACAGGTAGTAGAAGTACAGCTTGGTATCACGAGCTACACGGTCATTCTTAAACACGATCACCGCTTCGTAGGGAGGATTGGTCACGTCCTCGCCGTACAGAATGGCGTTCAGGCCGGGTCGGTCATCTTTAACGCCGCTGATCTCGTCGATTTTCCAATCCACGATGTTGTAGCCGTTGTCATTGGCGTAGAGAAGAATGGCCTGCTTCTGAACCTCGATACCGTATTTGTCATCATCAGCCTGCCGCTCGGTGGAGACTCGGATATAGCCGATTGCGTTTTTGAATGTCATCATGGAAATCACCTCTTGCATATAAGGTAGCATAAGTAAATGTAATTGTCAATAGGTAAATGCAAATTAGCCTTTTTATTTTTTGCGGGTATTTTTCAGCTCACCCCGCCTTCGCTGCCGCTGGCATATCCCCCGCCCCCGGCACCCATTCCCGCCGATCAAATCAGGCCGAAAAAGCGCAAAAAGAACCGCCCCGGAATAGCACCGGGGCGGGGTATTACTTATTCAATTTCAATATTTCAATCAGGATTTGCACCGGCAGCAAAAGCAACAAAAGAATTAAATACACGCTTTCACCCCCTTTATATTTCCATTCTCGCAAATTCCTTCATCTCTGCGGCGAGGTCTTCCGGGCTATTTGCCCATCTGCTGACCCATTCCGGGAAATGATGAGAAAGATAGCTTTCGAGGTTGTCGAGGTTGTCCGGCTTGGTGGCTATGAGCTTTATAGCTCCTACGAAATCCGCCGCCGCTTT
>OQWM01000780.1_pt1 | contig 21155 bp, 18 predicted proteins | sample 1691531 | NCBI WGS metagenome assembly OQWM01 (sample SAMN03418257, study PRJEB22391) | human gut metagenome | biome: human-gut; feature: organic feature; material: feces | host: Homo sapiens | place: Tanzania | collected 2013-01
TTCTATTATGGAATGCTTACCATCAAGGGATTCTTCATTTTCGCCATCATCTGCGGCGTGATTTATGCGACTTCCTTCCTCACCGTATACGCAGCCAGCAAGGGATTTGAAGAACCTTCCTATAAGCTGGACAAGAACAGCCAAGACGAGAGAATTAAGGAAGAGGCGGAGAAACAGAGCGTGGGCGCCATCCTGAAGGCGCTGGTTACCAACAAATACGCCCTGTTCGTATGCGTGGTAAACATCATGTTCATGATCTATAACGCGCTGAACGGTGCGTCCATGGTATACTACCTGCAGTACAACCTGCACAACACCAACCTGATGGGTGTATATTCCACCATGTCGTCGGTTATCAGCTTTGTTGCTATCGTGGGAATGGGATACATGGGCAAAAAATTCGGAAACGCCATGTCCTGCTCCATCTCCAGTGTCGCACTGGTGATCAGCTTCGGACTCCGTTTCATCACCCACGATGCCAGCCTGCCGATCCTGTTCTTCTGCTGGGGCTGTGAAGGCATCGGCGTGGGACTGTTCGCACAGATGATTTATCAGTGCGCACTGGATTCCATGACCTACGGCGAATGGAAGAGCGGCGTGGACAACGGCGGAACCATCATGTCCATCTTCACCTTTGCACAGAAAGCCGGACTGGCCGGCGGTGGAATCCTGGCAAGCTCCCTGCTCACCGCATTCAACTACCAGGCATCCGCTGCTGAACAGAGCCAGACGATTCAGAACCTGTTCTTTGCTGAAATCGTTACCATTCCGCTGGTAATTTTCATCATTCTGGTGTTCGCATTCTATCGTCTGTCCAAGCTGGAGAAGCAGCTGCCGGCAATGCAGGCGGAAATCGATGCCCGCAAGGCAGCGGAAGGAAAGCTCATCGAGGAAATCGAGAGCGAAGAAGCTCCTGCCGAAACCGCCGTCAGAAAGGAGGACACTATGGAAAAGATAAGGGCGCTATCCAAAGCGCAATTGGCCCAAAGCGAATTTGATATCCGCAGCTATCATTTCATCACGGAAACAGGAACTTTTACCGCATATTTGGACTTGAAGATATGGGGAAAGCGTTGCCTGGAATGCTTCTTCACATTCGCGGATGGCAGGAAAATCGTTGCCTGTACGTTTCCGGAGGCGGATTATCTGGGCCTTGCGGATATTCCGATTGGTACAAATCTGAGATTGACCTTTGAAGAAACGGTAAGAAGCAAACGTATCTATCTACGGAAGGCTGAGGCTGTCCTGTAGTGTAACAAGCAGGGAATTTGTGTGCCACAAGTTCCCCTTCAAGCCCAGAAACTGGGCTAATCTTTGGGGCGTTCCCCAAACCCCCGAACAAGAAAGACATAAGGAGCTGATTTATGAAGAAAGAAAACAGAATCGCTTTTCGGGTCACAGGCCTGGAGAAAAAGAGAATTACGGTGCTTGCCAAGAAATGCAACCTAAGTGTAAGTGAGTACGTAAAGCAACGGGCATTGGGGTATGCGCCGCAGCCAGTTCTCCCAGAAGTCATATTTCCCCTGCTGGAAAAGATTGGCCAATTGCAGGATTTAACGGCATCCCCGGAAACAGATGCTGCCATCTGTACGCTGCTGAAAGAGATCTCAGATACCCTGCTTCTGCCCAGAAAGGAGGGCGTACCCTGGCCGTTACCGGATTCTGGCCTGTAAAGGGGCAGCTGAAAGCGGTGTTGGATTATGCGGACAATCCGGACAAGACCACACCCCAGCGGTACTTAGACAGTGACCTCTACGACACACTGAAATACGTCGCCAACGATGCCAAGACGGACCGCACCATGTTCGTGGCTGGGATCAACTGCTCCAAGCAGAATGCCTATGGGGAGATGGTGGCCGTTCAGAAACGCTTTGGAAACCGTGGCAGCGTGGTGGCCTATCACGGAATCCAGAGTTTTCGGGCGGGGGAGGTCACGCCGGAGACGGCCTTTGAGATCGGCAAGGAAACGGCCCGCCAGATGTGGGGAGACTGGTATCAGGTGCTTGTGACGGTGCATCTGAACACCGAAAACATCCATTGCCACTTTGTTGTGAATCCGGTTTCGTTCAAAGACGGAAGCAAATTTCAGAACAAGATAGGCGACCACAAGGAGCTGCGCAAAATCTCAGATGCCATCTGCCGGGAGCATGGCCTGTCGGTGCTGGAAAACAGTGACTTCTATAAGCACGAAAAGAAAGCCTATTGGCTTCACCGGCAGGGCAAGAAAACCCACCGGGATATGCTGCGGGAGGATGTGGAATACTGCCTGACCTATGCCAAGAACTGGGAGCAGTTTGAAAAGCAGATGGTCTCCAGGGGTTATTCCATTGACCGGGTACGGCTTTCTGTCAAGGCAGCCAATTGGCAGCGGCCCGTCCGCCTGTCCTCTCTGGGGTATACCAAAGAGGCACTGCGGAGTCGGTTTGACGAGAATTTCTATTCCAATGATTTTAGGCAGAAGTGGAATACCCATTTGCCATATAAGCCGAAGAAATTTCCGTTGGAGTTGGAAATGGAGCGACTGGCATTCACCATTGAACACAGCCACAATACGGAAGAAGTCTTGGTGGACACGGTGCTTCTACTATTGATTCTGGTAGTTGAGCTGGTACTGCAAACCACAGATGTGATACTTCTCTCTCCTGACCTGCGGGCGGCAGCAAAGGACCTGGAAAGCTACCGTGCGGACTACCGCTTTCTACAGGAAAATGGAATTCACACGATGGCCCAGTTGGAAACCGCAATCCCGGACATCCAATTCCAGATTGGTGAGCTGGAAGCGGAACGCAGTAAAGCCGACAACACCCGCCGCAGGGCAAGGACACCGGAGGCACAGCAAGAGGCCAAAAACCGCAAAAAGGAATTCACCCAGAAAATCGCGCCGCTGCGGAAAAAGCTGCGGCAGGCGCAGAAGATTCTGGATGAGTCCCCACATTTATACGAACTATTGCAAGAAGAACACCGCCTGGAACAGGCGGCATATCAAAGATTCAGAGAAAGGATGAAATGAGAATAGATAACAATTTATGTAAACCTGTTGCGATTTCAATTGAGAAATTGCACCCATTTGAGGACCACCCTTACAAGGTTCTTGACAACGAAGAAATGGAGGCATTGGCCGAGAGCATTCACACAGAAGGTATTCTCTCCCCGCTGATCGTCCGCCCATTGGCTGACACAGACGAATACGAAGTGATCAGCGGTCACCGCAGATTACACGCAGCACAAAGGGCAGGGCTTTCGGAGATCCCTGCCTTTGTCTATGAAATCAGCCGGGAGGAAGCGGCGATTATGCTTGTGGACAGCAATTTACACCGGGAGCATATCCTGCCCAGTGAAAAGGCATTTGCCTACAAGATGAAAATGGAGGCAATGAGTCGCCAAGGGCAACGCACAGATATAACTTCCAACCAAGTTGGGCGGAAGTTGGAAACAGCGGAAATAATTGGGAATACAAGCGGAGAAAGCAAGAATCAGGTACGGCGATATATCCGCTTGACCTATCTGCTACCAGAATTGCTACAGCTTGTCGATGACGGCAAAATCGCCCTCACCCCCGCCGTGGAGTTGAGCTACCTCCCAGAAAAAGCCCAGACCTGTCTCCTGGAAGAAATGCGCCGCAACGACTGCACCCCATCCCTTTCTCAGGCTATTCGCCTGAAAAAGGAATACCAGGCAAAGACTCTGACCGTGCCGAAACTGCGCTCCATTATGGGCGAGGAAAAGGCAAATCAGAAAGATCGATTGAAAATCCCCATGGAACGTATCCGCAAATTCTTCCCCAATAGCTACACGCCTATCCAAATTGAGGAGGCGGTTATAAAGCTCTGTGAGAAGGACTACCGCCGACGAACCGAACAGGAACGATAGGGGGCTGCTGATGGAAGCAGAAGTATTGAATACCTCTACCCCGGATATGAAAACCGTAACCCGGGACGATTCCACACATATCCCCGACTTCGCAATTGAAAGGCTGGCACGGTTCTTCCTCCCTCTGATGCAGGCTTCTCTATCCGAAAAGTCCGCCGTACATTTGCAGCGAGATCAGAAAGACGATATGATGCACGGGAAGGAGGTATCAGCATGAACGCAGTCATTTACGCCCGCTATTCTTCGGATAACCAGCGAGAGGAATCCATTGAGGGACAGCTTCGGGATTGCCGGGAATACGCGGAGCAAAACAAGCTGGCGATTGTCGGAAACTATATTGACCGGGCATTGTCTGCCAGAACGGCAGACCGCCCGGATTTTCAGAGGATGATCCACGACAGCGAAAAGCGGTTGTTTGACGTGGTTCTCGTATGGAAGCTGGACAGATTCTCCCGTGACCGATATGATAGTGCCCATTACAAACACATTCTGAAAAAGAACGGTGTGCGGGTCGTATCAGCCAAGGAAGCAATTGCGGACGGCCCGGAAGGAATCATTCTGGAATCCATGCTTGAAGGCATGGCGGAATACTATTCTGCAGAACTGGCGGTTAAAGTGCGCCGTGGCCAGCGGGAAAACGCAATGAAGTGCCGGAATAACGGCGGCACACTGGCATACGGGTATTCTGTGAACAAGGAAACCGGAGCGCTGGTCGTGAATCCCAAAACAGCCCCTATCGTACGGGAGATTTTCTCCCGCTACGACAAGGGCGAGCTAATCAAGAACATTGTGAAGGACTTGAATGCCAGAGGCTTGCGCAACAATTTCAACAGGCCGTTCCAGGCAAGCGCCATGACGCTTCTTCTAAAAAACAGAAAGTATATTGGTGACTACTGCTATGGAGATATGATTATTCCGGGCGGCGTTCCGGCTCTGGTTGAAAAAGATGTATTTGAAAGGGTGCAAAGACGGATGGAGGCCAATAAGAAATCTCCGGGAAGGGCCAAGGCAAAGGAGGAATACCTGCTGTCCGGAAAGGTGTTTTGCGGCACCTGCGGCGGCCATATGGTCGGTGAATGCGGAAAAAGCAGGAACGGCACAATCTATTACTACTACAAGTGCATTAACGCAAAGCATGGGCATACCTGCAAGCGAAAAGCAATTAAGCGGGATTGGCTGGAACGTGCAGTGGTTGTAGAGACTGTAACCAAAGTACTCACCGATGAGGTCATTGACCGGGTAGCAGATGCCATCATTGCCATACAAGGGCAGGAGAATCCAATGATTCCCTCTATCAAAGAACAGCTCCGTGCGTGCGATAACAGCCTGAAAAATCTTCTGAAAGCGATTGAAGCGGGCATTTTTACGCCCACCACCAAGGAACGAATGGAAGAACTGGAACGGCAGAAAGAGGAGCTGAATGTCAGCCTGATCCGTGCCCAGATGGCGCAGCCGGTGTTCACCAAGGAGGAAATCGTGAAATGGATCAGCCGCTTCAAATACGGCAGCATCAACGACAAAACTTATCAGCGAGAGATCATCGATACATTTTTGAACTCTGTGTATGTGTATGATGATAAAATTGTGTTTACCTACAATTTCCGGGATCATGCGGAAACCGTGACCCTGGACGAAATTGAATATGTGTTTTGTTCGGATGTGAACGACTGTCCCCCACCAATAAAAAGAGGACATCCGTAGGGTGTCCTCTTTTTATTGGTATCGAGAGTGGATTCGAACCCATCTAAATCCAACAGGCCGGTGGCCTGTTGGGAAAACCAGTTCGCAAACTGGTTTTCTCCTTATTGCTTTGCCGTGCAAAGCAAGCCATCGAATCCACCTTCCCCCCGTTCCGGATACCGCCAGCCCACCTCAAAAGCTGCCCCCTCGGAAGACATCGCCCTTGGCGGTGTCTTTTTTGCTGCCGAAAGGCATGTTCGGAACTTTCACCCTGGAGAACGGGCGCTCACCGGGCGCACCAAAAGGAAAAGCCTGTGCCACGCAAATTGGCGACACACAGGCTTTTGCAATACTATAAAGTTCCCAACAATTCTTCCGCGATCTCCCGGCTTTCCAGTCGCATGATGTTGTCCTCCACGTCTTCCCGGGACAGGAGGTTCATGCTGCCATACCAGACGACGGTTTCGTCTATCACCGCAAAATGCAGGCAATTGTCCTGGACAAAACGAACGTCACAGCCTCCCATGCGCGGTGAGAAGCTTTTGGACATCGTATTCCATGGACGGGCCTCCGATTATTGCAGCGCGAGTTGCGTATTCTAGCAGTTACAAAGTGCGCAGCCAACACCGTATCCGGCGTGACCGATTCGTTGGACAGATGCTTGTTATTCATCGATACCATGACGGCACGATTTTACGCATACTGTCATACCAAAAAAAGGATCATTTTCACTTGATTGAACATCGTATCCACTTCCTCCTGGCCGAAAGGTATCGCCCAGGATACGGATGCAAGGGCGTTGCCTGCGATGTAGAGTGCAAGCAGTTTCCAAAATTCCAGGGACTTCTGTATTTTTACGATTTCAATTTATACACACGGTTCCTGTTCCCGCCTTCAGTGGAAACCGTTCCATCCTCTACCATTTCGCCAAGGATTCGTCTTGCTCTTGCATCTTTCACACCAAGCATCGACGCAATATCTACGCATTTCGCCAACGTATGATCCGTCAGATATTCCAGGATGGCGGTCTTCTGGCTGGCAGTTTTGAGTTGCCGAATTTTATTGCTGCTTTTTGTCGCTACTTTTTTATCGCTACTCTGCTTTAGTAGCGATAACGATAATGTAATACGATCCGGCTCAGCAGATTCCTTTATAACAGGTTCCGGCCATCCCTGCTCCCGCCAAACTCGAAAAATATTGGGGATACCGCTTCCGGCACGTTCTCCAATGATGATTTCCTCCATCGGTTTTCCTCATCCACAAAACTTTATCGCTGTTTTTTCTTGTCTGGATGCAGCCTATCTTATTTTTTACACCCGTATAATTACTTTACCACACTCAGAAGGCAATGTCCATTCTGAAGCCCATTTTGTTTTCTTTCCATTCCTCTCTTTTCCGCAAAATAATTGAAAACGGTCCTGATGCTTGTTCGCCATTGCACATGCGGGAGGATCATAAGCAAGATAATAGGCACGTTCAGGTGAAAATTCACTTCTGTCCTGTTTCATGCCCTCCTTAAATTTTGCTTCTTGCACCTCCGCCTGGTCCTACAGTATGATAAACTCCCGGTGGATCGTTAGGGAATCCACCGGGATGGTTTCTTTCTCTGCCAATAATACCGGATACCACAGCACGCCCTGGGGTTATGTCTCTCCGGGTACATCTTCCGCATCCATCACCCGGTAACCTGATGTACGCAAACGCTCTGTAAAAATGCTGCCAATGTGTGCAGAATATACCAACATCTGCAGCTAGCAGCATTCCGTATCGGGCATACCCTTACTTTCCAAAGGTATTTTCCCTCATATACCAGCTGCCGCGGGTGAAATCGGGCACGCATACCACCGAACCGCCGGTCAGGATGGACTGCTCACTGAGGGCACTGATGCTCATCAAAGTGGCAGTGTCGTACACGTCAATGGGCACGGGTTGTTTCTCCCGCACCGCTTCCAGAAAGGCCCGAATCACCAGATAGTCCATGCCGTCGTGACCGCCGCTGGGGGTGTAATTTTTCCAGAGAGGGTGCTGATAGCTTGTCTCAAACTCTTTGGCATTTCCCCAGAGCTTCTGGGGAGCAAACTCGTATTCCGGACCCCGGTGTTGGTCATCCAGGTACACGGTGTCCCCATCCTCGGCATAAAAGCCCTTAGTGCCCCGGACGGTAAAGCCTCGGGAATAGGTGCGGGGCAAGGTGGTATCCAGGGTCAGAACGATGGTCTGCCCCTTGGCGCATTTCAGCACAGTAGTCACCACGTCCCCCTGGGCAAATTCCGCCTTGGTCAAGGGGTCTTCCGGAGTGCATTTTTCCAGAGCGTATTCGTGGAGCCCTCTGGCGCAGGAGGCTGTAGAGCTGAGGGAGACGATACGGTTGCCGCAATTGATGTCCAGCACCTTGGCAATTGGGCCAAGCTCGTGGGTGGGGTAATTCTCGCAGTTCCGGTTCAGGTAATTCCGCAGTCGATAGTGGCGGTTGATGTTGCCGGAAATAATCTCCTCCCGCAAGTCATGGTGGTAGCCTCCGGCGCAGTGGACGACGGATCCAAAAAGCCCCTGACGAACCATATGCAGCACCATCAGCTCCCGCTTGCCGTAGCAGCAGTTTTCCAGCAGCATGCAGGGCATTCCCGTCCGTTCCGAGGTGTCCACCAGCTGCCAGCAGTCCCGAAGCTCGTAGGCCCCACCTACCTCCAAACCCACGTATTTCCCGTTTTCCATGGCTTCCAGCGCCAGGGGAATGTGTTGCTCCCAGGAGGTCGCGATAATCACGGCATCGATTTCCGGATCACGGAGCATTTGTTCCGGGGCAGTACATTTCCGGGGATTCTTTCCCAGAAGCTGCCGTGCAAGCCTTGCTCCTTCCTCTCTCCGGTCGGCATAGGGATCGTACAGGGCAGTAAGCTCCATGTTGAGCTCCTGACACACCGGGGCTATGGCCCCCTCCAGCAGTGCCTTTCCCCGGGCACCCAGGCCCAGCAGGCCGATTTTTACAGTTTTAGGCATACAGTTCTCCTTTATATGGATCTTTTTAGGACGGGGATTCCTCGGGGCTGTATTTCCCCGGGGTCACGCCAACCTCTTTTTTGAATTTTTTGATAAAGTAGAAATAATCGTTGAACCCCACGGCCTCACTGATCTCTGCCAGGGTCAGGGAACTGGTCCGCAGCAGTTCCTTGGCCTTGGTGATCCGCAGTTCCGTTAAATACTGTGTGTAGGTCAGGCCCGTTTCGCTTCGGATCAACTGACTGATGTAGGAGGGATTTAAATGGAACTGTTCCGCAATTTTCTTGAGGGACAAGTCCTTCTCGTAGTTTTCTTCCAGATACCGCAGGATGGGCAGGAAGCTTCCCGCGCTTCCTGTAGGCTTTTGGGGAACCGCGGTAGTGACGATTTCCTGGGCAAAGGCCCCGAAGAGGACCGACAAGCAGCTATAGTCTGCGGGAAGCTGTTCAAAGCCATAGAGCATCCGTTCTCCCCTGCAATCACCGCCTCCAAAGGCCGGAGAGGAGGCTACCCGATTGCAGAACAAAAAGGCAGTGCGGATGTTGAAAATCCCGCCGCAATCTCTTTGAGACAGTTCTTTGAGCAGCCCCTTGAGCTTGGTGGGGTGCTGGGCACTGTCCTCCAAGCGGTCAAACACCGCTTTGGTCTCCTCATTTTCCTCCAAGCTCCGGCACAGGGTGGCCCGGCCGTTGATAAAGAATTGAAAGGCCATGGCAAGGGCATCCTCCACCCGGTTCCGCAGCAGCTCCGGAGCCGCCGGGTCTTGTGGCAGGCCGATGCCGCTTCTGCTGCCTGCCTGGGCGATGATAGCCCGGGCGGCCTGGGCATCCAGAGGGCGGTCTGAAAAATACAGGTACTTGTGCTTTCCCAGCTTATAACTCACCCGGGCCCCCAGCTTCTTTTCGATATTGTGGACTCCGAAGGAAACGGCGGTGTAGATTCGGGGGCTGTCGATGCCCAGGCCCTCAAAGGCGGCGGTGATCTCCTCCGGATTCCCACCCTCAATGAGGTCTAACAGCTCGTCGCTGTTGGCCCGGCTTCGCATGGCATTGCGCACCGCCGTCCGCAGCAGTCCCGTCAGATCTCCCGCGTCAATGGGCTTCAGGCAGTAGCCCAAAACCTGCAAATCGATGGCCTTTTGGGCGTAGGAAAAATCCGGATAGCCACTGAGAATGATGAGCTGCACATTGGGATTCCGCTCCCGCAGCTTCTGGCACAGGGTCAGGCCGTCGATGCCGGGCATCCGAATATCGGTGATCACAATATCAATGGGTAGACTTTCCGCCGCCCGCAGGGCCTGCATGCCGTCCTGCACCGCAACGGATACCATGAGCCCCAGCTGTGTCCAGGGAATGGCGGTTTGCAGATGGCGCAGGACCTTGGCCTCGTCATCCGCCAGCATTACATTCAGCATGGGTACTCCTCCTTTGGACTTGCTGGCAGGGTCAGAATTTGCTTCGTGCCGCAGCCGGGGTCGCTTTCCAGCCGCAGGCCGTAGCCGCTGCCGTATTGCAGCCGTACCCGGCAGGCCACGTTCATGAGGCCCACATGGCTGTTGGTTTCGTTGATGCTGGAGGGAGGATCATCAAGCCGCTGCCGCAAAACCTCCAGCTCCTCCGGGGGGATGCCCACGCCGTCATCATACACGCTGATGATCAGCCGGTCCTCCTCCACCCGGGCGCCGATATACACCGTGCCCGCCCCCTGCTTGGGCTCAATGCCGTGGTGTACAGCGTTTTCAACCAGGGGCTGCACCAGCAGCTTCATCACCGGCACCCCCAGGGTGTTGTCCCGCACACTGGTAATAACGTTCAGCTTGTCCGCAAACCGCAGCCGCTGCACCGTCAGGTAGGCTTGCACCGTTTCCAGTTCCTGCCGGAAGGGCACCGTGGCCGCCCCTTTTACATTATAGCGGAACAGCTTTCCAAGAGCCGATACGGCATCGGTGATTTCGTGGACTCCCCGTTCCGCCGCCAAAGAGTTGATGGATTCCAGGGCGTTGTAGAGAAAATGGGGATTGATCTGACTGCGCAGAAAATCCAGCTCCGCCTGTTTCCGGGCAAGCTCCGATTCATATAAGGTCACAGTGGTATTCTGAAGTTCCTGAGACAGCTGAGCCTGCCGGTCCAAAAGCTCCTGAAAAGACCTGTTCAGGCTCTGGACCTCCCCGCAGCCCACAATGGTCACCGGGGGCTTGGGCTCTGCCGGAGGCTGGTCCTTCAAATAGAGAATGTGTTGGCTTAGAGTATGGATGGGGGTGACCACGCTTTTGCGCAGATGCAGCATCAATAGTCCCAGCACCACCAGCACCAGTGCCGCCACGATGAGGAACACCGTCATGGTCCGGTTCACGTCCCGGGTCAGCAGTACACGATCCAGAACGCTGAGAATGTACAGCTCCGTCCCCGCCACCCGGCTGGCGTAAATACGATAGCCGGGAATATCCTGAACCATGTTCTCCTGGGACAGGGCGTTTTTGTCCCAATGGGAGAGGATTTCCCGGCTCAGCTCCGGGGGACAGTTGAAGGACACGGCGTTTTCCCCGTCCGCCAGAATGAAGTAGGCCCCCAGGCTGTCCTTGGAGGGCAGGGTAATGGGGGATTTCCGCAGGTCCAGGGAGAGAAACACTGTTCCGAGCAGCTGGCCGTAGGATTCGTTGTTGTGCATACCATACATATTCTGGGCAAACACCAGCCGGACCTCGTTGGATTTTTTCAGAGTGGTAAGGGGTGAGGGCTGCAGCCCCAGGCACTTGGCCCCGTAGACCTTGTCCATCCGGCCCCGGAAGCTCTGGAGCGTCGCGGCATCAAAAAAGTTGGACCAGCTCATATTGGGGGAAGCCAGGGCAATATCCGTGATGTCCTCATTGAGAAAGGAATAGGATAAAAACTGCATTTGAAGGGCATTGATATACTCCGGTGTCCGACTGGAATAGGGGGTCAGCAGAAACTCTTCCATATCCGGCTCAAACATCAGATTGACCAATATGGAATCCGCCCGGCGAACGATATACTGAATTTCCGCGTCAAAGCTTTGGGCCGTTTCCCGGGCGTAGGAGGCGGCGTTTTCACTCATGATCCTATAGATATAGTTGTATCCCCAGACCGACAGCAGCAGGGTCAGCGACAGCAGGCAGGTCACAATATGGAGATACTGCTTCAATATGGATTTTTCAAACAGTGCTCCCATACCTCACGCCCCTTTCTTCAGAGCCAAAATCGTTTTTCTTCCCACAGTATAGCACATTCCGGCAAAAAACAATATGGACAAATCGTTTTTCCACCTAAAGCCTGTCCATATTTTTTAGTTTCTTTTTGACATTCTGCATAGATTTTTTCCAGAAATGAAAAAAGAACAGAGCAATTTGCCATGATTTCTCCATACCAATTCTTTTCCAAACGGTGTATACTTGCAGTAACAAAAGAGGAAAGGATTGTTGGGATGAAACGCAATACAACAAAAACACAGCCACAGATACAGCCCCAGAGCCGGGAAGCATTGATCCGCAGGCGGCTTTGGAATGACAGGCTGCTGTATCTGATGCTGATCCCGGTGCTTATATGGTATGCGGTGTTCTGCTACCTGCCCATGGGGGGCATTACCCTGGCGTTCCGGGAATACCGCTATGATATGGGCCTGTGGCACAGCCCCTGGGTGGGTCTGGCCCACTTTAAGACCATGTTCAAAGACACGGAGTTCTGGCGAGCCTTTCGGAACACGCTGATTTTCAGCTTCGGAAAGCTGCTGTTTCACTTCCCCGTGCCCATCATCGTGGCCATCCTGCTGAATGAGATCCGCCACCCCAGGGTGAAAAAGTTCTTCCAGACCGTTTTCACCTTCCCCCACTTCATCTCCTGGGTAGTGCTCTCCGGCATCCTCATCAACATGTTTGCCTCCAACGGCATTGTCAACCAGATTTTTGGCGCCCTGGGCTGGAAACGGGTGGCGCCGCTTATGGGGCTTACCACCTTCCGCCCCTTTATCTGGGTCTCCAACATCTGGAAGGAATTCGGCTGGGACTCCATCATCTATATGGCGGCCCTGACCAACATCGATCCCCAGCTCTATGAGGCGGCGGACATCGACGGGGCCAACCGGTTCCAGAAAATGCTCCATGTGACCTGGCCCGGCATCCGGGGCACCGTGTGCATCATGCTGATTTTGCAGATCGGCAGCATTATGAGCGGCGCGTCCTTTGACCAGATTTTCAACCTCTATTCTTCCCCGGTGTATCCCGTGGCGGATACCATCGATACCTATGTCTACCGCCAGTCCTTCATGCGGGGCACCAACTTCGGCTACACCACAGCCATCGGCCTGTTAAAATCCGTCATCGGTGTCTTTATGATCTGGGGTGCCAACAAGGTCACCACCAAGATGGGCGAAGACGGCCTGTTCTAAGGAGAATCCCCATGAAAAAACGCCAACGAAAAACGCTCTCCACCTTTGAGATCATACTCTACCTGGTCTTTGGGGTACTGGCACTGCTGACCCTGTATCCATTTTACAATGTACTCATCGTTTCCTTTTCCAATACGGTGGCCAGCGCCAAATATTCCCCCTATTTATATCCCCACGTTCTGGACCTGACAGGCTATAAGGCCATTGCCAGGGATGCCTATTTCTTCAAATCCCTGGGCGTCACGGTGTTCGTCACCGTGGTAGGCGTGGCCCTCAACATGACCTTTTCCGTGACAGCGGCTTATGTACTCAGCCGGAAGCGGCTGCTGGGCCGGAAGACCATCCTCAGCCTGATCCTCTTCACCATGCTGTTTTCCGGAGGCCTGATCCCCACCTACCTGGTGATCTGTCGGCTCCATCTGGACAACACCATCTGGTGCATGATCCTGCCCACCATGATCAGCACCTACTACCTGATCATTATGAAAAACTACTTTGGAAGCCTGCCCCCCAGCCTGGAGGAGGCCGCAAGGCTCGACGGAGCCAATGATTTTGTGATTCTGACCCGCATTTATCTGCCCATTTCCAAGCCTTTCCTGGCTACCTTTGCCCTGTTTTACGCCGTGGAGCGGTGGAACAGCTGGTGGGAAGCCTATCTCTACATCAACGATAAAAACCTCAAGCCCTTGCAGATTTATCTGCGGGATGTGCTGGTAAGCTTCAATACCCAGCTGGGCACCCAGGCCCAGTCCATGATCACAGGAGGCAAGGTCTCCGTCCAGGCCGTGCAAATGGCGGCCATCATCGTCACCATGGTCCCCATCCTCTGCGTTTACCCCTTCCTGCAAAAGTATTTCGTCAAAGGCGTAATGGTGGGCTCCATCAAGGAGTGACACCCCAAAATCCGTATTATTGCCGTGTACGGTAACCCACGGTGATAAAATATTCAAGAAAACGAACAAGAAAAGGAGAATATCATGAAAAAGGCAACAAGATTACTGGCAATGGCACTGAGCATTCTGCTGGTTTGCGGAATGTTCGCCGGATGCGGCGGCACCGCCCCTCAGCCGGAACCCACCCCGAAGCAGGAAGCCCCCACCCAACAGGCCGTCCCGGCTGAAAAAGCCCAGGAGCCCGTAGAGATCAGCATCGCCATCTGGGGCGTGGAAGACGCCCTGGCAAACCCCAACGACCCCATCCTCAAGCAACTGGAAGAAAAGACCGGTGTCCGTCTGGTACCCCAGAACGTGACCTGGGATGACAGCGAGCAGAAGATCCAGCTCTGGGCCACCAACGGCCAGCTGCCGGATATTTTTGCCGGTGACTTCGTCAGCAAGTCCTTCTACGGAAACTGGATCGACCAGGGTGTCATCCGGGCCCTGCCCGATGACCTGTCCGCCTACCCCGCCCTGGCAGAGCACATGCAGATGGAGCGTGCCCAGGCCGCAGCCCGGAACGGCAAGTTCTACATGATTCCCCGCACCACCTATGGCGACATCACCTACAGCGTTCTGGACCGGAACGTGGTCTACCGTTGGGACCTGGCCCAGGCGGCCGGTGTGACCAAGGAGCCGGAGACCTATGAAGAGTTCTGCGACATGATCAAGAAGATTCTGGCTGCCGACCCCGAGGGCAAGCAAGTTTCCGGTATGACTCAGGCCCTGCCGGAACTCATCGGCGGCTTTGTCTACCCCTCTGCCGGCATCGTGGATAAGAAGTGGGTTGCGGACGAAAACGGCCGCTTCGTCCCCAGCTATTTTGAGAGCCGGGACAAGCTGGTCAGCGCCATGCAGTTCGCCCGGGACCTGTATAAGGACGGCGTTATTGAGCAGGACATCGCCCTGGCCAAGCTGGAAACCAGCAAGGAAAAGTACCTCCAGGGTCAGAGTGCAGCCATGGTCTTTGCCTGGTCCGGCCCCGCAGGCCTGTACAACAGCATTGCCCGGGACTATGACGAGCTCTACGGTGAAGGCCGCTTCCTGAAGGACAACCGCATTGCCAAGCTCTACCCCGCCGCTGACGGCAGCCGCTACTACTTTGTGGATACGGAATCCTGGTCTGAAAGCTATATTTCCGCCAAGGTGGATGACACCAAGATGGCCGCCATCTGCCGTCTGTTTGACTACCTGTACTCCGAGGAAGGCCAACGCCTGGTGTTCTGCGGCTTTGAAGGCGAAGACTACGACGTGGTGGACGGCAAAGTGGTCATGCGTGAGGGCGTAGTGTTGGATGAAAAGTACACCTTCTGCGTCAACAGCTCCAACCTGTCTGCCCTGGCCATGTGGAACCCTGCCAACTGGGACTCCTCCTTCCCCTCCACCATCCCCACGGCCTACCGGGAACTGAACGATGCGCGCCACGAGGACGCTGCGAAGAACGGCACCCTGCCTGCCTACTATGACGGTGTCATGTTCCTCTCCACCCCCCTCAAGGATGCCTTCACCTACAGCACCAATGATGACCTGCTGCAGATCATGATGGGTAACGACCCTGTGGAAAAGATGGTAGACGATCTGCTGGCCTCCTATGAAAGCAAGGGCCTCAACGCCATGCTGGACGAGGTGAACACCGCCGCCGCACAGCTTGGAATCAAGGCTAAGTAAGTAAAAAAGACACACCTACGCAAAAGCGCGGGCGAGCGAAAGCCCGCCTGCGCTTTTAGGGATTCCTGAGGAGGAATTATGGAGCAAACAACTTTTTTAGGGAAAATCAGCCCTTTTGAAGAATTTTTCTACCCGGACTCCCCCCTGACGGCCTTGCCGGATACCCTGGAGCTTGCCATGCCGAAAAACGGGAAGCCGGGTATCCAGCTGCTGCTGGAGGGGGCGGGGGCATTGCAGGCCCGATTGGAAAGTCCGGATTTCACCCCGGAGTTTTATGAGATGGTGGACATTCCCGTGGAGTATAACACCGGCGACGGCGTGGAACAGGGCGGGGCCATGGTGCTGCTGCCGGAACAAAAGCCTGCCTACGCCACCCGTCTGGCTCCCTTCCGGGTGTATGACTGCCTGCGGCCGGTGCCGGAGGGACGCATCAGGGCCAAAAGCAGCCGGGCCGCCCTCTATGTCTGCCTGTGCCCCAGGGAAGACTTGCAGCCGGGAACATACAGCGCCGTCCTCCGGCTGGGTGATTATTCCTGCACTCTGCGGGTCCGGGTCTATGATGTGACCGCTCCCTCGGATGCCTTCCCCATTACCAACTGGTTCAGCCAGGAGGCCATCTGCCGCTTCCACAATGTAAAAACCGGCACACCTCCTTTCTATGCCATGGCCAGGAAGTACGCCGATGCCATGCGGCGGCTGCACCAAACCATGTTTTATCTGGAGCTGGACCAAAGCTGCGTGGTCTCCCGGCAGCCGCCCCGGTTTGATTTTTCCGCCCTGACCCCCCTGGCCCGGTGCTTCTTTGAAGCGGGCATGCAGAACATGGAGCTGGGGGCCTTGCTCAGCCGGGGGTATCGGCCGGACGGAACGCCGGACATGTATACGGATTCTTTTAAATGCGCCATGGCCCCGGACCTTCCCATAGACAGCCCGGAGGGCTACGCCTTTACGGTGCGCTTCGTCCAGGCTCTGGCAGCCTGGCTGGAGGAAAACGGCTGGCAGGACCGGGTGATTTTCCACGTCCACGACGAACCGGACATCCACTGTCCGGATGATGCCTGTCTGGCCGCCCGGAAGCGGCAGTATTACCAGGCGGTGAGCATTCTGCGGAAATACATTCCCGGGGTACGGATCATTGAGGCGGTATCCTCGGCCCAGTTCCGGGGCGGTGTGGACATCTGGGTGCCCGGCACCCCGGGCTATGAGGCGCAGAAGGAGGCTTTCGATGCCCTCATCGACCTGGGAGAAGAGGTCTGGAATTACGTCTGCTGCGGCCCGGAGGGTGGCTGGCTGAACCGATTCCTGGATTTTGCCCTGCTGAAAGGCCGTCTGCTGTTCTGGGGCTGTGCCGCCAACCGCATCAGCGGCTTCCTCCACTGGGGCTTTAACCAGTTTGCCCCGGGGATGAATCCCTTTGAGGGCACCAGCTGTCCCAATCCCACCGGCATCGGCACCAGCTTTCCCTGCGGGGATGCCTTCCTGGTCTACCCCGGAACGGAGGGCCCCTGGCCCGGTATGCGCCTGGAAGCCGCCCGCCGCGGGGCGGAGGATGTGGCACTGTTGCGGCTTCTGCGAGAGCGGGACGAGCAGGCCCACGACCGGCTGGTAGCCACCGTGTTTACGGACCATCAGCACTATAACGATGACCCCCGGCACTTTGCCCAAGTCTATGAAGAGCTCCTGAGACTATTGGAGCCGCAGCCGTAAAGGAGGTCCTGCAAATGGATTTTTCCCTGCTTCCGGGTGAGCAGTGGTATGGCGGAGCAGTCACCGAGGGCATCCGCCAGCCCTATACTGTAGAGAGTGACCGCTGCCTGGACCTGACCACCAACCGCACACCCAATCCCATGATGCCCCTGCTGCTGTCCACCAAGGGCCGGTGGCTTTGGAATCCCGAGGGGATGAAAGTCCGGTTTTCCAAAGGCCGGATCTCCTGCACCCCGGACAGCTGCCTGGTCCGGGCCGGAGAAACCTTGCGGGAGGCGTATCTCGATGCCATGGCCCGGGCCTTCCCCTTTTCCGGGAAATCCCCTGCCCCGGAATTTCTGGAAGCCCCGGTGTATAACACCTGGATCGAGCTGACCTTTTATCAGAATCAGGCAGCGGTGCTACGCTACGCCCAGGACATTCTGGACAACGGATTTCCCCCGGGCATTCTGATGATCGATGACGGGTGGTCTGACTATTACGGGCGATGGCGATTTTCTTCGGAGGCCTTTCCGGAGCCCGCCGCCATGCTGCGCCGCTTGCAGGACATGGGCTTTTCCGTCATGCTCTGGGTCTGCCCCTTTATCACCCCGGATACCTGCGAGTTTCGGGAACTGGCTCAAAAGGGCCTTCTGGTGGAGACCCCGACGGGGGAACCCCACATTGCCCACTGGTGGAACGGCTATTCCGCCCTGCTGGATATGACCAACCCCCAGGCCGCCGCCTGGCTGAAAGGACGGCTGGACCGGCTGATGGAGATGGGCGTCAAAGGCTTCAAGTTTGACGCGGGAGACAGCATTTATTACCCCTCGCAGGGCCCCCACACCCCGGAGGAGCACAGCCGGGCCTGGGCAAGCTTCGGCGCCCAGTACCCCTACAACGAATTCCGGGTCACCTACGGTTCCGGTGGCTGGCCCCTGGTCCAGCGGCTTTGCGACAAGGACCACAGTTGGGGCGAAAAGGGCCTGGCCGCCCTGATTCCCGATGCCATTGTGGAAAGCCTGACAGGCCACCCCTTCCTGTGCCCGGACATGATCGGCGGCGGCGAATACCGGAATTTTTACGCCCAGGGCAAGCTGGACGGAGAAATCTTCGTCCGCTGGGCCCAGATTGCCTGCCTGATGCCCGTTATGCAGTTCTCCGCCGCCCCCTGGCGGGTATTGACCCGGGAGCAGCTCACCCAAGTCCGTGCCGCCGTGGCCCTTCGAACCGCCTGCCTGCCGGAACTGCGCAGCGCCTGGGACCATTGCCTGAAAACCGGCGAGCCCATTCTCCGCCCCCTGTCCTACTCCTACCCGGGCTCCCCCCACTGTGCCGACCAGTTCACCCTGGGAAAAAAACTCCTGGTCGCCCCCCAAGGCAGAACCGTTTACCTTCCCGAAGGCACCTGGCTTCTGGGCGAAACCCCCATCCACTCCCCCGGCGACTACTGCACCGTCCCTAAAAACCAAGCCCCGGTACCTTTGGTATTCCGTCTTGCGCCGACGCAGGGCTTCCCTGGATGACAGACGAAACGTTTCCGTTCATCCGGACAATCACATTTAATAGAACCGTGAGCGGCACGATTGCCGACCACCGGAATACTTTTTGGGGAAAGCTCCATCCCATGGAATGGGATGGAGCTTCGAATTGCACTTGCGCAATGCTTTTTTGTGCATTAGAATAGGAGCATGGACCTATGGCGGCAATATCTGTGAAAGCAAATTCAGAAGCCCAGGGCAGCGCCCTGACCTGACCGTAGAAAAGGAGAACAATATGGGAATGCAGGAAAGCAGCAAGCTCCAGATGTTTGAAGACCAGCCCATCCGCACGGCCTGGGATGAAGAACGGGAAGAATGGTATTTTTCCGTTGTGGATGTGATTGGCGCATTGACAGAAAGCGCAGACCCTGCTGCATATTGGCGCAAGCTGAAGCAGCGGCTGAAGGCTGAAGGTAATGAAACCGTGACAAACTGTCACGGTTTGAAGATGAAAGCGGCGGACGGAAAGCACCGCATGACGGATGTAGCCAATACTGAGCAGCTGCTTCGCCTGATCCAGTCCATCCCCTCCAAGAAGGCCGAGCCGTTCAAGCTGTGGCTGGCCATGTGAGGCTGGAAATGCTCCATACATCCCCACCTCTTCTGTAAAATCATTGAATGCGGTTCTGATTTTTAATTGCGATCGGTTATCATATGTGGTAAGATAGCAAGTAAGATAACAAGTAAGATAGTAAGCAAGATAATAAGCAAGTCGAGGTGAAATTATGGAACAATACACACCGCCCTTTACAATTACAAACACAATTCTGGAATTGACCTCTGTCATTTCTGAAAAGGTCGGCTTGATCACAAGCCGCAGAGAACTGGAATCGATGCCGCATCTGCGAAAAAACAACCGCATCAAATCCATTCATTCCTCATTGAAAATAGAGGCCAATTCCTTATCTCTGTCGGAAGTTCGGGATGTTATCAACGGGCATTTTGTTTTAGGTGATCTGAGAGAGATCCAGGAAGTGAAGAATGCGTATGCTGCCTATGAATGCTTGAAGGACTACGATCCATACAGCCTTGCGGATCTGAAAAAAGCCCACGCACGAATGACCCAGTGCCTGATAGAGGAATCCGGGATGTTTCGGAGAGGGAATGAAGGAGTCTTCTCCGGCAATCAGTGCATCTTCGTTGCGCCGCCTCCAACGATGGTTCCCGCGTTAATGCAGGACCTGTTTGACTGGATGGGTCAAAACCAGAATACGGTCCATCCTCTGGTCCTTTCTGCTGTATTTCACTATGAATTTGTGTTTATTCATCCCTTTTCGGATGGAAACGGCCGTGTGGCAAGGCTATGGCACACAGTTCTTTTATCAAACTGGAGAGATATTTTTGCCTATATTCCCTTGGAAAGTCAAATTGAGAAGTTCCAGAGTGAATACTATGATGCCATCGCCCAGTGTCATAAAAATGGGGATTCTACGGTGTTTATCGAATTTATGCTGACTCAAATCAGCCATATTCTTGATGAGGCGATCGCTCAAATAGGCACTGCCGGTTTGGGTGTCAGTGAGTATGTCAAGCGAATGCTTACGGTTATGGAGTACGATGTGCCGTATACCGCTTCCGCAATTATGGAGAAACTGGGTCTAAAGTCCAAGGAGACTTTCCGAAAAAACTATATAACACCCGCGCTCGAAGAAGGCCTGCTTGAAATGACCATTCCGGATAAACCGCAAAGCAGGAATCAAAGATATGTGAAGCGGTAGACGAGTCATCATAAGAATCCAGACTTATTTCCATTCTCCCCCACCTTTTCCGCAAAATAACTGACATTTCCCCCGATTTTCCGGTGATACTAGGACTGCGGAGAAACCGCGAAACCATTTGGAAAGAAGGAGAAACACTATGAAGAACAGCAACCAGATCAACGTTCCCCAGGCCCGGGAGGCTATGGACAAGTTTAAGATGCAGGCCGCCCAGGACGTTGATGGTCCGGTTACCTATTGAACCGCAATAGACCTCTCTCAAATAATTAAATCAACAGACGGTTTTCCAAAGTCTATTGTGGCACTATTACTACATCTGTATGAGCAAATAGGCGTTGACTTACAATACAAGCCATATTCTTTGCGTGTTTACGCAAGGAGTATGGCTTTTTTCTTGTTCTGTTCCGCTAAAACAAATTCATGGCATTTACGTTTACGTTTTGCAAGCAAACGCCACAAAATCTAATGTTTTATTTTGTATAGCTTGCACAAAAAATAGAAATTCAAAAAATTTTTGAGGAGAAATGTAAAAAAATGGGCTTTCTCGTGGGCTACTTAAGTGAGGGGACCTTTTCAGAGGCGCTTCTCTTACCCCCTCACCTGAACCTTGAAAACTTCATATTCATTCATCTGATACATTCTTCTGGACCGGAGCC
>OQWM01000781.1_pt1 | contig 21150 bp, 10 predicted proteins | sample 1691531 | NCBI WGS metagenome assembly OQWM01 (sample SAMN03418257, study PRJEB22391) | human gut metagenome | biome: human-gut; feature: organic feature; material: feces | host: Homo sapiens | place: Tanzania | collected 2013-01
CGCGGTGAATACGTTCCCGGGCCTTGTACACACCGCCCGTCACACCATGGGAGTTGTTTGGACCCGAAGTCGGTGAGCTAACGCGCAAGCGAGGCAACCGCCCACGGATCGGACAGCGACTGGGGTGAAGTCGTAACAAGGTATCCCTACGGGAACGTGGGGATGGATCACCTCCTTTAACGGATTCAATTTGAATTTCGTGGTCATGCGCAATTGAAATAGCATTGCGTTTCGTACTTATGAGCGTTTACTTCTCTCTGGTTTTCTTGAGGAAATGGTCAAAACTGTTCAGTTTTGGCCTTTTTTCGTTTTTATAGATTTTGATCTCTCGCGCTGGCTTTTGACCTCACCCCCGGTCCGTTCGACCTCACCCCCGGTCAGGGAAGGGGCGAGATGATAAACGAAGGCAAATGCGTATTCATCCTTTTTACAGGATCATTTAATATAGAACAATCGACTGTTTGTGATATCATTTCAAAATGAGTGACTGTTTTTGATGTGAATGGTTGATTTTGAAATTGAGGAGTACAAAACATGGCGGAGAACGCATTAGTTCAGTCGAAAAAAACGACGAAAGAAGGGGCAAATCGTGCGCCGAAAAAAGAAGCCGACAAGACCGTCGCGAAGATGAAGGGAATGTCGGCAAAAAAAGATGCCGCTACAGATAAATCGGCGCAAGCGGATCAAACGACGCAACAAGTCGACAAGGGGACGACAAAACAGCAGGTGACGGCGTTGCTCAACGTCTATTCCGATCAAGCATCGGAACGAGATAACGCGCGCGTTTCGGCCATCTTGAGTTTTCTCAAAGGCATTTGGTCGTCGATTAAGTCTTTCTTTTCAAAGAAAGACAAGACGCCCACTGGCATGACCAGCAATCTCAACAAAGAAGAAGTACTCGCCAAACTCGTCGAGCTATTCCAATGTTCCGATAACTTGGCAGAAATCGCCGCCGATGCCGATTTGATGCATAGAATCATGACGGAAATGCCCGTTGCCGAGCGAAATTCCGCGCTCGATTGTCTATACAACGACGTTGGCGACCCGGCATTGCTCATCGAAATGATCGATTTGCGCTTTGGCGTCACCGTCATCGACAGCCGTGCCGAGACTCACGACAAGCTCAACGACAAGGCAAAATCCATTGCGCTCAAAGAGAAGCCCCTCGATTGGACTGCGGCAGGGCTCATCGAAGTGTATAAGGTTTATACACTTTTGCCCCAATCCGATCTCGACCTCATTCAATGTCTCATGCACCTCGACGACAAATCGTTTGGTGGTGCGGCTTACGGCTATTCAAACAGCACGACGGGCGTCTATTATGTCAATTACCTCGCCGGCAGTGAGACGATGAAGGAAATCGTCTCCCCTCGGAATGATGGAAAGGGAAAGGTTAGCGGGCACAGCGATCATTCGTCCGATCGTAGAAATAATACGATTATGATGGATATGACGACGGCTCACGAACTCGGGCACATCGTCGATGGCAATGCTGGGTGGAAGATTTCTGGCCCTGGGAGTTCGATGCGCAACGTCTCCAAATGGGAAGAAACGCCCGATGTGCCAAGCCGCGTCGTCGATGAAATGATCAAGAGCATTGCAGGATCGCCCTACGATGGCACTCTGACCGATGCCGAACTCAAAATCGCCAAAGACGTCGGCATAGCCTATCTCGCCCAAGATCAAAAGAGTTATGCCGGTAAATGGGGTAGCGCCGTGACTGCATTGACCGACCTCGTCGAAAGTGCCGTCGAAAAATCTGCCGATGCGTCGATCGATGCCGATGCACTCGTCGATAAACTGACTAACAAAACGTGCGACACAAACCTTCTCTATCACCTCTGGAGAGCGCAAGGCGCCAATTCTTCCCACTACAATCACAACGACGCCATGCGCGGCATGAATCGTCCTTTCCATCAAGGCTATGCCGGCCAACCGTGGTTCACTTTCGATCTTTCGGCTTGGAACGACAAGATCAGCTGTTATCAGTTCCGTTGCCCCAAAGAAGAATTTGCCGAGACTTATGCCTCGTATCATGCGGCCCCGGCTATGGGAAAGAAAAAGGGCGAAATGACGCCAAAGGGATTGCTCGATTGGTTTGTCGGCGAGGGCTATGGCGAGGTGATACCGGAAAGCGGGTCTTCCGAGGTCGAGGAAGAAAAATCGACAAAGAGTTAGTCGCATGAGAATACGCGCTTTTTTGATATTTTCTATCGTTGCCGTTGCCACGATGTGCAGTTGTAATCGCATTTCGCAAGACGATTTGTCGCAAACGGCTCAACCCCGCGTGGCAACGGCGTCGGATTCGAGCGAAACTCAAGGATCTACGATGAATCAACAACCCGATTCCAACGCCGTTGCCCCTGGCGCCCGCCAAACGCTAGCCGAGGAAACGAAGTTTTATTGGATGTCGAAGCGCAGCGAAGATAAGGCGGCGTATGAAACTGCCGCTCAATACATCGCTGAATTGCCCCAAAATGCAGAACTCGAACCGACATCATTGCGCTTTGCGCATTGGTTTATTCTCTTTTATAGCGAGCGATCCGATGGCGATGGCATCGAGGTGCTCGATCAATCGCCCAAACGATGGGCATATCTCGTCGATAGCGATCGCAAAAAATGCATTGGCAAAGGCGATTTTGAAGACGCTAGACCGCTTTTGGAACGCCTCGTCGACGTCGCTCAAACGCTCGAAGGACAAAAGCGAAGCCTCTTCGTCGAGCGGATGGCGTCGGTCGTCGTGGCCATTGCCGACCAGAGTCAAGACAACGTTTCGAGTGTCGATGGCGCTCCCAATGGGGGCGAACCCGAACTCAGCACAGGAGCAGAAAAGACGACGCTTCGTTTCTATTGCCAGAAACCCGGGGGAGCGTATCACATCGATCTCGCCCAGTTGTTCATGACGCCCTCGTCGATGGCTTTTGAACGCATCGATGCCGATCTCGGCGAATGATAAATCCCTGTTTCGAGGAGTGATTTCCTTTCATGTTGCACGACGAACCTACGCAAGACGAAGTGTTTACATCTCCCAATCTACCATCGGATGAGAATCCAACAGAACACCATTCGATGGAACAATTGGCGTTTTCCTCTCCAAGCGAACGACTCCACTTCATGTTGCAACTCATGCGTGGACTCGTTTTGCGCTATATTCGACGCCATGGCGCAAGGGTTTTCGACGACGACGGAAAGATCGACTTCCACGGAGTTTCGATTCGCGAAGTCCTTCTCAATACAGGTGCTATTGGTCAAGCCGACAAAGAAGACGAATGGCTCGATCGGCTGGGTTTTGTGCCGCTCGAACATGTCGAAAACCATTTGGCGTGGTTTCGGGGCTTTATTCAACAACGACTCGAAGCCAACGATGCCTTGGAAAAACTCGACATCCTCATGCCCGAACGCATTCAGGCAGAGTTTCAGCTCACCGACGATGAACTTTTGCTTTTGTGTGCCGTCGCCGCGCCGCAAATCGATCACGACGTCTTGCGCCTCTATCAATTCGCCTCGGGGCTCGACACGACGATTTTCCCAGGCTTTTTCTACGCCGAACTACTCGCCGATGTCGATCGTTCGCCGAGTGCATTTTTGCGAAAACTAGAGCCCGATATGCCATTGCGGAGTTATGCCCTAGTCGACGTAGGCATGCACGACGAATGGCACAATCTCACGCCGCCAGGGCTCGCTCCGCTGAGCGTACCCAATCGCATCGCCCTATTTTTAGCCGGTTATGACGACGCAACGACGCTCGAATATGCAACGGTTTGCCCGCCCTGTTTGCCCGAAAAACAGCTCATCTTAGATCGAGAATTTAAGAAAAGCGTGACGAAATCCCTCAAAAAGAGCAAAGCCAGAATTCATCTCGTCGGCCCTAGGGGCTACGGACGCAGGAGTTTTGTGCGGCAATGTGCCGCCCAAGCTGCGGTTCCGACTATCGAAATCGACCTCGCTCAATTGACGCCCGACGATGCGCCAAGTCGGATTTTGCAACTGTCGAGCGTATGGTTGCGCGAGGCGCGCTTGCTCCAAGCCGTGCTCGTGTTCCGATGCGATGCTTCTCCGGCGCCCGAAGTCGAACGCGTCATGGCGGCTGTCGCATCCCAGTTCCAAAAGAGATTGGAAAACTTTTCGGGATCCGTCGTGATCATTTCCGAAACGCGGCTTCCCATCATCGCCCAATGGTTTGGTTCATGCACCGAAATCTTCTGCCAACTCCCATCGCGCGATGCGCAATTTGACTTGTGGAAATCGGCACTCGATCCCATTCTCAGCGATAAAGACGTCGAAGATACGGCCAAATACATTTCGACGAGCTATCGACTCACGATGGGCGAAATTGCCCATACGATCGATGAATGTCGCGCACAGAATCCATCTGAGCCGATTTCGGGGCCAAGGCTTGCTCAAATACTCCACGCCTCGCGTGGACGCGAGCTCAGTGGGTTAGCCGAGCTCAAGGCAACGCCGCTTTCGCTCCGCGATATCGTCTTGTCGGAAGATACTTCAAACGTCATTGCCGAAATCCTCAATTACGCGCGTTATGCCGATTTCGTTTCAGATCAATGGGGATTTGGCAAAATGTCGCAGGCATCGGGGCTGAGCGTCTTGTTTTCTGGCCCGCCCGGAACGGGGAAAACCCTCACTGCTGGCGTCATCGCTCACGAACTCAAGCGCGCGCTCTACGTCGTCGATATTTCGAGAATCGTCGATAAATACATTGGCGAAACTGAAAAGAAACTCGCTCGCATTTTCGAACACGCGCAAAAAAGCCAAGCCATTCTCCTCTTCGACGAAGCCGATTCGCTCTTCGCTAAGCGAACGAATGTCAAATCGTCGAACGACCGCTATGCCAATCTCGAAGTCAATTACCTCTTGCAAAAGCTCGAGGCATATCACGGCATGACGATTCTCACCACCAACCTCGCCGATTCCCTCGACGAAGCACTCGCACGACGCATCCAGTTCAAGGTGGCTTTCGACATGCCCAATCGACGCGAACGCGCCAAACTTTGGGAAGTCTTGCTCCCCGATCAGGCGCGTGGCGCCGACATCGATTTCATGCGACTCGGCGAGGCATTTGAAATGAGCGGCGGTCATATCAAAAATGCAACGTTTCGCGCTTGCATCAAAGCGGCATCGATCGGCCAACACGTGTCGACCGAGATGCTCTGGGACGCCGCTGTGCTCGAGTTTCGTTCGATGGGGCACGTCATTCGAGATGACGCGAGCGATGACTATTTCGTCGACGTCTAGCCAGCAATTTGGCGGTTGAAAAGCGCGAATCGCCGACTTCGCATCGTCGAATCATTGAACGCTACTGTTTCGCGTTCTTGGGCCGTTGCTAGTTCGGTGAGCACTTAATCGATCGCAACATGGCTTGCTCGCCATCTTTGCACCCCTGGAGTCGAGTATTTGGCGGGCAGAATCCAACCGTCTTTTGTTCTCCGTCGATTTCGATATCAATGGCATCGATTTCAGTCGATTTTGCACTCATGCGGCATGTGACGGGGCGTTGAGTCGATTTGAGTTGAGAGACGTATTGATCGATGAAATACATAGGTACGAGTTGGGCATCGCATACTAAGCTACAAAGTGGAAATCCCTTATCGTCGCGCTCACAAATGGATTGTTCTCGATACTTTTCTGGGGCACTGAAATGAGTAAATTTCATGTAGCCACGAGCTTTCATATAGGCAGAAAGCAATTCATCTTCCTCTTTGTATAATAACATTGTGTTATCATTATAGCACGCTGCGTTTGAGTCATCCATCATTGCGACGGCATGATCACCATCTATTTGATAAGCTGTAACGTCGGGCACTGGTGAGCTACTGCCCGTTTCTTTGCGGACAGCCCGAGCAACATCCTGAAAATCATATACATACGAAGAATTAGAACCAGTCCATATTAAGCTGGTGCATGGCTCAATCGCATAGATGTTATAATAAACAGGTCTAATCATGAAATCAGAATCTGGCCGACAACACATGAGTATAGATGGATTGTCCATGGCATTTTTAATTTTCGTTTTGTAACCGTTGCATGTTTCTTTGTTATAATTTGATGATTTAGTGTCGCAAACAGACAGGTCTTTAAGAAGATTCATAAAAGAGTGAATGTCAAAAATCTTAGTTTTGTTGTTATAACACGTGTGATACGATAATGATGTTTGATCGTTTGTTCTAGGTCTTTTGGCACAGTAAATAAAATCCCATGCTACTGGTGGTGGAGTGAAGAATTGGATGTAAGCTAAATTGATTCTAACGTAGTGAATATTATCTTCTTTGCAAAGCACGCGGTTGTATAAACATGGGTTGGTTTCAAAAGTTGTAGTATTCACTAGCTTTTCGCAACGATTGTGAAAACACATGTTGTAGGTAACTTTCTTATTCGTATTGCTGTATGTGCACTCGTAGGATAATGGCAAAGTGTTTGTGATGGCGCAAGACGTTTCAAGCCTAGGAGATAGTGTATTATCGGTATTGGGGTTAATGCAGACGCTTTGTTGGTCCCCCCTACCGCAATTGTCAAAACGGTATGAAGGAACGCCTTCTGTGACACTGCAAGTAAAACGCATTTTGATATTTGGCGAACAAAACGACTGTTTGTCGTCGTCGACGGTGCATAGATGACCGCAAAAAGCGATGTCGTCGGTTTCATAGCAATTTTGATTGGCATCGCATTTGATTTCTGATTCGATGAGACCGTTTTCGTCGCAAATCGTCAGTTGTTGATTGTCGTGAGAGCAATAAGTCGGTGTCTTTAGGCATCGCCGTCCTTCGATGCAATGGCTATCGAGGCAAACTTGATTCTCTTCGCAATCGGAATCACGTGTGCATGTAGGATCGACAGGAGGGGGAGGAGGCGGCAGAATCTTACATATACGGTCGGTAATGTCGCATTGCTCGGGGTCTGCACAATCGCCATCTGAGTAGCATCGTCGACCCGCACTGCACACGCCCGCGATGCATGCGTATTCAGCGGTGCATTCATCGTGATTTGCACATGTATCGCCATCGTTCGATGTTTTGCAAACTTTGTCGCTACATACTTCTGTGGTGTCGCAATCATTGCTACTTTTGCACGCTTTTTTACAAATATTCCCGTAGCAAATCTGATTGCCCGAGCACTCGAAATTGTTTGTACACGGGCTTTCCAAGTGGGTTTCACGACATATCGTGTTGATACAAACCTCGAGTTCGGGGCAATCGTTATTGCTTTTGCATCGCGTGCCCGATTCGCATTTGTTATCGATACATATCAATCCAGAAGAACACTTTGTGTCTTCTGAGCACTTGTCGCCAATTTTAACAGTTTTGCACGCATCGGCTTCGCAGATTTCTGTGCTTTTGCAGTCTGTGTTTTGCGTGCAACGCGTGCCGGGCGTGCATTGATTGTCGCGACATATCAACGATTTTTCTGCACATTGCGTATGGTTCGAGCATCTTTCTCCGGCGTTAGCTTGTCGGCATGCGCCATCGATACAAAGTGTATTTGCCGTGCAAAAATCGCTTTCATTTTCTTCTGTGCAGTCTAAGGATTCTAGCGTACAACCAGCCACACTGCTCACGATGAATAGTGCAGATAAGAATGGGATCTTATTGTTGCTCATAAATTCTGCCTCCAAGCTGTGCCGCTGTTAGCTCAATAACATCTATATATGTTCTTCTTCGTTGTCGTCGTCGAAGCACTTGCGGGCTACGGTACTCTAAAGAAGTCGAGAAAACTCTCGCAATATTCTAACGAATCGCGACGCGATCGTCAATCCCGTCGGTTGACTATCGAAAAACTGCTCATCGATGCGAAAGATTTGCAATAGACCAAGGCGCAACCGTGTGCAGGTGACGGATCTCGTGTCGCGCATGCGAAACGTCGAGCCAAAGCCCAGTAGAGCTAGGGCGAGGGGGCGAGTAGCCCTTGGGGGCGCCGCAGGTGGCTAGTTAGGAGGACTGGGATGTGTTCAGTAAACTCATGCAAAAAACTCCTTGAAAATCGACTTCGATTTGTTCTATACACCTACCAGGGCGTTAAATCGCCCGTTTGTGGGTGCGTGTGCATGTGAGATATGTTGTGAAACTACTGAATATTTTTACCCCCCCCCGACTGGTTCTACTGAATTAAATTTGACTGATCTTGCCAAGGCTCGATCTCGTTCTGCCTCGCTGGCGAAAGCCGCTTTGGCGATGTGCCCGTTTGCACGTCGCGCGCATGAATGGCGCAGGAGGGCGAGATGAACGACGTCGGGCGAGATACGGCTCTAGCTTTGCGCGCCATCGTGGCGTATGAAAATGGCGTCTTGCGTAGGCTGACTGTACGTGCAGGGCTTTGTTATGTGCTCGCCAAATACAGCGTCTATGCCACGCTCGCAGCACTCGCCGATGCCTTTGCGCAAGTTTGGAGCGATGGAATGCTCGCCATTCGCGGCGTCTTGCGAACCGATGTCGAAGGCGTCTTCGAATCGAAGACGATCGGTGAAGAAACTTATTATTCGGCGACCAATGGCGATTATTATTCGGTCGTCTTGGGGCAACTCCTCCCGGCATATCGAAAGTATGCCCAACGGAAAGATTCGGCATGCATAGACGATGCCGAAGTTTTGATCGAAGCGATCGATCTCTATGCTTCGCAACTGAAGCATTTTTCGCTCAAAGAAAAACTCGTTCGCATCTTGTCGATATTTCAAAACAGTTGCTCGATCGATGCCATTTGCAGTTCGTTTGCCGCACGTTTCGATCTGCCGCGCGAAGCGATAATCGCCGTTTTTGAAAACAACTGCTCTGTCTTCGGTGAATCGTCCGATGTTTGGTATTATCGCATCTCGGCTATCTACGTGTCCGATATCGCCAATGGCGCGAGCAAATGCAACAATGCCACTGAATGTATCGAAACCGACCGAGAGTGCGGCGAAAGTGGTGTCGAAGCAAATATGCCGATCGATGTGTGTGATCTCGACGATGGCGAACTCGATGGCCGCTTGGCAAAGGTAATGCGCGAATCGTTTTCGGCGGGCTATGATTATCGATCGTCGTTGATGTTTGCCCAATTCTGCAGGCGATATCGCGAGTGTTATGACGTCGATTTGCGACTTCGTCGCGAAGCCCTCGAGGCTCATTTGCGGCAGATGGGGGAGGAGCGCGGCGGGAAACTGTTCGTCTACGACGAAGCCAAAAAAGACCAATTGTTGCGCGAAATGTGGGACGTCATCGAGCGAGCCTTCGACATCGGGGCGACGTGCGTATGCTTAGACGCCATCGTCGCGGGTTTTCGAGATCGCATTCGAGATGAACTATTCGTCAGTTGCGGCGACGCCGACGCGCTCGTCGAGTTGCTCGAATCGGTTCCATCGAAGAGCAGCGCCTTTGGCACGAAGAAGTTGAAAAAGGCAGGCTATCTCATTTGTCGCGACGATCGACGGCCGAGTTTTGTCGAAGACGTGCGACGCATATTGAAATCGCAATACGAACCGATGAGCGCCTCCGAGTTGGCAAAGAAACTGTGGTTTTTATCGGAAATTGCCATCAAGGAAGGTTTAAGTCATTCGAGAGAAGATGTTGTCATTACATCTAAGAAAACTCAAGAATCCGATGTATATTTCTTTTTTGCAAAGAATTTGCCGATTTCTGCCGAAGGATTGCGCTTTATTGCCGAATGGATAGGGCAGGAAATCGCGCGAAAGGGCTATGCCATCGACGAAGAATTGCGATCGGCGATGCGCCGCCAAATGCCGTCGGTCGCCGACGATATCGAGTCTTTTACGACGTATGGATTGCGAAATTGCCTCGCCGTGTTATTGGGCGACCAATTCGATTTTAATGGCCGCGTGATGAGTGCGAAAGGCGTAAAAGTCGAAATGTCGACGGTCATCGTCGATTTTTGTCGCGAAAGAACGCGTTTGACTTTCGATGAGTTGCAAGAATTTGCCGACGAAGTCAATGGCGGCAATTTGTATATCGACAAAGTGATGGAAGCGATGTTGCGCATCGACGAAAATACGCTCGTCGTGCCCGAGGCGATTGAATTCGACGTGCCGCGCATCGATGCCGCTCTCGGCAATTTGATCGATGGCGATTACACGCCGTTTCGGTCGTTGCAGCATTTGCATTTGCGTTTGCCGCGCGTCGGTGGCGGCTTGAGTTGGAACAATTATCTCCTCGAAAGCTATGTCGCGCACTGTAGCCAATCGTTTGTTTTGTTGCACCAAGGGTTTTGCCGTAGGGGCACGTATGGTGCCATTGGTAGGCGCGATAGCGCGATTCGATCGTTCGACGAGATGGCAATCGATGCCCTCGCTTGCGACGATACCTGGAAAACGACAAACGATGCCCTGAGGCGCCTCTACGAAAATGGGTATTTGGCAATAAAGGCGTTTGCCAAGATCGACGAAGTCGTCAAATGTGCCCGCGCGGGAGCGCAACAATTTCAAAAACATAAGGTCGTGTAATGTATTCTTATATATGGGATGTCGAAACGGGGGGGCTATTGCTCACCAACGACAAACTCAAATTTAGCAAAGAACCGCGCCCGGTTTATTATCGCGAGCTCGACATCTTGGGATTCGACAAATATTGGAGCTACCCCAAGAACGACGATGCTCCCATCATGTGGGCCGAGGCGAATAATTACATCTATCGAGGGAGAACGATTGCAAAGACGAAAGGCGGATCGCTCTATACGCCCCCCGAACTCATCGTCGTCGACGATTCGGATTGCGGCGATGCGCTCGTCGCCGTCGATATCCCAAAAATGGTCGAAAAAAACCGCGAATTGATGCAAGTGCTCTCGCAAGATACGATTAAGCAAGTATATCGCGAATATTGCAAGTATCGGAACAAGGTCGATATCTTCCACGTTTCTTTTAGTGGTGGAAAAGATAGCGTCGTCAATTTGGATATCGTGCAACGGGTGATTCCGCACGATGAATTCGTCGTCATATTTGGCAACACCGGAATGGAGTTTCCCGACACACTCGAAGCCGTAGAACGCGCCAAGCTTTCGTGCGAGTCGAAAGGCATAAGGTTTTTTATTGCGAAATCTGAAGTTGATGCCCTTGAAAACTGGCGTCGATTTGGTCCGCCATCGAATACAATTCGCTGGTGCTGTAGTGTCCATAAAACGACGCCTCAATTATTGCTTTTGCGAGAAATCGTCGGAAAAAGCGACCTCGTCGAAATGGCATTTGTCGGCGTGAGACGTGAAGAGAGCGTCAAGAGAAGCGGTTATGAATATACGTCATACGGCAAAAAACACAAAGGGCAATACAGTTGTAATCCGATTCTCGATTGGGGATCGGCAGAAGTCTATTTGTATATTTACGAACACGATTTGATTCTCAACGAGGCATATAAGAAAGGGAATAGCCGAGCTGGTTGCCTCGTATGCCCGATGGCTTGCGATCGCCATGAATATATGAGAAATCGATGTTATCCCGATGAAGTTGCAAAATATATACAAGTCATACGAGAATGCGACGGTCGTGGATTCGCGACGAAAGTAGAAGCCGATCATTTTATCGAAGTCGGTGGTTGGAAATTGCGTACTAGTGGACGAGATCTCGCGGGCATGCCGATTCGCTACAAAGAAAAAGCATCTAACGCCATCGAGGTCGTCGGACCAACGCAAAAGTGGACAGAATGGCTTAAGACGCTCGGGCGGTTTGTGTTCGATGGTCACAAATGCACATTGCAACATGCCGGAGAGATGCATTCATTTGATGTGGTAGACGATGGCGAGAAGTTGACCGTATCTTTGCCCGAAGTACTCGTTCGCAATTCGCCGACGACGTCGAAGTTCATTAAACAAGTATTTCGCAAGGCTGCATATTGCCTCGAATGTGGAGAATGCCAAGCCGATTGCCCACATGGATGCCTCAAGTTTGTCGATGGTCGCGTCGTCATAGCCGATGATTGCCGTCATTGTCTCAATTGTCATAAACCAAGCGGAGGTTGTCTTGTCTATCAATCTCTCGAACAGCCCAAAGGATTAGGAACGATGAAATCAACCACGATCGATTGTTACGCCGACCATGCTCCCAAATACGAGTGGATTCAATCTTTTTTTAATCTACAAGATGATTTCTTAGATAATCATACATTGGGTTCGAAAATGATTGAAAAATTTAGGCGTTTTTTGCGCGATGCTGGATTGTTAGAGAAGAACAAATTGACAGAGACGGCTCGGGTATTGAAACGCCTTGGATTGAATTCTCCGTCGTGTTGGGCCATCATGCTCGTCAACTTAAGCCATACGCCAGAAGTAGGCTGGTATGTCAAACACATACCATTTGATACGCCTATCAAAAAAGAGTATCTCATCAATATGCTCAAAGACGATGGTGCAAAGGATCGAGCCTCAAAGTCGGTTCCAGGCGCTTATAAGAGAATTCTTAGTTTGCCTTTTGGCTCTGAGCTCGGATTGGGCGAAATTGAAAATGTAGGCCGTAGCTTTTCGATGATACGTGGGCATTGGCTCAATCCAGTCTCTGAAGTCATTTTGTATAGTTTATATAAATTTGCCGAGGCGTGTGGTGGGTATTATCAATTCTCGCTCAAGACGTTATACGACGAAACGATAGAGCGCGAGGGTGTGAGTCCGACGCAGATATTTGGGATCGATCGGAAGTCGATGGTCGGGGTACTCAACGGGTTATCGGCGAATTATCCCGATTTCATATCGGCATCGTTTACGCTCGATTTGGAAAACATCACGTTGCGCGAAGACAAATCGTCGCGCGATGTATTGGGGCTATTATAATCATTATCGTTTGTTGAATGAGATTTGGAGTTCGTCATGGCAGAGCAGTTGTATCGCGATTATTTTAACATCGATCCGAAATACTTTCCGGCAGTCACGGCCGATTTGGTCGCCAGTGGCGAAGTTTCGTGGAAGCGATTCTATCCGCACGAGACGTTTGTCGATCTCCTCAAGACGGTTCACGCCGTATTATCGGGCAAGACGCCGCGTTCGATATGGGTCGAAGGCGCTTATGGCACGGGCAAGTCGCATGCGGCGTTGACGGTGAAATCGCTACTCGAAGCCTCCGACGACGAGGTGAGAGCATATTTCGACGAATTTGAGATCGACAAAGACTTGTGTGAGAAGTTTTTGACGGCGAAAAACGCGGGCAAAGTGCTCGTGATCCATCGGATGGGGTCGAGTAGCATTGGATCCGATAGTGATTTGATATGGGCGATACAAGAGAGCATCGATAGAGCGTTATCGGAGCGAGGTATCGAAAACCGCGCCGAGGGGACGCTCAAAGATGCTGCGCTTCGATGGCTCGAAGATGCCGACCATCGCGATTTTTTGGGCAAAAAGATGGCGCAAAAAAAGCACGCGTGGGAGGGGCAACTCCACATCGACGACGTCGTCGAGCAGCTCAAAACGGGATCGAGCGAACGCGTGACCGAGTTGATGCAAGGCATACTCGCCATTGCCAAAGAAGAGCGCATGTCGTTTTTGTGCATGGATATTAGGTCGTTAGTCGATTGGATCAAAGACGTTATCCGAGCGAATGCGTTGTCGTCGATCTTCTTCGTTTGGGATGAGTTTACCGAGTATTTCCAAAACAATTCCAGCCAATTGACTGGGTTTCAGACGATTGCCGAGATTAGTCAATCGAGCCCGTTCTATTTTATGATCGTGACGCACGAGAGCCACAGCTTGATTGCCGATACTCAATTGGCAAAGAAGATCGATGCGCGATTTGTGCGCGCGAAGATCGAGCTCCCCGAAAACATAGCGTTTCGCCTGCTGGCGCAAGCGATGCGCAAGACGAGCGATTTGGCATTACTCTCACAATGGGAGGGGTATAAGGGCGAAATCAACACTTTGCTCAAACCCGTGCGCGATGCGATTCGCGCCAGCGCGACAAGGCGCGGCGGCGATAACAACATGGTAGTTGCCGACAAAGACATGCAAGAAGTCGTGCCGATTCATCCATATGCGGCTATCGTACTCAAACACATCGCGGTCGTGTATCAGTCGAACCAGCGCAGCATGTTTAACTTCGTCATCGACGACAATGGCAAGGCAAAGGCGTTTAAGTGGTTTATCGCCAACACGGGCCCGACGAGTGCTTGGTATTTACTCACCGTCGATATGTTGTGGGATTTCTTTACGAATTCGCAAAGTGGTCTCAATTCCGAGGTGCGCGAAGTGCTCGATTCGTATCGTTTGATATCGGGCGAGAAGCTCAGCAACGACGAACACCGCGTGCTCAAGGTGATATTGTTGTTTAATGCGATATCGATGCGCATGCACGATACGGAGATGGTGCGCCCGAGCGACAAGAACATCGATTTGTCGTTTGTAGGTGCGAGCACCAATTGGCCCAAAGGGCGTGGAAAACAAATCGCCGAAAAGCTCTGTCGCGATGGCATTTTGTTTAAAGAAAAGATGAAAGACGGATCTTGTGAATACAAGATTGCCAATATATCGGGCGGTAGTATTGAAATCAGCGAAAAGAAAAAGGAAGTCGAGAAGCGCTTAAAAACTTCCGATTTGATTGGAGATGCGGAATTGCACAAGGCGATTGCCGTGCCCGAGAGAATGGAGAATCGGTTTAAGATCGATTATTGTTCGGTCGATACGTTGAGCAGAAAGATATCGGAGCTCAAATCGGCAGACGAGGGGAATAAGTTTAAAGTCTTAGTCGGTTTTGCTCGCGATGAAGCCGAAGCCGAGAAAGTCAAAAAGAAGATAGCCGATGAGGCGGAAAAGGGCTCAGGCGATGTGTTGCTCGTCGATGCGAGTGCTACGCCGTTTGGACGCGATAGACTCGAACGTTATATTGAGAATGTTGCGCTCGGTGAGTATTACACCAAGAAAGATCGAGAGCGGTCGAACAAATACATGGCGAATGCCGTTGCTTGCCTTGGCGAATGGCGCGATGCGATGATGGATGGCTCGTTTTGGCTCTATGCGAAAGACGATTCTGCTGGCAAGCGCATGGCAAATATGAACGAATTGAAAGAGACGTTCCAAAGCATCGATCGCGAAAAGTATCCCTATGGGCTCGAACATTACGAGGTGAGCAAGCCTTTGTTTGGCCTGAATCAGATGGGAAAAGGCGTGGAATGTGGGGTGAATCAAGAGAATAACGGCGTATATAACGAGGCGTCGAGAGCCGCTAAAGCGCTCGAAGGTGCGTGGAAAGTCGAGCGCTATTGGGAAGACCCCGCAAAGCAAGGACTGACGATCGTCAAGATAAAGCAAAAAGTCGAAGAGGTGATCGCGAGTGGGTTCGAGAGCGAGTCGGGGCGCGTGAGCATGGATGCGATATATTCGGCGTTGCAAGAGCCGCCGTTTGGCTTGATGCAGTGCAGTATGACGGCATTTGTGCTCGGATTTGTGCTCAAAGAGTATGTCAACGAAAACTACTTTTGGAGCGATGGATCGACGAGCGAGCCGATGAGCATCGAGAAGATGAGAAGCATGGTTACCGATGCGATGAACGAGGGCAATTCGTCGACGCGAAGGGCGACGCAGTACATCGTGGCGATGAGTGCCGAGCAGAAGGCATTTTTGAAGTGTAGTGCCCAAGTCTTCCATTTGGCACCCGAAAAATGCGGATCGATAGAAAGCGTAGGTAGCCAGATTCGGCTCGCGATGAAGGCGTTGCCCTTCCCGATTTGGAGCGTCAAATATGCGTTGCCGGCAATCGATGGCGTATCGGGCAAAGAGAGCGTATTAGAAGGGCTCATCGATGCGTATTGCCATATTGCCAACACGAATAATGCACAAATCGGCAACGAAAGTGAAATTGCCACGCGCATAGGCAAGATAGTGCGAGAAGATGGGCAGATCGTCGACGATTTGTCGCGGATCTTGGTCGCCGATAATTGTTGCAAAGGCATGACGGCTTACCTCGCACAATATCGCGATGGCGAATTGCAAACATTGGCGTCGGAATTGGGCGACAACGGTGCATATATCAAAGAGGTGCAAAAGCGGTTTAGTGCAAGCGATGCCAATTGGGTTTGGAATACCGATACGGCAAAGGAGAAGATCGACGACGTCATCTTAGATTACAAAATTATCTTAGAGTCGAAGAAGAGCATTCCCAATTGCGATAGCATCAAGAGTGTAGTGAAAGGTTGGACATCGCGAGCCAATCGCATCAAGATATCGTTCGATGCGATGAAAAAGAGCGTCGGCGATTTGAGACCGTTTTTGGAAATCATTTGTACGATGTGTATGCGCGGCGAGTTAGAAGATCAGAATCGCTCGAAATTCTATGAATTGTTGCGCGAACACCGCGTTGGATTCGACAATTTGTATAATTCGCCGTTGCCATTGTTTAAATCGGTCGTGAGTGAATTTGTGACGCAGATGAACGACGACGAGATCGAGCGCTTTTATAAAGACCTCGCCGAGGGGCAATATACGAAGACGAAAAATGAATACTACAGCGTGATTGGTGCGGCGGTTAAAGAGTTCTTGAGCAAGCAATTGCGCACGAAGGTTTTGGCGTTGTGGAAAGAGAAGACGGGAACGAAAGATCCGAAGGTGTGGTCGGAGAACAACGAGATTCCGATTTTGTGCATGTTTGGGCCCGAAGACCGAATCGAAGCGAAAAAGGTATTCGACACGATGCTCGGCGGGTTTCAACAACCCAACGACGCCAAAAATGCACTCGAGTATCTCGAGCGTGCGACATTCTACGACAAACTCGCCGACGCCGAAGCTCGCGATCGATGCTTTATCGATGTCATCGTCGGTGATTACAAGATATTGATCGACGACATCGGCGCACTCAAAGAATATATACAAGAGCAGGCGTGCAAACTCGAAGTCTACGATTGGATCGACAATGAAATGGTGAAAGATTGCGTGAAATCTTATGCCGATAGATTGTATAAGACCGACGGCGAAGCGCGGGCAAGGGCCGTTATCGACGAGATGAATGCAGACGATTTGCGCGAATACTTGATAGAGTTGATCGACAACGTCAATATCGGCATCGAAATACTCAAAAGCCAGCAGAAGAAGGGCTAAGGAGGTGGGCGATGCATTGCAATTCGATCGAATCGTGCTTGTCGCACATAGGAGAATTTTCCAATAGTTCGTCGATGGGGTATCCGATCGTCGTCGACGTCAAAAACTATGCCGATTATGCATCGTTGCGCACGAGTCTTTGTGCCGATGCGTCGAAGGCGTGTATAAGGGTATCGGATCACACGCATGGCAACGGCTTCCCCGATATTTTGGGTGTTCTCGAGGCGGCCGATAAAGCCGACAATAGCGTCGTATGGGGGATTTCGCAGAGCTCGATGCTCAAGGGCGAAGAAGCGCTCGTGTCGGATTTGCGCCGAATCATCGACCGATCGGTTCGGGGTCACGTCTTCGTCGTTTTGACGCATTGCAGTGGTTTGCTCGACAAATACTTTGCGCGCGATCCGCGTCGCGATCGTCGCATCGTCGTCGTCGACGGGAAGCGTTGCGATCTTCCGACGATTCGATTTGTGCGAAAGGGCGACGATTGCGATGGAGCGCATGTCGACGGCATGAAAGGGCTATTAAAAAAGCTCGAGGATATGAGTGGTGAGTCGATGGCGCGAAACCCGGTGATATCGGTTGTCATGCCCTACGACGCAGAACTCTTTGGTCGATCGAAATATGCGATACAAGACCACGGCGATGTATTCGTCGTGCTCGTCGACAAGTACGTCGAAATCAAGCGGGTTGCCGATAAGTCGTGGGCGAGTTGTGAGCAATGGGAATGGTTAAGAGGTCAATCGAAAAGTCATGCAGATTTTTCGTCGCTCGTCGCCCAACGCTGGGGATCGACGCGCGATTTGTGCCAACAGATCGACGACGTGTTTCACAATCAATCGAGCAATGAACGATGGTTATTGTGGCTTGCGATGCGCGTATTTGGCGAGGGATCGGGCACGTATTTGGGTTTTAGCCTCGATCAGACGACGTCGTGCGAAGCCTGGATTCGCCGCGTTTATCATGCGCTCGCCGATGTCGCGAGATCGGACGATCGATTTGAGTCGTTTTTTGCACAACGCCTTGAATTATTGAAATTGTTGCCAGCCAATTCGACGGAAATGCAATTTTATTGTCAGAGCGTTGCCGAGCGTTATGGCAAAGATGCCGTATATTATTTGAGCGATTCGACCGATCACGAGCGCCGTCAATGGATGAAGACGATCGACGAAAACGATTGGACCGATGCAGAGATCGAAAAGGCGATAGCGCATGCATCGCGCGAGTTGTCGTACTATATCGAGCCATTTGTCTTCGATTCGCACAATTCGCATCTCAAGAATGATAATATATCGCTGGCAGGCGATTTGACGTATTATTTCAATCGTTATAAATATCTGAAGATTCGCAATTGCATTGACGACGATTTCATCGAATATGTCGACAAATATGCCATAGAACGACCTTATAATAAACTCCGTTGTCGCAGTGCTGTGACGCGCACGATCGATAAAGAAGGTGTACAAGCCTATTTTATCGATGCATTGGGTGCAGAACATTTGGGGTATATTCAAGCAAAATGTCGCGAATATGGCATGATTTCGGATATTCAAATTGTACGTTGCGAATTGCCGTCGATTACGAGTATAAACAAGGAATTCAAGGAAAGATTTGAAACGCGAGATGTCAAAGAACTCGACGATTTAAAACACCATAGTACGATTTATCTCTACGAAAGGTGTCAGTTGCCCATCCATCTCTTTGAAGAGCTCAAAGTGATCGATAAAGAGTTGCGAAATATACGCGATTTGCTTCGATCTCATGGCGCCCAAAAGGCCGTCATCTTTTCCGATCACGGTGCTAGCCGTCTCGCCGTCATCTATAGACACGAAAATGAGAAAATAGAACTCGAAGAAAAGGGCAAGCATAGCGGGCGTTGTTGCCGGTGCGAGCAAAACCCGAATCTCGATCAAGCGGCTTATGAAAATGGATGGGCTGTGTTGGCGAATTACGAGCGGTTCAAAGGTGGGAATAAGGCCCAAGTCGAGGTGCACGGCGGTGCAAGCCTCGAAGAAGTCGTCGTGCCCATCGTCACTTTGACGTTGCGCCCCGAAAAAGTCGAGTACCGATTGGCCGATCAAATAGTCAAATATAGCCAGGGCAAGGTGACGTTGGCGCTTTGTTGCAACATGCCCATGAATGCGCCGCGCATACAAATCGAAGGCGTGTTCTACGAAGGCGCGCTCGACCCTGACCGCAGAACTGCTCGATTCGACGTCGATCAGCATACGAAGGCGCAAGCGTATCGTGCGACAGTTTGGGAGGGCAATAGGAACACGGGGCAAGTGATCGATTTCGTCGTCGAGCGCAAGACTAAACAAAGAGATTTGGGTTTATAATTTGTAGCGATGGCATTTGAGGATATAGAAAAATGAGTGAAAATATACAAAATGACGATTTCGTCGCACGTCTCAAATCGTATTTCGACACGATGGTCGTATATAAAGATTTGAATAAGAATAGTTTTATTTCGTCGTTTAAGTTGCCGTCGTTTATGCGCGATTACATATTGAAGCGATTTCAAGACGACGATGGCGTCGTCGACGTCGACGAAGCTGTGGAGTTTATTCGCACGTTTTTACCACATAAAAACGATTGGAATGCCCTTCAAAACCGCATGGTCAATCAAGGCGAGACGATAAAGATCCTCGCAAAACTCGGCATCGACATCAGCATAGCCAAGGGCGAGACGTCGTTTAGATTGCCCGATTATGGGTTGGGATCGAAGGATACGGTGATTCCGCGCCGGCTGATGGAGAGCATAGGCGAAGAGCTCGTCAAGTCTGAGGAGCGCTGGGGCGTTATCGAATTGTGTTATATCGCGCCCGAAGATGGCGATGGCAAGGGCAAAATTCAATTGATGGATTTCAAAGATTTTTGCCCCTACGACGTCGATCTCGACGAATACAAAGATGCGCGTCGCCAATTTACACTCGACGAATGGATCGACGTCGTCTTGGGGGGCGTCGATTACAACGCGCTTGGATATAGCGACAAAGCGCAGAAACTCGCCGTGATTCAACGATTGTTGCCGTTTGTCGAAAAACGGGTCAATTTATTGGAATTGGCACCGCCGGGAACGGGGAAGACGTATTTATTTGGCAACATTAGCCGCTATGGGTGGCTTGTGACGGGAAAAGTCAGCCGTGCAAAGCTCATCTACGACGTGGCGAAAAAACAAGATGGCATCGTCGCCATGCGCGATTTCGTCGCACTCGACGAAATCCGCGAAGCGGATTACCTCGAAGAACCCGAGCTCCAAGCGGCGTTTCAGGGATTCCTAGAAAATGGCAAGTATCGGGCGACCGACAATCACGAAGTCAATATCGACGCGAGTATTATATTTTTGGGCAATATCGAATCGTCGTTGATGGATGAATACAAGAACATGATGGTCGAGTTACCCAAGCCGTTTCGACAGTCACAATTCCTCGATAGAATCCATGGATTTATCAAGGGTTGGGAATTGCCGCGCATGGACGACGATCTCAAGGCAAAGGGCTGGGCGTTGAACTCGGAGTATTTTTCGTCGATCATGCACGAATTGCGCGAAGATCCGACGTATCGAGCTATCGTCGACGAACTCGTCGTCATGCCCGAGAAGGCCGATACGCGCGATTCTGAGGCGATACGCCGCCTTTCGACGGCGTATTTGAAGTTGCTCTTCCCGCATGTACGCCAGCCAAGAGACATTTCAAAACGCGAATTCGAAATGTATTGCCTAAGGCCTGCGATGAACATGCGTTCGATTATTCGCACGCAGATGGGGATCGTCGACGAAGGTTTGCGGGGGAGCGATTTGCCGCAATGTCGAGTGAGAGATTTCGGCGCGGATTCGGATGAATAGGGGGGGCGATGGCGAAGCGAAAGCTCAAAAAGCAAAACTGTGCGTTTTGCGCGAAAGAAATCACGACGCGCAACGACTTGGGGATCAACATCAAACTGCTCGGCGAGTCGACGAAATCTTATTATTGCCTCGATTGCCTAGCCGAGTATTTCGAATGCACGGTTCAAGATATCATCGATAAAATCGAGGAATTTAAGTCGGATGGGTGCGAGCTCTTTAGCTGATAGATGATGTGATGGCTAGCACCGAGAGGTAGTTTGACCTCACCCCCGGCCTGTCGGCCACCCCCTCTCCATGAATGGAGAGGGGGAATA
>OQWM01000783.1_pt1 | contig 21142 bp, 13 predicted proteins | sample 1691531 | NCBI WGS metagenome assembly OQWM01 (sample SAMN03418257, study PRJEB22391) | human gut metagenome | biome: human-gut; feature: organic feature; material: feces | host: Homo sapiens | place: Tanzania | collected 2013-01
GCTTTTTGGCATCGGCGTGTTTCTTTGGGTGTTCGGAGGGCGCTAGTCCCCCTCTACAGAATGGCAAAAAAAAATGCACGCTCCGCCGCCCGCCGAGCGGCGCTAGTCCCCAATTAGCCAAATGGTCAAAATGTACGTTCAGCCCCCCCGTCGTACCAGTCCCCAGCATCCGCAAAATGGCAAAAAGAGGACGTTCAGCCGCCCGCCGAGCGGCGCTAGTCCCCAATTAGCCAAATGGTCAAAATGCACGCTCCGCTGGGCGGCGCTAGTCCCCCTCTACAGAATGGTAAAAAAGGCAAAAAAAAAGACTGGGATAAAAATCCCAGTCTTCATCGCTAAGCGAAACCTAATGGAATTAGGCGATTTCGAGGTTTTCAACGACGAACGTGATTTCTTCGGTCACGACGTCATTGCCTTTACCATCGAGGGCGCTGATCTTCCACGATTTGGGCCAGCAATCATAGAGGTTCCAACGACGGAGTTCGCCACCGGCATTGTCATTAAGCGTGATGGAGATGTCGCGACGGACATACTGACCAGCTTTCGCTTGGTTCCACCATTCTTGCAAGTCGGCTGTGACGATGTAACCTTTCTTGAGGGTGACATCACCGAATTTAGCACGACCCGGACGTTTACGGAGCGTCAAATCATCGCCATCCTGGAATTCGATGACTTCGAGTTCGCAGTTGATACCATCGACACCTTTGAAGTAACCAGCGGTTACGCCATTGATATCGACTTTGAAGTTGTAAGCACCAACGTGATCCAAATCTGTACGACGACTAGGCATAGTCTCTCTCCTTTGGTTGTGTCCTAAGCTCACCAAACCACTGGCTCACTTAAAACTGTACACTCTATGTCCCCCGATGCGCGATATTGCGCAGCGGGAAACGGGTTAAAAAAAGTCAAATATTATTCGGAAACGTCACCGCCGGAGGCCATCTGGCCGATGCGGAAGATGACAAATTCAGCGGGCTTCACGGGGCAGATACCGACTTCGCAAACGAGCTGACCAGCATCGATGACTTCGGGCGGGTTCGTCTCTTCGTCGCACTTGACATAGAAGGCTTGTTCCGGGGTCTGACCCAAGAATGCGCCCGTGCGCCAAATGCGGAGCAAGAAGGCCGTAATCGTACGTTCAACGCGTTTCCAGAGCGACTGATCGTTGGGTTCGAACACGACCCATTGCGTGCCGTTCTCGATCGATTGCTCGACCATGTTGAACAAACGACGGACGTTGATATAACGCCACGAAGGATCGCTCGAAATCGTGCGAGCACCCCAAACGCGGATTCCGCGATTGCGGAAGTAACGGATGCAGTTGATACCTTTCGGGTTGAGGATGTCTTGTTCGCCCTTCGTCACATTGTACTTCAAGCCCAAGGCACCGCGTACGAGTTCGTTGGCCGGAGCTTTGTGAACACCACGCTCGGTATCGCTGCGAGCATAAATACCAGCCATGTAGCCCGATGGCGGCTGATAGATATTGCCCTTCTGCGGATCGTAAACTTCGATCCACGGGAAGTAGTAGGCACCGAATTTCGAATCGCGCGGCTTGGGCAATCTGTCCACGCCACCTTTTTCGATCGTTTCGGGGCTGTCGAGAATGGCAAAACGATATTTCATGTTTTCGCAGTGGCTCAAAAGCGCATCCTGAATCGCAGGATCCGTCTGACCCGGCGCGCATACCAACGAAATATCATCGATTTCTTCCAGAAGTTTCAAACCGGAACGTGAACCAGGACCGTTATCTTTACCCGTGTAGAGCGCCGCCTTGCTGGCAATCTTCTCTCCATCCGGATCCACGCTGTTTTCCGGATCCCACGTACCAACGTTGACGATGTATGCACGACCGCCGCCGTTGTTGAAGAATCCATACACTGCGTGTGCTAGATACTCGCTGTTCTGGAAATCGCCAAAGTTCTTCGTGAACTGACTCCAATTCGTAACGAGAATCGGTTCATTAACTGGACCTACCGAACACTCCCCCAAGAAGGCAAGGGTATTCGTACCAGCCGCTTCGATCGGCTTCGTACCACGATCAACTTCTTCTACATAAACACCTGGTGACAAATACGTCGACGCCATGAGATCTCCTGATTCCTTTCCGGTGATTAACACTCGGGTTGATGTGTAGACAGGGGACCATCCCCTGCCCTATTTCCGCGACTCGCGTCTCGAAACCTATGCCTAACGATGCGACTGACCCGACATCTTCACAGAACGATCAAACGTTCGGCGAATCGGATCGCTTCGCCTATCACTATCTAAATATGTCCATACGCAGAACTGCGCCGCCGGACGAACCTTCTCGCCCATGCTCCGCCAAAACGACATCGTCTCCTCGTAGCCAAATTTCGGCTCCTCTACAGGACGCAACGCGATGATCTCCCTCTGACGGAATGAATATCCCTGCAATAATCCCTCGGCTATTTGCGGATGCTCGTAAAACACCTTGATCGCCAGTGCCAACAGCACATGCTCCTCTTGCGGTGTCTTACCCCACGCCGATACGACGTAGTATAACTTCAACAACAGCGATGGGTCTACTGAATATTCTACAACCTCGCCCGAATCTTCGTTCACGCTCATCAATTTCTGACCGCGCTCTCGAACTATCGGATCCACGCATACCGCACTCAAAAATAACGATAGGGCCGGAAGCTTTTTGATGTTCTCTTCGGTCGGAATCGTCGTGTACAACTCCACATCCTTGTAGCCCGCGTTCTTTAAACTCGTCTCAAGAAGCTTCTGAAGTGTTGTACTAACATCCTTGATAACCTCAAAATTTCCCACTGCCCATCTCCATTCCAGATTACGTTACGTGGACTCTTGCATGGTCTTTGTTCTGCGAACACTCGCTTGTGATATTCCAATCAACCCGGTTTGTCAACGATTTTTACCGGAAATTTTTTCGATTTCCGATGGCGACTGCATCCATATCCCATGTGCTCTTGCGACAATGGCAATGCCGTCTCCACGACCCATATATCGCAAACTGTGTGCCAATTCTCTGCACTCGCATTTTTTATTTTGCCAACACAAAATCTGCCCTAAATTCAACACTCTGCGAAGTTATCCACAGACCCTACTTCCACAACGCGATCGCACAAAACCGACAAATCGAGGATTTTTATCCCCACCCCAAGCCGCGCTCAAGCCATCTTCTTCGATGCGGCCTGGGGTTTCCTGTCCTCTCTTTGCCCAATCTTCCACTTTTGAACCACCATCTCTACCTTTTCATCGCGTTTCTATTCTCTTCAATCGATTCAATCGGGGATTTCTGTCCCCAATCCACCGCTTTCTCGCCGTTCTAATGGGTCGTTCTCTGCCCCCTGCACGCCGCGCTTGAGCGCTTTGTCCCCATCGCGCATATACGCCGTGTACTTCTCTAACCACACCGAACGCCAATCTTTCGGGTCGTCGGGGTACACAAACTGCGGACGCCAATCATACGCTGCGATCACCTCTAACGGCGATATATAGCCGTTTTCCGCCAATACCTTTAAGATGTACTTCTGCCTCCGCTCCCACCAACGGCCGTCTTTTGGGAACCCATTCTTGTAGAATCGCCCACCTTTCGACGGTGCCACTTTCAGCGAAGCCAAAAACGCACCCTCCAACGGCGTCAAATCGCGAGCATGCTTCCCAAAATAGAATTGCGCCCCCTGCTCGATCCCATATACGTCGGGGCCAAACTCGATAATGTTGATGTAGAGCTCTAAGATCCGTGATTTGGTGACAAATGTCTCCATGTGCCAAGTGATCAGTGCCTCTTCGAGTTTGCGAGCGATGTTCTTCGTCCGGCGCAAAAACAAATTCTTCACGAGTTGCTGGCCTATCGTCGACCCGCCATACACATATCGACGCGCATTCAAATTCAATCGAAGTGCACGTTCGATAAACGACACGCGCAACGGCCCATGCTCGTAAAATCGCTTGTCTTCGGTCAACATCATCGCCGCCTTCACATAAGGCGGCAACTGCGAAAGCCTCACATACGACGGCGTCCCTGGCCCCACCGTTATCGAGTCGACGAAATACGTATACGTCGTCGTATGCGTAAAATCTCGCGCCGCAATGACTTCCGTCCGATGCGGTTCGACCAATACCGGCAAACACTTGTCCTCAAACCCAGTCGCCTTCAACGTCGCCGTCAACGGATACTTCCACGGTATCTTCCCCGATATCGATGGCGACATTTCTCCCCCCTCAAACGACAACTTCGTTATCGTCGGCAAAAATCCCTTCGGAATCACTTCCGACAGCGATGCACACGCTATCTTTTCACTCGAAAACTCAAACGATATCACCGGCTGATTCCGAACCGCTTCGACGCTCACCGTCCCATGGACCTTCAACGGACCCATCTCAAATTCGATGGGGTCTATCGTCACCAAGTCATCGGCAAATCGATACGACGCCATGATCGACGACTTCATATCGATCCCCTCGATCGTGTTTGGGCTTATCTTCTCGTGATAAAACGCAAAATCTCGTAGCGCCAAACGCCCATCGATCGACACCGATTCTTCGCTAAACGATAACCCAACGTCAAACGTCACATCGCCCGAATTCTGCTCGGGGATCGGCAAATTCAGCAATCGCAAAAAATCTGGCGCCCCGAGCTGCGACGCTCGAAATGCTAGCCTCGGCAATGCCGCATCTTTCGGATACGACACACCAAACATCACATCCGCTCCGCGCACGTCGAAATGTATCTCGAAATCTTGGCTCTCCTTAAACATCTTCGACGTATTGATCGATATCGCATCAAGCTCAAACACATCCGATCCATGCAACACAGCGATCTCGCCCTCGCGAATGTCTATCGCCGGCAAAGCTCGCACGCGATCGCCAAACTGCGCTATCGCCCCCCGCCATTTCTCGAGCTTCTCCTTCGGAAGCGGATTCTTCACGACTTTCGGCGCATTCTTGATCACATCTTCGCGACGAACCGATAATTTTGGCGCTTCGCCCAAAAATGCGCCCGCATCTTGCTTCCAAAATCGAACAAATGCCGAAACGACCGCATTTTCTTTCAATGCAGGGATCTCTAGCAACTCCGCCAAATCGACGCTCAATCGCGGTCGATCGATCCGAACCGCCGCAATATCCGCCACGCGAAACCTCCCCCTGGGCAACGCAATCGATACGCCACGCGCCGTCAACATCGGCGTTTCAGCCCCCTTTTTTGCCCCCATTTCATCCGGCACATTGGATTCATCATTCTCTCGGTGCGCCATCACCACAGGCGGCAAAACCGCGCCACCGCTCGGCATTAACGACGCATCGCCCACCGACAATCGAACCTCTTCGGCATCCCAATCGACTTCAAACGACGATATCGCCCCCGAAAACGAACGCCCCAACTTCGAAAACGATCCCGAAAGTGCCGGCTCAAACCGAACCGACGCATTCCCCGATTTCTCCGCCCGGCGATACCGTGCCTCCAAACTCATCTCCGGCATGCTGTCGATCGAAAACGGCAATCTGCGTCCCGTCAACTTGTGCGTCAAAACGCCATCGACGCCGATCTCCCCACCGCCTGCATACCCCGAAATATCGCGCCCTCGAAACGACAACGATACGTCGTCGCCACTTCGCATAGAAATCTCAAAATCGCCAACAACTGCGCTATATCTTTTGCTGGAATCCGTTTCTATCGATTTTAATTCACCATTTCCAAACTTCGATCGAATTGAAACGATCCGTTCTCGAACGCTCGCCACGTCGGAACTATCGAATTTGGCACGAACCTTCCCCACCGCCACATCGACTTCGTCGCCAAACATCGCCCCCCATGGGTTCGTCAAACATATATGTTCGGCCTCGACGCCCCCAATCTCCCCAAAATCGATCTTCATCGAATCGACGCACCAAAACGCCCATCCCGTTTCGATCTCGAACGTCGCCCCCGTGCCCGTCAAGCGCGCCATCGCCTTTTGCGACACTTGACCTATCGCAATTTGCCGCACTACAATGCACGCCGTTAGGCCTACGACGAACAATGCCAAAACGATAACCGATATCTTTACGATTTTTTTTCGCACACTTTTGCCTTATCACAAAATGCCATGACTTTCTTACGACTCCGCGACGACAAATCCGACTACGATCTCTATGAAACGCCCCCAGTCGACTTCATCCCCGACTCCGACATCGGCTTCTACGCCACGCAATACGACGCAAACGACCTCGCAATGTGCTACGCCAACGGCTTCTTTCCTTGGCCATCTCCCAGCCACCCCATCATACCATTTTATTGCCCTCGCAAGCGATTTGTTTTGCGCCCCGCCGACCTCCACGTCTCACATTCGCTCCGGCGCACCATCGCCAAACGCACTTTCACCATACACTGCGACACAGCCTTCTGCGACGTCATCGTCCAATGCGCCACCACCGCCCGACGCCACGAAGCCGGCACCTGGATCACCAACGACTACATCGACGCTTTCTGCGACCTACACGATCGCGGCATTGCACACTCCGTCGAAGCCTACGACGACGATGGCACACTCTGCGGCGGATTCTACGGCACTTGTATGGGCCGAATTTTCGGCGGCGAATCGATGTTCACCCGAATTTCCGACAGTGCAAAGGTCGCTTTTGTGCATTTTGTTCAACGCGCGAGCGATTTCGGCTTCCAACTCATCGACTGCCAAGACTACACGCCAAACATGAAACGCTACGGCGCCACCATGATTCCTCGCAGCGCCTTCCTGCAAGCACTCGCCACATTCCGCGACGATCCCGTCGACCCCGATATGTGGAAGTTCTAATTTCTTTTCTTTTTTTTCTTTTTGTTGCGCGGCTATTGCGCTTCGCGCAATACGCCCGCGCCGCCGCCTATGTGCTCGCTACGCTGTGCGCATACGGCGGCGTGTGGACGACGGACGGGCTATATCAATGCACCTGCTATCGTAGCCGTCATAAATGCCGCTATCGATCCCGCTATCATCGATTTGATGCCAAATTTGGCTATCTCCGAACGCCTCGATGGCGCCATTCCCCCGATTCCTCCTATCTGAATCGCTATCGATCCGAAATTGGCAAACCCACACAATGCATACGTCGATATCACAATCGATCGATAACTGAGTTGCTCGACGACCTGAGATAAATGCAAATAGGCGACGAACTCGTTTATCGCCATCTTTTCGCCCAACAATTGCCCAACTAAGAAACAATCGCTCAACGGCACACCCATCAAAAACGCAATGGGGAAGAAGATCCAACCCAAAATCGTCTCTAACGAAAGCAGTGGCCAGAGCGATTTTTTCTCCAATTTATCGGGCACATCGGGGCTTAACGACGGTCCGTTGTCGGGTTTCGCCGTCAACGCCCCCGTTTTATCGATCACCGTGCGATAAACTGCGTCGACTTGGTCGATTTGCTCGAGCTGGCTGCCGCGTAGCTCCGTAAACATCGGATCGACCGATATATGGCGCAAACGCGCCAGTTCCATGAGCGCCGAATGCGTGCACGCTATCGTATCGATCTTCGAAAACGAGCTCTCGCAAGCCGGATCAACCGCCCCGCCTTCTTGCACGACGTAAGCCTTGACGTGTTCGTATGTATTATCGTTGACGATCCGACTCGGCAAACCGAGCACAAAATTGATGAGCGCAATGAGCGCGACAAAGGCCAACAACATGGCACCGACGTTCATCGCCAACTGCAAACCCTCGCCCGCGCCACGAGCCGCCGCATCGATGACGTTCGCATCGGGCTTTTCTTCGTTCAAATTGACTTTTCCCATCGTTTCGGGCGTCTCGGTCTCGGGAATCATCAATTTCGCAATGACGAGCGATGCGGGCGCACTCATCACGCTAGCCGCAATCAAATGCCCTGCAATATCGGGGAAATACGGCTGCAACATGGCCACATACGAGGCCATTACGCCGCCGGCTACCGTCGCCATGCCCCCCGTCATAATCGCAAACAACTCCGATTTCGTCATCTTCTCGACATACGGCTTGACGACGAGCGGTGCCTCGGTCATCCCGACGAAGATATTCGCGACCGATGAAAGCGATTCCGCCCCCGATACACCCATGAACTTCATCATAAAGACCGCCATCCCCTTCACGATCCACTGCATGATGCCCAAGTGGTACAGAACCGTCATCAACGAGCTAAAGAAGATAATCGGCGGCAATATGCTCATCGCCGTGTTGGCAAATGCCGACTCGACCTGCCCAGAGACGAAACTCGAAAACAAAAACGTCGTTCCCGCCGACGTAAAATCGAGCAGTACCGTTACGGCATCGTTGAGAAACGAGAAAATCGCCTTCCCAACCGATGTGCGCAAAATAAACAACGCAAAAACGAGCTGAATCCCCGTCCCCACGGCGACGAGTTTCCAAAGAACTCTCTTGCGGTTATTGCTCATCAACCAAGCAATGCCGATAAATGCAAAGATCCCAAAAACGCTCATGATACGGCTCAATATGCTCGTTTCATCGTTTTCGCGCTTGAAATCTACTATCGCTTGCGTCGAATTGTTCGCGCGCTTGTCGGTCACCGCCGCCTGCGGCGTCGCCCCAGGGTCGGCATCTACAGGATTTGCAGCCGTAGCCCCGTCGGGGGCTCTTTGCGCCAATGTCGGAGCATCGACGCTCTCGGCGACTTGGGCAGCCGTAGCCCCGTCGGGTGCACTTTGCGCCAATGCCGGCACATCGATGCTCTCGGCGACTTGGGCAGCCGTTGCCCCTTCGGGGGCACTTTGCGCCAATGCCGGCATATCGTCTTTGACGATCATCCCCAAGACGAGGCAAAACAAACCAAACCCCATCACGCACCAAGCCAAAATCTTGCCCAGCTTGCGCGGTATGGGGATTTCAGAAAAACTCTTCCATATTGATGTCAACTTCATCGTCATCCCTTTGCAACGGTTTTCCAATCTTTGCCCTATGCATAGATTTTAATGCGATGGCTCAATTAGAACACAAAACAAAGCAAATGACAAAGAACTCTCGGGCAATGACGTCGTTTCAACGCCCGCGCTCGGGGCAATTCTACATGCTCTTTCTCGATATCCACGCTCAAAAACAAAAAAAGCCTCCCCAAAAGTGGGGAGGCTGCGTATCAAAAGAAGCGCTTAAAACCAAGGGCTAGTTGTTCAAACAATCCCAGAACATGCTACCATTCGACGGATCGGCTTTTATGTATTCGGGGATCTTCTTTTCATCGATAACAAAACCACCGCTCTTGCACACGGGCTTTGTACTCTCAGGTTCACATTCGTATTTGCCAATGCAACCGCACTTCGCCAAAACTTCTTCGTCAGTAAGGCCTGTGAGTCCCTTTTTGCACTTCTCCAAAGTACCCTTATACGTAGTCAAGAGAGTTCCTTTCTCGGGTATATCTTGCACAATACTCGAAACAAAGCATCCCGTTTTTTCAGGAGGAACGACGCATTGCTCGCGAGGAACATCTTTTCCATCGCAGTCTTCGTCGACGCCATTGCCGTAGTATTTTTCGTACGACGAATCCCCCGGATCTCCAAGCTCTGGATTTGGTTTGTGATCTTCCAATTCGAGGTATTTCGTCGACTGCGATCCACGGCTCGTCTGATACGATGCAGTGAAATCGTATTTAATCTCGTCCGATTTCTGACATTCCTGTTGGTCTTCATGGTAGACGACATCGCCTTCGTTGGCATAGTCGCTACGCCCTTCCATGCTGTAGAACCCAAACTTGAATTCACCACCGACGACTTTGCCGTCGCTGTCTTTTTTGGCAACGCAGAACATGCCACCAAATTGAACCGGATCACAGACGATCAACTTCGTATTCGGATCCTTACTCGCATTCATATCGATCAATTCTTCGAGCGAAGAAACGCCCACGCAAGGACGGAACAAGCGGAGACACTGCGATTTATCGTCACCCGTGCAAGCCCCAGATTTAGCACATGTGCCATCGACGCAACCATCTTGGTTGTTATCGAGCCCGTCGCAAATTTCGTCGGCACCCGGATTGACCGATGGATTGCTATCGTCGAGGTCTTTGGGATTCTTTTCGCCAAAACCACATTGATCTTCATAACCTGGATCGGCGGCATAGTAACCATCGCCATCGTAATCGTGGCAGTGATCGACTTCTTTTTCGAGCGTGCAAACGCCCTCAACCGTCGGATCCAAACTCGGCTTGACGCAAACGCTACCTTTGAGGCAGTCGTCGTCGCTCATGCAACGAAACGCGCCCTTTTCTTCGAGATTGCGATCTTCGACGATACAGCTCGCAGCACTGGCCATAAAAACGACGCTCAAACAGGATGCCAGCAAAATATTTTTCGACAACTTCATTCAACAACCTCTTTTGCAAAGCCTATACAGCGGCAAAAATTCTTCAGGGACACATCACGTCCAGAACGCGCCATATGATACCACACTTTAGATCGGAACACAAGTGCGCGATTGATACGACCTACGCCATCGCTTTTTCGACCTCACCAATCCCCAAAACATCGCGCAATGCCTCGGGCGTATCGACGATGATTTGCGCTCCGCTCGCCTCTAAAAAAGCCTTCGTACGGAACCCCCACGATACCGAAATCCCGCTACATTTCGCGTTTACCGCCGTCTGATAATCGACATCCGAATCGCCTATCATCACGAGGTCTTTGACCTCGACGCCAAACGCTTGTGCGATGATTTCGAGCCCCTCGACACTCGGCTTCAGTATGTGGCGTCCATCCGACCCGACGATGCAACCAAACGCATCTTTGCCATAAAATCGATCGGCGAGTTTCTCGCACCAATTTTGCGGCTTATTCGTATAGATAGCACTCGGTATGCCGCGATCGCGAAGTGCAGCGATGATTTCGGGCACGCCATCGTACACCCGTGTTTTCGCATCGGGGCGCGCGATGCTCCGAGCACGATAGTCCCGATGGAATGCGTCTAACGACTCGCCTTCCAAATGGCTCGCGCAACGGCACAAATATTCTGCTCCATGCCCAACATACGACAGCGTCTGCTCGGTCGTCACCTGTTCTAAACCCCATGCCGCCAACGTCTCGTTGAGCGCACCTTCTATATCGGGCAATGTGTCGAGCAATGTGCCATCCATATCCCAGACGACAGCGCGATAATTCTGTATTTTATTCATAACAAATTCCTGTATTTGTATTTTATTCGATTCTAGTCCGATGGATCTGGACTTTCGAGACAGCTCAAGCGGGCTCGTCAGAGCCCAATTTTGCGCGTATTGCGATGCAATAGCGCAAAGCGTAGGCGTATGCGCGCAAGCCGCCAGCTAGGCTGGCGCGAGCACATAGCCGGAGCCGCCGACGTATTGCCCCCTCGGGGGCAATAGGCGGCGAAAAAAGAGAAACAAAAGCAAAATGCGAGAAATAAAAGGAAGCTAGTCTAAATTATCGGTGGGGTAATCTTCCGAGAGTTCGTCGTTTTCGTCAATTTTGTTCTCGAAATCGTCGGTTTCGTCGATGGGATCGTCGTTTTCGTGCGAAATGTCCGAATTTTTTGCAAGTCGGATGGCCTCGAGTTGCCCCGAAATGTCGACGTCTTGTTCGAGCAGGCGGTGACCTTTGTTGAGGTCGGTGCGCTCGTTGCGGAGGCGAACGATGTTGGGCAAGATCGAGAGTGCTTCGAGGTCGTTGACGGCGGTCGTGTAGATGAGTTGGATGCCCATGGCGCTGGCGAATTGGCGCTGCATGTTGATGAAAACGGTGCGGCTGGCGCGTCCGATGGGGTTGTCGAGGATGAGGACGCTCGTCGGTTGGCGGTTCATGCCGCGGGTGCGGGCGCGGACGTTGGCGAGTGTGCAGTAGAGGAGGATGGCGCAAGTGAGTTGCTCGCCGCCCGAGAAGCGTGCCGTTTCGGTGATTTCGATGAGGCGCTGTGGCGATGCGGGGTCGGGATTGAGGACTTTTGCGGTGAACGGATGGGCGATTTGGCGCACGGCGCGTTGGATGAGTTTGGCGCCGGTGGGGAGCACGTTTTCGTCGATGAGCGTGTCGACGAGCTCTTGGATGAGTTCGAGTTTGTCGCTTGGCGATGGCGGCTCTTTTGTCGTGATGCGCAAGAAGCGCGAACCGCCGATGTCGGGGACTTCGCGCGGCACGGTGCTGGCGGAATCGGCGAGTTTGAGCAGGCGCAAGCCTTCTTCAGCGGCGTTGAGCAGCAATTTTGCGAGGATGTTGCGGTGCTTTTCGATTTCGGCGAGTGTGGCGGTGAGCTCGCGGATTCGGATGTCGAGCGAGTTTCGGTACTCTTGGGCGGAATTTTCGAGCGCGTCGGGGTCGAGGACTTTGAATTGACCGATGATGCGGTTGTGCGCTGCGATTTCGGCAAATTCTGGCTTTTCGACGAATTTTCGGATGGCAGAAACGTACGATTTTCGGTCGGTATCGAGCGATGCATGGACGGCGCGGAATGCTTCGAGGCGCGTTTCGAGGTCCGATATGGCGTTGCCCATGTCTTCGGGCTCTAGCAGGGGTAAATCTTCGAAGCTGAGTTGCGACTCCGAGATGACTTGCGCATGGCTGCGCTGGACGGATTTGAGGCGTTCGAGGTCTTTGGCGAGGGCGTCGCGAGCGTGTTTGGCGCGATCGGAGATCTTTTCTTTGTCGGCGATTTGCGCATTGATATTGACGAGTTTTTGGGCGTCGTCGTTGGCAAAAGCGTTGTATTCGGCGACGGTTGACTCGCGGATTTCGACGCCATCGGGGACGACGGGTTTGCCCGCCCCAAACCACGCATTTTTGCGCTGTGTCAGGGTCGCCTCGCACATCGTTTGCGTCTTTATTGCCTCGTCTTTACGCCGCAATACTTCGTCTAAAAAGGCGCTCGCCTGCTCGCCATTGCGCTCGATATCGTTCTGATTTTGTAACTTTTCGAAGGCGGATTTGACGTCGTCGAGCGTGATGACGCCGCGAATGATGTTTTTGACTTGCTGGAGGTCTTTTTTCGCCGTCTTTTCGGCGGCCTCGAGGCTGCGCACGATTTCGCTGTTCGAAAACTCGTGCTGAACGCGATCGAGCAACCTATGATATTCGGCTTTGAGCAATTCAATCGAATTTTGCTTCGGCTCAACGGCTTGATTGACGTATTTTACACCAGAAATGTCGTTTTCGAGCAACGACATCTTCGAAGCGATGGGCTCGACAGTTTGCAACAACGATCGCGCCTGATCGCGCATCGATCGCGCCTGCGCTCGCAGATCATCGGCTTGCGAACGGATATTCTTGGCTTCGGCGAGTTTCGCGGCTTCGTTTTGTTTCCAAATCTCGACCGAATTGTCGACTTCGTCGACGAATTCGCGAAGGCGCGAGCAGGCACTTTCTTGACCGATGATTTCGTTTCTCAGTTTGATGACGTCGTTTTCGTCGTTTTTTTGCGCCGCAGAAAGCCGGCGCTTTTCGTCTTCTTGCATTTCGAGACGAGCCAAATCGTCTTCGAGAGCGACGCGACCTTGCGCCAACTTTGCTTGCGTCGTTGCAAACCATCCACGCGCATATTTGCTGCGGAAAATTTTGAATTGGTTTGCCGCGTTCGTATAAGATTCGCGTTCCGAGTCGGAAACCCGAATTTCTGCCTCTATACCTTCGAGCTGTTTTTCGATATCGCCCAAAGCCTTTTGCGCATCGCCCGTTTGGAACGACGCGTGATCTTTTGGCCCGACGATTCTGATAAAGTCGGAATCGCGGTGTTCGTAGAGCGCCTCGGGCGCGGCGATGACGACGGGGAGTTTGGGGATATCGCTTGGGCTCGATTCGATGAGCTCGACGACGCGATGGATTTCGTTGCGCGGCACGATAATGCCTTGGGCAATTTCGGGGAATTTGCGCACGAGGCGTTCTTTTTCGTCTTCGTCGGCTTGCAAATCGTGGGCAAAATAACTCCACCCCGACTGGGCGTGGACTTCTCGTCCGATCACTTTGAGCAAAGCTTCGACTTCGACCGAAGGCGGCATGAGACCGTATTCGGCGATGTGAACGCGCGCACGTTCAAGGGCGGCGGCTTCGGTTCGCAATCGCGCGACGTTCTCTTGGCACGCAGCGGCACGACGCGCCAATATTCCCGCCGCTTCGTCCGATAAATCGTCGAGATCGATAGATTCGGCTTCGAGCAAGCTCAAAAATCCCTTGTCGTTTTCGAGCTTATCGCGCTCGTCGCATCCTCGGCTATATTCGCGCTCGAGCGCCGCTAAATCGGCTTGTTTTTGCGCCGACGACCGCTGATATTCGCTCAAAAGGCGCGCACATTCTTCTTGTAGCTCGGCATTGCCCTCCCGATTGCGCTCGATCGAACGCAATCTCGATTTGCGCGTCTTTTGCGCCGTTTCGATTCGTTCGAGCGCCGCCGCAGGCGACTCGCCTTTTTGGACGATTTCGAGCTTGATGAGGCTCTCGAATTTCGTCTGACGCGCTTGGAGGTTCTGCGAATAGCTCTTCGCCTCCGACTCGGCGGCAAACGCATCGCCATCTAATTTTACTGCGCGATTCTCGGCGAGATAGGCATTTTGTTCGATTTCATCGCATTGTTTTCGAATTTTATCGCGATCGGCGCCGAGCACACCGACTTGGTGTTTCATCGCCGCGACGTAGTCGGCGGCGACGGTGGCGAGGTTTTCCATCAAGGGCTCGCGCTGGTCGTTTGCCCCCGAAAGCATTTCCTTATAGTCTTGGGCTTCTTTGAGCGCTAAGACGTAGTCTTTGTAGGGATAAACGGCTTGCCAGAGCGTTTGATCGCGCTGCGCCTGCTCGACGGTTTCGCCCAATTTATCGGCTTCGGCTTGCGCCGCAGCCAGAGATCGTTCTGCCAATTTCATCGACACGGCGACGGCGACGCCGCGATGTTGCATCATGGTCGCTTCGGTCGAAAGATATTGGGAGCGCAATGCCTTGATTTCATTGGCTAAATCTTTTTCCGAGTCGAGGAACTTTTGCGTATTGAGCGCAATCGACGCGCGGATTTGGTGGTGCAATTCGACGAGTCGAGCCGCTTCTTGCGATGTGCGAATGCGGCGTTCGTGCAATTCTGCCAGTGGTGCCAATCGCTCGACGAGCCCCGTCGAAAGCGTCAAATCGGGCATAAATTCGTGTTTTCGCCGCTGGAGCTGTTTTCGGAACGTCTCGAGATTCTCGGTAATGCTATCGGCGCGCGACGGCTCGACGGTCAATTCGAGCAAGAAATCGATAAAATCGTCGGGGCTGTTGAATCGGAACAATTCGTCGGCGCCACCTTCTCGGCTATTCATGATGAGCTGGTAGCCAAATAGCCCCGGATCGAGCCCTGCCGACTGGAGTTTTTCGCTCCACTCGGTCTGGTTTTCGGTACAGAAAAACTGCAACCCCGGGTGCGAATCGCGAAGCGCATGCCACGTCTGCTTAAACGACATCATCGTGCGACGCACGCGATGGCCATCGTTCGTTTCGGTATCGATGGGAATCGTCGCCAGTTGCGTTTCGGGCACGTCGTCGCTCACCTTTACGCTAAAAAACAAGCGGCGCAAATTGTCGCGAACACCGCTCGCGTATTCGTAAAACACGCCCGTCAACATCCGCGGTATCGGCGCCGATTCGTCCGACATGAGCCCATCTTGCGTATCGGTCGCCCACTCCGCCGCCACGACGCTTCGATCGTTGGGCAAGATGTAGTTTTCGAGGCGGCGTTGCTTGGCGTCGGCTTTGCTACCCAAAAAATCGCGACGATTCGGCCGCAAAAGCGCAAAAAACAAGCTCAATATCGACGACTTACCGCCGCCATTGCGAAGCCATATCGTCGAATCCGACGGCAAACCCGATAAATCACTCAAATTCAGCGTCAAATCTTGCATTCGCGCATTCGGGTGACCAATCGACACAAATCTCAAACGTCCTAGCTTAGGCATGATTCCCTACGTTACTCTCTCGTATTTCGACTGCAACGCGCTATCGTAAACGCATGGCAGATAATTCGTTACAATTTCTTATTCCCAAATATCTTTCGCAAAAACTGCACAATTATCGAATTTTCTGGCGATACCGCCCGCTCGAAATCGCTCTCAATCTTCCGAAATCGCTCTCAATCTTCCGAAATCGCCAATTCGACGGTGCCAATCTCTCGCTCCCCCATCGTTCGCTTGGCAATCCTATGCTTTATCGGGGGCATCGTCGTCGAAAATGCTCACGGGTTCGTCGTCGAAATATCCTTCGGCATATTCGATCCCGTGTTCATCGACGAGCGGATGATCTGTTTTCGACGCCGTCGACGATTCGGCATCGAAATCAACCGCCATTTGCCCATCGCCCAGATCGCCATCGACAATCGGCAACCCCGCATCACTCGGCGAATCGCCATCGACATCGCGATGATAGGCGATATCGGCATCGTCGCGAACGGCATCATTCGATTCCAAATGGTCAAACAAGCCGCGATCATCGTCGTCGCCGTTTTGCGCATATTTCGCCTGTATCCGCATAACCTCGTCGTAGATGCGCGACGCCGCAATATCTTGCACGAGCACGTTATAGCGACGCGTCGGCTGCCATGCTTCTTTGCCCGCATAGCGCGTTTCGCTAAAACACCCATATTCTTTGAGCTTTTCGAGGTTATATTTAATGATACGCGTCGACGTCGACGAAGCCTCGCGCCCATCTTTCGTTTCGCGCACCGCCAGCGTGCTATCGTAAACGCGCCAAGCGTCATAAATCCCCGTTCGCACGTCGTCCATATCGGGGTCGACGTTGGCAAATTCCTTCTTCAAACTCGCACAAATCGCCCGAAGCGTGTCGTCGATTTCGTCGACCGTCACCGGCGGTCGCGGGCGATTCACGTCATCTTCGAGGTCACGCGCCCTCGGAAACACCGTCGCCGCAATCGTCATCTGCACAATGCCATCGAGCAATCGCCGGTCGGTCGTCGCACTGCTCCCCGTGCGCAACTCCGACGGCCGCATCCAAAACACGCTCCCCTCGCGCGGCGTCAGCACTATCCCATGCTCGCTGACGTTGAGCACATACAGCCCCAAACCGTCGCTCATTTCCGCCACGATATCGCGAAACTCACTGCGATTCATGTACTCTCGCACGAGTTCGCGATACTCGGCATTCTGCAGCGGTCGCATGCGCGGTTGCAACCCCCACTGAATTAACGATGCCGCACGAAATACATCCGTAAGCTCAACTGCCATAATTTTCTTCTCTATATCCCAGATTTGACGATTAAAAATTCGCTTTCTCTATGTCTTTTTCTTTTTTTGGAACGCCTGCTATGTGCTCGCCGCCGTTGGCGGCTTGCGCGCATACGCCGGCGTTTTTTTAGGGCGTTTGCGCCCTCGGGCGCGACGACGCAGGCGTTATCCAAACTTCATCGCCAAAATACTCCGCATCGACGACGAGCGTATTTGCCTTCTCGACCCGAACGATCGGCGTTTCGGTGCTCTCGATGTCGAAATGCTGCATCACGAGCAATATGATGATTTCGCATTGCGTCGACGTAAAGCGGCGTGCACGTGCATAGGCGAGTAAATCGCTCAACGTCGTGCGCTCGACGATACTGCGCAAGAGGTGTTCCGAGACGTTTCTGTCTTCTTCCGAATACTTCGCCAATTCGCCCGCATAATGGCTTGCATCGAGCATTTCGATGTCGATCCAATCGCGTTTTGGCGCTCGCCGCGGGCGCAAAAGCCCGTCGAAAAGCGACGGCAACGACAGCTGCGTCGGAATCTTGGGCGCCATCAAATAGGGCACGGTTTTGTCGACGATTTCGAGCACTTGCAACGTCTGCATCGCCATCATCGGCTCGACGACTTCGCGCATCAAATCGGGCATCGCAGAAATCTGCCCCGATACAAACGCCTGTTGCGCTTGGCTATCGAGGAACGTCGTGCGAGCCGTCATGAGTTCGCGCTGCAAAACCGTATGCGTTTCGATGCAATATTGGATGGCGGCATAGACGCGCGCCACCGATATCGACTCGGGCGTCCCCGGCACAAGCGCCTCGAGCCGCTCACTCGCCGTTACGATAATATTGCGCTCGACATCTAACCGCACATCGATGTGGTTCATCGCTTCGTCGATGAGTTTTGGCGCTCCTTCGACCCAATCGACGCGCGAAATATCGCGCTGTGTATCGCGCAAAACTCGACGCAATCTATCGCAATAGAGCCTCGATTGCCTCACCGCAAAATGCGCACTTCGGCGAGCTTCGTCGAATTTTCCTCGGCACATTTGCGAATGAACGATAGCTTCTGTCGCCGCTTGGCTATCTTCCAAATCTAATTCAAGTGCATTGAAGTACAAATTGACGGCTTCATTCGTCAAATGCATGACCGTTTCGCCATTGAGATTAAACGCATCTTGAATGAGTCGGAACTCGATTTGCCGCTGGACAATAGCCCCATCGGGCTCGATCTGTGTGTAGGGCAAGCGGAACGGTCGGCGAGCATCGGCATCGTTTTTGAGCGCAGCCAAGACGCGGTCGACGATTTGCAAATGCCGCCCTTTATCGGGCACGAGACCGGCTTTTCGATCCATCGCCTCGAGCAAGCTACTGAGCGCAAAATCGACGTATTCTCGATCGGCTTCGAACTCCATGCCCATGCGTTCAGCCACGATATCGAGGATCTTGAGGGCAATCGTAAGCGTGTCGTAGTGGCGCAAACTCTCGTCACGGCGTGTATCGGACTGCCCGAGCGCGAAGAGCGGAAACGCGTGGAGAAGGACGCGCAAGCGCTTGACGAGCGCATCGTTGCGCATCTCATCGCTCGTGACGGGCGCGTCATCTGGCAACAAACTGAAGATATCCATAGAGACGTAACACCCCATTTCCCAGGTGTGATAGAGGGCTTTGGTGCGCACCGCGCCAGCGTCTAGCGTCGCCGACGCCTCCCCCTTGGCTCGCCCGCCCTATGCGTCAGCTCACAATTTTGAACCGACAAAAAACTAGCGCTATTTATATGGTTTAAAACCGAGGTGCAAGCATTTGTTCCCCCTCGCATCCTCCCATCTGCCGTTTACTCACATTGCCCTTGGGCAAAAATCGCCCGTCCCCCGTGACGCCTGCACCAAGTATAAGCTATAACATAGTCTCCGAGTGCTCTTCATGCCTCGGGCACACAGAGCCTTCACCAAGAATACTACAACGCCATCAATTATTGTCATCAAAAAGCACCAAAGTTCTATTCCGATGCTCACTCTTTTCGCGTCACACTTTATAATCTCAATTACGGGATTCCGCTCGACGATCAAGATTCGGCGTCGAACGATGTCGGAATAAACGCCGGTGATGTCGGAATAAACGCCGGTGATGTCGGAATCAATGGCACAGCAAAGCGCATCACAGCGCTACTACGAGAAAACGACAAAGTATCGGCTACCCAAATCGCCAAAGCCATGGCGATGAGTAGCCGTCAAGTCGAACGCATTTTGTCGCAACTCAAACGCGTCGGCATCATCGTGCGAATCGGCGCAAACAAAACAGGATCGTGGCAAGTCGTCGATCGGTAATGCCCATCTATTCGGCGTCTTCGACATCCATGGCGCAACGAATGCCAATATTCATGCTATCGTAATTCGTCGAATTTGCGACTTCTTTGCCATATAGTAGCATAAAGTCCATGTCGAGATCGGCGGCACCGCCGACGGCGGTGTAACGATTTTCGGCACTATGAAATACCCATTCGAGAACATTACCGCCCATATCTTGTAATCCGAGATATGTGTCACCATCGGGGTAACAACCGACGATCGAGGCTTGATATGGTAATACTTTAAGGATGACCTTGCCGTTGACGCAACTCCATCCACGAAAACTATACGCGCCTGTGACGCAAAAATCTGGAAATCGATTGCCCCAAGGGAATATGCGAATCTCATTTTCATCTTTCCCATACGAAGCAGCATACATCCATTCTATATATGTCGGAACCCGTCCCCCAATCCACTTGCAATAATCTTTCGCATCTTCTTCAAATGCATTACCTACAGCAGTTCTATTGGAATCGAATTCATTATTCGAATAAGTGGGTCTACATGCTCCTGCATTGACACACTCTTTATAATCCAAAGTTGTCACTTCTCGTTTCATTAATTTGAAAGTTTTCAACGTTGCATAATACCCCGTCGTCGAATATGCCGAGCCCCCTGGGATTGTAATAAATTCTTTGTCGAGCTTAGGATCGCTATAAGCGCAGCCAGAATATACTTCATAGAATTCAGGGTCTTTCCATTGAGAAGAATCCTCTGGCAATGTTATTGGCGAAGGAAGCTCATTTCTGAAATAGAAACGAACACACGTCGTGACAAAATGTCGCAACGCGTATCTATTGTGTAGCACTAACAAAAGTACAAATCAACCCACATTTTCAATTTTTCATGATGTGGTTATAATAATTACATCGGTTTACATTTTCATCATTCATAGCGCCGTGTCCTGCTGCGGCGTTTATTCCCCCCTCGCCATTGACCCAACAATGCGTTATAATGGTCATCTGTACTGTCGGGCGGTCGCGCCGCCCGACGCAATGACCGAGGAGGGCAAGATGGGCAGATTTCTCAATCCAGGCAATGGCGGGTTTGGGCGCATTATCAGCGAAGATACATACGTCGATAAGACGGGGATCATCGGGTATCTTAATCGATGGCTCAACAAATCGGAGCGATATGTATGCGTGAGCCGAGCACGGCGTTTCGGCAAGACGGTGGCGGCGCGTACGATCCAAGCATACTACGACAATTCGTGCGATTCGCACGATCTGTTTGCGCCCTACGAAATCGCTCGCGATCCGTCGTACGAAATGCATATCAACAAATACGACGTGATTGGCCTAGACGTGCAAAGTTTTTTTCAATTCAGTCAAGATCAAGAGACTTTTGTCGAGCGCTTGGCCATGGCTGTGCGAGACGAGGTATGCGAAAAATGGTCGTCGATCGATGGGCTCGGCAAAATGACACTCGCCGATGCCATCACGACGGTGCATATAAAGACGGGGGCGAAATTCGTCTTCGTCATCGACGAATGGGACGCCGTATTTCGTTACTATCCAGAAGATGAGGCGTTGCAAAAAAATTGGATCCATTTCCTTCGCGACATGTTCAAACAAGGCGGTACTGATGAATCCGTCGCGCTCGTTTACATGACGGGCATTTTGCCCGTTAAAAAGTACAAGACGCAATCGTCGTTGAATC
>OQWM01000784.1_pt1 | contig 21130 bp, 15 predicted proteins | sample 1691531 | NCBI WGS metagenome assembly OQWM01 (sample SAMN03418257, study PRJEB22391) | human gut metagenome | biome: human-gut; feature: organic feature; material: feces | host: Homo sapiens | place: Tanzania | collected 2013-01
CAGCACATAAAGATGTTGACCGGATTTCTGTTGGACAGACTGATGCAGAAAACGGACAAATATGATCTGAAATGGTCTGACCAGTACATGATCACAATTGCATCTGCCCTTCACGATATTGGTAAAGTGGGAATCGACGAGAAGATTTTGAATAAACCAGGCAGACTGACAAAGGAAGAGTTTGAGGAAATGAAGAAGCATACCCTGATCGGTGCTTCCATGCTGAAGAGCCTGGGTGTTTATCAGAATGAAGAGCTTGTGAAGGTTGCTTACCAGATCTGCAGATGGCATCATGAAAGATGGGATGGAAAGGGATATCCGAGAGGCTTAAAGGGGGAAGAGATACCAGAAGAGGCGCGTATCATTGCAGTTGCTGATGCGTATGATGCGATGACATCAAACAGATCATATCGAAAAGCATTAACGCAAGATCGTGTGCATGATGAAATTTTAAATGGAATAGGCAGGCAGTTTTGGCCGCCTGCCGCAAGAGCAATGCTTAAAATGATGGATCAGGATATTCATTATGATATGCGTCAAAAAAATGATGAGTCATCACAAAATGACGAACAAAAATATGAATATGGGATCAGTTAAAAACAGAAGTATACGTATATTTTTCGGCCTCTGTGTCAGTTAGTGTATATGTCCAGGATGGACGCGCACTGGCGGCACCGGGGCCATAATTTTTGTATTCTGCAAAGTATACAGTATCGTGAGCATCAATCTTTCCCCAGTCATGCCAGCCTTCAGGTTTGATATGATCACCAATCTCAGAATTTAAAATGACTACTTTTGCGTACTCACGCCATGGGCGGCCAAGGTAACATGTATTAGGCTCACTTCCAATAAAGCGGCAATGATTGAATATGTAGCCGTAAGTCTGGTTGGCAGGAGTAGAGGCTGCTGTGATATAGCTATTAGCCTTTGAGTGGATGGTGCACGACTCAAACCAAGCTGTAGAAGGACCAAAGATGAAGTCGGTAGTGCCTTCGATATAGCAGTCTTTGAATAGCTGGCGAGTAGAGGCTTTGCCTGTGTAGATAGTATCTTGATGTCCGAGGAAACGGCAGTTGATGAACGATAGACGGTCGCCTTCGGTATGTAGGGCAACAGCCTGACCAAGTCGAGCAGAATTGTTTTCGATGGTGATATTCTTCAAGGTTATGTCGTTGCCTTGTATCTTTAGAGTGTAAGTACGGAAAGTACCCATACCCTTGCCTGTTTCAGGAAGCTTTATGTTGGCATGGTCGTCGTAGGTGATGATGGTATTGTCGCGGTCTTCGCCACATATTTCTATGTTGTCGAGCCATGAAGGGATAACGAGTTTTTCCTTATAGACTCCTTTCTTAACGTATATCACCTTGTGATATTCCATGAAAGCACGACAAACCTCTATGGCTTCGCTAATGTTGCGGAATTCGGCTGTACCGTCGCGAGCCACGAAGATGGTATCTGGGTTGTCGTATTTGTTGGCGCCCATAGCCGTGATGGCTGAGAGCATAAGTAGTAGAGTTGTTGTAATTAGCTTCATAGTTTGTTTATGTTTTTATTATGCCTCGCCTTGAGGTGAAGCCGTAGAAACGGCTTCACACGAGGAAGAAAAACGAGGATGAAAAATAGGATGGGGTGTAGATATAGGGATATTTACATTATTTGTTTAACTTCCTTGAGGTCGTCAATCTTTTTGAGAGCGTTTACAATCTCTTGAACTTCAGAGCGATCGTGAACACGAATTTCTATCTTGCCATCATAGATACCCTCGTCGGCATTGATGGTGATGCGATGGATGTTGACATCAAGCTTCTCTGATATCACCTCAGATATATCGTGAAGCATGCCCTTGCGGTCGATACCTCTAATCTGGATAGTTGCATCAAAGAACAATACCTTGTGCATATCCCATTTAGCATCAAGGATGCGATTGCCGAAACTTGACTTTAGTCGGTTGGCAACAGGGCACGCACGGTTGTGTATCTCCACTTGGTTTTTGTTGTCGATATATCCCAGAATGTCGTCGCCAGGAATAGCATGACAGCAAGTAGGAAGGATATACATGCCGATGGTCTTCTCGGAGATTACGCAAGGAATCTTCTTGTTGAATTCTTTGCTTACCACAAGCTTCTTGTCGCTTGGTGGCACAGTCTCCTTCTTCTCTTTGCCTTTATTAAGGAAAGGTACAAACTTTCTCCATCCTCCGCCAGAGCTTTCGCTCTTTTGGCTCTTACCATGGAGCTCGTTGATATCTTTTTCGCCAAGTATGATAGTTCTGTTGCCTAATCCAAGGAATAAGTCTTCAGGCTTTTGCACGCCATGGAATGAACAAAGCTTATCGAGAACAGATGTTGAAAGCTCTATTTCATTCGTCTGGAGCCATTGCTTGAGAGTTTCTTCGCCCTTCTTCTGAGTCTCGCGGTTGTCGCGGCGTAATATTGCTTGTATCTTTGCCTTAGCCTTTGCTGTAGAAACAAAGTTTATCCAGTCTGGCTGTACATGTTGCGACTTAGAAGTAAGCACTTCTACCTGGTCGCCACTATTGAGTTTATGGCTTAGCGGTACGAGCTTATGGTTTACTTTGGCTCCGATACAATGGCTACCAAGGAAGGTGTGTATTTGGAATGCAAAGTCGAGGACAGTACAGTTGGCAGGCATCGTCTTCACCTCGCCCTTAGGAGTAAACACGAATATTTCAGATGCAAAAAGGTTGAGCTTTATAGCATCGAGGAAGTCCATGGCATCAGGCTGTGGGTCGTCGAGAATCTCCTTGATAGTGCTTAGCCAATCGTTGAGCTCGCCATCGTCTTCATGTCCATCGTTTCCATCTTTATATTTCCAATGCGCAGCAAAACCTTGTTCTGCTATCTCGTCCATACGGTCGCTACGAATCTGTACCTCAATCCACTTACCCTGCTTAGACATCAAAGTGACGTGGAGAGCCTGATAGCCATTTGCCTTAGGATGGTTGAGCCAGTCGCGCAGACGGTCTGGATGGCTCTTGTATATTCTGCTTATTGCAACATAAATGTTGAAACATTCGTTGATTTCGTTGGCGCGCTCTTTAGGAGTAAAGATGATGCGCACGGCAAGAATATCATAAATCTCATCAAACGAAACATGCTTGTTTTGCATCTTATTCCAAATAGAATAAGGACTCTTCACTCTTGCCTTGATTTCATATTGTATGCCAAGAGAGTCGAGGGCTGCACGAATAGGAGTGGTGAAGTCTTTGAAGAGCTTTTGGCGTTGCTCTTCCGACATAGAAAGCTTATTTGTAATATCCTTATATTCTTCAGGATGCTCATACTTGAAGCTAAGGTCTTCAAGTTCAGTCTTTATCTTGTTGAGTCCAAGACGGTTGGCGAGAGGAGCATAGATATACATCGTTTCGCCAGCAATCTTGTATTGCTTGTTAGGAGCTTGCGAAGCCAAAGTGCGCATGTTGTGCAGACGGTCGCAAATCTTAATCAATATCACTCGGATATCGTCGCTCATAGTGAGCAGCAACTTCTTGAAGTTTTCGGCTTGAGCCGAAGCCTTGTCTCCGAATATACCACCACTAATCTTGGTAAGTCCGTCTACAATCATAGCTATCTTCGAACCGAAGATATTCTCGATGTCTTCTACCGAGTAGTCGGTATCTTCGACAACATCATGCAGGAGTGCGGCACAAATACTTGTTGAGCCAAGTCCCATCTCCTCGCATGCTATCTGCGCAACGGCAATAGGGTGCATGATATATGGTTCGCCCGATAGTCGTCTCACACCTTTGTGTGCTTGGCGGGCGAAGTTGAAAGCCTTGGTGATGATATCCACCTTTTTGCGATGAGGAGAATCGAGATAAGTCTTCATGAGCTTATCGAAAGCCGCGGTTATCATCTTGTCGTCGGCAATTTCTCTCTCTTTGTTGATAGTGTCCTGATTGTCCATTGTCATGTCCTCCAAAATTTATTATTGTTGTTTGGACCACGTGATAATAAGATTATAATTGATGGTTAGTGTGGGGCGTGGGGCAAGCGAAGGATTATTTCACCTTCAGCTTTTTGCCAGCCCTGATGCCTGAGCCCTTAATACCATTGAGCCTCTTTAGTTTAGCTACAGTTGTATTGTTGCGAGCTGCGATAGCACCAAGAGTGTCACCCTGACGTATGGTTACGCTCTTTGTTCTTTTTCTACTTTTACGGCTCTTGCTTCTTTTGCTTGAAGAGTGGCGTGACGATCTTGAGTCTTTGTAAGCTAAGTTGCTTGTGTTTACGCTAACCTCAGCACGCTTTGTAGTAACGTTCTCAGGAACATAAGCATAGATAGAATCCTGATTGTCGATAAAAGCTATTGTCTTTGACTCAGGCAAACGGATAGCAGAAGGTTTGTAGCTACCGTTTACGATGTTGCGACGGTATTGTGGGTTGAGGTTTGCTATCAGATCTTGAGGAATGTTGAGCACCTTTGATATCTGCTCAAAGTGTACGTCGCGGTCTACCATAACGGTATCTGTCTTTACAGGCAAAGTTGTTGTCATTGGACAGATGTTGTGGTCGCAATAGTAGTTCATGATATAGTTGGCTGCGATAAATGCAGGCACATATCCGCGAGTTTCCTTTGGCAAGTAAGGGTATATTTCCCAATAGTCCTTAGCGCCATTAGCTCTATGTATAGCCTTGTTGATGTTGTCTGGTCCGCAGTTGTAGGCTGCGATAACGAGATTCCAATCGCCGAATATCTTGTAGAGGTCGCTAAGATAGTTGGCTGCAGCATACGATGACTTCACAGGGTCGCAACGTTCGTCGACCATAGAGTTTACCTCAAGTCCATATTGCTTACCTGTGGTAACCATAAACTGCCAAAGACCTGTAGCGCCAACTCTTGATACCGCTTTAGGGTTAAGAGCCGACTCTATAACAGGCAAGTATTTCAGTTCGAGAGGCAAACCATAGGTTTCGAGAGCCTGCTCGAATATAGGGATGTAGAAGTTTTGTGCTCCGAGCATATAGCTTACAGAGCGACGCAAGCGACCACTATAGCGGTCAATGAACTGCTGTACCACCTCGTTGTATGGCATCTCTATGATAGTAGGCATGCGGTTGAGGCGTTGTTTGTAGGTGTCCTTGTCGTATACAGGGTTCACGTCCGACATATTGCAGTTGTTGTCGGGCTTCAGATAAGTCTTTGCGTTGTAGAGGTTGAGCAAGCTGTCAAGCTCGTATGTCATGGCTTCGGGTACTTCAAATTCTTCCTCGTTGCCTTCTTCGTCAGTAACAATTATTTCTGTGTCATCGTTTTGAGCAGACATGAAGCTTGGCATGCAAAACATCATGGCGGCTGCTATCAAAAATGTTTTCTTCATTATGTTTTTTATATCTGTAGAATTCGTTTATGTTCTTTTATGTTGTTTAGCTATATGGCATATATATAATAAGGTGTAAGCGGCTCTTATATATTATATATAATAAGGTGTAGTCTTCATCAGAAGTTTAGACTACAGCTCACACCCAACGATGTATGTCGGCTACCTGTGAAATCGGTCTTGCTGCTTATCACAGCAGGCGACACTCTCATACTCAAGTCGTGGCTGATGTCGAATTCTGATAGCGAGGCATCTACGTAGGCATCTATCACAGAAAATGCGTAGACTCCAAGCATACAGAAGAAACTCATATCGCGCCAACGACGGTATCTATCCTTACGCTTCTTGAAGATAGTCTTCCAGCGTTCCATATTCTCAGCCGTTATCTGATTGCCGAGATGTAGAAATTGGTTGTAGCTCTCCGTTGTAGGGTCGTCGTCCATGATGTCGAGATATGCTTGCGAATAGTCGCGATACATCATGTTGTTCCATCTCATGGCGTAGGCGCATCCTACGAATCCGCCATAGATGATAGGCAACTTCCAGTATTTGCGGTTGTATATCTGTCCTGCTCCAGGCAAAACCAATGCCAACCACATAGCCCTCTTAGGGTCTGGTTTCCATGTTGCCCAGTCGCGGCGATGCTTAGTGGTGTCTGTAGCTGCAACGATTTGCTTTGGAGTCTTTATCTCCTCGGTCATCATTTTTAGCGAGTCGGCTTTCCAGGCAGAGTCGGTATATGCCAACTGCTCTGTCGCGATAGCCACTCTGCTAATGCTGTCGATGCGTTCCACCTTCTTGGCGATGGTGTCGCTAACTGAGGTTTCGGCTTTTTGAGCATACACGTTCAAGCAAGCCGAGACAAGCAAAGCTATCCCAACCACGATACAACGTAGAGTGTAGGAAAAAGTGTTACCCACAGTATTATTGTCCTTTCAGTTTGTCGAACATGTTCATGATTTTCTCCAGCTCCTCTTCGTTAGCGAAAGGAATGCTGATTTTGCCCTTGCCCTTAGGAGAGCAAGTGAGCTGCACCTTAGTATCAAGGAATTGCGATAGGCGAGTCTTCACAGCCGAAAGCTCTTCCGACAAGGCATTTTTGGCAACAATCTTCTTCTTGCTGCTCTCTATGTCTTCGCCATTCTTCAGGTGTTGAACCATCTCCTCTACCTTGCGTACGGAATATCCATTCTTCTGAATCTCCTTGAAAAGGCGAATCTGAAGCGAAGGACTATCCAATGCCAACAAGGCACGAGCATGACCCATGTCGATTTCATGTTTCTGTAATGCCATCTGTATCTGAGCAGGAAGCTTCAGCAATCGCAGATAGTTGGTTATCGCAGCACGGCTTTTGCCTACACGCTCCGAAACCTTCTCCTGAGTCATACCAGTATTTTCAAGCAAATGCTCATAAGCAAGAGCTATCTCGATGGCGTTGAGGTCTTCGCGTTGGATATTCTCCACGAGCGCCATCTCCATCACATTCTCGTCCTTGATGGTGCGGATGTATGCTGGAATAGCCTTTAGGCCGGCAAGCTGCGAAGCTCTCCATCTACGTTCTCCGGCAATAATCTGGAACTTGTTTTCTGCCACCTGTCGAAGTGTGATAGGCTGAATGATGCCAATCTCGCGAATGCTGATGGCAAGTTCCTGAAGTGCATCCTCGTCAAACTCACGTCGAGGCTGATTAGGGTTTGCTTCTATCTGGTCGATAGCAATCTCGTTGATAGTAGAGCTGCCTTGTGTGCGCACTCCCTCGGTAGAGATTAGTGCGTCGAGTCCTCTTCCTAATGCGTTGTATTTCTTGTGTATAGCCATTATATCGTTCTTCACTTAGTTTAAGAGTTCTTGTTAATGATTTCCTTAGCCAAAGCCAGGTGGTTCTTTGCTCCGTTCGACTCTGCGTCGTAGAGTATCACAGGCAATCCGTGGCTTGGACATTCGCTAAGTTTCACGTTGCGCTGAATCACGGTCTTGAATACCAACTCCTGGAAGTGTCTCTTCACCTCGTCGTAAATCTGGTTGGCAAGACGAAGACGACTATCGTACATAGTGAGAAGGAAACCCTCTATTTCGAGTTTTGGATTAAGTTTGCTCTTAATAATCTTGATAGTGTTGAGGAGTTTGCTGATTCCCTCAAGGGCGAAGTATTCGCATTGCACAGGGATTATAACTGAGTCTGCGGCAGTCAAGGCATTAACGGTAATAAGACCCAACGAAGGCGAACAGTCGATGAGAATATAGTCGTAGTCGTCTCTGATAGGAGCCAACAACTGCTTGATAACCTTTTCACGGTTTTCGATATTCAGCATTTCTATTTCTGCGCCTACAAGGTCGATATGGCTTGGTATGATGTCGAGTCCGTTGATATCGGTAGTATAGATAGCATCTCTTACGTCGGCGTGGTCAATGATACATTCATAGAGCGAGCAGTCTACTTCTGCCAGGTCTATACCCAATCCTGATGAGGCGTTTGCCTGTGGGTCGGCATCTACAACGAGCACCGACTTTTCGAGAGTAGCGAGTGATGCTGCAAGGTTTATAGATGTTGTAGTCTTGCCTACACCGCCTTTCTGATTTGCTAATGCAATAATCTTTGCCATGGTTTTCTTAATCTTTGTTTGTGTAAAAGATAGCTTTCGTCTTCCTTTCCTTCATGTATGTGAAAGCCTGTCTTTACAGAATTTATTCTGCAAAGTTACATATTTTATGCGAGATAGACGTAAATTAAAGGTTTTTTCGTACTTTTGCATGCAAATTAAATATTCTCCTTACCTCAGTCCGTAGGTTTTGTAACTATACGCGAAGGCATTATGAGGTAGAAAGATACAGATGATTATGAATTCAAAAACACCTTTAATTCTCATTTCCAACGATGATGGCTACCAGGCTCCTGGTATCAATAAGCTCATAGACATGTTGCGTCCGTTAGACGTCAAGATACTCGTTTGTGCTCCCGATGGTCCACGTAGTGGCTATTCGTGTGCCTTCTCTTCCGAGTTGCCTCTAAGATTGTGGCATAAGTGGAGCGACGACAAAGTGGATGTCTGGGCATGCAATGGCACACCAGTAGACTGTGTGAAGCTTGCTATCGACCAACTGCTCGAAGGCAAAATGCCCGATATGGTTATTGGCGGAATCAATCATGGCGACAATTCTACTGTAAACAATCATTACAGCGGCACCATGGGCATAGCCAAAGAGGGTTGTATGAAATATATCCCTTCTATAGCCTTCTCGAGCTGCTATTATAATCATGATGCCAACTTTGAGCCTTTGAGCGAATATGTAAGAAATATTGTGAGCAACGTGCTTGCTAATGGTTTGCCACGTGGCGTATGCCTTAATGTCAACTTCCCTGCCATGCAGGAGTTCAAGGGCGTAAAAGTTTGTCGCATGACCTTTGGTCGTTGGATCAACGAAGTGGTGAAGGCTCATCAGCCTCGAGGCTACGACTATTATTGGATGGTTGGCGAATATGCCAACGACGAGCCTACAGCCGAAGATACCGACCAATGGGCTTTGTCGCATGGCTATGTTGCCATCACACCTACACGCATCGACGTTACGGCTTACGAGATGATCGACACCATCAAGAACTGGAATCTGTAGAACCAATCTTCATAGCATGAAATACTATATCATAGTAGGCGAGGCGAGTGGCGACCTGCATGCTTCTCATCTTATGGCATCGCTGAAAAAAGAAGACAGTCAAGCTGAGTTCCGCTTCATCGGAGGCGACCTTATGCAAGCTGTTGGTGGCACGTTGGTGAAACACTATCGTGACATGGCTTACATGGGCTTTATTCCCGTGTTGCTACATCTGCGCACCATCTTCGCCAATATGGCTTATTGCAAGCGCGATATAGTGGAGTGGAAGCCTGATGCCTTGATACTTGTCGACTATCCTGGCTTTAACCTCGATATAGCCAAATACATCCATTCTACAACGAATATTCCTATCTACTATTATATATCACCAAAGATATGGGCATGGAAGGAATGGCGCATCAAGGCAATAAAGCGCGACATCACAGCTTTGTTCTCTATCTTGCCTTTCGAGGTTCCTTTCTTCGAGCAGAAGCATGGCTACCCAATCCACTATGTGGGCAACCCTACAGCCGACGAAGTGCGTACTTTTAGTAAGGAATACAAGGAGACAAAGGATGAATTCTGCGATAGGAATAATCTTGATAAAAACAAGCCTATTATAGCGCTCCTTGCCGGTAGTCGCAAGCAGGAGATAAAAGACAACTTGCCAATGATGATACAAACGGCATCACAGTTTGCCGACTATCAGATGGTGTTGGCAGGTGCGCCTTCTATCGACGACGATTATTATAACAAATATGTGGAAGGTAGCAACGTGAAGTTGGTTCACAACGACACCTACGCTCTGCTTTCACATTCCACTTGCGCTCTCGTTACGAGTGGTACGGCTACTCTCGAAACGGCACTCTTCGGTGTGCCACAGGTGGTGTGCTATAAGACTCCTATCCCTCGCTTTATGCGATGGGCTTTCAATCATATTCTGAAAGTGAAGTATATCAGTCTTGTCAACCTCGTTGCCGACCGTGAGGTGGTGCCAGAGCTATTTGCCGATAAGTTCACCTTTAATGATATCACCCGTCAGCTCAGCCTTATCCTTCCAGGAGGCGATGGTCGCGAGGCTATGCTTCAAGGCTACGACGAGGTGAAGGCAAAGCTTGGTAATGACGTTGCGCCAGATAATGCTGCCAAGACTATGGTTGCCCTGCTGCGCAAACAATAAATAATTCATTCATTTATGCGAGTGCTTGCATAAATAAATGCGAGTAGTCGCATCGGGCAATACGACTACTCGCAAATGGCAACGCGACTATCCGCATCGGCTGATGCGAGTAGTCGCGTTTTCTCTTTTGTCTTTTTCCTAAAGAAATATCTCTATTCCTTTAGGCTTTTTCTCTTTTACTTTCTTTTTCGCCAATCATCCTTCACATAGCTCTTTGGATATGTGGTTCGATAAAGCACGTTTCCGCCCACTTCGCGAATCCAAGTGTCGAATTCGCGTTTACCTTCTTTCAATACTATCACCCTTGCTCCACGCGTCAGATGATTATATTCTGTGTTGCCACCCGAGAAGCGACCGTGAGCCAACAATACATTAAAGTAGGAAACTGCATAGTCGTTGTCGTGGTCGTGTCCACAGAACACTCCCATGATGTCGCCCATCTCCTTTATCGAAGCAAACATGCCGCTATTTATAGAAGGGCTGTATGCCTTCTCCAGTCGTGAACCATACATCGGGCATTGAGTGTTGTCTGTGGCATAGTTGAATTCAGGCAACGGAATGTGGAGGAATGCAAGCGAAGGTACTGGTCTGCCGCCATTCTTCTGCTTGTAAACCGTGGAGCGCTGTCGATACCAGGTTATCTGGTTGTGGCTTATCCATTGGTAGCCACCAATGCCGCCTATAGCCGGCTTGTTGTGAGTGTCGATGCAATATAGCACGGCTGCTGTTCGCTTGCCGTTGGATGACAGAATAGGTAGTGAATAGTCGGTATTCTTACCTTGCAATACGGGCATCACGCAGTTTGGAGTCTTCTGCATTTGGTTGTATAGGGCTACAGCTGGCGTTTTAAAGTCGTAGTCGTGGTTGCCGAAGGTCATGCAGAAAGGCACGCCAAGTTGGGCAAATGTCTTTAATACTACCGATAGGGTGCTGTCGGCAGGAGCTGAATAGATGATGTCGCCAGTTACTACCACGAGGTCGGGTTTCTCGGTCTCTACCATTTCTCTTACGCAGGCAAGACCCTGTTCCGAAGCCTTCACTCCGAGTTTATAGTGCAAATCTGTAATCTGCACAATCTTGAATAATCCTTTTTTGAAGCGTAGTGTATTTTGCGCAAAGGCTTGACCTATGCACATTAGCATGGTCAAGCCTAAGATAAGTTTCCTAAACATTTTGTTTGTCTTAGTTGAAATAATAAAGGAATACGGCTATGCCTTCGAGAGCAGGCTTGCGCTCGCCTTCTATTTCGATGCGGAAGTCGATTTCCGTCTTGCATGTGCCGCGGAGGTTCTGAATTTGGTGAAGCTTTGTCACCAAGCGAACTCTGCTGCCTGTGATGACAGGCTTGCCGAAGCGCATGTGCTCGATGCCGTAGTTAACGAGCATCTTGATGTTCTTCACCTCGATAATCTGATCCCAGAGGTATGGGAGTACAGATAGTGTGAGATAGCCGTGAGCTATGGTCGACTTGTATGGACTTTCGGTCTTTGCTCTCTCCACGTCTACGTGAATCCATTGGTGGTCGAGAGTTGCGTCAGCAAACATGTTGATGCGGTCTTGGTCTATCTGCAACCATTCGCTTGTGCCGAGCACTTCGCCAAGATGTGAGGCAAAGTCCTCGTAAGAGTTTACTATAAGTTTTTCCATGTTGTGTATAAAAATTATTTCTTGTTCTTCTTGTATTCTGCGTCGAACTTAAGAAGCTTGTTGTATTCCTTCTTTGTGATGCGCATGAAAGAGCCGTGCTGTGGTCCTGTTACGCCCTTTATGTCTACAGGGTCGTGGAAGTTGCGCAGGTTTTCGTCAGCCTTGCAAATGCGATAATGCTTAGGACGGTCGCTATACTGGATATAAGCCACGCGCCATGTCTTGTCGCCAATAAGCTGGAAAGCACTTGAGCCTTCGCATTTCTTTGTACCTTCGAAGCTCACATAGTCGTTTTCTACAGGCTCGCCCCAACCATGAGTCAAGTATTTGCTTGTAGCTGTATAGATGCCAGGCTTTCCACCTTCCTTCTTGATGAGCATATGGTATAGACCGTCGTCGAGCAGATTGATGTCGGCATCGATGGTAGCATATCCCCAGTCGAAGAGTAACTTTGGAGTGGTAATCTCTGTAAAGTCCTTGTTAGCGTAGCTATAGTACATGCGGTCGTACTTCTCTTCTGCGCGGTTTAGCATAGAGTAGTAAATCATGTATCCGCCCTTGTCGCCATTCTGCCATGTATAGTCTGGGTCCCAGAATATCTGAGGTGCCCATACGCGGTTGATAGTAGACCAGTCCTTGTATGGCGATGGTGCCGTAGGGTCTGAGAATATCTGCTGTCCCTTGCGATAGTCGAGGGTAACGCTTGTCCAATGTATCAGGTCGTCGCTCTTCAAGAGGTTGATACCATAGTTGTCCCATTTGTGCGACTTTGCTACACACATATCTGTTGTCACCATCACATATCCCTTGCCGTTGTAAGCACGGGTGATAAAGGCGTCGCGTGTGCCGCCCTCTATGCGTGCCAACTTCTTCTGGTCGAAGATAGGTTCGCCGTCGATAATGTCTTGATAGTTGTATCCGTCGCGGCTCACAGCATATGCTGTCCACTCTCCCTTATCGCTCATGTGGCAATATAGGTATCCGTAGTCGCCCTTCACAAGGTTTTGAGCCGAAGCTGTTAGAAAACATGTCATGCCAAGCGCTGTAAGCAAGGCTTTCTTTGAACTTAGAATAGTTTTGATGTTCATAATCTTTAGGTGGTTTATTATTATGGTTTTGTTAGTTGATAATCAAATGCGAGTACAAAAATACACATTATTTCGCAATTTATCAAGCGTTTGCACAAATATTCGATATAATGTGCATTATTTTATCTGCGATAAGGAGGTTGGCTGTTAATATAATCAGCAGGATAACAATATAATAAGGTGTTATATAATATAATAAGGTGTCGGCTTGTGACAATAATTGTACAATTACAGCAATGCAAACGTTTGCATATATAGTTTCGAAATTTCTTGCACTTTTTTTACCTCTCGTTTTTATATTTGCAATAACTTTGCCACAGGTAAAACAAAAGATACTTAAGCCTGAGCTAAGAAACTTAAGACAATAACTAAGATAGTTACTTAAACTGATATAATATTAACTTATATAAAAGCCTAAACGATGAAGCATTCATACATTATAGGAATGGCAATGATGCTACTTACAACGTCTGGCTCTGTAAAGGCACAAGACGTGGCGCTGAAGACCAATCTCTTAGGCTGGGCTACAACATCGCTCAACGCAGGTATAGAGATAGGTACAGCAGAGAAGCAGACAGCACAGGTGTTTGCTACGCTCAATCCATGGACATTCTCAGGAAGCAAGAGAGTGCGCATATGGAATGTTGAGCCTGAATATCGTTGGTGGACTTGCCAACGTTTCGGAGGTAGCTTCTTTGGTGTGCATGCCCTTGCTGGCGAATACAACGTTAAGAATGTCGACTTGCCATTTGGCACTTTGGCAAAGACTAAACGTGGACGCCACTATGAAGGATGGTACATCGGAGCCGGCGTTACTTACGGATACCAATGGTTGCTTTCGCAACATTGGAATCTTGAGGCTTCAGTCGGCGTAGGTTATGCATATAGTCCATACAAACTCTATGGTCGTTGCGCAAAATGCTTAGAGACATCACATCGCAACTATGTGGGACCTACAAAGGCGGCAATCAGCTTCGCATATATATTTTAGCTCTTAATCTTCAATAGACAATATAATAATCCTGAAGTTATGAAGACCAATTCACTTAAACATATCTTTTTGACTTGTCTTGTCGGAGTTGCTGCATGCAATACAGCCGTTGCGCAATCGGTTGCATCGGGTGCTGTAACGATAGACAGCGTGCAGACAAGTGTAGAGAACGAGCGGGTGGATGTTGCATTCAAGCTAAATCTCAGCAACCTAAAACTCAAGGCAGAACAGCAACTTATTCTCACTCCGATGCTTGCAGCCGATGGCGATACTACAGCTTTGCAGCCTGTCATCATCAATGGCAGGTCGCAGCAGATACGTATGATGCGAGCAAGTAAGCGTGCAAAAAAGTATACTGAAGGCAAAGAGCCTATTGTTGTGTTGCGCAAGAATGGAACTGAGCAAAGCATCAGCTATAGCCAAACCATTATGCGTAAGCAACCTTTAGAGTCTGACGTATTGCAACTCTTTGCCGCACAAGACCTCTGCGGATGTGGCGACTTACAGGATCAGGACCGTACGCTTCTCGCCAACATCGACAACCTTGATGCGTGGATGCCTGCAATAGCTTTCGTAAAACCAGCTGCCGAGGCTCGTAAGCAACGAGCAGAGAAGGGGGAGGCTTATCTTAGCTTCCGTGTCAACAAGACAGATATTGTGGTCGACCTCTTCGACAATACTCGTGAATTGGCAAAGATTACTAAGACCATCGACCTTGTGCGTGATGACAAGAACGTTGAGATTACCGGCATTAACATTCATGGCTTTGCTTCGCCCGATGGTCCTTATGCCAACAATGAGCGATTGGCACGAGAGCGTGCAGCATCGTTGAAGAATTATGTGTCACATCTTTATACTATAGATAACAAGCTGTTTAGCTCTAACTCTACACCTGAGGATTGGGACGGATTCCGCCATAAGGTGCAGCAGTCGCAACTGGCTAATAAGGAAGAAATACTAAAGATTGCAAACTCAAATCTTGCTCCCGACGACAAGGACAAGCGCATACGTCAGCTCTATCCACAGGATTATGCCGTGATAATGAGCGACATCTATCCTCGCCTTCGTCATAGCGACTATACCGTGAGCTATACTGTAAGACCTTTCTCTGTTGAGGAAGCTAAGCAGATACTCAAAACTCGTCCACAGCAGTTGTCGCTCCAAGAGATGTATCTTGTGGCACAAACCATGGAGGAAGGTTCGGCAGAATTTAATGAGGTCTTCGACATAGCCGTGCGTATGTTCCCTGATGACCCAACTGCCAACCTTAATGCAGCTTGCGCTGACTTGCAACGACGCGACGTTGCATCGGCAGAAAAACATCTGCTGAAAGCTGGCAACTCTGCTGAGGCATTGAATGCTCGTGGCGCTTTAGCAGTAATGAAAAAAGACTATGCTTTAGCTCGCCAGCTATTTGCTGATGCTGCTACTGCAGGTTCTGCTGATGCTAAGGCTAATGGCAACCGCATAGCTAACGCTAAATAAAATATGTAGGCTGTGGCGAGAGTGCCATAGCCTAAAGAAACAACAATAATCATTTATCTCTCTTTGATTTGGTAGGGTGCAAAAAACACCCTTCCAAGAACTCTTACGCTCAAAATTATAATAAATAATCAATATTCACAATTAAACTTTTTAACTATGGTAAACGTTAAGAATCTATTCGGAATGGCTGTAATGGCTACAGCTTTGGTAAGTTGCTCAAGTAGCGACGACCTCGCAACTGATGGTAAAGGCAATGAAAACAAGGCTGGTGAAGCGTATGCTTCATTTAAGATTAATCTGCCTACAACAAACGGTACTCGTGCAGCTGGTGATCCGTCGTTTAATGGCGGTGAGGCAAGTGAGTATGCAGTAAAAGACGCAACTCTCCTTGTTTTCAAGAAATCTGGTTCTGATTATATATTCAAAGAGGCTGTAGACCTTGGAAATATGGAACCTTGGCAACAAGTTAAACCTGCAGATAAAGATAAAGGTATTACAACAACAGCCAAGATAACAGCAAAATTATCTTCAGCAAGTGTAAATGCAACTGATTATTATGCTCTTATTCTTCTTAATAATAATGGAAACAAAGTTTCATATCCAACAACAGATCAAAAGTTCTCTGAGTGGAGTAAAATTGCTGTAGGACCTACACCAACATTACCATCAGTTAATTATTTGAAGTATGACAAAGGCTTCTTCATGGCTAATGCTCCTAAATATGTTGCAAATGGTGAGCCTGAGACTCTTGTTGCGATACAGAATATATGCGCAACTCAGAAAGAAGCTGAGAGTAAAGCTGCTACTACCGTGTATGTTGAGCGTGGTCTTGCAAAAGTAACTCTTGGTAGTACCTCAAAATCTAATATAGATATTACTACTGGTACTTATAACGGTGATCATGTTGACATTACTGGTTGGACTCTTGATGTGACAAATAAATATACATTCCCTGTGCATGTAACAGCGGGATTGTCAGATGGTTATGCTGATATTTGGAAGACAGGAGTTGCTGCTGGTGAAAAATATAGTGCTACAGTCGATCGCTTCTTTGATAATACACTTGCAGAATTCAAACGTGTATATTGGGGTGTAGATCCAAACTATAAGTCATCTTATACCACTGTGGATGAGTGTAAAGACCAATTTAATATGGCTACAACAGGAGACTTTAAGACTGGTCCCGATGTAAATAAACCTCAGTACTGCCTTGAGAATACATTCGACATTGCTCATATGATGCAAGGTCAGACAACACGTGTTTTGTTCTCTGCTAAGTACACACCTAAGAATTTTGCTCCAAATGAGACATTCTACAAGATGGGTAATAACTCCCAATTGTGGAAAGAAGCAGATGTCATTGCCCAAATAAAGGCTAAGGCTATGGAGGTTCTTGGTGAGGCTGATGCTGACAAGGTGAAAGTAATACTTACAGGTACAGATTTAGCAAATGCAGGTATCCATCTTATTACAACAGCGAATGTAAAGCATGGAACAGATGAGATTGAACAGCATAAGGCTGATGAAATTAATGCTAAACTTGGTTTCAAGAAAGCATCAGGAGCAGACCCTATGGTAGGTTTGTCAACATATGTAAAAGGAGTGTCTTATTACATCGCACGTATAAAGCACTTCAATGAACTTACACCGTGGAGTGCTGGCGATAAAACTTATAATAATCAAAATATTGATTGGCTTGGTCGTTATGGCGTTCTCCGCAACAACTGGTACGAACTTTCAGTAAATAGTGTTAGCGGTCCTGGTTATCCTGACATTCCTGAGGTTAAACCAACAGAACCAGATGACGAGAACAGCCAGTACATCAACGTTGAGGTTAAGATCCTTGACTGGGCTAAGCGTACTCAAGATATTAACCTCTAATCATTATTCGCAACTATCTTAACGATAGTATAAACTATATCGTGGGAGGTACGGCACAAGACCGTACTTCCCGTGATATACTTCTCTACTTGAACTTATACATTATTCAACAACGACTTTACTTAAATTAACGGCAAACATTATGTTTCACGGACTGGTTAAATCTATATGCTCACTCCTCGCCTTTGCACCCTTGCTGGCTTCTTGCTCGCTGATGCACGACGACCTTGAGCCATGCGACAATGGCGCTTACCTGCACTTCCGCTACGACTACAACACGCAGCGTGCCGACCTCTTCAACGACCATGTTGGAGGTGTCGCTGTAATGGTGTACGATAAGGACGGCAAGTTCCTTTTCCGTCAGGACGCTTTCAATACCGATACCGACGCGCCTATCCGCCGTCACGACTTTGCCGTACATCTTAACTTGCAGCCTGGCGAATACCAGTTTCTCGCCATCGCAAAGCAAAAACGATATGAGGACGCTTTGGCAAGCCCTGGTGCCAAGTTTCGTATGCATGCCCATACCGAAGGTGAGGACATGACAAAGTTTAATACCATACTCGACCGCACGGAGGCGGGCGAAATAGACGAGGTAGACTGTTCTGCTCCTCTCGACACTCTATGGCTTGGCAAGTCGCAACACCTTATTACCGTGCGCGACATGCAAGCAACCCACGATACAATCTCTTTGGTGCGCGACACAAAGCAGCTCACTATCTCGCTGCATCAGATTGACGCACCAGACAAAATCTCTGCCGATGACTTCGGCTATGAGGTAATAGCCGATAATGGCTTCATCAATTACGACAACTCTTTGGCTCGCGACTCCAAGCTTCGCTATACGCCTTTCCATACATGGACTACCGACTTCCGCGATGCTTCGGGCAACGTAAAGGAGCGTACAGCACATGCTGGACTGATGCTCTCGCGACTGGTTTACTATTCTCCTGAGGAGAACGACCGCAACGCCATGCTACATATATATAATAAGGTTACGGGCAAAACCGTGGCTCTTATCAACCTTCCCGACATCCTACAGCAGGGACGCGACGCTTATGCAGCACAAAACTACGGCATTCAGGAATACCTGGACCGAGAATACGACTATCGTCTCGACTTCTTCTTGATAGGTACCGAGTGGCAATATATCAACCTCTCTGTAGGTATACTCGACTGGGCAAAGCGCATTCAGCGCATAAGTTTGTAGAAAGAATAAAACTTGATTATTAAACCTAATTACAATAAAAACAATGAAACGACTTGCAGACATACTTCTTATTGTTGCTGCCCTGTTGTTGCTGGCAGCATGCACAGATGATGCCGACGTTTACAACACCCCAGCACCATCTGAGGGCAATCTGTGTGTCTATATACCAGTTTCCCGTGGTGCTGATGATGCTTTGGGTAGTCTGAGTCCGACCGTCCCTACATACAACGCCACTATAGACGAGTGCAAGATAAACGACCTGCATCTTTATGCTTTCCCTGTAGGGGGCGACGGTACTCTTATCTCGCAGGAACTTCCATCGCCCACAGCAGGCAGCATGATTAAAGAGAATGTTGCTTCTTATCAGCTAAAGATAAAGCCAGGCAAATATCGTGTCTACGTAGTGGCTAATATGAATGATGTGCTCGATGGCCAGACCATCACTACGGAGGACAACTTGAAGAGTGTGGTATTGTCTTATGTCCCACCGACAACGAAGCCAGGAATGCCTGTAGCCACAAACATCCCGATGATATACGAGCCTGCAACAAAAAATGCAGACGGCACACCTACCGACGGCACCATAAAGACTACCGACAAGACTGCAACAACAGTTGTGGCAAACTTGCGCTTCACATGCGTTAAGGTGTGCCTAAACCTTGTTTACGATCCAAATGCAGCTGATTCTGCGCTTAAGGCAAACGGACTGATTATCAATGATGTTAAAGCCGAGCGCCTTTCGCCATCGACAAAGCTGTTGTGGGATGGAAAGTTCAGCAACCCAAGTGTAAGCAGCGAATATGCCAAGGGCATCGAGTCGAAATTGTACGATGCCGTGGCATCTACGGGTAATGGCTCTTACTATACTTCGTGGACAGAAAACCCAGCCAATGCCAAAGTCAACAACGAGGACATCATAACAGTTGAAGGAGAGGGTGTAGCTAAACCAAAACCATCAGACAGCAAGCAAAAGTGGCTATTCCGTGCCACCTATTATCTTCCTGAGCGCTACGTGGCTAAAGCTTCACAGCAGTCGTCTCTGAAGATAGATGGAAAAATAGGTTCTAATATCGATAATAGCTACAACATTAACCTTGGCCATCGTCAGGACGAAACCTCAACAACAGAGATTCCAACTTTCCCACGCAGCACATACTACGAGATAGTAGGTCGCCTAAAGAGTCTGGGCAACATCGACCTCGACTGTGTTGTAGGTGTTAAGGATTGGGAGATGCCAACTATAGATGTCGACCTCAATCACACCACGCTTTGGGTATCAAGCACAAGTGCAAAAGTAGAATCGCAAAAAGTTGATTATATCGCCTATCTGACAAATGCAACGAACATTGAGTTCGGATGTGATACGGAGATTGAAAAGATTACAGCAGGAAAGTTACCCGTTATTGTCGCAACTAATGATATTGCAAATCATCGTGTAAGATTCAGTATAAATCCAGAACTCTCGGTAGACGACTTCCCATCAGATAAACTTTCCGGTACTGCCAAAGTATGGATAAAGGCTGGCAACATTAAGAAATATCTTGATGTTTCGTACGACGTTACACCATACTTCACGGTGGATCCTGTGGATATTGTCATCTTCTGGGATGATAACAATGATGACGAGCTGACTAAGGTTGTGAACTTCTCAACCAACCTTGGCGGCATTCAGTTCCCTTCGGATTGGAAAACGAATGCGGCGGGTGATTATGTGGTGTCGTATGCTCAGTCGACAATAAACATTAAGTGCGAAGACACAAAGGCAGCAGATGGCAAGTTCACCATTACGGCAACAAGCAACCCAGTAACAACAACTACGCATGTATTTACGGTAAAGTCGATCGATGCAGTTAAAGATGCAGCTGGTAAGGAAATATATAAGGAACAAGAGATACGTGTAACTGTGCGCCCACCAAAGGGTAACTACATTATATATATGCGAGCCATAAACGATTTGGCATGGTGTACTGGTGGCGGTACCGAGGAGTATAAGCATTCGCTAATGCTTGATGAGGATTCACGTCTTGGCGATGAAAACAACAACTGGCGTGACGGTTGGTGGGAAGCGCTAAAGGAAGAGTCAACTAATAATTGGCAGAGAGTTACATGGGATAACGACTTATCGCCACATCCTGATTACCACTTTGTGTATATATACACGCAGCTAGGTGAGACAGAATATGGTACTGAATCTAACAAACGAACTACGGCAGAATGGTATTTCACTAAAGAGTACGATAAAAGTAACGATAACCGCCACACTGTTTCGCATGATTATGATATGGCTAATTATACCGATAAATGGTGGCCCGGCAACATGATGACAGCCGATAATAACAACCCTGGTTGGTACTATTACAGTATAGCAGTAGGTGCTCAGTCGGTTGGAGTCAACGGTAAAGGAACGGCAAAGAAAGACAATCCTAAAGTGATAAAGCCGGGACAGACCCTGCTGATTTTCAGCAATGGAACATACCTCAAAGCGGGCATTCAGTCACATCGTTTTACCCATAACAACGACCCAGGCATCACTCTCTTCAACTATGAGGACAATGAAGGCTGGTATCTGTACGACCCATTAGCTGATCCATACTACAGGGTTTATGACGAGAAACCTACTGTTGTAGACGTTGAGTATACCATATATACCAAGAACAAAGAAATAACTGCTTGGTATTCTCTATTTGGAGTAAACAATGGTGATGGTACGGGTAAA
>OQWM01000786.1_pt1 | contig 21099 bp, 13 predicted proteins | sample 1691531 | NCBI WGS metagenome assembly OQWM01 (sample SAMN03418257, study PRJEB22391) | human gut metagenome | biome: human-gut; feature: organic feature; material: feces | host: Homo sapiens | place: Tanzania | collected 2013-01
CCACCGTGGCGCCTTCCTTTTGCGCCTGCTTGACGCGCGAGTTCATAAAGACCGTGCAGCGGCTGCCCAGGTCGACAGGGGCCTTGGCGTGGATGGCGGCGTCGGCAAACGCGCGCACGTCCATGTTCATGGACACGGCGAAGCTCTCGATAAAGCTGCCACAGCCCGACGAGCAAGCCTCGTTGAGCATGATGTGCTCGATCACGCCGTCCTTGACGCGCAGGCACTTCATATCCTGGCCGCCAATGTCCAGAATAAACTCGACACCGGGCAGGAACGCCTTGGCGCCGCGCAGGTGCGCGACGGTCTCGATCTCGCCGGAGTCGGCCTTGAGGGCCTCGATGAGCAGCGCCTCGCCATAACCGGTGGTGGTCACGTGGCCGATGGTGCAGCCGGCGGGGATGTGGTTGTAGAAATCGGCCATGATGACCTTGGCCGTACCCAGGATGTCACCGTTGTTGTTGCCGTACCAGGTGTGCAGCAGCTGGCCGTCCTCGCCCACGAGCGCGGCCTTCATGGTGGTGGAGCCGGCGTCGATGCCGATGAACACGCGGCCGGTGTAGCCGTCGAGCTTGCCCTTGGGGACGACCTCGGTGTCGTGGCGGCTCTTAAACTCGGCGAAGTCATCGTCGGTGGCAAAGAGCGGGTCCAGACGCTCGACCTCGGCACCCTGCGTGTCACCCAAGCTGTCAATGGCCTCGATGAGCTGCGGGAACGTGCTGAGCTTGTTGGACTCGTGCGCCATGGCGGCGCCACTCGCCACAAACAGGTGGGCGTTTTGGGGCACGATGCGGTGCTCCTCGTCCAGGTTGAGCGTGAGGTAGAAGCGGTGACGCAGCTCGGAGAGGTACTGCAGCGGACCGCCCAGGAAGGCAACATTGCCGCGGATGGGACGGCCGCACGCCAGGCCCGAGATGGTCTGGGTCACGACGGCCTGGAAAATAGACGCAGCGACGTCCTCGGGGCGGGCGCCCTCGTTGAGCAGCGGCTGCACGTCGGTCTTGGCAAAGACGCCGCAGCGGCTGGCGATGGGATAGATGGTGGTGGCGTTAGCCGCGAGCTCGTTAAGACCGCTCGCGTCGGTGTGCAGCAGGGTTGCCATCTGGTCGATGAACGCGCCCGTACCGCCGGCGCAGGTACCGTTCATGCGCTGCTCGATGCCGTTGTCGAAGTAAATGATCTTGGCGTCCTCGCCGCCGAGCTCGATGGCGACGTCGGTTGCCGGGATGAGGGTCTCGACGGCGCGTTTGCTGGCGATGACCTCCTGGACAAACTCCAGGTCGAGCCACTGGGACAGCAGCAGGCCGCCCGAGCCGGTGATAGCGCAGGTCATCTGGGCCGTCGGCAGCACGGTCGCGGCGCCCTCGAACAGGTCACGGGCGCAGGCGCGGACGTCGGTGTGGTGGCGCTGGTACTTGGCGTAGACGATCTGATTATCGTCGTTGAGCACGGCGAGCTTGACGGTGGTGGAGCCCACGTCGATGCCCAGGTGCAGGTTGCCACAGGCGGCCTCGGGGTTGAAGATCGCGCCTTCGGGGGCGTGAGCGGCGGCTACGGGCTCAGCGGCGGTGGCGGGCTCGCTAGCGATGGACGTCTCCCCTGCCGTGTTCTTGGCATCGGCAACTGCCTCAGCGACTTTCGCGGCAGCAGCGGTCGCAGCCTTCTGCGCGGCATCCGCCACGGCGGGCGCGGCCTCGCGTGCGGCAGCGACCACACGGTCCTTAATGCCCTCGACGAGTTTGCTCATTGTCTCTCCTCTTAGTTGTTGGACTCGACGGTTGCGGCGGTGTCGACCGCATCCTCGAGCTGCAGGTTCAATAGCTTCATGCCGTATTCCGGCACGTTGATATCGATAGGTTGGCCATACAGGTCACCAGGGCGCACAAAAGCGAGCACCGTCATAATGCGTGCCATGGCCTCGGGCGATTCGGTGAGCCCACGCTCAAACCAGCGCTGAATCATGCCGACCTCGGCACTCACGACGTAAGTGACGTAGTAGTCAAAGAACGTGCCCAGCGCCAGACCCAAAATGCCCGTCTGCGCACGCGGCACCACAGCCTCACGCGCGGTGTCGATGATCCTTTTAATGAAGGCCTGGTCACCGCCCGGACCCAGCAGTGCACCGATTAAGTCGCGGTTGGCCGCAAGATAACGCAGCAGCTCAACCGAACCGGGCGCCGGCTCGAGCTCATCGATGTTGTGATAGAGATCGGGCAGCTGAGCTGCGGTGATGAGCTCAATGCGCTCACGGATCTCGGCCAGCAAGCCGTCCTCGATTTGATTGATAAAGTCGGGGATATCGCGGTAGTGCGAATAGAACGTGCGGCGCGTAAGGCCGGCACGCTCGGTGAGCGACGCGACGTTAACGCGCGAAAGGTCGCCGCTTTCGGCAAGTTCGCTGGCAAGTGCCTGGCGAAGGGCACGCTGCGAGCGAAGGGACCGGCGATCGCATTTCTCGAGCTGGGACAAGCGTCCTCCTTGTTACTCAGTCCGTGCGCTATTGCACAGTGCGAGTATTATTGCACACCGTGTGCATCAACACGTAAAGGCAATATTTAGAGTGTGACAAAGGGACTGTCCCTTTGTCACATCGGCCGCAATTAGTCCCGTTAATGGGACTCTAAATCACAACCCCCATTACATCATGCAGTAAAGACTGATAAGGAGGCCATCATGAATAACCAGGCGGGCGATAGCATCACTGATGTCGGCAAGGACCTCGTCCTCAGCTGCATCAAGAGCCAAGAGCTGCGAGACCACATGCGCAAATACCTATACTGGCCTGCACCCATCATCGCCGGCTCGCTTAAGACGCTTGATGAAAAGCGCACCATGCTCGAGCAACTCCGCAAGGAGGTCTCAGCTGAGGAGACCGAAGACATCGATTCGCATATCGCCCAGCTCAACAGCGCGCTCGAAATGCTCAACAATGTCGAACGCGACCGCGGCATCCTTCTTCTTACAGCCATGTGCTACTGCGAGGAGGAACGCGGGACCGACACCTTCGATGGCCCCTTTCCCACCGCCTCGTGGGAAGCTGCACAAAACCTCATGAAGCGCTACATCGAGGAGTATCCCGACGACGACTGGTCCGAATCGTTCTGGCAGGTCGATCTCTACACCTCGGAAGACCTGCACGAGCACCAAACGGCGCGGCCCTCTCTGTCGTTTGCGGCAACCAAGGACGGCGAGCTTATATTCCTTCGCGACCTGCGCAATCATCGCACTCGCCGGTCACATGTCGAAAGCGCCTGGCGAAACGAAAGCGGGAGGTTCTGCGACAGCAACGAACCCATCTATACGCCGTGGGCACCGGGCGACATCCTCAAAATCGACGGTCGTCCCTTCGACCACGGACCCCGCTTTGCCATTGTTCTCGAGAACGACTACGAGCACACACTCCGGGGACAGATCTGGTGCGCGGGACCCAGCAAAGACCGCGGCGTTAAGGAAGGCTCACTTTCTTCCGGCACCTACCGCGACAGCCTTTTGGACGTCTTCGCTCCTTCCGCGCTCTATACCGCTGAGCGCTATACCGGCGACCTTCCGGACGACTGCACTTTCATGCTCGAGCTCTCGCAAAAGTTGCACGACGACCCCGACTACGGCAAACAATGGTCCGAAGGTTCCGTCGGGCATGACTGCCTTCAGCCGTACCGCAAGCCTGCCAGCCAAAGCGAGCTGAATATTCGTCCGGACATCTTTGAGTTTTTAGACTCGCGCAGTATTAAGGAGCATCTTCAACGAATCAGCTACGAGCTCACCACGCCCGTAGCGGCCTTCATCGTCTATCGCTCGCATAAAGCAACGCTGCAACAAAAGCTCGAGGGCTGGCAAAAGATCATCGACAATATGCCCAACTGCACCATGAGCCGAAGAAACGACACGTTCAACATCCCGGACTTCCATGTCTTTCTGCGCAATGTGATCAAGCAGGAACAAAGAAAGCTCGCGCACTTTAAACGGACAGACGGCCGGAGTCTGTATTTCTTTGAGAACCACTCATGGGACCAGCGCGACCAGGGCAGCTGTCTTTACGGCCCTTATAGTAGCTATCAAAAGTGTTTCGATGCCATCTGGAAAGAACTCGAAGGCGACGACCCCAAAGCCATCAGGATCACTCGTCGCCCCATCGACCCGGACGAGGAGCATTATGTCGACGACATGGTCGTGCTCAATGCAAGTGGCGAGGTGACGTCCTGCGACTACAGGTTCGAGGGTGAGTGGAACGAGGAGGGCACCGCAAGCGATTTTGAGGACATGTGGTTCGATATCCCAACGCCCTTCCATGCCGGAGACATCATCTGCAACCTCCAGCGCCCTAACAAGCCGATGGTACTTTTTGACCTGCAAACTTGGGGGTCCGAACGAGTCGACAAAGAACTTGCTTCTTCCGTCTACAAAGAACGCCTCGTTCAAAAGGCCGACAAGCTATTGCGTTGGCACCGATACGACGGCGACACCAGCGACATGTACGCCTACGGGTGCCAGGTCTCATCCGCATTGCATTTCCCCTTTTATATTGGAGAACCCGAGGGCTTTCTTTTAGACATCGACTATTATCGCGAGCCGCTCAAGTCGGAGGAGCGAATCCTTTACGGCGTCAGGGCATATGTCAATGGCGACCTAGCGGTTGACTCACTCGCCGCGATGGCCAGCGCATACGAGCTGCAGGCGCTGGCGGAGAAAAAGGCCCGCGGCTTCGAGGACGCAGACAGCTGGCTCAAGGATCGCTATCCAGAGCTGTTCGATGCGACGGTCGATCCTTATTTAAAGGGAAATTGCACCGGTCGCTAGGATTAAGGGGTCGACGTCCTAGCGGCGGCGACCCCTTCTGTTACGCTTCGATGCGCTGTTCATCGGCGCATCAGCGGTACCAATCCTCCAAATTGCGCGACCACGCATATTCCCAGGTGATTTCTGCAGGAGGTTCGGCAATCTGAAGATAAGCCTCCCACATAAGCATGGCGATTTTCTTGAACGGAAGAAATCCGCACGCTCCACCGAATGCGGGAACCACGATCCGCTTTCGCGAAGTTCGCATCGCCTCTATAAGCGTTGTCCTCATGCATTGATAGACAACCAAGGGGTCAACGATGGGAGTGGGAACCCGCATGGTCGGAGTGTGTATGAGCAGAATGTCCTCGTGCCCGGGAATTGGAACTGAAAAGCTCGTACCAACTGGTTGCTCTCCGTAAAACCGCTCCATAATAACTGCTCGCACTCGCTCGGCAAGCTCCGGTCCATACTTATCGGTTATCGCTCGGTCGTAATTGCCATCCATCAAGCCATATGCGTTCGCCGGCGATACGACGGCATCGACTTCAGGCTGCTGCTCGATAAACGTTCGGAAATCACAGCAATGCACTGCAACGCCTTTATAGCCCCTAAAAGCATCCTCCCAGGCCTCCGCCATACCGGCGCTATCCGTCACAAGATCCAGCATCATGTTCTGTATACCAATCCTTTCAACACACGCACGCCCATGTACCGGTGCGTTTCCAGAAGTATGTTTGATGCGAGATTCATATCAGGCCCGTTAATGGGACTACAAACCACAACCTCTGGCGGATGCTAACGGCACCGATCAAAGAGGAGGTTGCCATGAACAGCCAAGCAGATACCGTAATCACCGACGCCGGCAGGGAGCTCGTATGCAGTTGCATCAAAGACAGCGAGTTGCGAGGCCACATGCTCAATTACGCCGGTGGGCAAGATGATTCTTGCGTCAACATCATCGGCGGCTCCCTCAAGACGCTCGACGAAAAACGGGCCATGCTCGAGCAGCTCCGCAAAGAGGTCTCATCGGATTACGCCGAGGCGATCGACTCCAGCCTTGACCAGCTCAGCACCGCACTCGATATGCTTTACAACATTGACCGCGACCACGGCGTCCTTCTAATCTCCGGCATGTTTTACAGTGAGGAGGAGCGCGGACACGATACCTTTGACGGCCCCTTCCCCGTCGCCTCATGGGAAGCTGCCCAAACCCTCATGAAGCAATACGTCGATGACGATCCCGATGAAGATTGGTCCGAGTCATTCTGGCAGATTAAGCTCTATACCGCCGAAGACTTACACGACCGCCCGCGCGCCCAAGCCTCGCTGAAATTCGCCGCGACCATGGCAGGTGATTTGGTCTTTTTGAGCGACCGTCGGGATCAACGGACTCCGCGTCAAAGCATCGACCACTTGATGTGGAACAAAGGCAAGCGCTTCTGCTCTAACGGTGAGGTTTTCTATACACCCTGGGTACCCGGCGACATCATCAAGATCGACAGTCGGCCCTTCGATCACGGTCCCCGCTTCGCCATCGTGCTCGAAGACGACTACGACAGCTCATACAAAGGCCAGGTTTGGTGCGCATATCCGAGCAAGATCTACGGAGTCGAAGAAGGTGCACTCCGCTTGAGGGATTTCGTTGACGGCTTCCTCGACGACTTCACGCCCTCTGCGCTCTACACCGCCGAACGCTACACCGGCGACTTGTCCGATGATTGCTCCTTTATGCTCGAACTCTCGAAAAAGCTGCGCGATGACCCCAGCTGTGGCAAACAATGGTCGGATGGATCGGTCGTACACGACTGTTTGCAGCCATACCGCACGCTAGCCGACCCCAGCGCCAACGCCATACGTTCGGACATCCTCGAGTTTCTTGACTCGCCCGACATCAAAGAGCACTTACAGGACATCGGCCACGAGTTCACCACGCCCGAGGCGGCATTTATTGTTGCCCGTTCGAACGAGAAGGCGCTACGGCAGAAGATCGAGGGCTGGCAAAAGATTATCGACAACATGCCCAATTGCGCGATGACCAGGCGGCACGGCACGCTTAGCATTCCGAACTTCCATGTCTTTCTTCGCGACGTCATCAAATGGGAGCGCAAGAAAATCGCCCGATTCAAACAGCCTGGCAAGCACATGTATTTCTTTGAGGACAAGACGGGAAGTCCCCATGAGAGCGAATCCAGCTTTGGTCCCTACACCAGCTACGATAAATGTTTCGAGGCAATCTGGAATGAGCTTGAGGAGGAGAATCCTACCTCGATTGAAATAACGCGCCGCCCGATCGATCCGGACGAAGACTACTATGCCGCCGACAGGCTCATGATCAACGCAAAAGGCGAAATCATGGACTGCCAGCTGCGCTGCATCGACGTGGAACGCGAGGGCGAAGACCCCACTTTTGCCTTTGAGTTGATGTGGTTTAGCATCCCGACGCCATTCCACGCCGGCGACATCATTTGTCGTCACGGCGACCCTGGCGACCCCATGCTGCTTCTCAATATGCAGACATGGACCACGCAGCGGGTCATAGACGAGCTCCCGCCGTCCACCTACAGGGAACGCGCCGCAGAAGGGGCCGATGATTTGCTTAAACACCATCGGCAAAATGGCGATACGAGCGACATGTACGCCTATGGCTGCCAGATTGAATATCCCCTGGAGTATCCCGTCTATATTGGAGAGCCGAGTTGTTTTCTTCTCGATATGGAGCACTGTCGCACCCCGCTCAAGCCAGAGGCGAGAATTCTGTACGGCGTGCGGGCATATCTCGACGGCAATCTGGGTCTTGACTCACTTATTGCGCTATCAAGTCTTTTCGAGCTGCAGGCATTGGTCAAGAAAAAAGCCGAGCGGTTTGAAGGAGAAGACGGCGGGCTCAAGACCCGCTATCCGGAGCTGTTCGATGATGCGATAACTCCGCTGGAGCGATTCGAAACAAAGAGGAGCTAGCCATGGATATCTTTAATTTCGTCGACTCCCGGGACATTCGGGAGCACCTGCGCAGTATCGACTTCCAGCCCAGCACCATCGAGGCCGCCTATCTGGTTTGGTTTTCGAAGACCGCCACGCTCGATCAGAAATGCGAAGCTTGGCAGGAGATCGCCCGAACCATGCCCAATTGTTCGCTGGAGGCAACCCATGCCGGTCTTGGAAGGCCAGCCATCCCCGATTTCCATGCCTTCTTGCGCTGGACAATCGATTACAACAAACGGTGCGTCGATGCGTTTACGAGTGGGACGGGTTGCGTTTATCAGTATGAAGAGGAGATTGTGCCCGACGGGCAACTTTGCGGGACCTTCGGCGCGCCATTCAGCTGTTATGAGAAATGTGCCGAGGCGTTGCACGGTGATGACGAACTGGCGAGCCGTCCAGAGGCACGCGTACGCATCACCCGGTGCCCGCTCGATGCCGACAAAGAACATCGCCAGGAAGATTGGCTCATGGTAAACGGCAAAGGCGAGACCCTTTCCGTTTATTGCCCTTCGGCCGGCCCCGTTGAGAACGACTGGGAGATCGCATTCGAGTTCATCTGGGTCGATATCCCCACGCCCTTTCACACCGGTGACATCGTCTGGACACCGCAAGGCAGCGCCCGCGAGCCGTTCACGTTGCTCGATCTGCCCACGTGGGACCGGGTGAAACTTGAGGCAGAACTCCGACAGGTGGATCGTTCTGACGAATGGCTTAACCATGCGCAGCAGCGGCTCGAGCATTATCGCCATGCGGGGGACATCAGCCACATGCGCGCGACCGGCTGCTCGATTAGCTACAGCAAGACGTTTCCCCTCTACATCGGCGAACCAGATCCGCTCTACCTAAATCTCGAGTACTACCGCAAGCCGCTCAAAGACGAGCAGAGGATTTTAATCGCCGCCCAGGCCTACCTGCGCGGCGACCTGTATGTCGACTCACTCATCGCGTTTATCGACACCATAAGGATGGAGTCCAAGGCAAAGCGCAACCTGGAAGAGCTACGTCTGGATCAGACACCGCTCAAGGAGAAGTACCCGCAGCTATTTGAGTAGAGGCCGCCATGTCCGAATCTACGAGAAGCCACACCGGCAACCCGGAGGCCATCATGCACGAAGAAATAATCAACTTGATCGACTCTCCGGAGCTGCGAGAGCATTTGCTGCATAATCCACAGCTACTGAGCAGTGATCAGCACGCGCACATCATCGGTAGCGCGCCGATAGAAATCAACCGCAAACGGAAGATGCTCAGCAGACTGCTTGCTGCTGAGCGCAACTCGTCAGACAACACCTTTCATTGGTACGATCCAGAAGATTGTATCGACTACATCGATGGCTGCTTGGACGCGCTAAAGGCCGTCGATGGAAACAAGAAAGTGCTGCTTATCAGCGAAATTAGCTTCATCGATAGCGAAGTGAGATCCGCTATCACGCATGGCCCCTTCCCCGTGGCATCGTGGCAGGCCGCCCTTGCGGCAATGAAGACATACGCAGACAAGTGGGGCAGCATGACAGATTTATCGTCCTCATACTGGATGATTGAGCTGTTCAACCTTGCCAACGACCCGAGCTGTTCATATCCATACGACGGCTTTCTACAGCCAGACTACACTTACTACGCAAACGCCTCCGGCGAAATCCAGTACATCTGCAGAGAGGAAGAAGGCGAATGTGGCGAGGCGCGCGATTGCATTGTGGGTGAAATCTTTGGGCCATGGTTTAAAGGGGCGTACATCGACCTGCCCACACCGTACAAAAAAGGCGACATTCTTGAGATCGACTGCAGGCCATGGGCACCAGGCCCTTGTTATTGCCTGGTAGCAAACTCGAAATTGGACTGTCTGTACCTCGATGGCGACGGGCGGATCAGTTGCGGCTCTATCCCCTACGGCAGCTGTTTCGCCGGGTGGGCGCATACGAACCTGATGCTATCGCCTGTTTTCAGAGCGAGGAAGGTAGCACAACCCATGCCGGAAGAATGCGCAGCATTGCAAGTAATCGAGCTGGACCGGATAGAAGATCTGCTAGAAGAGTGCTCCAGCCACAAGGAGAAAGAGCCGATTTGGCTGGATATATATCGGCATCGCGCTCGCTGATGGGCATCGCGAACAAACCACAGCGATTCCCATCAGCGGGTCTTGTCCATAATTTCAATTCAACATCCTAGTCTTCATAAACACGAAAGGGGCCGTGCCCAAACCAGGCACGGCCCGAGAACGAGGATCAAAAAGCTTTAAGTGAAGTGAGGGCATCTTGAGCCGCCCAAGCCCTGTGCTTAATGTCGAGCTTGGACGGTAACTATCCCGTCAATCAATCGAACGCTAAGCCCATCGACGATTTATTTCATCTTGTCCTGCGCCTCGTTCATCTTATCCTTTGCCTTGTCAAGGCGACTGCCCTTGAAGAAATACCAAATCATCAGGTCGACTTCATGGAAGCCAATATCTGGGGCGGAGCCGTTATTTGAACCAACCGTCTGGTTTTCCTGCTTTCGCCACTCATTAATACCATCAACGACATGGCTGTAAAGATCGAGATATCCCAGGTAGCCCCGAGCGACCTGAGCGTCAGCGTTTTTCTCGCCCTCGTCAGGTGTGGCAACGAGCTTGTTAATCGTGCTTCTAATCCATGTATATCGGTTTCCATAGCGGCTCAACGGCGTGTCATTGTATTTTTTGCACCATTCGTTAAGCCACTCACCCTCTTTGCTGCCGTAATCAATATAAGCATCCGCATAATAAGGAAGCATTGTACCGACAACCGTATCGTAGATGCAGAAGTTGTCCGTATCATAGATATAAGAGCCGTTCACCCCACGCCTGCTTAGATTGCGACAACCATGGTGGCAAAACTTCGTTGCAAAGGAAAAATTGCTTCGATTGCACTTAAGGTCGCCAGGGTCCTCATCCGGCAATAATTTATAAGTCATATTTGTTGTAGCGCGCGCGATGCTGGCAACGAGATTCGCTCGGGACTCAAGGTCTTTTTCCAGCAGGCTAGACCCCAGCTCATTATTATTCGCATACTGGCTCACAAGATATGCGGCAGTTATAAGTGTTCCGCCAGTAAGCTCGTCTTTGCCCTTATCCGCCTGTTCACCATCACCACCTTGCGGATCCTCTTTGATTTCGCAAAGCCGTTTGAGCTCGGCATTCATCTTGCCCATTAGCTTATCTTGGTCGCCCTTTACCGTCACTGCAGCCAAGTGCGTCGAATTCATTTTATTAGTAAAATAAACAGCCCCCCGAATGGCGCAAGCATCACCGTTCGAAGCATCCACATACTTGTCGTGAATCGTGTCCTGATCAATCCATGTGTAATTCGAATCGTTATTCACAAGACCGTTCACAAAGGCGATGTTCTTGTCGCTAAAAACTGGGAAACCGTTCTGATCCAAGTCGAACTCATAGTATTTATCCGGATGAAGCGAAGCCTCAATGGAAGAAACTATTCGCCTAACATTCCGATCTTTACGCGTTGTCATTAGACGTTCCTTTCTGAATCTGACAGAAGCCTGCTCGCCTTTGTCCCCTATTTGATGGTAATTCTTGGCCCACTTAAAAGCATCTTCTTGGCTGTTGAGCGGTCATTTTCTCCTGGTAGACGCGTCAAGGCCTGGATCTCTGTTATTGGCTATGGCCTCAACCGAAGACTTGATCATCCCGATCCCCTCTCAACAAAAATAAATGGCCCGTGGTGCAGGCGCACCACGGGCCGGGCTGTCGCTATCGGCTATGGCCTCAGCCGAAGACCCGCATGTAGGCGGGGGTTTCGCCACCGTGAATCGCCCGGGCCAGGACATCCGCATTGCTGTGGGTCTCCGCGAATGTTGCGTCGTCCTCTCGGCCCTCCACCGCAAAGCAGCCTGCTAAGATCGCCGCCGTCGGGCTGAGCATGTTGCGCAGGTCACGCAGGATTGCATTTACTGGGCGGTTGTCGTCGAGCATTTCGAGTCCGTCGATCACGACCACGACGTCCTTTAGCACCGCCCTATTCCACGTCTGGTCGCCAAGCAACCAACTTGTTACAAGGTCCATGGTCATGTTGTCTTCGGCAAAGATGCCCAGGTTGCGCTGCTTGAGACGCATCGTTGCGCGGATTGTCTCAACCTGTTGTTCCTCAGGATCCTCTGACACCTTGTCATCCATCTCAGCGCGAATAAGCCGGGCGATCGCGCCCTCTTCACGCTCCCGAATCGGCACATAGAGCACGGGGTATTGCTCGCTCAGGCGCAAAATAGCGTGCGCCAGCACGTTTGAGACGTCTTCGTGCGTACCGCCAATTACAGTGAGTTTGCCTAGCCCAAGGCCTCCGCCTAGGATGTCATCAACTGGCATGCCGGTGTTCAGCACGCGCGGGGCTTCAAACACCGACGTTTCCACACCGCAATCGAGTCCAGAAGCCAGTCGATCGCGAAAACCGCTGAGGTCAAAACCCTCGTCATTATGTTCTTTGCGATTCCCACTACGCCGACTCGCGGGCGTCGGCGGCATCACACCTGGCACGCCCAGCATCTCGCCTATACTCACAGAACGGCCAATTCGGTCGTCCCTGGAGTCCATCTTTCGCATCATCGCACCCCCTCCTAACGCCTGCCACGCTTGCCGGTGGCCTTATAATTCCAAATCGGCTTCAGCCGGTGAATGACATCGACCGTCGGGTTCATGAGTCTCAGTACATCATCCGCAGGTTTATACGCTTCGGGCGACTCATCGAGCGTCGTCTCACATGCGCTCGGACAGTAGATGCCGGCCTCGCGCATCTCGTCAACGAACGACCTGGTATCGAGCGTTTGGAACGCTTTGGTGCGGCTCATCGCGCGACCCGTCCCGTGCGGCGCCGAGCAGTTCCAGTCCTCGTTTCCCTTGCCGCGCGCAATAACGGCACCGTCGCGCATGTTGAACGGAATCAGCACCACCTCGCCCGCATGAGCGCTAATAGCGCCCTTGCGAATCATGCCGCCTTCCGAGATGTAGTTATGCATGGTGGTAAAGCCGTCTCCGTCGAGTCGAATTCCCGTACGCTCAACAATCTGTGCGACAATCGCCTTGCGGTTCTGATTCGAGAAGCGTTGGCAGTTATGCATATCGACGAGATACTCGGCAGAAAGATCTCCCACGAGATACTTAAGCTCGTCGGGGATATCTGCCGTGCACGTCTTCTGCGCCAGCGCCTGATGGTGCTCCGCCGTCTGCTTGCCCATGTTGCGCGAGCCGGTGTGCACGACCAGATATTGACACCCACCCTCGTCCTCGTCGAGTTCAATGAAGTGGTTGCCGCCGCCCAGCGTGCCCATGGAGCGCTCAACCTTGCGTTTATCCTGCAGCCAATCACGCGACTCCATGTCAAAGTCCGCGAGAGCGCAGGCAGGATCGCGATGAAGGCTAAAACCCGTGGGCACCGCGCGCTTCACATCGCGATTGAACTGAATGAGGTCGTCGCACGCAATGGTCTCCGCAAGCGGCACACAATACATTCCGCATCCGATGTCGACCCCCACCAGGTTGGGAATCACCTTGTCGCCCAAGTTTGCCGTAAAGCCAATCACGCAGCCCTTGCCCTTATGGGCATCGGGCATGATGCGGATCTTGGCGCCTTCAAACGCCGGGCAGCTGGAAATCTCCTCAATCTGCTCCTTGGTTGAATCCTCAAGATTCTCGGCAAAGACTTTAATGTCTGCCATCGCATTTCTCCTGTCTGATCCTTATGTACCAGGACCGCCTAAGCCAACAGCGTGCATGTCACACCGGTCAGCCAAGCCATCAGATTCCGTTTAACTACCTTTCGCCCTTTTCGGGTTCTTGTTGCTGCGAATACTACGGGCGGGAGGTCTACAATGAGTCCCAATAACGGGTCTTGTTTTGTATCTCCGGCTGATACCCTGCCGGCGAAAGGAGACATCGTGGCGAACAGACCAAATCAAAAGCTCAGGCTTCTGTTCCTGCTTAAAATCCTGATGGAAAAGACCGACAGTACGCACGGGCTCACGACACAGCAAATCATCGAGGAGCTCGCCTATCACGATCTCGAGGCCGAACGGAAGGCCATCTATCGCGATCTGCAAACGCTCCGCGACTTCGGTCTCAGCATCGACCAGCGCAGCGGCAAAGAGTGGGCCCTGGCATCGCGCCCGCTTGACCTGCAAGAGCTCATCATGCTTGTCGACGCGGTGCAGAGCTCGCCGTTTTTGACCGATGAGCTAACCGACCACCTTATCGGCAAGCTGCAGAGCCTCGCTAGCCTGGGTGATCGTGAGCTAATGCACAAGCGCGTCGACGTGCCCTCGCGCGTAAAGATGCAAAACTCCGATGCCCTGCTCAACATCGACTTGATTCAGCAGGCCATGCGCGAAAAGCGTAAGATTCGCTTTCGCTACTTTCACTACGATGCCGCCAAGCAAAAGGCCTTTAACCATGGCGGAAAGACGTACGAGCTCACGCCCGTGCGCCTTATCTATTCCGATGAGTTCTATTACATGATCGGGTTTAGAGACAAATGGGCCAACGCTGGTTCGGGACATCAGCCGTTTACGCCCTACCGTGTCGATCGCATGCTCGATGTTGCGGTGTCCGAAGAGCCCGCGACCAAGGACCCGCGCATCGCGGGCTATGTGCTCGAGGATCACGTCTCCGCATCGTTTGGCGTGTTTGCGGCGGACAAAACCACCGTGGTGCTGGAGCTCAACGACCGTGCGATGAACCCGCTCATCGACAAGTTCGGGCTCGACGCCGTCGTGTTTGAGAACCAGGACGGGCGCCTGTTGGCGACCGTCAAAGCCCCGCTGTCGCCACAGTTCTTTGGCTGGCTGTTGCAGCTCAGCACGTTCATTAAGATCGTTCAGCCCCAGAGCGCCATCGATACATATCTCAAATACCTCGATGAAACACGTGCGCTCTACCAGGAAGACAGGTAATACTGCCATGAACATGACCCCCAAATTCAATGTATCGTTCGAGCGCCTGAATCCCGAACAGCGCGAGGCCGTCGAATGCCTAGATGGTCCGTTGCTCGTCATTGCCGGTCCCGGCACCGGCAAGACGCAGCTACTGAGTCTGCGCGCGGCGAACATCCTGGCCAAGCGCGATGCCGCCCCGCGCAACATCCTCTGCCTCACCTATACCGAGGCGGGCGCGGAAGCCATGCGCAAACGCCTGATTGAGCTCATTGGGCGCGACGCCTACGGCATCGAAGTCAGTACGTTCCACGGATTTGCAAGCAGCATCAGGTCGCGCTATCCCGAGTTTTTCACACGCCCTGCGACCGACACACTCATCACTAGCTTGCATCAGCAGGAGATCTTCGACCGCCTGCTCAAATCGCTTCCCTTTGGGTCGCCCCTGGGCGGAGGGTCGCCCGATATGCCCGCGCAAAACATCGCCAAGATGATCGGCTTTGTCTCCAAGATCAAACGCAGCGGCCTGGACTACGACACGCTGAGCGCCATCGCACAGCAGAATATCGATGCCGCCGCTTGGCTCACCGAGCATTCCGAGCTGCTTACACTTGCCTGCGGAAGGGCAAGCGCTGCACTGGCGGAGCATTTTGGGGAGGAAGTCGAGCGCGCCTGCGGCATGGCGCCCACGTCGCTCACCCGCCCGGTCGACTGCCCCGCCGGCACATACGTGCCCTATATCCTTGAGTTGCGTGACGCCGTTCGCCGAACCGAGCTTATTGACGAGAAGGGCAAGTCGTCGGGATATACCAAGGTGCGCGACACCTTCTTTGGAGGTAGCAATTCCCAAGGGCGCACGTTTAAGATTGCCGAGCAAAGCGAACGGCTTAAGGCCGCTTGCGACGTGGCGCGACGCTACCAAGACGAACTCGATCAACATCATCTCTACGATTACGACGACATGATCGGCGATTTTGTTAACGCCGTCGCGCACAGCAGTGCGCTGCGTCAAACGCTCCAGGACACCTATACCTATATTCAGGTTGACGAATTCCAGGACACCAACGGTGCTCAGATGCGCATCATCGAGCTGCTCTGCGACGGCGTCGACATGCCCAATATCATGGCCGTCGGCGACGACGACCAGGCAATCATGCGTTTTCAGGGCGCCACAATCGAGTGCGCCAACCAGTTTGCTGCCGAATTCTCGCCCCGCAGCATCGTGCTCAAGACCAACTACCGCTCCACGCCGGCCATCGTTGAGCTTGGTCAAGCTATCGCCCAGCAAATCGAATACCGACTCGATGCCAGCTCGAATAAGTCAATCGAAGCCTTTAAGCCTCAGAGTGACCAGGTCAGCTTTAGCGAGAACGTCTACGCCGGCAAAGCCGAGGAATACGCCGCCGTTGCCGCGAGCATTAGGCAGAGGATTGATGCTGGTTACCTCGATGACTGCGAAGATCCCGATGAAGGAATTGCAGTCATCTCTTCCAAACACGCCGCATTGCGCTCGCTGATCCCCTTCCTCGTTAAGGAAAACGTGCCGTTTTCGTATCGCGAGCGGCAGAATCTCTTTGCCTCCGAGCGCATGCAGACGACGTTGGCACTGTTGCGCTGCGTTACCGCGTTTGCTCGCGGGCAAAAGGAGCTCGCCAGCAGCTATCTTCCGCAGATTGTCTGTGCCGCCGAGCTGGGCGGCGACCATCCATCGTCCGTGACGTTTGCGCTCAGCGCCAAGCGTGAGCATCGCGGCGACTGGATGGCCGCCATGCGCGAGGGCAATAGTGCCCGCGTCAAAGAGCTGCACGACGATCTTATGCAGTGGGCGGCAGAGGCCAATGCCTCGCCTGTCCGGGATTTGCTCTTTAAGATTGCCGAACGCAGCCTTGGCTATTACCGGCATCGCAAAGATCAAGATCCGCTAGGCGCCGCCGAATTCAATGCCGGCATCCGCGCCCTACTCGCCTTTGCCGAGGGTGAAATGGGCGACGCGCGCCGCATGGGACGCACGCTTCGCCTGCCCGATATTGTCGACAAACTCGACGCCGCTCAAAAGTTTGGCGTGAGCATCGACGCATCCATCGACCTCGGCACGCCGGGAGCTGTTCGCCTCACCAGCGCCCATAGCTCGAAGGGCCTAGAGTTCGACTGCGTCTATTTGCTCGACGCCGACGACTCCACCTGGCACAAAGGTGCTGGCGGTATGAGCCTGTACCCGTCCAACCTGCTTATTCGCGATGAAAAGGACGATGATGACGCGCGCCGCCTGCTATTTGTCGCCATCACGCGCGCCAAACGACACCTCGAGCTGTGCCGGGCCGGCGGGTCGGCACTGCAGGAGCTCACAGGGCTTATCGACTCTTGCGAAGTCACCGTCGAGGCAAACCAGCTCAGCACCGCCATCGAAACCGAGTGGCGCGACAACTACGCGTTCGATACGCCCGAGCTTTGCGCACTTTTGGAGCCTCACACCGACGTGAAGTTTCTCTCTGCAACAGCGCTCAACAACTTTGTGACGTACGAGCCTGGATGCGCAAATAGCCTGCACTTCCCCGAAAAGCAGATTGTGCGCCTGCCCACTGCGCCTACGATCCAAACCGAATTCGGCACCATCGTTCACGCGATGTTCGAAGAAATCGTTAATCGGATGGCAACCGATGGCGAGGCGGCAATCGAGGCAATTGAGGCCGAGTATCGTCAGCAGATTTCGTGGCTCGATTTTGCCCCTGAGGACGTCCATCGCTATTCGGAGCGCTTCGAACGCATTTGTCGCGCATTCATCCCCTGGCTTGTCGAGCGCGTACATGGTTACCGCTGCATCACAGAAGCAAACATGCAATGTCTAACCGCCGGCGGAACCCCGCTCTTCGGCTTTCTCGATTTGCTCCTCGTTGACGATGACGCCAAAACGGTGCAGATCGCCGACTACAAGACCGGCTTTGGCAAGGAGGTGCCCGCGGGTTATCATCGCCAGCTTAAGTTCTACAAGCTGCTCATCGAAGCATCGCCCGAGTTTTGCGGCTACACCGTTACCTCCATGGGTGACTACTATGTGGAACCCGACAAGGCAACGGGAGGGCTACGCCCGCCGTTCTCGACGACCGCCACCGCCGACGACATTGCCGAGCTTGAGCAACTTATTGACGCCGTATGGGCCCGCATTGAGCATGGCGCCTGGGATACCAGCGCTTTTGAACAGAGCAATGTCTACGAGCTGGCCATTGAGGAACAAAAGAGCTGCCGCAAAAAGGCCGACAAGACTGAGGTCATGCAGCGCGCCTACGAACGTTGGCTTATCGAGCACCCCGGAATGTGACAAAGGGACAGTCCCTTTGTCACATTCTGCCTAGTTTTTGGATCGGCAATACCGATTGTCCAAAATGTCATTCGTGGGTAGAATAGTATCGACGGCAGCCCAAGTTGTAGCTAGCTGGGCAGCGCCGTTATACGGTTTAAGGGGTCAACGCCTTAGCGGCGGCGACCCCTTCTGTTACGCTTCGAGCGCTGCTTAAGTGCCTCGGAAAGTCCGATGAGCGCCGTGAGGAGCGAGACCAAGGCGGTCAGAAGTCTCACGAAATCAATCAAATCGGTCATGGGCATCACCTCCCATCGAATGGAGGGCGCTGCCCGGCACATGGAACTGCCGTCAACGATACCGATTCTACCAGAGCTTATTTATATATACGAATATATGTTCGTATTCTAGGAAAACCGGGGCAATTTGGCAAAAGGACTGTCCCTTTGTCGCACTGGCGTTCTTGCCGTCGAATCCCCACCTACATTTTTCGAGTTGCGCGGTCGCACTGGTGATTCTATGAAAGCGCCGCTGAAGCTTTTTAAAAGTTTTTGTCTTTATTTGAGCGCAATCATGCCTATCTGCGCACATATCCCACGGAATCAAACACCAAAACAGGCATAAAACATCCCGGGGCCGCGCCTTTTGCCTCCGAGCGGCTTCCAGCAGACCGCGCAACTCGATTTTTGTTGGTGGCGAATCGGCACGACCGAATCAGCACCCAAACCGGCACTCCACATGTGACAAAGAGACTATCCCTTTGTCACGTTATTCGATTACGGTGCGGGAGTTTTGCCTGCGCATGGTGGCGAGCATGTGTTTGGGGACGGCGTGGACCATGCAGCTGCCGATAGTTGCGCTCGCGGCGACCTTGGCTGCATCGCTTGCATTTTTGGTCGCGTAGCTGTGGCGGAAACGCTTGAGCATGGCGATATCGTTGCCGCCGTCGCCGTAGACCGCAACCTCGTCCTCGGCAATGCCGTAGTAACCCGCCAGCCAGGCCACGCTCTCGCCCTTGTTGCATGCCACGTCCGTGATCTCGAACATCACCGGATCGAACGGCGCGTTGACCACGCGGTCCGAACGCTCGGCAAGATAGGCCTTAAGGTCGCGCTCCAGCTCGGGCGAGGTCACGCGACAATTAATCTTGCACACGTCATGACGCAAGATGTCGCCGATCGACTGGTCGAAATACTGCTCCTCGTGATAGCCGCCACGTGCACGCATGCCACGCATCACGATACGCTTGATGGGGCTGTCCTTTTTAAAACCCGCCTGGTGCATCTCGAACGATCCGCTCGAAAACATGCCATCGGGCGTGGAGCAATCAAAGCAAATGTCCGGGAACGCCTTGAGCAGCTCCTCAGTGATCTGCGGGTCGACAGTCCAGGTTTTGAGCACCTCGCCATGACTGTCACGCACGATGGATCCGTTGGAGCAGCAGGCGTCAAGCGCCAGCCCCGTAAAGCCATGCTCGCCGATTGGCAACGTCGAGCGCCCGGTCGCAGGAACCACATGCAAGCCAGCCTCGGTCAGCTCACGGATGGCACGGCGGATGGTCCCATCTGCCTCGTGCAGGGCGTTCAGCAGCGTTCCGTCTAAGTCACTCGCGAACATCTTAATCATGGGGCATGCCTCTCCTTCGTCTGCACGATATTGTAGACGAAAAAGAGGCACGCCCATGCAAGGGTGTTCCAACGCGCCGGGACATTCGCTTCTGCAAAGCAACGGCGCCCCAGCTCGTTAAGACAATCGCCACAAGCGACTTTTCAGCCGATACAACAGCGCCGTCGTCAACGTCAGCACCGCTAACATGGCTGCGAATACAATCGCCGGTGTCCATCGATCATATGCAACCCCGTACGTCAATTGGCCGATCGGCGTTGCGCAGGAAAGGACCATGTAAACGACCGAAAGCACTTTTCCGCAGAGCTCAGTCGGCGCTGCCCGCTGAACAAACGCGATGATTTCAACCGACGCAATGCTTGCCCACACCATGACCCATGCCGAACCAACCGCAAACACGGTGAACACGTATGCATCTGCGCCGAACAGTTGCGCGACAATAATCGGTGCGACTCCAAAACAGATCATCGCAACATATCGACATATGCCATTGAAAGAAAAGCGATGCGGCCAAATGCCGACCAAGCCACTGCCGGCAAGACCACCCAAGCCCATAGCAACCTCAACTATCCCAACGCAGGACGATTGCATGCCGAGATGCTTTGTAACAATAATGGGAGCGCCAATCGTTAGCCCAACCAACGCAAGGTTCAAAACGGCCGCAAGCAAAATCACAGCGGCCAATGATGCATTTTGCAACAGATACCGAATCGACTCCCGAAAATCGTTTCGACATGTCGTACGAGTCGCGCCGTCTCCCATCGTTTCAGATGGGGCATTTTGCTTGAGTGCGACCCCAAACAAGAGAGCTGAAATCGCAAACGCCACTGACGCGACCGTGCAAAGAGCATCGATGCCAAAGCACCCATAGACTGCCGTCCCGACCACAGGGCCCAAGATATTGCTCACCATGGTCATCTGCGAAACCAATGCAGTGGCCCGCTCAACCTTCTCTTCACCCGCCATACGCACCGTCTCAATTTGGAGCATTGGCTTTAGCAGCGATTGAACACCATATTGAACACAAAGTATCGCTACTACGACGACCGCAAGAGGCAACGAGCGCTTCATGGGGATAGACAGCAGTGATGCAGTCATCAGAGCAATGCCGAGGGCCACGAGGACCTCACGATGTCTTCCCCTATCCGCCAAGATTCCGCCAACCGGAGTTGCGAGTACGCCGGGTATGAACGCCGTCGCCACGACGACGCCATATAACGTTGACGATCCACTGCAATCGAACAAGTAAAGTGGATACGCAAAGCACAGCGCCGACAGCATCGCATACGTGCACAGCTGCGCAACCAGAAGTTCCGCGAGCCTGATTGACCGCACTGTTTTTGATTTCAACGAGACGCCGACGTCTCTCAGCCCGGCCATAAGTCCGCCCCCTATACATACCGTTAGTATGTATTTTTCGACTTGAAAAGGGCAACCGAAGCTGCCCTCTCAAATCTATTACATACCGTCAGTATCTATATTACCACCCGGCACGGTCCCATACGTCCCAAATCCGTGCCGTTGTC
>OQWM01000788.1_pt1 | contig 21091 bp, 13 predicted proteins | sample 1691531 | NCBI WGS metagenome assembly OQWM01 (sample SAMN03418257, study PRJEB22391) | human gut metagenome | biome: human-gut; feature: organic feature; material: feces | host: Homo sapiens | place: Tanzania | collected 2013-01
GCGCACTGGCAAAGACACAAAAAGGTAAGTTATTGCCTTTATGGCAGCAAACGCCATATGATGATGGAGGTCTTCACCGATTCTTCTATGCCCTTCTATAAGTTTGGAGACATATTCTTTCTGAACAAGATAGACACAGAGCATTTTATCCCTTTCATAACAGAACGATTTTCTTCTACGGGTAAAAGCATTACGGAAGACGCCAGCCGAAATATAGTCTCCCTTGCCGATAATCATCCGTATTATGTGCAGCAACTTTCCCAACTTTCGTGGCTAAGAACATCCGGTCAATGTGATGTGGAGACTGTTGTCAAGGCTCATTTGTCGCTGGTGGAACAGCTCAGCCTGCTGTTTTCCAATCTGATGGAAACTCTCACATTTCAGCAGACCTGTTATCTTCACGCTCTGATTGCCGGAGAAAAGTCCATTACCAGCGCTGAGACAATGTACCGGTACCACATCAGCAGTGCTACAGCGGCTTCACGTTCCCTGAAGACTTTGATTAAAAAGGATATCCTTGACAGCACGTCCGGAGAAATCTCTTTCCAAGATCCTATTTTTGAGTACTGGTTGCGGCACGACTACTACCAACTTTAGGCGGGTTTTCACCTTCTTATCCGACAAAATTGCCCCCCCATTTTGTTTACCAGTCGGAGAACCCCCAAGTTTGAAAGGCGTAATATTTTGCAAAAGTCGTCCTTAAAAATGTAGTTCTTTACAAAAAGTCGTCCTTAAAAATGTGAAATATCACAAAAAGTCGAACTAAAAATGCGGGCTAAAACCCCAGCTCGTTGAGGACACGGTCAAGGTGGGCGTAGCGGTCGAGGGTGAAGAGGACGTAGCGGATGTCGACGCAGACACATTTGTTGTAGTTCGGTGTGTAGCTGGCGTCGCTCGCGAGAGATTCCTTGTTGCCGTCGAAGGCTAGGCCTATGAGTTCGCCTCGGGCATTGAGCACTGGGGAGCCGGAGTTGCCTCCCGTGATGTCGCAGTTGTTGAGAAAATCTGCAGGGAAATCCTTTGGCCCGAGTGCGCCTTTCTTTCCGGAAGCCTTGATGCAGCTGCCCCAGACTCCGAATTCACCGCTTTCGAGAAGCCTCTTCCAATCGTCTTTGAGACAGAAATCGTAGGAGGCCGGGTTATGCTTTTCGAGCACGCCTGCGAGGGAACTCTGATGGCCGCAATGGATGGCGTCATAGGGGTTGATCCCTCCCACTGTGCCGTAGGTGATGCGCATTGTCGAGTTGGCGTTAGGATAGACCGACTCTCCTTTGTCAAGGCGCATTTCGTAAAGTGCGTGGGTGTATTCGCGGCTGAGAGCGAGTATGTCCGGATTGCCTTCGATTGCCTTCAATTTTTCGTTAAAAACCGTAATCTTCACATCCTGAAGGAAGCGGAACAACGGGTCATCCCCGAAACGGCAGTTTTCTCCTCCGCATCCGTGCGGCGCATCAAACGCTCCGGAGTTTTTCAGCGACTCGAATCCTCCGGCGATGTAACTTCCCGCCCAAATGCTGTCGCAAAGAGCTTTGTAATCGGTCTTTCCTGTCTCGGCGTCGGTAAACTTTGAGACAATATCCTTTTGGAAATCAGACCAATACTCCTTGTCGACATTACGCAGGAACATCTCGGCCGAATAGGCAAACAGCTCCTTTTCAACCCTGAGGTCAATCTCCTTATAGACAGGAGCCACAGCTTTGAGTGAACTCTTCGAATTCTTCAGACGCGCAGTAATCAGCGACATCCGGCTTCCACGCACCAAAGTCTCGCGGAACCAGGTCCTGTTGCGCTCCACATCCTCCACAGCCTTATATTTTGTCTCCAAATCTGAAAGCATCGAACTCCACTGTGCGCTCCTTTGGGGCGAAGCTGCAATCCATCCGGCAAGTTCAGCCTCCTGAGCTCTTTTATCCGCGGCAACATTGAACCTATTATAGCACAGAACCTCCCCTTCGTTCAACTCCTGTACATTGCTGAGTCCGAAATACCAGTTCGAATACATAAGTCGTATCTGCGGCTCGGCATTCATCCATTTTTCAGTAATCTCCATCTGTTTCCCGCGAATCTCATTCGAAATCGGCAGCGTCACATCTTTTTTCTGCACGAGTTTGAACGAACTTGACCAGCGGTCCGTGCGTCCCGGGAATCCGATTACCATATTGAAATCCCCCGGTTTATATCCCTTCGTCGAAATATTCAACTTACGCACAGGCTTCAGAGGAAGGTTGTTTTCGGAATATGCCGCAGGCTTTCCGTCCGCATCGGCATAGACACGATACATTGCGAAATCGCATTTATGTTGAGGCCATTCCCAGTTGTCGATGTCTCCACCGAATGCCGCAATGGACACGGGAGGCGCAGCAACGAGACGGATGTCGCTATAGACAAGATAGAGAGCCATATAATACTTCTCACCCGACCACATCGAACTCAGGTAAGGCTCATATTCCGGATATTCCTTTTTATACTCCTTTTCGAGAATATAGCTCACCTTCCTCATTCCGAAGTTTTTCCCCTCCTCGCGGAGCTTCGCTTCAAGCGCGTTCACCTCATCCGTGACGTCGAGAACCCTCTTCAGGAAAAACACATTCTTTCCGGGAATATATCTCTCTTCCTCGCTCTTGAACGCCCAAAATCCGTCTTCGAGATAGTTCCGCTGCGGAGTGCTGATGCTGTGGATGTCGGCATAGGCACAGTGGTGATTTGTGATGAGAAGACCCTCGTCCGAGATTATGCTTCCCGTACATCCGAAATCCAAGGCCACCACCGCATCGCTCAGAGTCGTCCCCTTTGCATCCGCATCGTAAATCTCCCGGGCTCCGAGTTTCAACCCCCGAGCCTTCATATTCTTCTCCAAAGCCCTGTCAATCGCGTTAATCATCCACATCCCCTCGTCCGCCGACGCCATCAGGGCCGCGGAAACCATAAGCGCAAAGACTAAAAATATCCGTTTCATTCGTATCTATTATTTTTTATTCGCTTATTTCAGCTCGGTTTCGCCGGGGGTGTACCTATGTGCGGTGCCCGGAGTCGGGAACTTCATCTTCGCGTCCATCTGCCGGACATCATCCTTGGCGTAAGTGATGGTCCAAGTCTCCTGATTGATGAGCTCCCAGATGCGGTCGGCATTGAGCGGCGCCGCATAGCGAATCTGGATTGACGGAACGAGATCTTTGTTCAGACGGATGTAAACTCCGATGATGCCCTCGTTGTGAGAGAGGTGGTTGCTCAGGTATGGAACAGTCCTCTTGATAATCGGCTTTTCGTAGTTGTAGTCCGGAAGTTCATAGATGAACTGAGGCTTGCCTTCGAACTGAGCGACGCGGGTCGGGAATTCGGCTGTGAAAGCCGCTGTGTTGTTGAACATCCTGTGGAGATAGTCGCTCACTCCCATCATTTCGAAGCCTGGCTCCATCTTCACGAACTTATAGTCCACCGGTGTGTCCTTTGTGCCGCCGCCGTGAACAGGCATCTTGAGCATCTTGAGTTCAACTGTTTCCTTGAACCATTTTTCATCCACAGTCTCGTCAGGGCTCATATACACCTTGATGATTAACGGGCAGGCAAACTCGGATTCAAGTCCGAAGATGCTCTTTCCGGTGTTGCGGATTTGCAGGCCGAGGTAGTTGAGGTCCACCTTGTCGTACATCTTTTCCGTGCGGATGGTGACAACTTTGATGGAGTCGATTTTCGCAGGGTCCGGAGTCCAGATGCGGAACATTGAAGGGGTGAATATTGCTTCCTTGAGCTTCTCCTCATCGAGTTTTGTCTTGTCGACGAGCACATCAGCCGTGTGATGGTGGACGTAGGTCTTCACTCCGTGAACGCCCTGAATCCTCTGAAGCTTGGCTTTAAATGCCATAGAACTTCCGTAGCATTTCACTGAACGCAGGCCGTCGAGGTGGACGGTCTCAAGATTTTCCTGTGGAACGAGCTGTGCGACAACGGTTCCGGTAGAATCCACCTGCTCGATGCCCCATCTGAAGTTGACCGTAGGCAACTCGAACTTCGTTCCTGCCCAAATTCCGACGGCAGTAAGGACAACAGTGAGAAGCGCAGGCACATATTTCCAAAATCCACCCTTAGCCCTTTGGGTGACGCCGACTTTGAGCGCTCCGGTCTTGCAGACTGCCGTACACTCTCCGCAGAGGGTGCAGTCCACGTGACTTACGCGATTGCGGCATTTGTCGATGGCTATATGGTATGGGCAGTGTCTTGTGCAGGCCTTGCAGCGATTGCAGAGACTTTCGTCTTTGATGACCGCAAGGCTTTGGTAGGTTGCCCCCGGAACGAGAATCTCAAGCAGATAGCCCACAGCGCAGAAAACAGCGAGAACGGCCACCCAGTTCACATGGACCTTGCAGAGTCCGAGCACCAGCACGGTTCCGAAAAGCACAATCACCCAAACCCAATATTTCAGCGTGTTCGAGAGCGCTCCCAGCGGGCAGATGTAGCGGCACCAGAAACGGTCGATGAGAAAACCGCCGAGTACCACAAGAACGACAGATGTGATTGACATCCAGAGGGTTATTTCTCCCTTAAATCCGGTTGCAACTGCGTAGTATGGGTCGAGATTCTTGCAGAAAAGTTCGCTTGCCGTAGCTGTTGAATAGAAGATGACAAAGAGCAGGACATATTTGAAAATCCTCAGCAGCTTGTCGAGCCAGCTTCCGTTGCGGATGGCGATTCCCTTTTTCCAGCCAAATCCTTTGCGCATTCCGCTGAGAAAGTCCTCCACGGTGCCGAGGGGGCAAAGATAGCCGCAGAAAAGTTTTGCAAAGAGCATCGCTGCAACAGCGAGCACGATTCCCATCATCACCTGCACCGAAGACATCGAGCAGGGGAGGGTGCTGTTTGCAAGGTAGGTTGTGAGCGCTTGAAGACCGCCCATCGGGCACCAAGCCTCCGGGTCCGGTTTCTCCGCAGAGAATTTCACAACGCCTGTAAGAACGAGCACCAACGAAATCAGCACGCCCCACTGGAGCAGATGCTTGGGCCAGTTCCGCAAAAATCTTGATTTTGTAGCCATTTTATGTATGAATTTTACAGAATTATTATTTTGCCTCTACAACAGAGCCGTGGTCGCGCGCAACGGCCCGCTTCCAAACATCCGTATATCCCGGCCATCCGATCTTATCCGGAATCTTGTCCGAGTGCCCGTTTGTAACCCAGCTCCCGTCAGGATTTTGAGCCTTCACATTGCCGTCGAGGAATTTTACCAAAAGGAATTCCTCCATTCCGACCCATTTGTCGAACATCTCCTGCGCCGTGTTTACGGAAAACTCTGTGATGAACGCCTTGGTCTTTGGGGCAGGGTCGGCCACTTTTCTTGTCCTTTCATTCTTGCGGACATACATTTTCTTGACCTTTATCTCGCTATAGAAAATCTTAAGCGCTTCCTCGTCGGTGCGGGCAAGATTTGCAATCTGTGCGTTTTCCCATTCGTCAATGGCGCTGCGGACTGTCGGGGCCATAATGTTGTAGGCCTTGTAGCAGGCGTTCGCCACGCGGTTGCACATCCAGAATGCAGAAGTAGGGGAGTAGTGAAGTATGTCTCCATTGCCCTCACGGAAACACTCAGGAACCTCCTGTGTGTTGGTGTAAATCGGTGTCAACCAAGAAGTTGCCGCGTCGTCGCAGCCAAACCAAATCACTCCGCCCACAACATCCGGAAGCCATCCGCGGCTCTGTCCCACAAACCAAAAACCTGTCTGTTGGGTTGCAATAGCCCTCTCGTTTACATAAGTCTTTCCGTCCACTTCGAAATTCATCGGGCGCCATCTGTAAGGAAGTGCGTTTCCGCCGGCTCCGATATCTTGTGTCATATCCATAGGAGTTCCCTCAAAATGGTCTCGCATCGCGTCAGCCACATCCTTCACTGAGATTTTTTCCGCAGGTTTCACAAACAAAGGGAATCTCTTCGTTTTGTCATATCCCATCGCATAGTCGATGTAGTCGTAGGCGTCCCTTGTCACTTCCTCGCCATTTTCATCCACGAAAGTGAACTTGCCCTTGCAGAGGATGTTCAGCGCCGACCAGGCCCGGGACTCGCAAGCCCTCATCCCGCTGAAATCGAGCGGTGCGTATGTGTCGCAGAAACTGAAATCCTTGTCCTGTCCGTCAAACCAACCCATCTGTCGGGCGAATGTAATCACATCCGGAGCATAGAGACAATTCTCCGGGTCGTCGAGAGGAAAAGTGCTGATGCGTGCCTGATTTGCGTGTGCACAGATATATCCGTCAGGAACCCTGCGTGCCACCCAGACAATGCCTTTTCTCACATTTTTTCCATTCACCATCTTCGTTCCCTTTCCGATGAGGTCCATCACCCACACTTCCTTCTGGTCGGCAATGGAGAATGATTCGCCTTCGGAATAATAGCCGTATTCATTTGCAAGAGAAACGATTACATCAATCGCTTCCCGAGCCGTCGTTGCTCTTTCGAGTGCGATGTATATCAATGAGCCATAGTCCATTACGCCCGTCGAATCCCAGAGCTCGTGTCTTCCGCCGTAGGTCGTCTCCGCAACAATCAGCTGGTGCTCGTTCATATTTCCGACTCTTTTGTAGGTCACCGGGGCCTGCGGAATCCGTCCGAGAAATTTTCCCGTGTCCCATTCCACAACATCGCGCATCGCTCCCTTGTCCCAGAATCCTCCCTTCAGATAGTAGAGTTCTCCATAAAGTTGGTGAGAATCTGCGGCATACGAAACCATACAAGAGCCGTCCGCACTCGCTCCCTTCGTCACAAGAATGTTGCTGCAAGCGTTGGAGTCTACAGAAATCATCGCCGTCAGCGACAGGACTCCTAAGAATAATGTTTTCCTTATATTCATATTAATATACATTATCAAAGCCCACAAATTTATGAAAAATATTATATTTGTACCCTATGTTTCCCGTATGAAACGGAACTTTATTGTTATCTATCGGAACGGAGGATTTTTTTTGAACCGGAAAACACTCTTGATATGAAGAGATTCATTCTTATATTTTTTGTCCTGCTCTCGCAGATTTTCGCGCAGGCGGCCCCGAAATACTATTCCATAAAAGGTAAAGTCACTGATTCTCAAACCGGAGAACCTATTGCGGGAGTCATCTTCAACATCGACGGCACGGGATTGTGGACTATCTCCGACGTGGACGGAAGCTATGTCTTCGACAAGGTTCAGCCGGGAGAATATCTGATTAAGGTTTCCTGTTTGGGATATGCCGAGGCGGGAATGAATCTGAAATTGACGCGTAATGTTGAAGATTTGGACTTCAAACTTGCGCTCAACACCCTCGCTCTTGACGGAGTTGTGGTTGCTGCGGAAAGGAAAAAAGACGATATGAACACCACTATGTCTTTCGGCTCCCACGCACTCGAACATCTCCAGATGTCCAATATCACCGACGTCAGCACCCTTCTGCCGGGAGGAAAAACCGTCAATCCGGACCTCACAACCAACAACACACTCTCTCTCAGGGACGGAGGTTCGGCTGTGGGAAATGCTGCATTCGGAACGGCGCTCGAAGTGGACGGCGTGAGAGTGGGCAACAACGCATCCTTTGCGCAGCCTACGGGAAGCGGCACGAGGAGCATATCGGTCGAGAACATCGAATCCATAGAAGTCATAACAGGCGTCCCGTCAGCAGAATACGGCGACCTCAACTCCGGAATGGTGAAAATCCACACACGTAAGGGCCGCACTCCGTGGAATGTCACAATGGCGGTGAACCCCCGGACCTATCAGCTTTCCGCCTCCAAGGGTTTCGACCTTGGGAAGGACAGGGGAGTGCTCAATGCCAGCGGAGAGTGGACCAGGGCAACGAAAAAGCTTACTTCCCCTTATGAAAGCTACACCCGCAGAGGGCTCTCGCTCAGCTACTCCAACACATTCGCCAAAGTCCTGCGTTTCGAAGTGGGACTTACCGGAAACCTCGGCGGAATGAACTCCAAGGACGACCCCGATGCCTACTCCGGCTCTTGGAGCAAGGGCAGGGACAATGTCGTGAGGGCAAACACCTCGCTCACTTGGCTGCTCAACCGTTCCTGGGTCACTAATCTCAAGATTGAGGGCAGTGTCAACTACAATGACAACCGTCTTCACGAACACGCCTACACCACTACTGCGGCAACCGGACAGCCGGCGGTACACTCCGAAAATAAGGGGTACTTTCTTGCGACTATGCTTCCGAGTTCCTATTTCTCAGACCGCATTGTCGACTCTCGCGAGCTGGACTTTGCGGCAGCGTTCAAATACGAATGGTTCCGGCGCTGGGGAGGAGTGAAAAATCACGTCAAGGCGGGCGTACAGTGGAAAGCGAACGGCAATGCGGGGCAGGGAGAATACTACGAAGACCCTGCCCTTGCCGCCAACGGCTACCGTCCGAGGCCATACAGCGACTATCCATATCTCCACAACCTCGCCACCTACCTCGAAGACAATCTCACGGTTCCGATAGGAAAAACCTCCCTCAGCCTCTCAGCGGGACTGAGAATGGAGAATATATTCGTAAAAGGCACGGAGTATAAGGATGTCAGCAGCCTCTCCCCGAGATTCAATATCAAATGGAAGCTTCTCGACGGTCTCTCACTCCGGGGAGGTTGGGGCGTTTCGGAAAAACTTCCGTCCTTCTACATCCTTTTTCCCGAGCAGCAATACCGCGACATACGGACATTCGGCGTCTCTTACGGAGACACGGCGGCATACGTCTATTACACAGAGCCGTACAAGATGGAATTCAATCCGGACCTCAAATGGCAGCGCAGCTCCAATTCGGAAATTGGGATAGACGCGGAATTTCTCGGAGTCAAACTTTCGGTAGTCGGATTCTATAACAAAACCACCAATCCCTACCGCTACAACAACAGCTACTCTCCGTTCAGCTACAACGTCCGTCAGCTCCCTTCCGGAGCATCCCTTTCGGGAAAGACGGTGAACGGATTCAAGGTGGACCAGACAAGCGGCGACATCGAAATCGAGACATCCGACGGCACAATCAAGACAGAAACCAAAGTCACCGACAGGACCTTTGCCGAGAACAAAACCCCCGGCAACGGAGCGGCAGTCACACGCGCGGGAGCCGAACTCATTGTCGATTTTCCTGAAATCAGACCAATCCGCACCCGTTTCCGTCTCGACGCCAACTACTCCTACACCCACTACATAGACCGCAATCTCTATTACGTCTATCGCACCGGTTGGTCGCACACATCCATCCCAAACCGTTCCTACCAATATGTCGGCATCTACTCCGGCACATCCAACGGCACATCCAACGGCAAACTCAGCCACGCTGCCGACCTCAATCTCACATCCACAACGCACATCCCGCAGGCACGAATAATCATAACCTGCAAACTTGAGATGTCCCTTTTCTCCCGCAGCCGCAATCTTTCCGAATATGACGGCGGCGAATACGCCCATTTTGTCGGAGGCACGGGAAGCATCTACGACAGCAACGGTTTCACAGAGGTATATCCTCTCAAGTATATGGACCTCAACGGCGTGGAACACGATTTCACTGCTGCGGAGGCTGCCAAATCCGAGTTTTCGAACCTCATACTACGTTCCGGCAACGCCTACACCTTCGCCTGGGACGGCTACGGCACCTACCTTTCTGCAAACCTCAGCGTCACCAAGGAAATCGGTGACCACGTGAGCCTCTCCTTCTTCGCAAACAACTTCACCAACTCCCGTATGTCCGTCAAATCCAAGGCTACGGGCGTCAGCGCAATATTCACCCCGGCGTTCTACTACGGACTCACTTGCCGGCTCAAATTCTGACAGATATGAAACATTTTGCAAGCATATTTTCGGCAAATCGGGAGCAGGCGCTCCTGAAGGCGGTTTTTGTCTTCGGGGCTCTGCTTCCCCTGCTCAGCTGCTCGCCTCAGACCGACTACAGCGGCGAACTCCACACCCTCACCATCCGGGCCGTCTATCCCGAGGGTTTTGAAAAATGGTGTCGTTCGGGCGTCGATGTCGAAATCGAAGACATACTCACCGGGACCGGCTACACCGCCACAACAAACGCCAAAGGAGAGGCTCAAATCAGTCTTGTCAACGGTAACTACCGCATCCGCATCAGCGACCTTGCAGTGGACGAGGCCACGGGAGATGAATTCATCTTCAACGGAAGCGGAGAAAGGACTACTCTGGTAGGCGAGGACAAATTGGTTCAGTTGAAACTCTCCCAAAGCGTCCCCGGCAGCATCATCGTCAAAGAAATCTACTGCGGCAGCTGCCAGAAATATCCGGAAGAGGGCACATACATGGGTGATTCTTATGTCGTTCTGCACAACAATTCCTCCGTTCCGCGGAGTCTTGACGGACTTTGTTTCGGAGTGGCCGACCCCTACAACTCTGTCTCTGCAAATGTCTGGATTTCAGCGGATAAGGAAACCGGGGGAGTTGCCTATCCGGATTTCGTGCCGATTGCCCAGGCCATCTGGCAGTTCCCCGGCGACGGTTCCTCACACATTCTTCAACCAGGCGAAGATGCTGTTCTCGCCATCTTCGGAGCAATCGACCACACGGCGAAATATCCCTACTCCGTCAATCTCAACGACCCGTCCTATTTTGTCTGCTATAACATCGTTTCTTTTTGGAATACGAAATATCACCCGGCTCCAGGCGACAAGATTCGGCAGGACCACATTATGGAACTCCCGATAAAACTCGGCAAGGCAAACGCCTACACCTTCTCCATCAATTCTCCGGCAGTGGTGCTTTTCAAGGCTCCTGACGGAGAGAACATTCAGAAATTTCTGGAAAATGCCGACAATATAATAATCAAACCCGGCTCAACGGACGAAAAAATCGTAAAACTCCCATTAGACTGGGTTGTCGATGCTGTCGAAGTCTTTACAAACAACATCAACGGCAGCACAAAGCGCCTCAATCCGCTTCTTGACGCCGGTTATGTCCGTCTGTCCGAATCATACCAAGGCCGCGTACTCTACCGCCGGGTTAACTCCGCAATGAGCGAAAAACGTGGCTACGAGGTGCTCCAGGACACAAATAACTCCTCCGCCGACTTCTACGAAAGCCAGCGGAACGGCCAGTCCCTGCGTAAAAAGTAAAACTCGAAAAAATCTTTTCAGAATATGACTTTTTTAGGAAATATACATTCAAGCTTCCGTCGTCCCGTGCACCTCGCAGCCGCTTCACTCCTTCTGTCGTTCGCGCTCTTCGCGACCCGGAGCCTGCCGGCGGCCGCCCAACGCTTCGAAAAGACCGTGGAACGCAATGCGTGGAACCTGACATCCAATGTCTGTGGAGTCCGTGCCGACTCCGTAAGCATCTCTCAGGCACAGCTTTATGGCCGCTACACCGACGGCGGATTCCACGACCTCTCCGACCCTGCGCGCCTATGGAACGTCGGAGCATTTGCCCAGACTCTCTCCCATTTCGGAAAAGTCTCGATGACCGGCAAATTCGCCTTCGACAACGAAGAAGCCTACAAAGCCTGCGGCTCAATGTTCTCCCGGCCGGGTGCCTATCCTGTAGACCTCTTTGAGTTCACTCCGGGCCGGAAAACCCGCCAGAGCTACACGGTTGACGGAGGCATAGCCGCCAGGCTTTCCCCACTGCTCACCATAGGAGGCAAAGTGGAATTTCTGAGTTCCAACTACTCCAAGCGCAAAGACCTTCGCTACACCGACTATCTTCTTGATATGAAAGTCACTCCGTCTCTGCTTTTCAATCTCGGGGAGCGTGTTCGGATTGGCCTTAGCTACTCCTACCGGAGGGTTGCGGAGTCTCTCTCTGCGGAAGAGCTCGGCATCTCAGACCAGTCCTACTACGCATTTCTCAACAAGGGCCTTATGTATGGAAGCTACGATGTCTGGACAGGAGGCGCCTCACATCTTAAAGAAGCGGGAGTCAGCGGATTTCCGGTGAGGGAAAACTTCCACGGTCTCGCCCTCCAACTCTCGGCAGGCGAATTCATCGCCGAACTCTCCGGCAGTCTCGGAGGCGGCAAGGCTGGTGAAAAGGACGTGCGCTGGTTTCAGTTTCGGGAAAGCGGCTTGGAACTTCTTTTGGGCTGGACACACGATGCCCACAGGGTCACTCTCAAAACTTCCACTAAAGCGGAATCCGGCAGTGAGGACATAATTGAGAAAGTGACTGAAAATGGAGTGACCACCACCGTAAACTACGGAACAAGAAACATTTACGGATCTGCCCTTTGGACCTTCAATCCCGAATATGTCTATCTCGGCACAAATCTATACGCCCGTGCAGGAGCAAAATTCGACTGGTCCGACGAGGTCTCCCGTTTGGTCTATCCATATTCGGCAAAAACCGGGGTCTTCACCGCCAAACTCTACGCTTCCTCCACCTACAGCATCCGCGGATTCGACATAGGAGTTGGCGTCAGTTACCTTGGCGGCAAATGGAGCGACAGCCTCACCAAACAAGACGAGTCAGTCCTCGTCTCGCAGGCTCCCAAGCGCCTCGACGAACTCGATGTCCAGGGCAAATGGTTCGCAGCAGCAATGGAATACGCCACGGCAAACCGCCTCCGGCTAGAAGGCAGCCTTCGCTATAACTTCCGTTTCGGCCTTTTTATTGGAGCCAACGCCACACTCACCCGAGGCTTCCACCTCAGCACCCTCCCCGGCCGTCACCGCGCAGATGCAACTTTATCGATTGGTTATGTCTTCTGAGACGGCGCTTTTTGAAGCCGAAGCATTTGTCTGCAAATATTTGCCATAATAAAAATATAAAACACAATGAATTTAAAGAGGATAGTTACATTTGCGGCGGCAGCGCTCCTTTCTTTCGTATCCTACGCTCAGCAGCAGGAAGAGCCGGATTTTTATGAACTTGCAGAAAAGGAGACCGAGCGTCTCCAGCGCACCGTGAAGTTGGAGGACTGGCAGCTCTTCTACGTCGATTCCGTCCTCGTCCACGACTATATGGCCATGAACGATGATCTCCAGCGTCTCCAGGCCAACAAGGTCTCCAATTCGTCCATCTATCAGGGCATTCAGGACAAATGGATGGAGCAGATAGACCATGCCTTCCGCAAGTTCTTCACCGACGAGCAGTGGGCCGCCTACCTCAAACAGGGTGCGGCAAAAGCGCAGAAGGCCCGCGCAAAGCGTGCAGCCAAACGCTCCGCGAACTGACCTGCTTCGCGACAAAAATCAAATCCTTGCGGCGGAATACTCCTACACAAGGATTTATTCACTATATTTGCAGGTTGAAACGGACCGTAATCCACTGAAACTATGGGATTGTGGATGTGACGGCCAAAGTTATCGTGAACAAGAAAAGACAATGATATGAAAGCGAAGATTGATGCAATTCTGGCAGAGATTGATGGTCTGAAAGACCTGAAAGAACAGGAAGTGGAGGCGGCGAGAGTCCGTCTTTTGGGCAAGAAGGGCGAAATCACCCAGCTCTTCGATGAATTCCGCAGCGTGGCTCCGGAAATGAAGCGCGAGTTCGGTCAGAAACTCAACCAGCTCAAGCAGGCGGCGACAGCGAAGATTGAGGAACTTAAGGAAGCGGCAGCGTCACAGCAGTCCGCATCCGCACCATCGTTCGACTGTACTCTTCCCGGAGACCCTGTAGCTCTCGGGTCCCGCCATCCGGTGTCCATCGCGCGAGAGGAGATTGTGGAAATCTTCCGCAAATTCGGCTACGATGTCGCAGAAGGTCCGGAAATCGAAGACGACTACCACGTTTTCGAGGCACTGAACTTCCCACCGGAGCACCCTGCCCGCGACATGCAGGACACCTTCTTTGTGACTTCCGGCCATAATCCGGTCCTTCTTCGCACCCACACATCTTCGGTTCAGGTCCGTGCAATGGAAAAGCTTCCTCTTCCGATTCGCATCATTTGCCCGGGACGTGTATTCCGCAATGAGGCCATCTCAGCCCGTGCGCACTGCATATTCCATCAGGTCGAGGGTCTCTACATCGACGAAGGCGTCACCTTCGCGGATATGAAGCAGGCCATCCTACTTTTCGCCCGCGAAATGTTCGGACCGGAGACGAAAATCCGTATGCGTCCGTCCTATTTCCCGTTCACCGAACCGTCTGCTGAAGTCGACGTGAGCTGCAACATCTGCCACGGCAAGGGCTGCAACATCTGCAAGGGAACAGGCTGGCTCGAAATCCTCGGCTGCGGAATGGTCGACCCTAATGTGCTCGAAGCATCGGGAATCGACAGCAAGAAATATAGTGGTTTCGCATTCGGAATGGGCGTGGAGCGCATCGCCATGCTGAAATGGCAGGTTAAAGACTTGCGCAACTATTTTGAGAACGACCTGCGGTTTCTCAAAGAATTTGAGACCTCATTGTAGTAAAAGCCAAAGAAAAAGCGGTCTGCTTCGTTGGATGTCTTGATGAAATATTATGATTTTGAGTGCATTTGATTTTCTGAATTTTTCGTTCACGGACCTTCTGGACATATTCCTGATTGCTCTGGTGATTTTCTATGCATTCAAGTCAATAAAGGGGACCTCGGCGATGAACATACTCATCGCCATTATCACGATTTTCTTTGCCAAGGTGATTGTCTCGGCGTTCGGGATGAAGATGATGACGGAACTTCTGTCGGTCATACTCGACGTCGGATCGCTTGCGCTCATCGTCATTTTCCAGCCTGAAATCCGCCGCTTTCTCATGCACTTGGGGCAGAAATACATGATAGGCAAGAAAGGGAGCCGCTTTTTCAGACGCCTGTTCGGAGGCAGCGGCAGCCCCACCGCATCTGGCGACACCGTGAAGGAAATCGCCGAGGCTTGCAACTCCATGTCCGAGTCCAAGACCGGAGCGTTGATTGTGATTCCGGGAATGTCATCGATGGATTCGGTGATAGAAACCGGCGACCGGATAGACGCGATTGTGAACCGCCGTCTGCTGATGAACCTGTTTTTCAAGAACTCCCCGTTGCATGACGGAGCTGTGATTGTCAGCGGCAACCGCATAGAGGCGGCACGTTGTACGCTTCCAATGAGCGAGCGCGACCTCCCTCCGCAGTTTGGAATGAGGCACAAGGCTGCAGCCGGCATATCCGAGTTGACCGATGCCTCCGTGGTGGTGGTCTCCGAGGAAACCGGACACATAACATTCTTTAAGGACGGGAGTTACACTGAAATAAACAACCTCAATGAGCTGAAGCTCCTGCTGGGCGAAGCGATGAAATGACAAGTGGAGGCGAAAAGATGACGGAAGAAAAGGACTTGACGAAAAACGAGGTCGGGTATGCTAAACTCGAACAAAAACTTGGTTTTGACAGAATAAGGGAGGCTATCGCCGCGAGGTGCTCGACCGAATATGCCGCAGGCCGCGTTGCTGACGAAAAGTTCTCCACATCGGCGTCCGAAATCACCCGCCGCCTGCGCCTTGCGGACGAGATGAGGCTGATAATGATGTTCGAGGAGAGTTTTCCGACAAACGGCTATATCGACGCCATAGGGTTCCTCCGCCCGCTCGAAAAGTCATCTGTTTCGATAGATCTCCTGTCGCTGAGGAAGCTCAAGACCACGCTCGAAACTCTCCGCAGGCTAATGGCATTCTTTGCGGACGTGAAGGATGGGGTCTATCCGAACCTCAAGCGCATGGTCTCCGGAATCATGAGCTTCGCTGAAGTCCAGAGACGTATCGACGGCATACTTGACAAATATTCAGAAGTTAAGGACACGGCGTCCGACGAACTCTATTCGATACGTAAGTCGTTGAGAGACAAGGAAGGAGCTATCTCCAAGCGAATCAATGTCATACTCCGCTGGGCAAAGGAGGAGGGACTTGTGGACAGTGACGCCTCCGTGACAATGCGCGACGGGAAGATGCTCATCCCGGTCCAGGCTGCCAACAAGAAGAAGCTTTCGGGATTCATCTACGACGAGTCCGCCTCCGGGAAGACGACCTACATCGAGCCTGCCGAAGTCGTTGAACTCGACAACGAAATCCGCGAACTCAAGTTTGCCGAACAGAGGGAGATTGTGCGCATACTCTACGAATTTACGGAGTTTCTGCGTCCCTATATCCCCGAACTTCTCGACGCTGCGGTCTTCATTGGGGAAATAGACTTTCTCATGGCGAAGGCACAGGTTGCTCTGGACTTTATCTGCGGGATGCCGATAGTCTCCGAAAACGGCGAATTGAACCTGCGTAAGGCGCGTCATCCATTGTTGGAAAGGAACCTGCGCAAGGAAGGACGGCAGATTGTTCCGCTTAGCGCGACGCTTACGCCTCAGAAGCACATACTCTTGATTTCCGGCCCTAATGCAGGCGGAAAGTCCGTGTGCCTCAAGACCTTCGGGCTTTTGCAGTATATGTTTCAATGGGGAATGCTCATCCCGACCTCCGAGACATCGGAACTGATGGTCTTCGACCGGATTATGGTGAACATCGGCGACGACCAGTCCATAGACAACGACCTCAGCACCTACAGCTCTTTCCTCTCCGACATGAAGATGATGCTGGCGAAAGCCGACTCTCGAACGCTCGTGCTCATTGATGAGTTTGGAAGCGGCACGGAGCCTGCGGCCGGAGGAGCGATTGCCGAGGCCATACTTGCTGAACTTGACCGCCGTGGAGTCTACGGCGTGATTACGACTCACTACACAAACCTCAAGTTCTATGCTTCAGGACAAACCGGGGTCATAAACGGGGCGATGATGTTCGATGCAAAGAACATTTTGCCGCTGTTCAAGCTGGAAATCGGGCTTCCGGGCAACTCGTTTGCCTTTGAATTGGCCAGAAAGATGGGGCTGCCGGAACAGATTGTGAAGGACGCGGAGACCAGGGCCGGAGAGGAATATGTCGACATCGAGCGCAACCTGCGTCGCATCGCCCGCAACCGCAAGGTTCTCGACGAAAAACTGGAGAGGATCAAGAACACGGACCGCACTCTGGAAAACATCACCGACCGCTACCAAAAGGAGCTTCAGAACATCCGGCAGCTCAAGAAAGAGGTGCTTGACCAGGCACACAGGGAGGCCGAGGAGATCGTGAAGGGTGCCAACCGCCAGGTGGAGAACACCATACGCACCATCAAGGAGAAGCAGGCACAGAAAGATAGCACACAGGAGGCCCGCAAGGACCTTCAGAGCTTCATGTCGCTGCTCGCTGCCAAGAAGGAGCAGGAACAGAAGGAAAAAGACGACTACATAGAAAAGAAAATACGCCAGTTGGACGAGCGGCGGGAAAGGCGTGCGGCACGCTCGGTCCAGAGGGCGGACGAGGCAGAGAAGAAGCGTCTCATCGCGGAGGCTGAGGAAAAGGCCCGTCAGGAGGCATTCAGGAATGCTCCGCTCAAAGTCGGTGAGAAGATTCGCGTCAAGGATAATGGGCTGGTCGGAGAAGTGACCCGAGTTTCAGCGAAGGCAGTCTTTGTGAACATCGGCAACATCTCTTCGAAACTTCCGCTCGACAAAGTGGAACGCATAACTTCCAACGAGTTCAAGGACGCAACCCGCAGCGAGAACCGCAATGTTTCCAAGGTAAAGTTCGACAGCTCGATAGCCGAGCGCAAGTTGAACTTCTCTCCGGAACTTGACATTAGGGGAGAACGTGTGGGTGAGGCCCTTGAGAAAGTCATGCACTATGTCGATGACGCTCTGATGCTTTCGGTCCCGTCCGTGCGCATCATCACCGGAAAGGGCACCGGGGCTCTCAGGGAGGAGGTGCAAAAACTTCTCCGCGCCACACCGGGAGTCGCCTCGGTAAAGGATGAACACATACAGTTCGGCGGCACTGGAGTCACCATCGTGACATTTGATTAAACTCTCCCTTTGGGGCGGCATAGACAGGAATTGCAATGGACAGTAGACAACAGACAGGAAAGTTCGGCGAGGATATGGCGGCCGATTACCTCGAAGGCAAGGGATTCACGATACTTGCAAGAAACTGGCGCAGCGGTCACTATGAGCTTGATATCGTGGCAGTTGGCGACGACGGTATTCATTTTGTCGAGGTCCGCACGCGCATAAACCCTGAAATCCTTCCGCAGGAAACCGTGAACTCCGCGAAGCAGCATAAGGTTGTCGAGGCCGCGAAACGCTTCCTACGTGAGGAGGCATATCGCAGATTTTCGGATTTTGAGGCATTTTTTGATGTTGTCGGAGTGACTCTCTCCAATGACGGCACGGATTTGGAATATATCCCGCAGGCGTTTATACCTATGTATAGATAGACCGAAGATATTATATAAACATAAATATTTTGAATCAGATTTTTGAGAAAATAATATAGACTCAAAAAAATATTCAAAAACACTAAAACAGAGATATGAACATAAATAATTCCTATTGTGTCATTATGGCGGGCGGCTCTGGCCAGCGTCTTTGGCCAATCAGCCGCAGCAATCGCCCGAAACAGTTCCTAGACCTCGCCTATCTCGGGAAAAGCCTCATTCGACACACATACGAAAGGTTTCAGGGCTTCATCCCGTCGCAGAACATCATCGTTGTAACGTCAGCGAAGTTTGCCGACATGGTTCGCGAGCAGATTCCGGAGCTCCCGGAGGAGAACCTTCTTCTGGAGCCGTACACCCGCAACACCGCGCCTTGTATAGCATACGCGACCTACACGATTCTCCGTCGCAACAGCAACGCGAACATTATCTTTTCCCCGTCGGACAACTACATCTCCGACCCTGATGTCTTCAATAAACTTGTGGGGCGCGCTCTCGAATTCGTGGAGGGTGCGGACGTCCTGATTACTCTCGGCATTGTTCCGAGCCGTCCTGACAGCAACTACGGCTACATTCAGGTTGCGGGAGGAAAGGGTAACATCACGATAGGTTCTCCGGTAAAGGTCAAGACTTTCACCGAGAAACCGGACCGGGCGCTTGCCAAGGTCTTTGTCGACAGCGGTGAGTTCTTGTGGAACTCCGGGATGTTCGTCGCGCACGCAGCCAACCTCAAGGATGAGATGGAAACCTATAATCCGGAAGTGACTGCGCTCTTCAAGGGTTGGGAAAAGTTCCTCGGGACGGTGCAGGAGAAGTCGTTCATCGAAAGGGTTTACACGGACTGCCCTTGGACTTCGTTCGATTACGGGCTGCTTGAGCGCACCGACAACGCTTGGATTATGCCGTGCGATTTCAATTGGATTGACGTCGGCAACTGGGCTTCGGTCTATGACTATGTCGACGGCAAGGACGCTGACGGAAATGTGGTCTATGAAAATCCGCGGCTTCTTCAGAATTGCAATGGGGTGCTCGCTCTCAGCTCTAAAAAGTCCAAGCTTCTCGCCGTCAAGGGTCTTGACGACTACATTGTGGTCGACACCGACGATGTCCTGCTCATCTGCCCGAAGAGTGACAGTGAGGTGAAGGAGGTATTATCTTCTCTTGCGATGCCTGAGTATGAGAAGTATAGGTAGCGAATACAGAAAAGGCGACCTGCTGCGTTGGTCGTCTTGACGAAAGAGGGTGACCAAAAAGTCTTTTGTTCCCCCTCCTCCGGACTTTCTAACCCCCGCAGACTAACGTCTGCGACCCCTATTAGGGGTATCCCGCGCCCCGGCGCGGTCCCTTCGGGACTTCTTAGCCCTCAGTGGTGCTCTGAGAAAATTGAAAGCGAGAAATCTTTGTGCTTCAGGCACTTGGATTTCTCGCTTTGGCTTATGACTTATAAACTGTCGTTCTTGTTACTATTTTGCCGGTTTGTCCATTACGCAGCGGACAGAACTTCCTGATTTGATTTTTACGTATCCAAGATTTATTTTTCCATCCGGAAAGCTCTTTGTAGCCATCAAAGAAATTGCGAAGTTTTGAGACTTAATTTTGTCGAGTTCCTCCTTTTCTTCAACAGTTGCTTTCACTGCTGTGTAAAGAGTTGATGTCCAGAAGTTTGTCATAGGGGAATTCTCAAAGCCAGTGATGGTTTTTTGGTATGCTGCCACTGTAGTAATTGCCACGCTTCCCACAAACTTTAAATTAGCCTCTGGTTCAACCTTATTGAATTCCTTCACATTTCCGCCTTTATAATCAGCATAATAATAGTACGCTTCTGTGTAAGGCTTGCTAAGTTTGCAACTTGCAGGCAGAGCATTCGCTCCTCCGAAAAGAATGTATGCCTCTTCGAATGAAGGAATATGCCAACCTTTGGGGCAAATGCCTTGAACTTTTTCTTGATTGCCAATGTTTTCGAGGGTAAGAGTTGTCCCTAATGTAGTCTCAAGAGTGTAAAAGAGTCCATTCGTTTTGATTCTTTCTTCATCTTTTACGGCTTTAAGTGATGCGAAATCATATGGATACCAAATCTCGCCTTTTGTAGGATCGTCCGACACGGTTTTGCCTTCCGGAACATAGCGGAGGTTCTCTGCCATCCAGTAGTTGCCGTCCTTGAGATAGACTACCTTGTAGGTGTTTCCGGCTGCGTCGGTCACTGACGGTGCAGGGATGGTGAGGCTCACGGTTTTTGTGAGAGGCTCGGTGTCCTTGTCCTCGCCAAGGAGAGTCAAGGTGAAACTGTAGCTGATTTCTTTGGCACCCTTGTTTGCAGGCACGGTGACGGTGACAACTCCGTGTCCGGCATCTCCGGAGGTAGGGGTCAGCCCGAACTCATAAGTCTGGCCCTCTATGGTGACTTCAGCATCGCCGGCGACAGTCCATTTCTTGTTAGAGTCGAACTCATAGGTAAACTCACCTCCTGTGAAAGGTATCCCGGTGATTTGAGTTTCATTGGTTAATTCGGGAGCAACTTCCGGGGTTTTCTCCTCTTCCTTTTTGCAACTTGCCATAGCGACCAATCCCAGCGCCGCCAAAGCAAAAAACATTGACTTTTTCATTTCCTGAAAAAATTACGTCCGCAATCATCCTTGTTCATCCGAAATCGTTGTACTATGCCATCCGATTCCCGACAAAACGGCAACAATCACGAACAGTTAAACATATACTACACGTCAATAATCGTCAAAACCGGAAACAAATATAATAAATTCTCAAAAAAAACGATCAAATTACCCTCAATTTCACTACCTACACGGATAAAAAAACAATATTTCTTCACAAAAAATTTGCGCTTTCAAAAAATATCCCTACCTTTGCAATCCCATTTCGGGAAAGTTCATTCAAAACAAGCGGAAATAGCTCAGTTGGTAGAGCACGACCTTGCCAAGGTCGGGGTCGC
>OQWM01000790.1_pt1 | contig 21049 bp, 20 predicted proteins | sample 1691531 | NCBI WGS metagenome assembly OQWM01 (sample SAMN03418257, study PRJEB22391) | human gut metagenome | biome: human-gut; feature: organic feature; material: feces | host: Homo sapiens | place: Tanzania | collected 2013-01
GTTTACGTTCCAACCTCTCTTATTCTCCTTTGGCTGCTTTAGAGCTTTATGTTAAGTATTCATAATCCTTATTTTATAATTTTGAATCGTCAAATCTTTTTGGACAGAATGAATCGAAGGGACATTCGCCACAGAGCGGACGATTGCTCTGACAGATATAGCGCCCATGGAGCAGGAGCCAGTGGTGGGCGTCGGGGATGTCCTGGACGGGGATATAGCGCATAAGCTGCTGCTCGACCTTCAGAGGCGTATTGGCAGTCTGGGGAACGAGGCCCAGACGGTGGCTGACACGATAGACATGGGTATCGACAGCCATGGTGGGCTTGCCGAACCATACGGCCTGGATGACATTGGCGGTCTTGCGCCCTACGCCCGGCAACGTCATGAGCTGGGAGCGGTCGGAGGGTACCTCGCCATGGAATTCGCTGACCAGCTGGCGCGACATGGCTACCAGATGGTTGGCCTTGGCATTGGGATAGCTCACCGAACTGATGAGATGCAGCACATCATCGACCTCGGCTTGGGCCATAGCCTGTGCAGTAGGGTAACGGGAGAAAAGGGCGGGGGTAACCTGGTTGATGCGCTTGTCGGTGCACTGGGCACTGAGGAGCGTGGCTACCAGCAACTGGAAAGCCGAACCAAACTGGAGCTCGGTGGTAACCTTGGGCATGGCTTCACGATAATAATCGAGCACACGCTGGTAACGCTGTTGACGGGTCATAACAAAATCTGTGTAGGATAAAGGGCAAAACAAACGGAGTATGAAAAACTCTTTCGCTCGTGAGCGGCGGTTTCTACATACTCCGTCGTGGATTGTGGAACGTGCCTTGCGGTGCGCCCACTAAGGTAAGTATCTAATTATTTCTTCTCTTCGGTGGCCTTCTTGGTAGCGGCTGTGGGCTTGTAGGCCTTGTTGAGACCGGCAACCACCTCGGCAGTAACGTCGTAAGCCTTGTCGGCGTAGAGCAGATTGTCGCCGGCCTTGCTCAGGATAAGGCTATACTTCTTGTCCTTGTTGTAGGCAGCGAGGAAGTGCTGGATAGAGTCGCGCAGAGCGGCATTGTACTTCTCGGTCTCTACCTGGAACTCGTTGGAAAGACGACGATTGAGTGCGTCGAGGTCAGCGCTCTGTTTCTGCAGACCAGCCTGGATGCCCTCGGCCTGCTCACGGGTATAGGCATTCTGCTGAACCTTCTGCTGGAAGTTGGCAGCGGCTGCCTGCAACTGCTGCTGCTTGGCAGCAAGGGTATTCTGGATGTTCTGGCCCTTCTTCTGAAGAATGAGCGAATAGTCTTTGCAGAACTTATACTGCGACATAATCGAGTCTACCTCAACATAGGCAATCTTCAGGCTACCGGGAGCTACGGGCTGAGCCTGGGCTTCGTCGTTAGCGGTACTCTTGTTGCATGAGGTCATAGCGAGCGACAGTGCTGCGACTGCCACCATGGTTTTCATCAGATTTTTTTTCATATCAGTTATAGTATTTATTGTCATCGTTAGCGGCGACGGCCTTCGCATCAGTATGCCCCACCCTTCTGGCGGGCTTCACGGTCCTGGTCCATCACGCAGTGTATACCGCGGTCTTTCATCGCCTTGCTGTCATGGATATGCTGGGAAGAGAACTCTCCGTGCTTGCGAAAAAGCAACTTCACACACAATAATGCCAGTGCAATAGCAATTATTAACACGCTTAATAGTAGAGTTTCTATCATTTTAATTAATTTTGCAGCATCACATTGACACCTTTCTGCTGACAAAGGTAGCGTTTTTAGATTAAAGGACAAAATAAATAATCATAAAAATGAGTAACGTAGAATTAAAACCTGCTCGCGTGTTTGAGCAGTTTGCTAAAATCAATCAGATTCCACGCCCCTCCAAGCGCGAGGAGAAGATGATTGAGTATCTCAAGGAGTTTGGTAAAAGCCATGGTCTCGAGACTGTAGTCGACGAGACAGGCAACGTACTGATACGCAAGCCCGCCACCCCCGGCCACGAGAACCGCAAGACGGTAATCCTGCAGAGCCACATGGACATGGTTTGCGACAAGCTGGTGGATATCGAGTTCGACTTTGACAAGGATGCCATCCAGACTTATGTAGACGGAGAATGGCTGCGCGCCAAAGGCACCACACTGGGTGCCGACGACGGTATAGGTTGTGCCATCGAGCTGGCAGTGCTCGACAGCGACGACATCGAGCATGGCCCCATCGAGTGTGTGTTCACTCGCGACGAGGAAACCCAGCTCACAGGTGCCATAGGTATGAAGTCGGGCTTCATGAACGGCGACTACCTCATCAACCTCGACTCTGAGGACGAGGGCCAGTTCTTCGTAAGCTGTGCCGGCGGCCGTAGCACCATCGCCACGTTCAGCGTAGAGCGCGAAGAGGTACCTGCCGGTTACTTCTTCATGGAAGCTGCCGTGAAGGGCCTGGTAGGCGGACACTCGGGCGACGACATCAACAAGAAGCGCGCCAATGCCATCAAGCTGCTCACCCGCTTCATCTATGCCGAGATGCAGAAGACCGACGTGCGTCTGGTTTCTTTCAACAGCGGAAAGCTGCACAACGCCATCCCACGCGACGGCAAGGTGGTATTCGCCGTTCCCGCTGCCGACAAAGAGATGGTCAAGGCCGACTTCAACATATTCGTAGCCAATGTAGAGGATGAGTTCCACGTTACAGACACCGCCATGGAGTTTGCCCTCACCAGCACCGACGCTGCAACTGTCATCACCAAGGCTGTAGGCGACAACATCATCTTCGCGCTGCAGGCTGTAGACAACGGCGTCTTCGCCATGTGCCAGGACGAGGCTCTCGACTGGCTGGTAGAGACATCGAGCAACGTAGCCGCCGTGAAGACCACCGACAACGAGGTGGAGGTACTGTCATCGCAGCGCTCTTGCGTGATGAGCAACCTCGACAACATGTGCAACACCGTGGCTGCCGCTTACCGTCTGGCTGGTGCCAAGGTGATAACCACCGACGGCTACCCTGCATGGAAGATGAACCCACACAGCAAACTGGTAGACATCACCGCAGAGACCTATCGCAAGCTCTTCGGCAAGGAGCCCAAGGTGCTGGGAATACACGCCGGTCTGGAGTGCGGCCTCTTCTCAGAGCGCTACCCCAACCTCGACATGGTAAGTTTCGGCCCCACACTGCGCTATGTACACACTCCCGATGAGCGTCTGCTCATCCCCACTGTACAGATGGTATGGGACCACCTGCTCGAGATACTCAAGAATATCCCCGAGTAAAGCATATATTATAATATAGGTACGGGAGGAATTGCCGGCATCCATGCCACCACAACAGCAATTCTGACAACCGGCCTAACGATGACAGCAGACCTCCGCAAAGTGAAGTCTGCTGTCTTTTTTATTGGTTACAGAAAAGCCCACACCGTCCATGCTGAAGGTGTGGGCTTATATAGTAAAGTCAAACAGTCTTGCTGTTTCTGCTTTAATGCATCCGGCTTATTGCATCGAATAGACTACGTCCATCAGACGCTTGCCCAGCGCGTCGGCAGCCTCCATAGTGGAAGCCTCGCTATAGACGCGGATGATAGGCTCGGTATTGCTCTTGCGGAGGTGTACCCAACGGTCGGGGAAGTCGAGCTTCACGCCGTCGATGTCGGTTACGGTCACATCGGCCTCCTTGCCATAGAGTTCCTTGACCTTGACCAGGATAGCGTCGACATCGGTCTCAGGGGTAAGGTCGATGCGGTTCTTGGCGATATAATAGGTGGGGAAGGTGGCGCGCAGCTGGCTGACGGTAAGTTTCTTCTGGGCCAGCGACGAGAGGAACAGGGCGATGCCCACGAGGGCGTCGCGACCGTAGTGGCTCTCGGGATAGATGACTCCGCCATTGCCCTCGCCGCCAATGACGGCACCCACTTCTTTCATCTTGGTGGTGACATTGACCTCGCCTACTGCAGAAGCATAATACTTGCAGCCGTGGCGCTCGGTGACATCGCGCAGGGCACGGGTAGAACTCAGATTGCTTACCGTGGCACCCTTGACATGGTCCAGGATATAGTCGGCCACGGTCACGAGGGTGTATTCCTCGCCATACATCTTGCCGTCTTCCTGAATGAAGGCCAGACGGTCTACATCGGGGTCGACCACGATACCCAGGTCGTAACCGCCCTTGGCAACCTCGCTCATGATGCCGCCGAGGTTTTTCTCCAGAGGCTCGGGGTTGTGGGCGAAATCACCGGTGGGCTCGCCATTGAGCATGGTATACTCTACGCCCAGAGCGTCGAGCAGACGGGGCAGGATGACGCCACCCACAGAGTTGACAGTGTCGACAGCCACACGGAAGTGGGCATTGCGGATAGCCTCGCGGTCAACGAGCTCGAGAGCCAGCACACTGTCAATATGGCGCTGGTCGAAACTGTCGTCGCTGGTGTAATGGCCCAGATGGTCTACGTCGGCATAGTCGAAAGCCTCGGCCTCGGCTATGGCGAGCACCTCGGCACCGTCGGCAGCGGTAAGGAATTCGCCCTCGGCATTGAGGAGCTTCAGGGCGTTCCACTGGCGTGGGTTGTGGCTGGCGGTGATGATGATACCACCATCGGCGCCGCTCATGCGCACTGCCAGTTCGGTAGTGGGTGTGGTGGCCAGACCGATATCAATGACATCGAAGCCCATACCCATGAGGGTACCGCAAACGACGCGATTGACCATCGAGCCCGAGATGCGGGCGTCACGGCCTACTACTATCTTGTTGGTCTTCTTGGTCTTGCCAATGAATGTGGCATAGGCTGTGGTAAACTTCACGATGTCCAGCGGGTTGAGAGTGTCGCCGGTGTGACCGCCTATGGTGCCACGAATACCTGAAATGGATTTGATGAGTGTCATAATTACTTAAAAGTTATCTTCCGCGTTTATAAGTTATATCATACAGACAGGGATAGACGGTCTGCATCGCATAGCTCTGTCCCTGGGCAGCCGGTACGATGAGTCGTACCTTGGCTATCTCTTCGTTTTCGTTCTCCGGACGCCCAAGATTGATGTAAGTAAAGGGCACAAGCCATCCGCCAGGTACAGAGGTGGTGCCATAGACCTGATACATGAGACACTTCTTGGTGTCGAACGATGCGGTGAAGGTGCCCGATGTGTTGGTTACTGACATCTTGTCGTAATAGTCGGAGTAATAGAGGATATTGTTGGTAAGCTGTACGGAGTCGGTGAGCAGGTTGCGCTCGGTGAAACGGCAGAGCACATAGGCGGTCTCGCCATCCTTGAGCTTCTCGCCACATCCTTGGCGCACAATCTGCATATAGACACCATTGCTCTCGAAGAGTACAAATTCGTTTTTAGACACGTCGGTCTTGTAGCCATTGGCCTTGAACTTGGCCTCGCTGATAACGTTTACTGCCGAGTCGGCGATATACTTGCCTATGGCTGCGCGCTCCTTGGCCTTGCGCTCGGCATAGGTCTCGGTATCGTTGCATGACCATAAGAAACTCAGTCCCAAAAACAATAAAATGATATACTGAATACGCTTCATCAGATTGTAATCTATTTGCTATTATTGATTATACATTTATAATATATACCGCCGCCACGATGACGAGGCATAGCCCAAAGCCATATAACACAAGCTCAAAGCTGCGCAAAGTTAAGCAAAAATAAAAGAAAAACGCCCTATTTCTTCATAATTTTCGTTCAGAGGCAACGATTTTCATTTTTTTTATCATATCGGGGGCGCCGAGCATGGTCAGCCGAGGAGTCAGAGCGATGCCCTTCAGAGTAGTGGCGGTGGCCATAATCAAAAGCAAACCGCCAGAGAGCGCTCGTGTGAGTCGCCCGCTGACGGTTGCAATCATTCATTATCCACTATGCAGAGCCAGTCGGCCTGCAGTCACTATCTAAGCATTGACGGCGCCGATAATCTCCTGTACCGAGGCACAGCCATGGCTGTCGAGCCAGTCGTTGATGCCGGTCTTTACCTTGTAGGCGATGGCGGGGTCTATGAAGTTGGCAGTGCCTATCTCTATGGCTGTGGCTCCAGCCATAAGGAACTCGATGGCATCCTGGGCCGAAGAGATACCGCCAAGTCCGATGACAGGTATCTTGACGGCACGTGCCACCTGCCACACCATGCGCAGGGCAACAGGCTTGACAGCAGGACCGCTCAGTCCGCCGGTGCCGATACTCAGCTTGGGGCAACGGCGCTCGGTGTCGATGGCCATACCCATGAGGGTATTGATGAGCGACACGCTGTCGGCGCCTTCAGCCTCACAGGCACGGGCTATCTCGGCAATATCGGTCACATTGGGCGATAGCTTTACGATGAGCGTCTTGTGGTAACGCTCGCGCACGGCCTTGATCACACTCGTGGCGCCGGCGCAAGTCACGCCGAAGGCCATTCCACCGTCCTTGACATTGGGGCAAGAGATATTGAGCTCGATGGCAGGTATCTTGTCAAGGGCGTCGATGCGGGCGGCACACTCGGCATAGTCTTCAGGCGTACTGCCGCTGACGTTGACAATCATCCGCGTGTCGATATCCTTAATCTGCGGATAGATGTGGGAGCAGAAATAATCGACACCCTTGTTCTGCAGACCCACACAGTTGAGCATACCCGAAGCGACTTCGGCCATACGGGGATAGTCGTTGCCCTCGCGTGGACGCAGGGTGGTTCCTTTGACGATAATGCCGCCAATCTCATGCAGAGGCACGAGGTCGGCAAACTCCAATCCATACCCGAAAGTGCCCGATGCGGTCATTACCGGGTTGGAGAGTTCCAGGTTATTTATCTTTACATTTAGACTTGCCATAACAGTTTCTTAATATTTAACACCGGACCATCTTTACATACACACAAATTGCCCTCAATAGTCTTCTCTACACAGCACAGACAAGCACCCAGACCACAGGCCATCATATTCTCCAGCGACACCTCGCAGCTTACGTCGTGCTTGGTGGCATAGGCGGCTACAGCCTTCATCATCGGCTTGGGGCCACAGCAGGATATCTGGTCGAAATGCGTGGTCTGCAGCACCGAGTGATTGGTGACAAATCCGCGCTCACCATAGCTGCCGTCTTCGGTGGTGACATAGACATCGCCCAGCGCCTCGAAAAGCTCCAACTGGAGCAGGTCGGTCTTGGTGCGAGCGCCAAGAAGGAACGAGGGACGGCCGCCCATCTTCTTTATCTCGGCTCCGAAATAGAGCAGAGGGGCCACACCCACGCCGCCGCCAACCAGAAGCAGACGCTTGTCGGCAGTGTCGGGCATGGTGAAGCCATTGCCCAAAGGAAGGACACAGTTGAGGGTATCGCCGACATGGAGCTCGCCCATCTGGCGGGTACCGTCGCCAATACGGGCGACAAGGAGCCAAAGTTCGTTGGTCTCGGCATCAAAATTGTGAATGGATATAGGACGACGCAGAAAAGTATTGGGAGACTTTTCTACCTTCACCTCGACAAATTGACCAGGCGCCATAGGCGGCATGGCGTCCTGAGAAGTCAACTTGATGAGTACGTACTTCTCGTTGAGGTGGTCGATGGAACTTACGGTCAAGTCCAAGCAAGCCTTCTTCATAAATAGAGTTTTATAAGTAACACTGCAATTTGATGATGACACGTGAAGACGCCGTCAGGCGTCTCACGCGCGTACATATAATTATATGCTGCAAAATTACTTATTATTTTGCGAATAATCACTTTTTGGGTACAAAAGTTTCCCAGGTCTGGTCATCGTAGAAGATGCGAATTTCGGTGATATTGCGTTGAGTTTTGTAAATATTTTTCATCACTACAGCAGTAGGCTGTTGACCCTGCTGTGGGGCACGATTGACAGCCGATGGGGTGGGAGCCGTCTGAGGGGCGTCGCCGAAATCAATAACCTGTTCACCGCCATCGGGAGCGGAGTCATGGCCCTGGGCAATGTCGCCGGAATGGTCTCCATACATCGAACCGCTGCCAAACATCAACCAGTCGGTAGAGATGGCAGGAAACTTTTTCTTTATCGCGTCGACAATGTTAAGGGTAGGGTTGGTACGACCATTGAAGATGCTGCTGAGGGTGGCGGGAGACAACTCGAGGGTGTTGGCAAACTCCTGTTGGGTCAACCTCTGGGCTTCCATAATCTGCTTAATTCTGTCCTTCATTTTCTGTTAATGGGTTTAAGAGGGCCAAAAATGGCCATTTTTATACGTTTTACAAAGTTAAAGCATTTTTTTAGAACAAACAACAAAAGTAAAGGATATTTTATGATTGTGATTATTAAATCAGAAATTAAGATTATTGAAATACGATTTACCTTTGTTGATGCCGGAATCAATATTCATAAATCTATATTAGCTCCCATATTTACATATATGTAATTCACTTGAACAAATACTGTCTTTAGACTGGTTCTCAGTATGATGCATATTAATATATGCATCTAAATCAGCGCTTAATGCGGTTTCGGTGCATAGTAAAGGCGCCTTTTGGCATAAAATGATTTAACTCATCGCAAATAATCGTTGTTTTTCATAGGTTTTGCGCTGATTTTTGGCGGTGCATAAATATGCGTTAGGTTTGTAGTTGTGAATGTTTTACATATTAATATTCATATCTAAATCACCCGTGATATTCATTGTGATAAATATTATAATGTTCAAATGTAAATTCATTGACTTTTGCTGTTTAGTTTATATTTTTAGATTTACAAATCAATATGATAATAAAAGTTAAGATGAACTTTACGGCCACCCTGATGACCGAAAAAATCACATAAATCGCATATTTCGAGCCATTGTCCAGCTCGTTTGCAAATATGCGAGTATTTTTGAGGGTATTTTTGCCTAAATAGATAATTTTCAGCCATTTAAGGCTAAAAAATAGTGGTTTCAAAACTTGCGAAAAACGGCCCCAAAAAGTCCAAAAACCGCGTTTTCAGGGCGAAATAGTGGCAAAAACTGTCAAAAAAGGCATCAAAAAGGGGGCCGAAGCCCCCTTTTTGATGCTATAATGATGGTATGAAAAAACGGAAATCAGTGCATAATGAAGAACAGAAGTTCTTTGGCCAAATCTGAAGCCGTAGCCGAAACATTGCCTAAACCTTTGCTCCTTGCATCGACACTTTTTATCATGTGGATAATCTGCATTACCTTCATCGCATTGTAATTGCGCATGCCTGAGATGTACTCTTTTGCCGCCCAGGGAGACTTCAATCCCAAGAACGACGCCACCGAATTTTCATTGGTTCGCTCGGGAGCATAGAAGGCAATCATCAGATTTTGGAAATAATTGAAGAGCAGGGGCACGACTGCATACAGCGAACCAGCCTTGGGATTATTGTCAAAATAATTCATAATTTGGTTGGCCTTGAAAACGTCCTTGGCGACCACCGCATTTTTCAATTCGAAGATGTTGAAATCTTTGCTGATGCCAATTTGTTCCTCCACCACTTCCGGAGTAATCTGCCGGTTGTCCTCGGGAAGAGAGATGAGCACCTTGTCTACCTCTGAGGTGAGGCGTGCCAAATCGGAGCCCACATGGTCGGCTATCATCGCAGCCGCTTTGTGGTCGATGACCGCCTTCTGCATTTTGACATATCCTTCGACAAATGCCGGCAACTCGTAGTCGCGCTTCTTTTTGCTCTCAAAGACCACACCCTTGGCTTTGGCCTTGGCGACCACTCCCCTGTCGGCTTTGCCACCCTTGTAGCAAAGCACCAAGACGGTCGAAGGCACCGGGGCTGCAAGATACTTCTCCAGTCCGTCGCCACTCTTCATGCCCTGCGATTCCTTGATGATGACCACGCGACGCGAAGCCATCAGCGGAAATTCGCGCGCCAAGTCGACCACCTGCGGAGCGGTGATATCCGAGCCGAACGCCACCACCTGATTGAAGTCTTTCTCTTCGGGCTGCAGCGCATGTTCCTCGATATACGCCGAGATTTTGTCTATAAAATAGGGCTCATCCCCCATCAAGAGATAGACAGGCGCGAAATTCTGCGCCACCAGGTCGCGCATCACGGCTTCATAAGTGATTCCTGTTTCTTTAACTGCCATAATCGGTTGTTTCTGACCCCACAAGGCGCATGGCAGCACCCGGCAGCGTCGTTAATGATTGTGCTATCGTAGAGCCCAGCCTTTCAGCTTTCTTGTCCAGCAGTCGTCACCCCGAAAATAAATCAACCGATTTGTTTGTTATTTCCACAGGTTTGCACTACCTTTGTATGAAAGCGCGAGCCCCCTCTCATTCACCTACAAAGGTAATGTAAATCGGGCGCAATACAAAACAAATTGTTTTTTTTCCCCGTTTACCACTCTACAAACCATTAAAAAATCAGAGAATATGCAATTAAATCTGCCCCCTTTTGATGTACGCATGGGAGGAACGCCCACCCAACCCACCATCTTTGACATTCTGCGCCGCAAATATGTAGCGCTCACTCCCGAAGAGTGGGTACGGCAGCACTTTATACATTATTTAATAGAGTCCAAGGGCTACCCTGCCTCGCTGCTTGCCAACGAGGTCAAGCTGAAGATTGGCTCCAAGACGCTGCGGGCCGACAGCGTGCTCTACTCCACCCAACTCAGCCCACGCATGATTGTCGAGTACAAAGCCCCGCACATCAAGATAACCCAGCAGACCTTTGACCAGATTTTTGCCTACAACCTGCTGCTCAAAGCCGACTATCTCGTTGTGACCAATGGCCTCTCCCACTACTGCTGCAAGCTGGATGCAGACAGCCAGAAGTACGTCTTCTTTGAAGACATTCCCACTTATGAAAATTTATGACAAAACGGCAAGAAAACAGCGGTAATTTTTCTTGACAGTTTTTATCTCCATTACCGCGCCAACCAAGCCCAAAAATCGCGTAATGACATTGCCCAAATCGGAGGACTAAGACAGCGCCGACGCGATGGTCATGGCCGACGCGCATCGTAAGGCACGTGAGTCCGCATCGTATGAAACGTGAGTCCGCATCGGACAAGACGCGCATCCGTGCCGTCCGACACGAGCCGGCAGCCATCATCCCGGCGCCACGGAGCATCATCTCCATGCCCACCAAACTGACCTCCAACATCACCGCATAGCATCTCCTGCAGCGCAGAGGTCATCTCCAGCAGCGCAAAGGTCATCTCCAGCAGCGCAGAGGTCATCTCCAGCAACGCAGAGGTCATCCCCAGCGGCGCAGAGGTCATCTCCAGCAGCGCAGAGGTCATCTCCAGCAACGCAGAGGTCATCTCCAGCGGCGCAAAGGTCATCTCCTGCGGCGCAGAATTGCTTTCCGTCAATGAAAAGCAATATCCGACATCAGGATATGCACTCCTGCGATGCAAGAAAACAATGGGTGCCTGATAGCACACCCCTACAACCGGGACAGTAAGCGTAGCTATGTTAGTCGTGCCTGCTATCAAAGTAGTAAGTTGCGCCTGCAAACTTGTACAGGAGCAACACAACTGCACCATCCTGATTAAAAGTTGGACGAATCTCACCTTATCCCGACAAGGACTTGAATGTAATTGCAGCCCTAATCATAGTAAAACTTAGGGCTTTTAACCCCATAAATCGTTAAAATCGCTGCATTTAATCGAAGAACTGTTATTTTTACCCTGTTATTTGACAAACCATTGTTGTTTATACATTCTCTTTTGCTATATTTGCACCAGGTATTTATATCACTTGGTTAGGAACAGACAGGGTTATGTGTTGGATGCGACACAATTTGCCAAGTTTACTTAGCAAATTCACACCCAACTATACATATATAATATATAGATAGCTTCCACACATCGCAGACAGTTTCCTATACCCATTAAGTATAACGCAAAATAAGCTACAGACAGATACAAGCTATTTAAGAGAGGGTAAAACACAAGATACGCGACTTGTTTCCTCCAATGTAATCAATTAAACATAAACATAAAAATTAGCGCAGGTATGAGATTGTTTTTATCAAAGAAAGAATTGGCATTGAAGAAAAAAAGAACAGTAATTACAGTAATAGGCCTCGGTTTGGTTCTTGGAGTCTATCTGATAGTGACCCATCGTTCTAAGCCTCAACCCGACCTCCCCACAGTAGTAATTGCTCCGGCGTTGAAAAAAGACGTAGAGATTTACGGCGAATATGTAGGCCGTGTACGCGCTCAGCAATTTGTTGAAGTGCGCGCTCGTGTCGAGGGTTATCTTGAGAAGATGCTATTTGCTGAAGGTACTTATGTCAAGAAAAACCAAGTATTGTTTGTCATCAACCAAGACCAGTATAAGGCTAAGGTTGACAAGGCGCGTGCCCAACTGAAGAAGGATGAAGCTCAGGCGCAGAAGGCGAAGCGCGATCTGGAACGCATCCGTCCGCTTTACGAGCAGAATGCAGCCAGCAAGCTCGACCTCGACAACGCTATCGCTGCCTACGAGACAGCCAAGGCTTCGGTAGGCATGAGCAAGGCTGACCTCGACCAAGCCGAACTGGAGCTGGGCCGCACCGTGGTCTGCTCTCCCATCGCAGGCCACATCAGCGAGCGCCATGTAGACTTAGGTACTCTTGTAGGACCTGGTGCCAAGTCTTTATTGGCGAGTGTGGTAAAGAGCGACACCGTATTGATAGACTTCAGCATGACGGCGCTCGACTATCTGAAGAGCAAGGAGCGCAATGTACTGCTTGGCCAGAAAGACTCTACCCGTTCCTGGCAGCCCAATGTGACCATCACCCTTGCCAACAACAGAATCTATCCGCACAAAGGATTGGTAGACTTTGCAGAACCTCAGGTAGACCCACGCACAGGAACTTTCTCCGTACGTGCCGAGATGCCAAATCCCAACCGCGTATTGCTACCCGGTCAGTTTACCAAGGTAAAACTGCTGCTCGATGTACGCGAACACTCTACCGTAGTACCCAAGAAATCGGTTATTATAGAAAAAGGTGGTGCCTACATCTATGTGATGCGCCGCGACTCTACCGTGGAACGCCGCTTCATAGAGCTCGGTCCCGAATTCCAAAACCAGGTGGTAGTAGAACGAGGCCTGGCTGCCAACGAAAAGGTTGTGACCGAAGGCATCCACAAACTCTCGCCTGGCATAAAGGTGAGACCCGTAAAACCCACTGAAATGCCTTCTGCAGAGGCAACCGAACCTGCTGGGACAACCAAGGTAGATTAAGCGCGCCCCTACTCCTTGTTTCATTGAACACAAACAAAAACGTGCAAATATGAAAGTAAGTTTTTTCATTGACAGGCCAATCTTCTCGGCAGTCATCTCCATATTAATCGTCATTGTCGGCATCATCGGTCTCACCATGTTGCCCATTGACCAATATCCGCAAATCACCCCTCCCGTTGTAAAAATCGGAGCATCATATCCTGGTGCAAGCGCACTGACAGTCTCGCAGGCAGTGGCTACCCCTATCGAGCAAGAGCTCAACGGTACTCCGGGCATGCTCTACATGGAGTCGAACAGTACCAACACCGGCGGCTTCTCTGCCACCGTCACTTTCGACATCAATAGCGACCCCGATTTGGCGGCGGTAGAAATACAGAACCGCATCAAGTTGGCTGAATCGCGCTTGCCGGCCGAAGTTGTCCAGAATGGTATTTCTGTAGAAAAGCAGGCTGCCAGCCAATTGCTCACCATCTGCCTGACTTCTTCCGACCCCAAGTTTGATGAAATCTACCTGAGCAACTTTGCCACGCTCAACGTGCTCGACCTGCTACGACGCATCCCCGGCGTAGGACGCGTGTCAAACATAGGCAGCCGTTACTATGCCATGCAGATATGGGTGCAGCCCGACAAGATGGCCAACTTCGGTCTTACCGTAGCCGACCTCCAGGCAGCCTTAAAAGACCAAAACCGCGAATCGGCAGCCGGTGTCTTGGGCCAGCAGCCCATGACCGGGCCCGACATTACCATCCCCATCAGCACCCAAGGGCGTCTGTCTACCGTGAGCCAGTTTGAAGAAATCGTAGTCCGCGCCAATCCCGACGGCTCCATCATTCGCCTGCGCGATGTAGCCCGCATCTCGCTCGAGGCGTCGTCGTACAGCACCGAGAGTGGTATCAACGGAGGAAACGCTGCCGTATTGGGCATCTACATGCTTCCGGGAGCCAACGCTATGGAAGTTGCCGAGAAGGTGAAAAAGGCCATGAAGGAAATCAGCGCCAACTTCCCCGAAGGCCTTAGCTACGAGATACCGTTCGACATGACCACCTATATTTCAGAATCAATTCATGAAGTATACAAGACTCTGTTTGAAGCCCTCGTCCTGGTTATCCTCGTGGTGTACCTCTCTTTGCAGAGCTGGCGTGCTACCCTCATCCCGCTGGTGGCCGTCCCCATCTCGCTTATCGGTACATTCGGATTTATGCTTATCTTCGGCTTCTCGCTGAATATGCTTACTCTGCTCGGATTGGTGCTTGCCATAGGTATAGTGGTCGACGACGCCATCGTGGTGGTAGAAAATGTAGAGCGCATCATGGAAGAAGAGAACCTCACGCCGTATCAGGCTACCAAGAAAGCCATGCAAGGATTGGCAGGTGCCATTATCGCCACCTCATTGGTACTGGCTGCCGTGTTTGTGCCCGTCAGTTTCTTGCCCGCCATCACCGGCCAGCTTTACCGTCAGTTTACCATCACCATCGTGGTGTCGGTATTGATTTCTACTGTTGTGGCACTTACGCTCAGCCCTGTAATGTGTTCTCTCATTCTGAAGAAAGAAGACCCCAACAAGCGCAAGAACGTAGTGTTCCGCCGCATCAACGAATGGTTGGGCGTGGGTACCAATAAATATGTAGCTCTCATCAAGCGCATCTTGCGCAAGCAGCGCCGCGTGCTGTGCGCGTTCGGCGTAGTGCTCATCGCCATCCTGCTGCTGCATCGCATCATCCCTACCAGTTTCCTCCCCACCGAGGACCAGGGTTATTTCCGTGTGGAACTGGAATTGCCCGAAGGAGCTACGCTCGAACGCAGTCGCATCGTGAGTGCCAAGGCTGTAGAGTATCTCATGTCTCTGCCGTCGGTAGACTATGTGCAGAGTGTAGTGGGCAGCAGTCCGCGTGTAGGTACCAGCCAAGCACGTAGCGAACTTACCGTTATCTTGAAACCATGGGAAAAGCGTGGCGAGCAGACCATCGATGCCATCATGGCACAGGTCAAGAAAGAGCTTTCGGCTTACCCTGAATGTAAGGTGTACCTCTCCACTCCCCCTGTCATCCCAGGTTTGGGCAGCTCGGGCGGTTTCGAGATGCAGCTCGAAGCCCGTGGCAATACCACCTTCGACCAGTTGGCTGCCGCTACCGACACCCTGATGTACTACGCCCAACAGCGCAAAGAACTCTCGGGGCTGTCGTCGTCTCTTCAAGCAGAGATTCCACAACTTTACTTCGATGTAGACCGCGACAAAGTGAAGTTTGCCGGCGTGCCTTTGGCAGATGTATTCTCTACCATGAAGGCCTATACCGGCTCTGTGTATGTCAACGACTTCAACATGTTCAACCGCATTTACCGCGTGTATATTCAGGCCGAAGCCAACTACCGTGCAAACAAAGACAATCTCAACCTCTTCTTTGTACGCGGAAACGATAATGCGATGATTCCGCTTACCTCGCTCGGCACTACCAGATACACCACAGGTCCGGGTAGCATCAAACGCTTCAACATGTTTAACAGCACCGTAATCAGAGGCGAAGCCGCCGAAGGTTACAGTTCGGGGCAGGCCATGGAGACGATAGAAGAGATTGCCCGCAAGCACCTTCCCGAGAACATCGGCGTAGAATGGAGCGGACTCTCGTATCAGGAAAAGCAAGCCGGCGGACAAACCGCAATGGTGCTGGCACTGGTATTCCTCTTCGTGTTCCTGTTTCTGTCTGCCCTCTACGAGAGTTGGACTGTGCCCATCGCCGTACTGCTCTCATTGCCGGTGGCAGCCTTAGGTGCTTATCTCGGCGTATGGGCATGCGGACTCGAGAACGATGTCTACTTCCAGATAGGACTTGTGATGCTGGTCGGCCTGGCTGCCAAGAACGCCATCTTGATAGTAGAGTTTGCCAAAGAACAGGTAGACCGTGGCGTCGACGTGGTAGAAGCCGCCCTTCACGCATCACAACTACGTTTCCGCCCCATCCTGATGACCTCGCTGGCATTCATATTAGGCATGCTGCCTATGGTTATCGCCAGCGGTCCAGGCTCAGCCAGCCGCCAAGCCATCGGCACCGGTGTCTTCTTCGGAATGATAGTAGCCGTAACCATCGGAATACTCCTGGTACCATTCTTCTTCGTACTTATCTACAAGATGAAGAACAAAGTCAAGGCGGCCCACCTCAGCAAGCAAGCGTAATATGGTTCATTATAAAAAATAACGCAATGAAAAAGATACTATTCTATATGCTCGTTTTGGCAGGAAGCCTCAGCATGGCTTCTTGCCAACTGGGCAGACACTATACACGCCCCGAACTTAATCTGCCCGAGCGTCTCTCCAAAACCCAGCAAAGCGATACGCTTACCATTGCCGACATGCAGTGGTGGGAAATATATACCGACACCACTCTGCAGCAGCTCATCAATAAGACATTGGACCACAACAAGGACCTGCTGATTGCCGCCGCACGCGTAAAGGAGTTGGCTGCCATGAAACGTATCGACTGGGCCAACCTCTTTCCACGCATAGACGCCAAAGGCCTTATAGAGAAAGAAGGCTCCAACTACGGTGGCAACAACTACAAGAACAGTACCGAGCAGCATGCCAAGTTTGTCGCCTCGTGGGAACTCGACTTGTGGGGCAACCTCCGTTGGGCCAAAGACAAGAGCATGGCGCAGTTCTTAGGAAGCATCGAAGCACAGCGTGCCTTGAAGATGAGCGTCATCTCGGAAGTGGCTCAAGCGTATTTCGAGCTGGTAGCCCTGGATAACGAACTGAAGATTGTACGCCATACCTTGAAGGCGCGCGAAGAAGGCGTGCGTCTTGCCAAACTCCGTTTTGATGGCGGTCTCACTTCAGAAACCTCGTATCTGCAGGCAAAGGTGGAATACGCCCGTACAGCCACGTTGGTGCCCGAGTTAGAGCGTAAGATTTCTGTCAAGGAGAACGACATCGCCTTCTTGGCTGGTGAATATCCACAGGTGATACACCGCTCCATTCTTCCCGAAGAAGTGAAGTTGCCCGAGTCACTGCCAGTGGGTCTTCCCTCCACTCTGCTGGAACGGCGCCCCGATGTGCGTGAAGCCGAGCAACGCCTGATTGCCAGCAACGCTGCCGTGGGTATGGCATTCACCAACCTCTTTCCACGCATCACGCTTACAGCCAATTACGGGTTGGAGAGCAAGCAAATGTCAGACTTCTTCAAGTCGCCCATTCACTACCTCGGCGCCAACCTGCTGGGTCCGCTTTTCTCTATGGGCAAGAACCGCGCCATGCTGAAAGCGCAGAAAGCAGCCTACGAGCAGGCCTGCTATGGATACGAAAAGGCTGTGCTCAGTGCTTTCAAGGATGCCCGCAACGCCATCGTTGAGTTCAACAAAATCAAGGAAATCTACGAGTCGCGCCGCGAGCTGGAACGCTCTTCAAAGGCGACTATGGAACTGGCGCAACTGCAGTATATCAACGGTGTCATTGGCTACTTGGATGTGCTCGATGCCCAGCGTAGTTACTTCGATGCCCAGATAGGACTGAGCAATGCCATCCGCGACAAGCAAATCACCATGGTCAAGATGTATAAGGCACTGGGTGGCGGATGGTAGTTTAAGTTAAATCTTCAAAACTCCAAATATCTTCAAAGCCGTTTCAGCAAAGCTCCATTTGCAGAAAAGCCATTTGAGGTGAACGCTGTCATCCCCGAGCGTACTTTCCTTGAAAAGGTGTTATTACCGAAAGGCATGAACATAAACGAACTCGGCGAGGATTTTGAACAGCAGTTCGGCAAGCCATGTAACAATTGCCAAGGCAATTCCCGTGACCAAACTGGTCGCAAGAATTGTTTACATTGGCAACTTTTCTTGGTAACTTGTGTAAGAATCGTGCGTGGCTTGGTCATAAATACTTATACCATAGCATGAAACAAAAAGTGCAAGACTACCAACAGTCGTAGATGTTTCTATTTTCTTTTCATTATCCATATACAAAAGAGATGCTTAAGTGTCAGTCTATTAAACCTAATTTGTAAGCGACAGCCTCTTGGCTAAAGATACGGAAAGAATCAGGTCGCTTTTCTTTTTGTTCCAAAGCAATCTTCTTTTTGTCAGGACCTACATTTTCTCCAACAATCAAGACATTGGTTGAACCACTTACTTTCCCTTTGGGAAGAATTGCACCAATTTCAGGGAGTAACTTCTTTAATTGGTCTCTATAAGGCGAAACTCCAGATACAATACACTTCTTTCCTACAAAGTCAAAATCACATAGTAATTCATTTTCCATGTCAAGACCATCTACACTAACAGACTTGAAATGGCCTGCTTCAAATTTAGAAGGTTTTGTCCATTTTTGTTCTTTATGAAAACTGGAAGTTGTTGGTATAATCAATCCCTCCTCTACAATTTTACGAAAGCAACGTTTTGTAAGTTCCACATCAGATAAAGATTGATGATAGGCAATGTCGGTATCATCTATGGCAAGAACATGGGCAAGTTCTTCAAGTTTAGGTTCCTTGTAGCCACCACCTTTTTTAGGGATATGGCAGTATGTTATCGTAGAATTTTTTGTATCAAAGATTATTGGCCAAGTTATAGGAGACATATATTCTCTTTCTATTGTTATATCAACGAATCTTTTGTCAAATAAGGCGTTATGTGCAACCACGAGGTCAACATTACACAATGCCTCAATGAACATTACTATACCTTCTTTCCGGCTGATTGTACCAAATTCTGCTAAATGTTCTTTTGTAAGACCATTAGTTCTTATAGCAATTGGATTAACGCGTTCCTCTGACACCCAATCAAAGTAAACATTGCCCTCAGACAACTTTTCCCATGTATGAAGATTCACAACTTGCCAAGATAATGACAATATATCATTATCGACGGGATTAGACCTGTTGTCTCTGTATCAAAAATCAAGACTGTTTGTTTCTCGTTAAGAAACTCTGTCCATTGTGTTTTGTACATAAGTTATTATCTTTTCAAATTGAACAACCAATCAAAAATCATCCTCCTCTAATTCTTTTGCCTGTATTTCTATACCATCACAGATTTTGCTAAAATCATCTGCATATGATTTTAGAATATTTTTATCTCTGTCACTCCAAAGAATAAACCCTAATAAGTCAAGGCTTTTTCTTCCATTGCTTTGTTTAGTGCCATTAAAGTAGAAATATTCACTCCAATTTACCATAGCATCTTCTGTCTTAACCCTATATTTACCGTCTTTTATTGTAACAGTTACCATATAATCGATATTACCTGTCATATCAATTGTTGGTCTTTTTGGAAAAGATTTTGTCGCATGAATATATGATGAATTTCTAAACTTTATAGTACCAGTTTCTTTATCGTCATATTGTAGTTTCTGTTGAAAGTTTTGGATATGCGTTGCAAGCCACTCCTTTGTTGCGCGATATAAAATATCCTTTGTTTGGGAACAAGAAAGAACCATTGTTAGATTATAGTTAGCAGTATCGCATTCAGCTTTTTCTATTTTTGTCTGTCCCATACAAGAAATCGTCATACCTATACAAAGGCACAACATTGCAAGAATTCTTTTTATGTTCATTTTTATTATTTATCTTTTAGTTGTCAGGTTAGAAGCCACTCTTATAGTCAACATCAATCCATTTTAGACTTGGAAAATATATTTTTATATTGTCTTTCGTAATGCTAATTGTATCACTTCCGCCACCCATATAATCAACGACTACTTTATATGGGAAAGGAGTAGGTTTCTTTCCTTCAATATAATAGGGGTCAAAATGTTTCGTATAACTTTTATTTGGTTCAAATGGTCCTGTGCCATATATATGATGATATTTATCATACTTGGAATTTCCGTTAAGCACGCCAATGGCATCACCAACACTATTTATAGGAGTGAAATATACATGTACGTATTTCAAATTTCTTTCACTTGTAACTTTGAATCTTGTTTCCAATTGCAAATGATTGAAATTCATAATGTCTGCAACATAGAACTTAAATTTTGAAAATTGAACTTGTGCGTTTGCACTCAGTCCCATTGCAATAGCCATAATAGCTAATATTAACATCTTTTTCATACGGCTGTTCTTGAAAGTTTCATAATCATTTTATTAAACGTAAAAGCGTGGAGAACTTACCTGTTGTTCATCCCGCTTGTAAAGGCTCTCGCATTGCCCAATCCTAGAGAATGAACAACGTCAGAGCCCACGCCGATATGAAAAATCGAATCCATGTACAGCATATACGCATATATACATTGCGCCCAAAAGGGTACAATGATGGCTTGCAGTTAGCCACACGGGATTGATATAATCACACCCAGGGCATCTACCGTTGCCAGTCTTAGCTAGGATTTGAATTTGCGAGATTCTTACAAACCAAAGACAAGCGTCAAGTAAACGCCTTAAATTATGTCATGCCTATTTACCCAACCTACCTCCTTACTTGCAAGTGATTAACCCACAAAAGGCTCGGCGTGAGCTGAGGCATGGAAATATTGGCATGAGGCATACGTATACACCAAACCAATTTATTCCATCGCAAAACTATAACTTTTTTTCCAAACAAAAGAAAGAAAATGAAAGAAAATCACAATGTGGACGCATTTTTGCCTTTTTTCTAGACAAATTCTAAGGGAAATTGGCGTTTGGGGAACGAGCAAGGAAAAGATATCCACCATGCAAGTTTACCGTGTAGTCTTGCACAATGACCACTTCTTTGAAAATTAAAAGATACCATTGAGACGATTTACGGCATCAACTATCTTCACCATTACCACACTGGCGTAGATTTCCGTGTTGTGGATGGGGGTATGTCCCAAGAGTCAGATCGTAGTATAGCGCAGCCTGCAGTGAGGCTTACCCAGGGGCTTTCCCGTCAGACAAAGCTGCTGAGCGTAATTGGGTAGGAGGTAAATGTTATTCATAAAGGGCATTTACCTCCTACTTTCACATTTACCGACCTCCCACACCACCGTACGTGCCG